>WNGE01001797.1_pt1 | contig 28414 bp, 20 predicted proteins | sample 5400651 | NCBI WGS metagenome assembly WNGE01 (sample SAMN13153370, study PRJNA577476) | soil metagenome | isolation source: 60 cm soil or saprolite under grassland replicate 2 | place: USA:California | collected 2016-06-15 | reverse complement strand
TTTTCCACCAAGGCGTCAATGTCGTTAGGCACAATCTCCAGAATCTGGTCGAGCTTGTGGAGCGCTTCCGGGAAACGCCGCAGCGCGATATAGAATTGGGCGTGTCGAGTGAGCAGACTCACATTGCGCGGGTCGAGCCGCTCGGCTTCGTTGAAGTAGGATTCACTTCGCTTCCATTGCCCCTGATCGCGTGCGACAAAGGCGAGCGATTGAGGAATTAGACTGCTATTGGGCAGGAACTTTCGTGCTTGCTCGTAACAACGCACTGCGGTTTCGAAATCGTTCACGCATCCGTAATGGTAATAGCCCTTGGCCACCCAGGCTTCACCCAGATTCAGATCGAGTGCGAGCGCGGTCTCGAAGGCCTGTCGCGCCTCCTCCCGGAGAGCGGCCGTTGGTTGTAGATTCGTCGTGTGGTAGCCGCGCGCATCCACATATGAGAGAAGCGCCCAGGCAAGCGCGAACTTCGGATCCAACCTTACCGCTTCTCTGAAATGCTTCTGTGCGCCAAGGTAGTTGGCAGGCGTATTTTGCGTCTTGAGGGTAAAAGCAAGACCACGAAGGTAAGCATCGTAAGCTTCGGGGTTGTCCGTGGGTTTCGCAGCGATGACCTCTTTTTCCTGGCCGGTCAGATGTACTTGCAACTGGTCGGCGATAGCGTTGGCGACTTCACTCTCGACCGAAAAAATGTCGGTCAGTTTGCGATCGTAGCTATCGGCCCAAACATGGGAATCAGTGGCTGCTTTGATTAGCTGCACAGTGACGTGCACGGCATCACCTTGTTTCTGCACACTTCCTTCCAGGATGTGGGCGACGCCAAGTTGCCTTGCGATTTCTGGCAAGTTCTCCGGTGCGCTTTTGTAATGCTGGGTGGAAGTGCGCGAGATGACTTTAAGATCCGCGATCTTGGATAAGCGCGTCAGAATCTCGTCCTGGATACCCTCGGCAAAGTAAGCATTCGCTTTTTCTTCACTCAAATTTTCAAAGGGCAGCACAGCGATCGACTTGCTGTCGATTTCGGCTGTAAGTGCAGCTTGTTTCCCTTGTTCGAGCGCTTGCTGCGAATGCAAAAATCGAAAGACCATCAGACCGGCCGCAAAGGCTGCGAGCAGGACCACCAGAACGGTTAGCTTACGCCCGGCCTTGCGGGGGATTGACTTGCCGCGATCGACCTCCGCTTCGCGCTTGATTCCCTCTGGCGTTATTTCGAACGCCCAGGCAAGAACCGTTGCGATCGGGAATCCGATCACCATTACGAGGACAACCAGTTGGACAGCCCAATTTGGAATTTCAAAGAACGGAAAGACCTGCGTCGCAACCTGAATCAGCAGCCACGCTACGACCGCATACGCGACTGCGACTTTGTAAACGTTGCGCCGCTTTAGCTCGGTGAAGAAGTTGTCGATCTTCACGGTTTTGGCGCTGTTTCCGGCACCACCATTTTCGCGACCAAAGCGGCAAAGCGCGGGTCGTCGCGGATCGGATCCCACACCGGCTCGTCTTTGTAAAAGACGCCGATCGCGCCAGTGGCCAAGCCGCGCTCCAGCCAAGAAAATGCCATCTCCTTGTCGTTCAAGATCGCGTAGATCTTGGCAATCCAGTTGAAGCGCCTCGGCCTGTTTACCCGACGCTGCGTAAGCCATCCCGGTGCTGTAGATAAGAAGTGGATCATCTTTCCTTACGCCTTTGGCTTTTTCGATCTCCGCAAACGCTTCGTCGAGTGAGCCGTTCTTAATATAGAGGCCTATCTCCCAAGTCGCGCTAAGCGGAGGGCCGAGTTCATTGGCCTGCCGCAGCAGTTCAAATGCTCGGGCGTAATCTCGCTTGAAGTAGTGAGGAATTACCACCGCCCGCGCGATGATCGATGAGATCGGATCGAGCCCGCGAGCTTTTGCCAGCTCCGCCGACGCCTCATCCAAACGCCCCTGGCGGATAAAGGAAAGTCCCAAATCATAACGCGCTACGGCGAGGTTCGGGTTGAGTTCGATCGCATGACGAAGTTCTCCGTCGCCAACTGCGAAATTCGAAGGCGCAAATCCAATGTAAACAAGACCAAGCGCGACGTGAGCTTCGGCCAAGTTATCATCGAGCTCGAGGGCTTTACGCGCGGCTTCTTCCGCTTTGCGCCGGCCTTCGATTGGCGCGATGGAACCATAGTATCCAAGATTGGCGTACGCATCTGCCAAACCCGCATAGGCGAGTGCGTACTTACCGTCTTCTTGGAGCGCTTTTTCGAAATAATTAACGGACGCAAGTAGATCCGCGTTCGTGCGCCGTTGAGCGGCCGCGCGGCCTTGCATGTAATACTGGAAAGCCTTGAGGTTCTCGGTGGGGCGCTTCGCCAGCTGCTCCTTTTCGGCGCCGGTTAGCTTCAAGCGCAGCTTTTGCGAGACCTCTTTGGCGATTTCTTCCTGCACCGCAAAGAGGTCAGCCAGCTTACGATTATACTGCTGGCCCCACAGTTGGCTATTGTCTTGCGCGTTGATCAGCTCCAAGCCAATCGTTAGGCCATCACCCCGTTGTCTGACTCGGCCCGTGAGCAACGTCTGAACCTTCAACTCTTTTGCCACCGTCTGCGCATCAATGTCCTTCCCTTTGTAATGAAAGACTGAGTTACGCGACATCACCTTGAGCTTGGGTAGTTCGGAAAGACTGTTGATGATGCTTTCGGGAATACCGTCACAGAGGTAGTCGGTATCTGGGTCGTGGTTCTGATTTTCGAAAGGCAGCACTGCGATGGATTTCTCCGCCAGGTTAATCGGAGATGCACTGCTGCGATCGTTGCGAGAGCTATAGCGGCCGACGAAAAACAATCCGACCGACAACGCAGCTCCAATCACAGTGATGTAAATCCATGTGCGATGTTCCGAAACGCGTCCGACAGGAAGGACCCGCCCTGAGCGCGAGTCGAACGGGTCGGCATCTTCTGTGTGCTTGATTCCTTCGGGCGTCAGTTCGAAGGCCCAGGCCAAAACCACAGCGACGGGAAAGCCAAGCACGACTGTCATCACAACTACTTTCATGACCCATGCCGGTGCTTCGAAGGTCGGCAGAAGAATCGACGCCGCTTGAATTGACAGCCACGCCACCACGGCATACGCCACCGCCACTTTGTAAACGTTGCGGCGCTTCAGCTCAGAGAAAAAGTCACGATTGACCATTGGGTGCGGTCAGGAGCCGAGCGTGTAAAAAACAAAATACCAAATGTTCTGGACTAACATCCCGCCCACGCCAATCCATTGCAGCCAGCGCGGCCTTGCCCAACCAGCCAGCACTGCAAAAACGCCGAGAGCCAATCCAACCAGCTCTGCTTCGATCCACTCGTTAGGCTTCCATCCTGGAACGTTGTTCCGGTCGGCGTAGGTCGCGAGCCCACTCATCACGGAGAGTGCCAGGGTGGCAGAAAAAATAACCCGGCGCTGTCGCTCAAAGAAGGCTGACATATCGAGTAATCCGCCTTCGCTATAAGGCATCGCCACGAGTGAACAGCTAAAGTAATTCGGGATTACCCAGCCGAGCTGAAGCAGCACTTCAGGAGGCGACCAATGCTTGATATTCTGGAGCTCCCAAAGACCGAGCCAGTTGATGATCACACCGAGCGCAGCGTTGACCATCGATACCGTAAGCAGAGCGGAGTAGCGCACGCGGTCGCGAGCCAGCAGCAATTGCGACGCGCTCGAGAAAACATGCGTCAACGCGATGGCGAAGATAAAGGATACAAGGACGCTGACGTGTTGGAACATATGTCAGTGCTATGGCCGCTTAGATCTCACGGTCCCACGTGCTCCTGCGTGGCGAGCAGTTGTTGGAAGTCGGGATCGTTGCGGATCGGGTCCCACACCGGATCGATTTTTAGGCGCGCAATGGAAACGGTTTCGCCAGCGGGGATGCTAAGTAGCCGGCGAAGAATTGCGATCGCGTCGGATGCCGCTCCAGTGCGAGCCTCGACTTCGGCAAGGCCGGCCAGATTGGAATTACCAAGGAGCGCATCCTTCTCCGGCGGGAGTAAGTCCACAGCCTGCCGCGCGAGTTTGAGAGCGTCGGCGTCACGTTTGAGCGCGACATAGACCCAGATCAATTCTCTCATGGAAACGCGCTCGTCCGGCCGCTCGCGTAATCTTTCCTCGAGCAGTTGTCTCGCCTTTTCTGCGTCGGCTTGTGCGCCGGTGAAATCGCCGGCCAGAGCGCGAATAGTAGCTTTCGCGGAGAGCCGTCTGCGTTGATCTGCGGCGGTATCGGCACTGGTCTCCCAAACCTTCAGGGCCGCTTCGAAATCGCGGGCGAAAACAAAGGTATACGCGCGATCACCGGTCACGCTCGCAACGATACCGGAAGCGGACGACGAGATGAGATCATTCGTGGAGGGAAAGGTCGCCAGCACGCCTTGCGCTTTTTTTATGTCACCGCTCCCGTTCAAAATCGAGAGGAGCAACGCGCGCATACCGATCACGTCGGCCGGGTCGATGCTAAGTGCATACTTGCCGACGCGCTCGGCGTCTTGCCACGTACGCAAGATACAATAAGTCTGACTAAGATTTCCGGCTACATCGGCATTGCGCGGATCCTGCTCGAGAGACTTCTTGAGCGTGTCCAAACAGCGTTGCCATTGCCCTTGCCGGCGATAGACATAACCAGAATATTCGAGCGCTTGCGCGTTGTTAGGCTGTAACTGAAGCGCGCGCCCAAACTCGGCCAATGCCTGTTCGTACTGCCGATAGCCGTAGTAATAAAAAAGGCCGAGCGCGACGTGCGCTTGCGCCAGGTCTGGCGCCAAAGCGAGCGCATGCTCTACCGTTTTTTTAACTTCCGCGAGCTCCGCGTCGGTGAACGTTTCCACGAACCAGTGTTGACCCAAACGACACTCAGCAAGGCGAGCCATGGCGAGCGCAAAATTCGGATCGCGCGCAATGGCTTGCTGATACCACGCGATAGCTTGGTCGAAAGACTCCGGCCTCAAGGAAGCATTCGCCGCACGTAACTGGGACTCGCCTTTCAGAAACAGATCATAGGCTGCGGTGTCGTTGGTCGGTGCGGCGGCGAGCGTGCTAGCTTCGGCCGGGGAGAGCTTCGCCTGAAGCGAATCGGCGATTTCCTGCGCTACTTCGCTCTCGACCGCAAAGACATCCTTGATGTCGCGATCGTATGTCTTGGCCCATAAGTGTGAGTCAGCCTTGGCATCGATGAGCTGAACATTGACGCGAACCTTGTCGTCCGCTTTTTGAACGCTGCCTTCGAGAACATTCGCGACGCCGAGCTGTTGCGAGACTGTCTTTAGATCTTCCGGCTTACTCTTGTATCTCGCGGTAGAAGTGCGCGAGATTACTTTCAGATCCGCGATGCTCGCAAGTTTCGTTAGGATTTCGTCCTGAATGCCGTCGGCGAAATAAGCGGCGTTCTTGTCATCGCTCAGATTTTCGAACGGCAACACTGCGATCGATTTTTGCAGGATCGACGAACCTGTCGCCGCCTCGGTCCGAGCCACACCTGAGGTATTTCGGGCCGTGTAGCGACCGACAAAAATCAATCCGATCGAAAACGCCGCGCCAACGATCACGATATAAATCCAGGCGTGAGATTTTCTGCTTCCTTGCGCCGCAAGGTCGACATCTTCCGTGCGCTTCAATCCTTGCGGAGTCAATTCAAACGCCCACGCGATGACGAGTGCGATGGGAAAACCGATCACAATTGCGAGCACGACGAGCCGCACCGCCCAGTTTGGAATTTCGAAAAACGGAAAGACCTGAGTCGCGACCTGCACGAGCAGCCACCCAACAATCGCATAGGCGACCGCAACTTTGTAAACATTGCGCCGCTTTAGCTCGGCAAAGAAAGAACGCTTCTCGCTCATCTGTTGTGACAGGCTCATTCTTCGTTAAGGGGAAGCCTTGGTTTCCGGCATCGACATGCCACCTATAATGCGCCAATCGTTAGCCGTCTTCAGCCAGGCGTGCGTGATACGAATAGTTTGCGCTGCTCCCTTACCTTCGTGGTCGAGCCATCTGAAAGTTATCCAGTAACACACCATCGCGACATCTCCGGTCACTTGAATCGAAGCCGGTTTTACTTCGTCGGTTTTGAATACCAGCCCTTTGCTGGTTTGCGCGGTGATCCAGTCGGTAATGTGGTCCTTGTGCACGGGCGCCGCGCTCACCGACGGCCAGCCGAGGAAGCGTTCGTGCCATAGGTTTGAATAGCTCGATAAGTCATGGTCCTGAACGTAGCGCCAATAGGCATGCTCGAGATCCCAAAGCGTTTTCTCGTCCTTCGATACTTGCGGTGACTTGGCCGTCTTCAGATCAACAGCTATGGCATGAACTTCAGTATCGCCGACATTCTCCACCGCGTGTGTGGTCGGCTCACGCCAAATCGTTTCTCCCGAGGCGGCAGACTTCTCTTCGGTTCTACCATCGGGATAGGTAAACTTAACCCTGGCGCCGCTTAGGACGTAAACGACGCCAGCGGGATGCGAATGCATCGGCTCTTTCTCCCCGGCTTTGAGCCGGTATTCGAGTACACGCACTTGATCGTTTTCCAGCAGCACCTTGTAATATTTGGGCGACGTTGTTACCGGATCTTGTCCGTGTGAGGTAAAGGAGGCGACGGCTAGAAGCGGTATAAGGATAGTGGGTTTCATTATGGGGATGGTTGAGAGCTAACGGGAGAAAATTTAACGATCTTCATTTCTCCTCGCCGACGACTTTTTGCACAAGCGCTTCGAAACGTGGATCGCCGTGCAGCGGATCGAGCAATGGATCAACTTTGATCCAGCTGATGTTGGAGCCGTCGCGTTCCTCGAAACTTTTTTCAAGCCAGCGCAGCGCTTCATCTTTATTGTTCAGGCTTAGATAAAGCAGAGCACGCCAGTAACTGAGCACCTCGCGGTGTTGACTTATCTTGTCGAGATCGGTCAACATTTGCAGCGCGGCACTCTTGTCACCAGCGTGAGCTTTGGCCTGGGCGCAGAACACCGACATAAATGGGTTGTCGCTCAATTGCTTTGCCTTTTCGTATTCGGCAATCGCGCCAGAAAGGTCTCCTTTCGCTTGAAGCGCAATGCCGAGATTATAGTGCGCGTAAAAGGATGTTGGATCGATGTCGAGCGTCTTCCGCAATTGCGTGACAGCCTCGTCGTAGCGGTGGGCGTAATAGAAGGTTTCGCCCAGGTCCGCGTTAATAACTATCGACAACGGATCTAACTCAACCGCGCGCTTACCCTCGGCAATGGCCTCCTCGAATCGTCCGAGGCTGGCCAGGATGTCGTTGCCGAACCAGTGATGTGCCGTCGCGTCATTCGGCTTGAGTTCGATTGCGCGTTTGTATTCGCGCATGGCTCCGGCCAAGTCGATTTCGCTAAAGAAGAGCACTTTGCCCAGTGCGACGTGCGCCTCGGCTAGGTTGGAATCAAGCTGGAGAGCTTTGAGTGCCGCTTCTTTGGCCTTCGAGTATGCATCGAGCCGGTCCGCACCCGTGTAAAAAGGAAGGATGATGTAGGCGCTGGCCAGACCTGCGTAGGCCAGCGCATAATTCGGGTCGCGCGCAATCGCCTGCTCGTAGAACGCGATCGCTTTCGGAATATTGTCCCCGGAACGCTTCTCCCACAGTGATCTGCCTTTGTGATAAAGCTCGTACGCTGTCGTATCAGTCGTCGGAGCCGCCGCCATCATCTGCTTCTCCGAGCCGCTCAGTTTCGCCTGCAGGGTGTCGGCAATCGTCTTCGCGATCTCGCTTTCCACAGAGAAGATGTCGGTCAACTTCCGATCGTAGGTGTCGGCCCAAAGGTGCGCGTCACTCAGCGCGTTGATGAGCTGCACGTTCACGCGCACCTGATCGTTCGCCTTCTGCACGCTGCCTTCCAGAATGTTCATGACGCCGAGTTGCTTCGCGATGTCTCGTAAATCCGATGGCGCGCTCTTGAATCGCTGCGTCGAAGTGCGCGAAATGACCTTCAAATCCGCTACCTTCGCTAAGCGCGTGAGAATTTCGTCCTGAACACCTTCGGCGAAGTAAGCATTATCCGGATCGCGACTGAGATTATCGAACGGCAACACGGCAATCGATTTCGTCGGTAATTCGTTAGGCGCGGACGCAACGCTTTTGTTTCCTGCGGTGTATCTGCCAAGAAAAAACAGCGTGACCGAAATCGCGGCGGCGATCACGACGACGTAGATCCACGCGTGTTTCTTTCGCCGGGTCGCCGCAGACACCGGCATCGCGTCAGCGACTTCGGTCCGTTTGATTCCCTCCGGAGTCGCTTCAAACGCCCACGCGATCACGAGTGCGATCGGAAATCCGATTACGACTAGTGCGATCACAAGGCGAACGACCCAATTCGGAATTTCCAAGAATGGAAAGACTTGAGTCGCAACTTGAACAAGCAGCCAGCCGACGATTGTGTAAGCAACCGCGACTTTATAAACATTGCGCCGCTTCAGCTCGGCGAAGAAATTCGTCGCATTCACGGCTGCGTGTTCGCGAGTTTTTGAAAGCGCGGATCTTTGCGCAGCGGGTCCCAAAGCGGATTGAATCGAAGATCCGCAGGCGTGATCCCAGCAGGCACCTCTAGTAGATGCGGAACAGCGGCGATGGCGGAATCGAAATCGCCGAAACGCGCTTGAATCTGCGCGAGTGTGGTCTCAGACCACGGCTTGTTTACTGCATCCGTCTCGTAGTCTTTGATAGCACGCTGCGCCTGCTCCAGCGCCTTTTCCTTTTCTCCAAGGCCGGCGTAAGCGAGGGCAAGAGTATTAGGTGTGCCGTTCGCGTCTGGCGGAACCGGCGAATCAGGTTTCGGTTTGATCGCGTCGATCGCGCGAGAGAAACTTCGACGTGCATCCTCATCCCGCCCTGTCCATTGCTGACAAAAACCAAGCTGAACCAGAGCGAGTTCGGTAATGGCGTCGAGCGGCTGTCCCGCGGGAATTGAGCTTAGCTTTCGCTCGATCACGCTAATCGCGCTATCGAAGTTCCGTTCGTACATCGCCTGGCCGATGCGAGGAGCGACGACAAAATCGTCTGTCGCGTCTGCCGGAATCTTTCCGAGTTCCTGGGCGGCTTCATCTAACCGGCCTTCGTTTTGAAAAGTCACCGCTTTACTTGCGCGCACCGAGGCCGAATCCGGTGAGATCTCAAGCGCTCGATCCATGGCGGCGCGCGCGTCCTCAAAGCGCCGCAAATAAGCGTAAAATTCGCCGCCGAGACTGCCTAGCAGTTGGAAGTCCCGCGGATCCAGTTCGAGCGCTTTCTTAAACGTCGCCTCGGCTTCCTGCCAAAGACCAAGGCGGCGTTGAACGAATGCCAGATTTTGCAACAGGTAGGAATTATTCGGCAATCGTATTTGCGCCTGCTTGTAAGCGGTAACTGCGCCCGCGAAGTCGCGTAAAACCCGGTAGCGGTATGCACCTTGCGCGATCCACGATTCCCCAGCTTCAGGTGCCAGCGCCATGGCGCGATCAGCCGCTTCCTTCACCGCTCCGGCAGTGTTCGTGTTTGGATCAACCGCGTTGAAGAAAAGAAAGCTTCGAAGGACGGCGAGTCGCGCCCAGGCGAAAGCGAAATTTGGATCGAGCTGGACCGCTTCAACGTAGTCGCGCGCGGCCTGCTGATAGGCTTCGTAACCGTATTGTGTGTGCTCGATCGCTAACCCGCGTAGGTAAGCGTCGTAAGCCGCAGTGTTTTGCGTCGGCTTCTCCGTCACGGCCTTCTGCTCGGTCCCCGAGAGTTTCGCGTTGAGCTGGTCGGCGATGGCATTTGCGACTTCGCCTTCGACACCGAAAACGTCGTCTAGCTTGCGATTGTAACTTTCTGCCCACAAATGCTCATCGGTGGCGGCGCGGATCAGCTGCACGTTGATGTGCACGGCGTTGGCAATTTTTTGCACACTACCTTCAAGCAGGTGGGCGACCCCAAGTTGCTTCCCGACTTCACGCAAATTGTCGGGCGAACTTTTGTATTTTTGGGTCGAACTACGCGAAATAACTTTGAGCGCCGCGATTTTCGAAAGCCGCGTGAGGATTTCATCCTGAATTCCTTCAGCAAAATAGGCGTTGGATTTATCATCGCTCAGATTATCGAATGGAAGCACAGCAATGCTTTTGCCAGTGATTTCTGTGACTGAACCGGCGGATCCTGTAGCCGCCTCACTCTGTCGAGTGGCGACTATCGATTTCGAGCGGACAAGCTGAAACACGAACATGCCTGCTGCGATGACTGCCAGAGCGGCCGTGATAGCGACGATTTTCCGCCCTGTTTTTCGAGTGACAGACTTGTGAGGCGCGATTTCCGATTCACGTTTGATTCCCTCCGGCGTCAGCTCAAACGCCCATGACAAAATTAGTGCGACCGGGAATCCAAGAATGAGCAGGAGAACGACGAGGCGCACAGCCCAGTTCGGAATTTCGAAGAACGGAAAGACCTGTGTCGCGACTTGAATGAGCAGCCACGAGACGACGGCGTATGCGACCGCCACCTTATAAACGTTGCGCCGCTTCAGCTCGGAAAAGAAGTTCTTCAAAGTCGCGTTTTTGCCATAACTCACCGACAAGAGCAGGAAACGGAAGGCTTTGGCATCCGGATTTTGGCCTACAATTCGGTCCGCGCCTAGCTTAAAATCTGATAACTCCCGTTCACCACCGCAGAGCAGACGAGAAACATTATCGGTCCGCTTTTGTTAGCGGGGAGAAGCGGCTTGAAAATATGCCCGGCCTAATCAAGATCAACGTGTCATGGCACATCAAAGAACCGAATCGAAACGCCTGCTGTCACACGCCATCGCCGAATGGGCTTGCGCGCTGAAATGCGAGCATCTCTCCCCCGTTGCCATTCAAGCAGCGAAATTATTTTGGTTCGATTCCATCGGTTGCGCGCTGGGCGGCAGTCAGCAGGAGGATGCAAAGATTTTACTGAAGCATTATCGCGCGATGTCCGCCACGGCGGATTCGTCCGTTGGCGAGGGCGGTGGGAAAGGCCGAGCCACGGCGTTCGTGTCTGGCCTCAAGACCAATCCAGTCGATGCCGCGTTTTTGAATGGCGACATGATCCGCGCGATGGATTACAACGACATTTATTGGAAGGCCGATCCATGTCACCCAAGCGATCTCATCGCCGCGCCACTGGCGCTCTGTGAAAGCGAAGGTCTGAGCGGAAAGGATTTAATTCTTGCCACCGTCATCGCCTACGAGATTGAAATGCGCCTTTGCGAAATCGGCCGGCCAGGCGTGCGCGAATATGGCTGGCATCACGCCACGCTAAGCGCGTTCGCTGCGCCGATTGCGGCGGGGCGCGTGCTGAACCTTACGCCGGAACAAATGGTGTCGGCTATGGGCATCAGTGCCTCTCGAACATTTTGCCCGGGGGCGGTCACCGCAGGCAAGCTGACTAACATGAAGAACACGGTCGATCCGTGGGCCGGACGTATGGGCGCCGAAAGCGCGCTGCTTGCCCGAGAAGGATTCTCCGGTCCGGAGCACATCATCGATGGCAAGGAAGGTTTGTTCGCTGTGTTCGGTCACGTGCAATATAAAGGACAGCCAGCAGCTTTCGACGGCGAGGGGTTGGTCAAGGATTTGCCGACGTCTCCTAAGTCGCACTACCGCATCCTTGATTGCGGGATGAAAAGTTTCCCCATTGAAGCCCTAAGTCACGCGCCGCTCACCGCCATGATGAAGACGGTTAAGGAAAACAGGATCAAGGCCGAGGACGTGAAGGAAATTAAGGTCGAAGTGATTGCGCGCGCCGCAGATATTCTTGGCGATCCACACAAATATCGACCCGACTCGAAGGAAACCGCTGATCACTCTCTGCCCTATTGCATGGCCGTCGGTCTTGTCGACGGCATGGTAACGCCGTTGCAATTCCGTGAAGAGCGGGTGACCGATCAATCGCTCATTCCGATCATGGACAAAATCAAAGTGGTCGCTAATGAAGAATTCGAAGCGCTCTTCCCTAAGTTCCAGCCGAGTCGCGTGACCATCACGACGAATGACGGCAAATCGTATTCAACTGGTGTAGACGTGCCCAAGGGTGATCCGCGCGATCCGATGACCGAGGAAGAAATCGCGGTGAAATTCATCGCGCTTGGCGGCGACGTAATCGGCAAGGACCAATGCGAGAAATTGCGGAAGTGCATCATGAATTTGGACAGTGCCGACAAGCTCAATGAGCTTTTGGAGCTAACGATCGCACGCTGAATAGCAGCGCCTCAGCGAAAGCGGTGCGAGGACTCACCGCACTCCACAGCACTGCGTGCGAAATTCAGACCCAGGTTAATTCTGTTTCGCGAAGCTTTCGGAGTGCGACGCGTCCTCGCGTCGCTTTCGGAATGGACTAGACCGTTCCACTCCCCTCGCCTGCGCCGAACTGAATTCCCTGCGCTAGCGGCAGCTCACTCGAAAAATTGATCGTGTTCGTCTGGCGGCGCATGTAGCTCTTCCAGCAATCGCTGCCGCTCTCGCGGCCGCCGCCGGTATTCTTTTCGCCGCCGAATGCGCCGCCAATTTCCGCGCCGCTGGTTCCAGTGTTCACGTTCGCAATGCCGCAATCGCTGCCGATTGAACTAACGAATTTTTCCGCTTCACGCACGTCGTTCGTAAAGATCGACGAGGTCAATCCCTGGGGCACATCGTTCTGAATTGCGATTGCTTCGTCGAAATCGCGATATGTCAGCAAGTAAAGCAGCGGACCAAAGGTCTCGTGCTTAACGATCTCGAAATCCGGTTTGGCAGTTGCCAGACACGGTTTCATGTAACAATCGCCCGGAACGGTGAGTCGCTCCCCGCCATAAAGAATTTCGCCGCTTTCATCTTTCAATCGCTGAATCGAATGCTGGACCAAGTCGACAGCGCTCTTATCGATGAGCGGGCCCATCACGGTCTTGCGATCGAGCGGATTCCCGATCGCCAAAGATTTGTATGCGCTCAAAAGTTTGCGGCGAACCTTGGACGCAATCGACTCGTGCACGATCACGCGCCTTGTGGAAGTGCAACGTTGTCCGGCCGTTCCTACGGCGCCGAAAAAGATCGATTGCGTGGCCATATCGATGTCGGCGCTCGGCGCGACGATGAGCGCGTTGTTGCCGCCGAGTTCCATGATTGTTTTCCCCAGGCGCCCATGAACAGTTTTCGCAACATGCAAACCCATGTTTACCGAACCGGTGGCTGAGACCAACGGAATCCGCGCGTCGTCCGCTAGTTTTTGGCCAACGGTTTTGCGATCGCCGATCAGCAGTGTGAAGATCGCCGGGTCGACTCCGGTTTCCCGACAGACGCGCTCGCAAATTTTTGTCACAGCAATTGCGGTAAGAGGCGTTTTCTCTGAAGGTTTCCAGATCGTTGCGTCACCACAGACGGCAGCAAGCGCAGCGTTCCATGACCAAACAGCCACGGGAAAATTGAATGCGGTGATCACTGCTACGACGCCAAGTGGGTGCCATTGCTCCATGAGCCGGTGACTCGCTCGTTCGGATTGAATTGTCAGCCCGTAAAGCATGCGCGACTGGCCGACCGCGAAATCGCAGATGTCGATCATCTCCTGCACTTCGCCTTCGCCTTCTGCGATGATTTTCCCGGTCTCAAGCGTTACGAGCTGGCCAAGCTCGTGTTTCAGTTCGCGTAATGCGTTGCCAAGACGGCGAACAGTCTCACCGCGCACCGGGCCCGGAGTTGTACGCCATTTCAAGAACGCTTCCTGCGCGCTAGCAATCGCCTTGTTATAATCGTCGTCCGACGCAGTAAGCACACTTGCAACTCGCCGCCCGTCAATCGGCGAAATATTATCGATCTTCGCGCCGCCGCCGCGCCATTCGCCATCGAAGACACCGTCGTTTATATCAGTAAGACCGAGCTTTTCGAGAACAGGTTGCATAATTTAAGTGGCGGGATCCCGCGGTTGCGGGACGCCGTCCATCAATCGTCGGCGCGCCCGGCAGTCGCGCCCTACCAAAATTATTTTCGTTTGCGACAAAACTGCCGCATCGATTCCATCGCTTCATCGATCACTTCCGCGGTGATATCGAGCGGCGGACGAAACCGAATTGAATTCTCACCCGAGCGAAGCGTCAGCACGCCAAGATCGAAAAAGCCTTTCCAAAACTGCTCGCGTGTTTTTGCGTCGGGAAGATCGAAAGCGAGAAACAATCCCCGGCCCCGTGCTGCGGAAATTAGCGCCTCCTCCTTTTGCAGATCGCGCAGTTGATCCAAAAAATATCCGCCCACCTTTGCGGCATTCTCGACCAAATGTTCCTTCTCGATGATGCGCAAAAAATGAGTCGAGCGCACCATATCAGTGAAATTTCCGCCCCAGGTTGAGTTCAACCGGCTGGATAACCGAAACGCGTTATCCTTTACTTCATCAATGCGCGGGCCGGCCATCACTCCGCACACCTGCGCTTTCTTCCCAAACGCCAGCAGATCGGGCAATACGTCGAAATGTTCGCAGCACCAGTTGCGTCCCGTCGCGCCCATCCCGCACTGCACTTCATCAAAGATGAGAAGAATATCGTTCTCGTCGCAAATCGTTCGCAATTTCTGCAGCCATTCGCCGCGGAAATGATTGTCACCGCCTTCGCCCTGGATCGGCTCAATGATAATGGCGCAGATGTCGATGCTACGCTGGTCAATAAGGTTGCGGATTTCGCGCTCGGCTTTCTGTTCGCGCGCAATCACATCGGCTTCCCGCTCCGATTCTGGCAACGAAAAGTCGATGTGTGGACACGAGACTCGCGGCCAATCGAACTTGGCGAACAAATCCGTCTTACGCGGATCGGTGTTCGTGAGGCTCATGGTGTAACCGCTGCGCCCGTGAAAAGCGTGACGAAAGTGCAACACCTGCGTGCCGCGTTCGCCATGACCCGCCGCCATGTTCTTGCGCACCTTCCAATCCATCGCCGCTTTCAAACAATTCTCCACCGCCGGCGCGCCGCCCTCGATAAAAAGAAAACGCTCCAGCGGCGGCAAACCGACCACGCGCTCAAAGGTCTCCACAAACTCCGCATAGTCCTCCGAGTAAACGTCCGAGTTGGCGACTTTGACCTTTGCCGCACGAAGGAGATCGCGCTGCACCGCGGGATTATCAAAGTATGGATGATTGAATCCGATCGGCATCGAGCCGAAGAATCCGTAGAGATCGATGAGGCGTTTGTTAGTGACGGCGTTGTGTAAGTAGGGCCCCCGACTCTTGTCGAGGTCGACGACGACCTTGAAGCCATCGAGCAAGACGTGTTGCTCGATTGTTTCGAGGATTTTCGACGGCGCTTTTGTTTTTTGTTCTTCGCTCTTTGCGGTGCGGCTTCGAGATGAAGCCGCCTCGGTGAGCACGGACGGCATACTCATTGTTGATCGTAAGCTGTGGCGCTGATGCGGTCAATGGTAGCACAGGCATCTTGCTTGTGCGGCAGACGGGCGTCTCGCCTGCCGATTATTATTTCAGACACCAGGCGAGACGCCCGGTCTCCCCAACAGCCAGGATGGCTATGCTACACAATCCCGTCGCGCAGGAGCTCGTGCTTTCCTGCGAGTAAATCTTGCACCAGAGCGTAACCGCGTCTGTCCACGTTGCGCATTGTGCCGGCGAAATGATGATCGATTCTCATCCGCGCGGATCGGCCGAAATAGTCTGCGACGCCGAGAATTTCATTCGCCGGCTTCCCCTGACCCAACAGCCATTGGGCATAAGAGCAGGTTGCGCTGATCGCGAATAATTCCGTAGCGATCCCAACAAAGCGCGAAAGCAACAGTTGCTCCCGGTCCAGTTTCGGACCAAACCGTGCCATGGCATGAAACAGACCGCGCGCGAGCCGCTTGCTAGTGCGCGCTGCGTAATCGACATGCCCTTGTAATGTCGGGTGCAAATTGTCGATCTTGCCCGCGCCGTTCAGTAACCACTGACGCGGATACCAACCGGCATAGAACTTTCCGGAACTAAAAACAGCCTTCGCGCGCTCGGACATCGGCAACTGCGTATTGAAAATTGCGCCACCGACTTTCAAATGCGGATCGAGCGCTTCACGCGCGATGAACAACCGCATGATTTCGCTCGAACCCTCGAAAATCGTATTGACGCGGCAATCTCGAAGAAATCGCTCCACTGCAATCGGCGGCTCGCCTCGTCCGGCCAGCGAATGCGCAGTTTCGTAGCCGCGACCACCGCGTACCTGCATCGCGTCATCGGCGATTCTCCAAGCCGTTTCGGTTGCCCACATTTTGCACATGGCTGTTTCGATGCGCAGATCGCCCGCTTTTTGATCAAGCAGCGACGAGGTGAGAAACGTCATCGCTTCCATGGCGAAAACATTTCCGGCCATTTCCGCAATTTTTCCGGCGATCGCGGCATGCTTGCCAATGGGCACGCCCCATTGGATGCGTTCGCCCGCCCATTTGCGCGAGATTTCCAGCAGCCTTTTCGAAAGGCCAACGCACGCTGCGGGCAATGTGAGCCGCCCTGCGTTCAGCGTGGTGAGGGCAACCTTTAGACCGGCGCCTTCTTTCGAGATGATGTTTTCGCGCGGCACTCGCACGTCTGTGAACTTCACCACTGCGTTGTAAAGCGCGCGCAATCCCATGAACCGGCAACGATAAATGATCTCCAGTCCTGGCGTATCGACATCGACAATGAACGCCGTGATTTGCTTGCGCTCTTTCCCTCCGACCATCTTCGACGGCGTCCGCGCCATGACTACTAGCACGCCTGCCTTCACGCCGTTGGTACACCAAAGTTTTTCCCCGTTTAGAACGAATTCACTGCCATCAGAGCTGGGCTCGGCGCGCAGGCTCATGGTTGCCGGATCAGACCCGGCATGTGTCTCTGTCAATGCGAACGCTGAGATTTCTCCGCCCGCAACGCGAGGGAGATATTTTTGTTTCTGCTCCTCTGTGCCGAACAAGAGGAGCGGCTGGGCGACTCCGATCGATTGATGCGCCGAAACAAGCGCCGCCACGTTTCCGTCCCAACTCCCAAGCAAAACTGCGGCCCGTCCGTAATTGCACTGCGACAAACCGAGTCCGCCATATTTCTTTGGCACCTTGATTCCAAACGCGCCGATCTCCGCCAGTCCCTTGAAATTTTCTGGTGGAATTTCGCCGGTGCGATCGATCTCGTCCGGATCGACGTGGTCGCGCAAATAAGTTTCCAACTTCTGCAAAAATTCTTCGCCAGCGGCGCGATCTTCCGCGCTCTGCGCAGGATACGGGTAAATCCGATCGAAATCGTAGCGACCGACAAAAAGGTTGCTAGCGAAACTGCCGCGGTCCTCGAGCGGATCGCGCGCGGCTTCCGCCAGCTCGAGCGCCTCCCGTTGCCCTTTCGCCATCTTCGACGTGTCAATAACGCCGGCAGCCGGTTTTTCTGGCTTCACGCTGGTTTCCTCAGCGATTTGTTTTTCGGGCGCTTCGAGCGGGGATTTCATATCATCCGTTTGTCATTCCGAGCCCTTCGACTCCGCTCAGGACAAGCTCAGTCGAGGAATCTCTGGATTTAAGGGCGAGATCAGAGATGTCTCGACTTCGCTCGACATGACAAGAATAGAAGCTGGGGCGGCTGTTACTCTGCATAAAATCTTGTTCCATCGCCGGCGTGCTTTTTCAATATCTCGCACGGCGAAAATTTCTCCTCAGTCTGCGCCAGCCGTTCCAGTTCATCGACGACTTTCTTCAGTCCAAAATGTTCCGCGAAACGTAATGGTCCACCTCGGAACGGCGCGAAACCGGTTCCCAAAATCATTCCGTAGTCCGCGTCTTCGGGTGAACCGACAACTTTCTCTTCTACGCAGCGCGCAGCTTCATTGACCATCAGGAGGATTAATCGCTTCGCCAGCTCCTCCTCGTTCAACCCCGAAAGCGTTCGGGGATCGCGGTGCCAGTCCGGAGGAATATTCGGCCCCTCAGCCCCTTCCGGCTCGCCGTGCAATGCACGACGCCACTGCGCGAGCGATTCGTTAGGCGTCTGCGCTTTACCTTCATATTTGTAAAAACCGGCACCTGATTTGCGGCCAAGCATCTTGCCGTCGCGAAGCCAGAGCAAAACCGAGGAAACGTGATCGCGCCGCCCGTACGCATTTTCCAGTGTGTTGCCAATATCGATGGTAATATCGACGCCGATTTCATCGATCAATCGCAGCGGCCCCATCGGCATGCCCCATTGCACGAGCCCGTTGTCGATTGTGGCAGCGTCCGCGCCGCTCTCGAAAAGCTCAGCGGCATCAAGCAAATACGGAAACAAAACGCGGTTGACCAGAAAACCCGGGCTGTCGCGCACAATCACCGGCAGTTTTCCAATTTGTCGTACAAAACCGAGGCTCCGATCGCGCGTCTCGTCTGAGGTTTGTTTCGCAATTACAACTTCAACCAGTTTCATTCGGCTGACCGGATTGAAAAAATGAAGGCCAATCACATGCTCGGGCGAAACGGTCGTGTCGGCGAGCCTGCCGACGGGAAGGGCCGACGTATTTGTGGCAACGATCGTTTTCGGACCGGCCTGCATTCCGAGTTCACGAAAGATTTCTTTCTTTACCTCAAATTTTTCCGAGGCAGCCTCGATGATGAATTGCACGTCGCGCAATTCCATCGGCGCGGTGGAGGCGACGATCCGCGCGCGGCCTGCTTTCGCTTTCTCCTCAGTCATCAAACCACGCTTTACGGCATCTGCATAGGTTTTCTCAATGTTCGCGAGGCCGCGATCGACCTGCTCCCGCGCGATGTCGCGCAGAATCACGGTCACGCCGCGCGAACTAAGCCATTGCGCGATACCTGAACCCATTACGCCGGCGCCGATCACTGCGGCGTGCACCACCTTCTCCAGCGGCGCTTTCGAAGTTCCTTTCTTGTACTTTTCAGCCAGGAAGAAATTGCGAATCAAGTTTTGTGTCGATTCCGATTTGCCAAGGTCGACAATCACATCCAGCTCCACCTGCAGCGATTGGTCTGGCGAAATCGACAAAGTCTTGTTGATGATTTCCCAGGCACGTTCCGGTGCGGCGTTCCCCTGTTGTTTTGGAGGGCGGAGCTCCTGCGACGCCGGGCTCGCGGGAGCGCGCCACTCCAATTTGCGTTTTCCGTCGCGCAACTTGTCCCGCGCCAGCTCGAGAAGTTTATCGCGTGGAGCGACTCCATCGACCAAGCCCAGCTTCCTGGCTTCCTGCGCCGAATAAAGTTTCCCCTTTGCAATCACTTCCGCCGCTTTCTCGACGCCAATTAGCCGCGGCAAACGGGTGCAACCGCCCCAGGCGGGAACAAGGCCCAGTGTCGTCTCGGGAAGTCCGATCCGCGTCGCCTGATCATCCGAAGCTATCCGATAGTCGCACGCCAGCGTTACTTCGTAGCCGCCACCAGCGGATGCGCCGTGTATTGCGGCGACAGTCGGGATTTTCAATCCTGCCAGCCGATTCAAAACCTGTTGCCCGTGAGCAATGAAGGCCCGCATGTCGCCGCTTTGCGCTTGTTGTAACAGCGTCTTTAAGTCAGCCCCTGCCACGAAAATGGATTTTTTTGCCGACGTGATGATCAAACCGCACAACGAAGCATCGTTCTCAACAGAATCGAGATGTTCGTTCAACTCGTAGAGCGTAGCTGCGTCGAAGATGTTCGCGCCGGATTCAGGGCGATCGAAGACAAGCAGGCAAACGTGATCGTTGCCGATCTCACGCCGGATCATTGGACCTGTAGCGACGGCAGGCATAGAGACAATCTTGGCTCTTTTTCGGGCAATTCCAAGCGGAGAGGAAATTGCCACGACCAAAACAATATCTAGAGATTCCTCGACTTCGCTCGGAATGACAAGCGCAGGTTTTCGCCAAAGTGCGAAGCGCAGAAGCACTGGAGTAGCGGAGTAATGGAGTAATCGGACTGATGGAGCAAATACGACCAATGCGTTCGTGACATTACTCCATAACCCCACCACTCCATTATTCCATTGCTGCTCCGTTGCTTTAGGCCAACGCGAATGTTAGAAACGCGACATGGTCGGCAAACTTCTCGCGCCAGAAATCAAAAGCCTGATCGACGCCCGAAATTTCGGCGCGTTGCGGGAGCTGTTTCGCGAGTGGCCGCCAGCCGATGTCGCCGAAGTAATCCTCGATCTGCCGGAAGACGAACAGGTCATCATCTTTCGCGTACTTCCAGCGGCGCTGGCCGCGGACGTCTTCGAATACATCGGGATCGAGGAACAACAGCAATTGTTACGCGCGATGGCGCACGAGCAGGTCGTCGCCATTCTGAATGAGATGTCGCCAGACGATCGCACGGCGCTCCTGGAGGAATTGCCAAGCGCCGCGGCGCGGCAACTGATTCGCCTGCTCACGCCGGAAGAACGCCACGTGGCTACGGCACTTCTCGGTTACCCGGAAGACAGCGTTGGACGTCTGATGACGCCCGACTTTATCCAGGTGAAGGAGGACTGGACGGTGCAACATGTGCTCGACTACGTGCGCGAGTTTGGCCGCGACAGCGAGACGCTGAATTTTGTTTATGTCGTCGATGAACGCGGGAAACTGATCGACGACGTGCGGATGCGTGAGTTCCTGCTCCGGCCGCTCACGGCGAAGGTGAGCGACATTCGCGACCAAAGCTTCGTGGCGTTGAATGTGGGCGATTCGCAGCAGGATGCGTTGAATATTTTCCGCAAGTACGATCGCGCCGCGCTGCCGGTAGTCGATTCAAATGGTGTGCTGGTCGGAATAGTCACGGCCGATGACATGCTCGATGTGGCTGAGAAAGAGGCAACCGAGGACATCCAAAAATTCGGCGGCATGGAAGCTTTGGAAGAGCCGTACATGCGCATCCCGCTTTGGCGCATGGTGCGTAAACGCGCGGGCTGGCTGGTGATCTTATTCCTGGGCGAAATGCTGACCGCGACAGCAATGGCCAATTATCAGGAAGAACTGGCGAAAGCGCTTGTGCTCGCGTTATTCCTGCCGCTTATCATCTCGAGCGGTGGGAACTCCGGTTCGCAAGCTTCTACCTTGATGATTCGCGCCATGGCGCTGGGCGAAGTCAACCTGCGCGATTGGTGGCGAGTGATGGGTCGCGAAGTGCAGGCTGGGCTTTGGTTGGGCGCGATCCTGGGAGCGATCGGTATCATACGCGTCGGAGCCTGGGCAATTATTCGCGAACAATATTTCCATCAACAGCCTTACGGTGCGCATTGGCCGCTGGTCGCGCTCACTGTTGGGATCGCGCTTGTCGGCGTTGTGCTGTGGGGAACGCTTTCCGGATCCATGCTTCCCTTTCTTCTGCGCAGAGTGGGCGCTGACCCCGCCACATCCTCCGCGCCTTTTGTTGCAACGCTCGTAGATGTGACTGGCTTAATCATTTATTTCAGTATCGCCCTGGTCATCATGCGCGGCGCGATGCTGTAACCGCGAAGACTTCCGGGACCAGCGCGCCAAGCTCTGGGATTGCCGAGGTCAACGCCCTCGGCTACAACTAACGAGAGCCATGTTGTCGATCCAAAAAATCTTCGGACGCGACGAGAAGTTCTACGATTTACTGGAGAAAAGCGCCGAAGAGGCAGATGCGAGCGTCCATCATTTGATCGCGTTGCTGGAACGACTCGAGCAACACGAGTCGCCACAGAGCCTTGAACAATTCATCCTGAGCCGGCGCAAGGACAAGGAAATCACACAGGAGCTGACCGAGCAGCTTTGCAAAGTCTTCATCACACCTTTTGAACGTGAAGACATTCAGGCTCTGGCCGGCGCTCTGTATAAGATACCGAAGACCGTGGAGAAGATTGGCGAGCGCGTTTTGATCTGCCCGGAAGACTTGCATGGCCGCGATTTCCGCAAACAGGTGGAGCTACTCGATCAAGCGGCGGAAACAGTTATGGCAATGGTAAAACAATTACGCAGGGGCACGGACGCGGCGACCGCGCGCGAGATGAATGCAAAGCTCCAGTCGATTGAGGGCGAGGCTGACAAACTCGAGCTCGATCTATTGCGCGATCTTTACCAGGGCGATTACGAAGCGAAGCAGGTGATTTTTCTGCGCGATCTGTTCGCATTGATCGAAAAGGTCATCGACCGTTGCCGGGATGCAGGAAACATCGTCCTTGGAGTGGCGCTGAAGTATTCGTAGCCCGCTGCCCACTGCGGCTATGTTTACGTTTCTCACCGTCGTAGTCGCAGCGATTATCTTCGAATACAGCAACGGCTTTCACGACGCCGCCAACGCGATCGCGACGGTCGTCTCGACCAAAGTGCTCACGCCGCGCCAGGCCATTGCGATGGCGGCTTTCTTTAATCTCACGGGCGCTCTCCTTGGCGGCGCGGTGGCCTCGACGATCGGCAAAGGCCTTGTGGACACGAACGTTGTCACAATGCCCACAGTGCTTGCTGCAGTGGTCGCTGCGTTCGTGTGGAACATCACCACGTGGTGGTTCGGTTTACCTTCGAGCTCGAGTCACGCGCTCATCGGCGGACTTTGCGGGGCGGCGCTTGCTACGGCGCACGGCGATTGGTCGGTAATAAAGTGGAACGCTGGCATCTGGCCGAAAGTCGTTGTACCAATGATCACCTCGCCGCTCGCTGGCTTTATTTTTGGCGGGCTACTGATGTTCTTGCTTTTCGCAGCGCTTCATCGATTTACGCCGCACTTCGTCAACACGCTATTTGGCAAACTGCAAATCTTCAGCGCAGCGTGGATGGCTCATAGCCACGGCTCAAATGACGCGCAAAAGACGATGGGTATCATTGCGCTTGCGCTTTTCACCGGCACCAAAGCCGGTAGCTTCGATCACTTGCCCGGCTCACTCGCTTTTCTTAAGACTCCGACCTTCGTCCTGCCGATCTGGGTCGTGGTTGTCTGCGCGCTAACGATGGCCGTTGGGACCGCCGCGGGCGGCTGGCGCATCATTCGCACGCTGGGCCACCGCATGGTGAAGTTGCAGCCAGTGAACGGATTCGCCGCCGAGACAACCGCTGCAGTAATCATTCAAGCCGCGAGCTACTACGGAATTCCGCTCTCAACCACACACGTAATCACAACATCGATCATGGGCGTAGGCGCAGTGAAACGTTTCAGCGGAATGAGATGGACTGTAGTCGAGCGAATCATATGGGCCTGGCTATTTACCCTGCCAGCAAGTGGAATCGTTGGTTACGCCCTCGAGCGTGCGGCGGCTGCGGCGCTGTGATCTTTGGACTGTCGACCCCTATTATTGTTCGGAACGCTTTGGTTGCGGCGTCTTGACCTCCGATCGCGGCTACAACTTATCTAGATCTTCGATCACTTTCTCCATTCCGCTGACCACCAGAGTGAACCGATCATAATCGAGCTTGTCGGGCGTGTCGCTGGCTGAATGATAATAAGGATAACGAAACGGTGCCGTGTCGGTGACCATGATGCCGGGATAACCGTGTCGCCAGAATGACCATTGATCCGACCAACTGACGCCTGGAACGAATGAGGGAAGCGCTGCACCTTCGGATGGAATCTTTGCGTGTTTGCGGAAAAGCGCGATGACGCGACGAAGCAGCGCCCGTGAGTGAACATTGGCGACGAATCCGATGAAGTTGCCAACTTTAGGATAAAAGATACCCAGGCCTGGCGATGGATAAGTCTGCGAGTGCGGCGCATCGGAAAAATAGCCGATCGTTTCAAGACTGATCATCGCTGAGATTTGATCGCCGCGCGTTTTGCATCTGCCGGCGTAAACGAGGCTTCCCATTTCACCCGACAAGAAATAAGGCGGTTCCTCGTTCACGAACGCGACGAAGCGTAACGTGTGTTCTGTTTTTCTACCGGCGAATCGCCGCGCAAGAGCGAGCGTCGCAGCCACACCACTGCCGTTATCATTGGCACCTGGCGAACCAAACACTGAATCGTAATGCGCGCCGATTAGAAGTATCTCCGGACGATTACCGGGAATCTCGACTTCGATATTGTGACAGGCCTGGCCGCGCAGTTCATAACCATCCCGTCGCGGATGAAGACCGGCATGTGAAAAAGAATTCTCGATAAAATCGTTGGCCGCATTGAGCGCCGCGTAGTGCCACATGTTTCGCTCACCAATTTCTCCGGCGAGCTTTTGCACATCGGCGCGCAGTTCTTCACGCAGCGTAACTTCATCAGGCGACAGTGGCGCCGACTTCGAAATATTCTTGCCGGGCATCTTCATTCCGAACCACCAGAGTAACGCAACAACCGCAACAAGGGCGACAAGAACGCGAAGTGCGCTGAAGAGCATCCGTTTGAGCACGTAGCGAGCAGATTACAAAGGAACTTGATAACCGGAAGCGGATTCACGCGACTTCGGGGTACCGCATGCGTCTCGCGTGCTGGTTGCGGTGTCCCGCCGCAACAATCTTTTCTTGAGCAACGCCGTAGCGTCCAGACGGATTTGTGGGAAAGTTCGCGACCGCGTGGACGCGATCGCCAGCACGCGAGACGCGTGCGCTACCCAAACGCGTGCACGTCACGCAATCTTGGTTCGAAATCGCGATGCGCAGAAGGCGAACAGCAAGGCCGACATCCCAATGAGAATGGCGAGCTGCGGCCAGTATTCGAAGAAATTTGCTCCGCGAAGAATGATCGCGCGCATGAGTGCAATAAAATAGGTCGTGGGAAACAGCGCGCCGAACGCATAAAAAATCCACGGCATGGTTTCACGTGGAAAAATGAACCCGGAAAAGAAGACGCTCGGCAAAAGGAACACCATCGACATCTGCAGCGCCTGCATTTGGTTTTCGGCCTTGGTCCCGACTACCAGTCCAAGGCTAAGCAAGGCGAAGACGTACACTAAAGTGGAAAACATCATCGCTACCACGCTGCCCTCGATGGGCACGAAAAACACAAACCGCATAATCAGAAACAAAATCACCGCCATGGCCATCCCGATGCACAAATACGGCACGAGTTTGCCGAGCATGAGTCCACTGCGGCTCAATGGACTAACGAGTAGTTGCTCGAGTGTGCCGCGTTCCCGCTCGCGCACGAGTGCCATCGCCGCGGCGACTGTCGTGCCGATCTGCAACACAACCCCGATCACGCCCGGCACATAAAAGTTCGGTGCGCGCATCGCCGGGTTGTAAAGCATCTGAGGTCGAACATCGACCGGCACTCCTTGCCGGCCGGTTTCGCGCAGAAGCGATTCCACTGACTGAGTCAACGCCACGCCGAGTCCGGTGTTAAGAGCTTGCAACGCCGTCGTGGAATTGGATCCATCTACCAGCAATTGTACCTGTGCGGAGTGACTCGCATTGAGGTCACGAGTAAAGTTCGGCGGGATGTCCAACGCGGCGTAGGCGCGGCCCTTCCGCATTTCGCTTTTTAGCTCATCCAGGCTGTGCACCTCGCCCACCACACGAAAGGTTTCTGTGTTCACGAAGCGATCGATCAACTGACGGCTCTGAACGCTGCGATCTTCATTCAGAATAAGCATCGCCATGTGTTTGATGTCGTTATCCAGCGCGTAACCGAACGCGACCATCTCGATCAGTGGCGGAAAGAAAAAGAAGAAGAGCGTCAACGGATCGCGCGCGACGACGATGAATTCTTTAAAGAGAATTGCGCCGAGCCCGCGAAAAAGTTTGTGCTTCATATGTTTTTCTCGGTCATCCCGAGCAATGCGAGGGACCTCGCACAGGCCGCTTGATCACACAAAATACATTTGCGTAGCGCGCACACCTTATGTGAGGTCCCTCACTTCGTTCGGGATGACTCGCGTATGCTGAAAAAGCATCGGAGTTAAATCCACCCATTTCGGGTTCATTCTCTCGACCAAGGCGTTCTTCTTTTCGCGCCGCCACCCTTTGATTTCCTTCTCACGTGCGATCGCGTCGCGCGGATCGCTAAAGCGCTCGTAATAAATCAGGCGATCAACCTTGTACCTCTTTGTGAAGCCTTTTCTCTCGCTGTTCTGATGTTGCGAGACTCGTCGCATCAAACTGTTTGTTATCCCGGCATAGAGAACGACGCGGCTGCGATTGGTCATCATGTAAACGTAGAATGCCTTCATTGATTTGGGAGATCCTTCCCTTCGCTCACGATGACATTCATTTGATCATGCGGCCTTTTGTCGTTCAGCAGCGTGCTTGGCCGAAAGCTCGACAAACACGTCTTCAAGCGAAGGACCGATTTCGTGAATTTCGGAATGCCCCACGCCGACTTTGCGCAGTTGTTCGTCGATCTGATCGCGCTTAACGCTGTCATCGACCAGTAAATGCATCGATTGACCGAACACCGTGGCGCTGTGCACTCCGTGCATCTGGTGCATCGCACGCAGCGCTGTGGTGACGTGGTCGCAAGTCACATCAAGCCGGCGCGTTCCAGGCGGATTTACGTCAGGCAGTTTTTTAAGGTCGTCCGGCTCACCGCATACGATCAATTTCGACATGTAAATGTAGCCGACATGATCGCAGCGCTCCGCTTCATCCATGTAATGCGTCGTCACAAAAAGCGTCATGCCTTTGCCGGCGAATTCGAAGAGCAAATCCCAAAGTTCGCGCCGCGCGACCGGATCGATGCCTGCGGTCGGCTCATCGAGAAAGAGCACGGTCGGCTTGTGCATGAGCGAGCAGGCCATGGCGAGTCGTTGTCGCCAGCCGCCGGAAAGATTTGAAGCGCGCCTCTTGATGTACGGCTCGAGATGCGTCGTAGCGATCATCTCGTCGCGCCGCTGGTTCAATTCGCCACCGCTCAATCCATAAAGTTTCCCTGCAAAGATGAGGTTCTCGTTTACGGTCAGCTCGTCGTATAGCGAAAATTGTTGCGACATATAACCGATCATTTCTTTGATCGGCTCCAAATCTCGCACGATGTCATGTCCGCCGATTTTCGCCGTCCCATCACTTGGTTCGAGAATACCGCACAACATCCGGATCACGGTCGATTTCCCGGAGCCGTTCGGGCCGAGAAACCCGAAGATGGAACCTTTACCGACCGAAAATGAAACATGATCGACAGCCGTGAACGTGCCGAAGCGCTTCGTCAGCCCATCCACTTCGATCATTGGTTCGCTCATGGAGTCAGCAACCACGAATGGACACGAATGGACACCAATTCATAAGACAATTCGCTCCCACTCTGGTTTCCGGTGTTTGAAATTAAGAATCACTCCGACACGCAAGTTCGTAATGTGCAGATAATTTAATATCAACCCACGTTCGTGATCGGTGATCCGATCGATCACCTTGGTGTCCACGACAATGGAGTCGAAGACGATAAGGTCAGGGATAAAGGCGCCGACTTTCTGGCCTTTGTAGAGAACGTCGAATACGGGCTGCTGCTTGAATGGAATTTGTCGCAGACCAAACTCCACGACGAGCGCATTTTCGTAGGGCTTCTCAGCGATTCCATGAACAAGTTTGTTAAGGACTTCGATCGCGCAGCCAATAATTTGAAAAACTTCGCCCTTGAATAGTAGTCTCTCCTCATTCGTGTCCATTCGTGTCTATTCGTGGTTGTTCATTTCACATTGGGAAAATAAACATCAGCAGCCATTCCGGCGCGCAAGTGATCGTCGTCGCTCGGCAAACGAATCTTCACGCCGAATACCTGTTTGATCCGGTCGGCGACAGTTTGCACGTTGCGCGGGGTAAACTCGGCCTGCCGATTTATCTGTTCGACTACGCCATCGAAATCTTTCCCCGGAAACGAATCGACCCGGACGCGAACGTGCTCGCCCAGTTTGATCAAACCCAGCCACGACTCCGGAACATAAACGCGCACCCAGAGATGGCCGATCAATATCAGCGTGGCGGCTTCGCGATTCGCCGGCAGCACGTCGCCCACTTTCACACTGAGCACCTCCAAAACGGAATCGGCTGGCGCGGTGACCTGCATTTCCGCGAGCTGCGCGTCAATATCGGCCAGTTGTGCGCGTGCCTGCGCTACGCGCATCTTGGCAGCCGCAAGATTTTTCTCTTGCGTTTTCGCCGAACTGTCGGCTCGCTCAGCGTCACTTGAAGAAACGACTTTTCGAGTAAGTAAATCCTTTTGGCGACGCGCTTCATCGCGCAGGAACACCAATTGCGCTTCCTGCGCATCCGCGTCGTGGAGCGCTGTGTCGACTTGCGCCACGGCAAGACCCCGCCGGGCCGTCAGCTCCGAAGCATCGAGTTGCATGATCAGCTCGCCGTCGTGCAAACGATCGCCTTCCCAATGCAAAATCTTTTCTACGCGCCCACCCGCGCGCGGCCCCACATGTGCTTCATCCACTTCGATGGTTCCCGAAACTGCTTTGCTACGATCGCCGCAACCGGCGAGCAAGAGAAGTAGCGTCAAAGCTTCTGCTACACGCAATAACTGCCGAAGTTCACCAACGAACGACGCACTCACGCTTTTCGTCCTTTTAATGTCAGCGCGCCTTCGAGAACAATCTTAAGAATCCCGGTGAACCCCTCTTTCGGCATCATCCCAAGTTCCTCCATCTTCGGCGGATTCATGATCGATTGAACCATTGCCAGCAAAATTTCGATGATCAGTTTGGCCGG
>WNGE01001609.1_pt1 | contig 28450 bp, 27 predicted proteins | sample 5400651 | NCBI WGS metagenome assembly WNGE01 (sample SAMN13153370, study PRJNA577476) | soil metagenome | isolation source: 60 cm soil or saprolite under grassland replicate 2 | place: USA:California | collected 2016-06-15 | reverse complement strand
ACAAAAGGACCAGGTTGTCGAGGCTGGTGGGGCCGCCGTGGAGCCAGTGGACCAGGTGGTGGGCGTCGGTCCACGGCGGCGGGCGGTCGCAGCCGGGGGCGGCGCAGCCGCCGTCGCGGACGGCGAGGGCGCGGCGCAGGGCGGGGGAGATGACGCGGGTGGCGCGGCCCAGGTCGAGCAGCTCGACCGGGGCGCCAAGGGGTGGCGGCAGGGTGGCGATGGCGGCGCGCAGCTCCGCGGCCAGCCCCCCGTCACCGCCGCCGCCGTCTGCTTGGCCCCAGCGGTCCCCCGTGCCGTGGGGGGCGTCGGTGGGGTGGCGGCGGACGACCGCGCGGGTGACCTGCGCGTCGCAGGCCAGCCGCCGCGCCGTCTCGCCGGGCAGCACCGCGCCCCAGCCGCCGGTCCCGCCGACGCCGTGCTGGGCGCGGAGGGTGGCCAGGTCGGCGGTGACGGTCAGCTGCGGCCGCAACCCGCCACCCTGGGGCAGGTGCCCGGATTGGAGGGCGTGGCGGGCCAGCTCGCCGAGGGCGTCGGCGCGGCGTTGCTCCGCGGAGCGTTCGTCGTCGGGGCCGGTGGGCCGGGCGAGGGGGGCCAGCGCGGCCATGGTGGCCTCGCCCGTCTCCGGGTCGAGCAGCCCCTTGACCGCGACCATGCCCTCGAACGTGCCGGCCAGCCACAAGCCCCGCTGGTCGAGCCGTGCCCGCGCGCGTTCCTCGGCGGCCTCGGGGTCGACCAGGTCGCGGAGGTGGGCGGCCAGGCGGTGCAGCCGCGGCGGGTCGAGCCGGCGGGCGGCGTCGACCAGGACCGGCTCCGCCTCGGCGACCTTCCTTGGGGGCAGGCCACTGGTGGCGTCGGCCAGCACCGCCGCGTGCTGCGGGGAGACCTCCCCGGCGGCGAGGGCGGCCGCGGTCGCGGCCAGGGGGCCGCGGTGCAGCGCGCGAGCCGTGCGGACGTGCTGGCCGGCCGTGGCAGCGCCCATGCGGCAGGTCGCGCGCAGCCACCCGGCGGTCGATGGGGCCTGGGCGCCGAGTTCGGCGCCGGCGGCGCCGCGGGCGTCCACCCTGGCCAGGCGGCGCAGCCAGACCCCTTCGATCCGGTCGGCCAGGTGGCGCATGGCCACGACCTCGGCGGCCAGCGGCGCGTCGCCCACCTCGTCGGGGTCGTCGGCGGCCAGGTCGTCGACGACCGCGGCCAGCGCTGCCAGCCGCGGCGGCAAGCCCTCCGGCCTCGCGGGCAGACCGTCGAGCCCTGCGGGCGCCCCACCGGAGCGGCCCAGGCCATCTGACGAACTGGCGTTCGATCTCATGGCGCGAGGCTACCCAGCCGAGCGGGCGCCGCCCAGGCCCTCGCGGGGTTTGTGGACAACCCAGCCCGCCCGCCGCCCCGAAACAACCCGCCCAGCTAGGCAGCTGGCGCACCACCCCGGCATCCCGCAAGGGTGAGACCAAGGCTGAGCGCCAGGCGACCATCACGGCTCGTGCCTGCCCTGCTCGACCTCGGCCCTAGCGGCGTACGCCCTTAGCAAGTCAGGGTCTGGCCACCTGGAACCCGTCGCAGGCGAGGAAGCCGCCTCCGGTCGTCCACAGGACGGTGTAGTCGCCAGGCGCCGAGACCGGCAGGGCTCCGGGGAAGTCGTCCGGGAAGGTGACGCCGACCTGTTGCGAGGCGCGGTCCAGCCTCAGCGGCCGGGACCCGTGCCTGCTGCCGTCGGGGAAGACCACTGTCACCTCGATCACCACGTCCGGCGCCGGCTTGGACAGCTCTGGATCGGCGGTCTGGCTAGGAGCGTTGCCTGGTGCCTGCTTGTTCCTCAGCGACAGCACCACGGACATGCCGGGCGCCACCGCCTGGAGCCTCGGGGTCGTGGTCTGCCAGGTGCGGTTGACCACTGGCCGCCGGGTGGGGGTGCAGGGCAGGCTCTGGTGGTGCCAGCGCACACCGGCGAGGTCGCCACCGCGCTGCTGCCCCGTCGTGCTCGAGGAGGCCGTCGCGCCCGTCGTGGGCGTGGCCCCGCCTGCCACGGTGTTCGGCACCGGAGCGGTCACCGACGGGCCAGGCCCGATTGGGCCGGGCTGGGGCTGCGCCGACGGCCCCAGCCAGGACCTGGCCAGGACCAGGACGCCGACCAGCACTGCCGCCGCCAGCGTCCCTCGCGCCCAGCGGGCGTGCCGCCCTTGCCGCCCGCGCCGCCGCAGCTCCTCGAGGCCGACGCCGCGCACCTGTGGCAGCAGCTCCGCCTCCAGGCCCTCGAAGCGCCGGCGGAGCTGGTCATCGGACTCCACGATCGACCTCCTCTCCGTTCGCCATCTGGACGGCCAGCGCCTGGCGGGCGCGCGACAGCCGCGACTTCGCGGTCCCGACCGCGACGCCCAGCTCCCGTGCGATCTCCTCGACCGGCAGGTCGACCAGGTAGTGGAGGACGAGGACCTGGCGATGGCGCAGCGAGAGCCTGCGCAGCGCAGCCACCATGGCGACGTGCTCGACCGAGAGTGCCGGCCCGCTGTCTGGCGGGCCGAGCCGGTCGCGCAGGCCGAGCGCGCGGCGGGCCCGCGGCCGGTCCTGCCGCTCGTTCTCGGCGGTTCATGCCCGACGGTTCGCCGGGTACGGCTAGCAACTGCCGCCGCCGGATGACCCCCCACCCTCCGGAGGTTCGAGTGCACACTCGACGAGTCGTACGGATCGCCGTCGTGGCGGTGGCCGTGCTCGCCGTGGCGACCACCGCCGTCAGCGCAGCGGCGCGCCATGGCCGGCAGGGCGACGCCGAGGAACACGAGGCGGTGGCCGCCAACGCCCGGTCGGGCACGGGGAGTTGCGGGGTCGAGCGCTGGTCGGTCAAGACCGGCACGGACGCCGACGCCGGGAAGATCACCCTCGCGCCCGCCACCCAGACCACGGTGGCGGAGCTGGACGCGCTGCCGGCACCGGGCAACCTGCCGGACGACAGCCGCATCCAGCCCACCGAGACCACCGTCTTCCAGCTCTCGGCCAGGCTGACCAAGTACAAGCTGGAGGCCGACTCGGACTACCACCTGGTGCTCGACGACGGGTCCGGCCACACGATGATCGCCGAGATCCCCGACCCGTCCTGCGTCGGCTCCGGCAGCCCGCTGGCGACCGGCATCGAGACCGCCCGCGACCAGTTCGACGCCAGGTTCGACCCCACCGACCGGTTCCAGGACGCCAACGTGCCCGTCACCATCACCGGGGTCGGGTTCTTCGACTTCCAGCACGGCCAGACCGGCGTGGCCCCCAACGGCATCGAACTGCACTCCGTCCTGGACGTCGGCTTCGCTGGCGCCAAGGCGGGCTAGCCCCAATGCCGGGTAGTTAAGGTCCGGGGCCGGTTGTCAAGGGGTTCGGCTGTTCGAGGACGTCGATGCTGAGGGTGGCCTTGTAGCTGCGCCGGTCGATGTTGGGACCCCTGGCGTTGTACTTGGAGATGGCTCGTTTGACGATCCGGGGTGCTACTCGTAGGCGCCGGTCGGGTAGGAGGTTGTCCAGCACGTGGCGGCCGATGGTGCCCACCAGGTCGATGACGGTGCCGGCGATGACGTTCGCGGCCTTCACGAGCTGGTCACGAGCGGTCCGTAGGGCGATGGTGAAGCTGGCCCGGTCGGGGTCCACCTCGGGTTGGGTGCCGGTGGCGTCGGCCATGGCCAGGCGCAGGATCTGGTAGCACACCAGCAGGGCGTAGACCTCTTGGTCGATGCCGGTGGGGGTGCGGGCGCGCAGGACCCGTCCGCCGAGGATGCTGGATTTGATCTCCAGGTACGCGGTTTCGATCTCCCACCGCTGGTGGTAGAGCGTGACCAGCCCGAACGCCGGATAGCGGTGGTGGTCGAGCAGGGTGGTGGCCAGCCGGTAGACCCCGGTGGCACGTCCGGCGCTGGTGGCCAGGGTGATCTCGGCGGCGACCACCCGCACCCGGGTGGTGCCGGTGGTCGACAGGTAGGAGCCGTCGGGGTAGCGGGCCAGCACCGGCAGCCTGCGGTTGCTCTTGAGCCGCACCAGCAGATCCGCCTTGGTGGCAGCGACCGCGTTGAGCAGTTCGCCGGAGTCGAAGTTGCGGTCCAGCAACACGATCATGCCTTGGTGCAGGCTGCGGGTCAGCTGCTGGGCGTAGGTGGTCTCCCCGCTGCTGGTGGGGCCGAACACCGCGTCGATGGTGCTGCGGGTGCCGCAGGCGGTCAGCGCCAGCAGCCGCAGCAGCGGGTACCCCGACCCGCCGTGGCTGCCGGGCTGCCTGGCGAACCTGGCCAGGTTCGCCTGGCTGTCGGGCACGCTCATGGTGGTGCCGTCGATCGCGCACACCAGCAGCCCATACCAGCGCACCCCGGCGGCACCGACCGCGGCCGCGCCGCGGAGCAGGTCGAACAGCCATCGCAGCGGCTTGGCGCTCAGGCGGCGTCTGGCCTGCGACAACGCGCCCACGCTCGGGGAGGCCACGGGCATGCCCGCCAGGCCGGCGGTCAGCTTGCGCCACACCTGCTGGTAGCCCAGCTCGGCGAACAGGCACCCGGCCAGCAGCAGGTAGACCACCACCCGCGCCGGCAGCAGGCGCGTGCGGGCCCGGATGGTGCCGGTGGCGGCCAGTGCCGCATCGACCATCTCGAACGGCACGATCTGGGTGAGCTCTCCCAGGTGGCCGGGGGCGAGCACACCGGAGGCGACCCTGACCGTGGTGGTGATGGTCTCCACAGCCGGCGAGGGGGCAGAATGGGACGGCAACGGGGCTCCCGGGTAGACGTGGATCTTGGTCGACCACGTACTTACCGGAGCCCCGTTGTCACGTCACCCCGCCACGCCGAACCCTTGACACCAAGCCGGATCCCTTAACTACCCGGCATTGGGGCTAGCCCTGGAACCGCCGGACCCGGAGCGCTGCTGAGCCGGAGGCGCCGATTGCGCGCACGGCGGCCGCGGCGCCGACGACCATGCCCTGACCGCGCTCAGGAGGCCGGCGTGGCGGAGGTTTCGTCCCCTTGGGCGTCGAGCTGGTCGAGGCTCGGCGCCGCGCGGATCGACGGGCTGAGCGTGCCCCACACGGCCAGCAGCAGGCCGACCGCGGCGAACAGGGCAATCGTGGCCCGGGCCGAGGAGGCGCCGAGCAGGACGCCGGCCGCGAGCGGGCCGAGCGGCGCGACCAGCAGCGAGATCGTGCTCCGCACCGACTCGGCACGGCCGAGCAGCCGGTCTGGCGTCATCGCGATCCGGTAGCCCTTGACGACCGAGTCGGTCGAAGGGATCGCCAGGGCGGTCGGCAGGATGCTGGCGGCCAGCACGTAGGCGTTCGGCCAGACCAGGAACAGGGCGCAGCCGGGCCAGGTCCACAGCTCGAGCAGCAGCACGGCGCGGACCGGGAGGAGCCGGCGGACCAGCGGCGCCGCGAACGAGCCGAGCAGCAGGCAGGCGCCGAAGGCCGCGACGAGCGCGCCGACCTCGCCGCCCGGCAGCCCCTGCCGCCTGCCGAGAACGACGACCGCGAACAGGACGCCGGGGCCGACGAAGTTGGTAAGCCCGTACAGCAACGCGCAGGTGCGCAGGAATCGGTGGCCCCAGAGGAAGCGGACGCCTTCGGCGAGCCGGGCGCGCAGCGGCGAATGGTCGCGCTCGCGCTGCTGCTGGAACGGCGCCCGCATCGCCAGCAGCGAGACGGTCGAGAAGGCGTACGAGACCGCGTCGACCAGGAACGGCAGCGCGCGGGCGAGCCCGAAGAGCGCCCCGCCGAGCGGAGGGCCGGCCAGCCCGACCGCCGCCTGCCGGCCCGTCTGGGCGCCAGCGGCCGCCGGCAGCTGGCGTGCCGGCACCACGGCGCGCAGGGCGCCGGGCTGCGCCGCGGAGAACAGGGCCGCGCCGCCGCCTTCGACGAACGCGACCAGCGGGATCGCCCAGAAGGCGACCTGGCGCAGCAGGATGGTCGCGGCGAGGCTGCCGATCGCCAGCACGCGGACGCCGTCGGCCATGACCATCAGCCACTTGCGGTTCCAGCGGTCGGCCGCCACGCCGGCGGGCAGCGCCAACAGTGCCAAGGGGAGGGTTCGCGCGAACGAGACGACGCCCGCCTTCGCCGCCGAGTGGGTCACCGCGAGCACCAGCAGCGGGTAGGCGATCGAGGTCGACTCCGTGCCGGCTTCCGAGAGGAGCTGCCCGGCCTGGAGCAGCACGAAGTCGCGGTTACGGCGCAGGGGGACCGCGGTCACGCGTCGATGCTAGCTCACGCCGCTCACCCGGGCGCTCCGGCCGCGGGCGTGCCGCACCCGGCCGTGCTCAGCCGATGCCGAACCAGCCGAGCAAGGTCTGCAGCAGCACGACGGTGGACAGCACGCTGACGACCGCAACCACCGCGGTGGCGACGGCTCGCAGCAACGGCGGGTTGGCGGCCGCGCCGAGCAGTCGGCGGCGGCTGGTCAGCACCACCAGGAAGGCGAGGATCACCGGAGTGATCAGGCCGTTGAGGACGTAGGCGTTGATCAGCAGGCTGATCAGGTTGCCCGGCAGCAGCGCCACCGCCGCGCCGACCACGATCTGGCCGGTGAACAGGCCGAGGAACAGGGGGGCCTCGGCGAAGGTGCGCGACACCGACCGCTCGGTGCCGATCGCCTCGCTCAGCGCGTAGGCGGTCGACAGGGGCACCACCGCCGCGGCCAGCGCCGACGCGCCCAGCAGGCCGATGCCGAACAGCTCCTCGGCGCCGTGGCCGGCGACCGGGACCAGGGCCTGCGCAGCCTCGGACGCCGAGGCGAGCGGCCCGGTCCCGCCGATGGTGGCGCCGGTGGCGACGATGATGAAGAACGCCACCAGGCAGGCCAACGTCGCCCCGGCGATGGCGTCGACGCGCTCGTAGCGGTACTGGTCGGGGGCGATGCCCTTGTCCGCCACCGCGGCCGCCTGGTAGAGCTGCATGTAGGGGGAGATGGTGGTGCCGATGACCGCCACCCCGAGGAACAGGAACGCCTTGGTGCCGAGCAGGTGGGGCCAGAACGTCCGCGTGGCGACCTCGCCCCAGCGCGGGTGGGCCAGGAACGCGGCCACCGGGTAGGCGAAGAACACCAGCGCCATCAGCAGGAACAGGCGCTCGGCGTACTTGTAGGAGCCGAGCACCACCAGTCCCCACACGATCGCCGCCGCGACCGGGACGGCCAGGTAGCGGGAGACGCCGAACAGCTCCATCGCCGCGCCGATGCCGGCGAACTCGCTGACCACCAGGCCCAGGTTGGCGAGCAGCAGGCACAGCAGCGCGAACGCGGCGACCCGCAGGGAGAACTCCTCGCGGATCAGCGCCGCGAGGCCCTTGCCGGTGAAGGTGCCGAGCCGGGCGGCCATCTCCTGGACCAGCACCAGGCTGAGGCCGACCAGCAGCATGAAGAACAGCATCCGGTAGCCGAACTGCGCCCCCGCCGAGGCGTAGGTGGCGATCCCGCCGGCGTCGTTGCCGGCCGCCGACGCGACCAGCCCCGGGCCGAGCACCCGCAGGTAGGCGGCAACGCGAGCGCGCCGCGCGACCCGGCCGGGCCTGGTCGACGGCGGGGTGGCGGTGGCCGGCGTGGTCACTGCAGCAGCCTCGGGAAGTGCAGCCGGCCGCGCCCGGGCAGCAGCGCGTCGACCATGTCGTCGGCCTGGATGCGGCCGAGCGGCTGGCCGTGGTCGTCGACCACCAGGATGCTGTTGCGGCGGTTGTCCACCAGCGCGTCGACCGCCTCCTCGACGGTCGCGTCCGGCCCCACCGTGACCGGCCATGGCGGCCCGATCAGCTCGCTGACGCGCTGGTCGGGTGCTGCCAGCAGCAGCTCGAGGATGCTGATCACGTCGACCAGCCGCCCGCCGCTGTCGACCGCGACCACCGTGTCCAGGTCGGGCTGGTCCGCCGCGACCTCGCGCAGTCGCTCGGCCACCGCCGCGACCGTCATCCGCTCGTCGACGGTCACCAGGTCGCCGGTCATGAAGCCGCCGGCGCGATCCTCGGGAAAGGCGAGCAGCTGCCGCAGCCGCTGCGCGACCGCCGCGGGAAGCCGCCCCAGCAGCTCGTCGCGCTCGCCGGGCTCCAGCTCGCGGAGCGCGTCGACCGCCTCGTCGGACTCCATGCGCGCCAGCAGGGCGGCGGCCTGGTCGTCGGGCACCTCGTGCAGCAGGGCGTCCAGCTCCTCCGGGTCCATCTCCTCCAGCGCGTCGGCGGCGGTGGCCGGGTCCAGCTCGGCGAGCAGCGCCTGCCTGGCGGGGCGCTCCAGATCCTCCAGCAGGTCGGCCAGCTCGCCGGGGCGCAGGCGGCGCAGCCCCCGGGTCGACGCCCGCAGGCGGACCCCGCCGAGGTCGATCCCGAACGGCTGGATCGCGGCCCAGTCGATCACCCGCTCCGGCGTCGGCAGCCAGCGGAACCGGGCCGGCCCCAGCCGGCGCAGCAGCGTCTGCAGGCCGACGTCGACCCCGACCAGCCGGTAGGCCTCGCCGACCCTGGCGACGTACAGGTCGGCGGCGCGGATCACCTTGATCCCGTCGGTGTCGACCAGCTGGTGGTCGAGCACGTCGCGGGCCAGCAGCACCTCCCCTGGGCGGCGCTCGACCTCGCGCAGGTCGACGCGGGCCGAGCGCAGCCGCGCGCCACGCCGGTCGAGCTCGACGACCTGCTCGGCGGGGACGAACACCTGCCGCCGCGCCACCCGCACGACCAGCCCGGTCAGCGGCGGGTAGGGCTCGTCGGCCCAGCGGGCGACCAGGTCGACCAGCCCCCCGATCTCCTCGCCCGCCTGGTTGACGACCGGACTGCCGAGCAGCCCAGCGAGCGACAGCAACGCCTCGCGCACCGCGCGGGCGGCGGTGATGCGCCGCTCGCGCTGCTGCTGCCAGCGGGGATGCAGCAGCCGGCGAGCGGGAGCAGAGCGGCGATGACGTGTCATCGGGCCTCCAGGACCACGGGCAGAGTGCCTCCCCAAGACAGGACCCCGACCGTCCAAACCGGCCGGCCTGTCGGACTCATATCACGCTATACGCAGCCTGGTGGGACGGTCGGGACCCGGCGAGCGTCGACTGGAACCCTTGGTCCTTTCCATGTGGCAGGCGTAGATTCCTGTCGTGTCTGCATACGTCATCGTCGAGACCGACATCACCGACCCCGAGCAGTACGAGCGGTACAAGGCCGCGTCCCCGGGTGCGGTGGCGGCCGGTGGCGGCCGCTTCCTCGTCCGCGGCGGCGAGCTCGCCGTGCTCGAGGGCGACTGGCAGCCTCCCCGCCTGGTCGTGCTCGAGTTCGAGGACCTCGCGGCCGCGAGACGGTGGTACGAGTCCGAGACCTACCAGGCGGCGAAGAAGCTGCGCGAGGGCGCGGCGCACCTGCGCATGGTCGTCGTGCAGGGGATGGAGTAGCTGCCGCCCATCGCCACGATGCGGCGACGCTCGGCCGTGGTCGTGGCCGTCAGGTTCGCGCGCCGACCGGCACGCCGACGTCGCTGTGCGGGCCGGCGGGGCCGGTGGTGACCGGCCGGGCGAAGGCGGCGCGGACGGTGATGCCGCGGCCGGGACCAGTCTCCAGGGACCAGGTGCCGCCGGCGAGCTCGACCCGCTCGCGCATCCCCAGCAGGCCGTAGTGGTCGTGTCCGGCCTGGCCGGACGCGACGGCAGGGTCGAAGCCGACGCCGTCGTCGCGGATCTCGAGACGCACCCTGGAACGCTCCTCGACCAAGGTGAGCCAGACCCGGCCCGCCTTGGCGTGCTTCTCGACGTTGGTCATGGCCTCCCGGGTGACCCGGTACAGCACCGTCTCGACCTCGGGGCCGAGCCGCTCGGCGAGCGTCACCGCGACGGTGCAGTCGATTCGCGTGCGGCGCTGGAAGTCGGCGGCCTGGTCCCTCAGCGCCGCCTCCAGGCCGACCTGGTCGAGCACGGGCGGGCGCAGCTCGACCATGAGCCGCCGCAGCGAACCCACCTCGCGCCGCAGCATGCCCTGGGTCTGGCGCAGCGTCCGGATGCCGCCGTCGAGCCGACCGTCGACCAGCGACAGGCAGGCGCGCTCCAGCTCGTAGGCGAGGGTGTTGAGGTGCTGGATGGGACCGTCGTGGAGCTCGGCGGCGAGGCGCGCCCGCTCCTGCTCGGCCGCGTCCACGGTGCGGCCGAGCAGCCGGCCGCGCTCGGCCTGGGCCTGCTCGACCGCCCGGACGAGGCCGGCCATGCGCGTCACCACCAGCAGGAACAGCACCGCGGCCGAGCCGGCGATCACCAGCGGCTCGACCTCCGGACCGGTGAGCCACTGCACCACCAGCACCGCCGGAGCCATCAGGGACGCCGCGGCCAGGGCGACCAGCCGGCCGCGGCTGAGCCGCTCGACGCCCTGGCCCGCCGACTGTGGCAGGTCCCGCATGGAGGGGTGCAGCACGGCCACGGCGAACAGCACGTACGACAGCAGGTAGCCGCCGTCAGCCGGGCTGGTCCCGTCGTAGCCCTTGAACAGGTCGAGCGCGGCGAACAAGGCGTCGGCGTAGAGCACCAGCAGCAGGGCGGCCAGCAGCGCCCTGAAGGAGGTGGTGCGGCGTCCCGGCGTCACGGCGAAGCGCGCCGCCAGCGCGATCAGCAGCACGTCGCCGGCCGGGTAGGCGATCGAGACGAGCCGCTCGACCAGGGAGAGGGAGTGGTCGCGCACGTGCGGCTCCACCAGGAACACCCAGACGAGCAGGCCGCTGCCGACGGCGATCACGGTGGCGTCGATCAGGCTGGCCCAGTCGCCCCGTGGGGAGCGCCCGCGGATCAGCAGCAGCAGGGCGGCCGCCAGGAACGGGTAGCCGGCCAGGTAGACGACGTCGGCGGGGGACGGAAACGGGTCGACGTGCGAGACCTCCTGGTACCAGGTCCACATCAGGTCGCCGCCCGCGTAGCAGGCGACGCCGGCGAGCAGCAGGAGCCAGGGCAGGAGCGGCGCAGGGCGGCGCCGCCACAGGCTCACCGCCATCGCCGCGACCGCCCCGCAGGCGATCACGTTTCCCCAGATGAGCTGCCAGGGGTTGCCGAGCAGGTAGTAGAGGCCCAAGCCAGCGACCCCGGCGGCCACGCAGGCCAGGTAGAGGTTCCACGGCCGCACCTTCGGACGGGGCCGCCGCGCCAGATGGGCGGGCCTCTCGCGCAACACCGTCACCGCGACCCCCCGTCGCTGGACCGGCTCCTGGTGCGTGCGGGGCCGCGGCGCCCGGCTGCGACCGTTGCAGCCGTACGAGCTCCGAGACCCCCACCGTGAAAGCGCCGGTGAGCGCTGGAGCGTTTCACCCTTTGAAACCTTTCGTCCACCTGAAGACCACCGCTCGTCCGTCCGAGGCAATCGAGCGCGCGCCAATTCTGATCGAACGGCGCGTGATCCACCAGCCCAAGCAGGCGGTTCGCTATCCTGGACGGCGGTGTGCCGGGAAGCCTGGTCGGCGACCATCCCATGTCGGCCAGGAGGAACCCATGCGACCAGTTCGCGACGGCCAGCCGCTGGCTCCTGCGCCCCTGCGCATGCCGGTGGCCCTGCGCGAGTTCCTGCGCGAGGAGACCGCCGGCGGCGCCGTCCTGATGACCGTCGTCGTCGTCGCCCTCGCCTGGGCCAACTCTCCTTGGCAGGGCGCCTACGACGCCCTCTGGCGGACGGCGCTGGACGTCCGCCTCGGCCGCTTCGAGCTGACCGGCGACCTGCGGCAGTGGGTCAACGAGGGCCTCATGGCGCTGTTCTTCCTGGTCGTCGGCCTGGAGATCAAGCGCGAGCTGGTCGAGGGGGAGCTGCGCTCCTGGCGGCGGGCGGCGCTGCCGCTGATCGCGGCAGCCGGCGGCATGCTGCTGCCTGCGGCGACCTACGCCGCCTTCAACGCGCGCGGCCCCGGCGCGGCCGGCTGGGGCGTGCCCATGGCCACCGATATCGCCTTCGCCCTCGGCGTGCTCGCCCTGCTCGGCTCGCGCGTGCCGCCGGTGCTCAAGCTGTTCCTGCTCGCCCTCGCGATCGTCGACGACCTCGGCTCGATCCTGGTGGTCGCCCTGTTCTACAGCGGCGAGCTGCGGCTGCCGGCGCTGGCCGTGGCGGCCGCGCTGGTGCTGGTCGTGCTCGGGCTGCGGCGGGCGCGCATCTACTGGGCGCCGCCCTACGTCGCCGCCGGGATCGGCCTGTGGCTGGCGCTGCACGCGGCCGGGGTGAACGCCGCCCTCGCCGGGGTCGCCCTCGGGCTGCTGGCGTCGGCCCGCCCGGTGACCCCTGCCGAGTCGCTCCACCACAGCAGCCACGCCCTCGCCAGCGCCCCGGGGCCGGCGCCGCTGCGCGACGTGCTGCGCGAGGCGCGCGGCACGGTACCGACCGTCGAGCGCCTGTTGCACGACCTCCACCCGCTCAGCGCCTTCCTGGTGGTGCCGCTGTTCGCCCTGGCGAACGCGGGCGTGACCGTGCGCGCCGACGCGCTCGGCGGGCGCGGCGCGCCGCTGGTGCTCGCCGGGGTGATCGCCGGCCGCGTCCTTGGCAAGCCCGCCGGCATCCTGCTGGCGGTCTGGCTCGCGCTGCGCCTGCGCCTCGGTGCCTGGCCGGCCGGCGTGAGCTGGCGGCACCTGGTAGGCGTCGCCACCATCGCCGGCATCGGCTTCACCGTGCCGCTGTTCGTCGCCGACCTGGCCTTTCCCGGCGGTGGCTTCGAGGCGGCGATCAAGCTCGGCCTGCTGCTCGCCTCGGTGGTCGCCGGGCTGGCCGGGGTGCTGATCCTGCGCGGCGCCCGGCCCGCCGAGCCGTCCGCCTGACGCCTGGCGTCCCACGCTTGTTCGTTCGTGCAAAAAACCGCCGTCCACCAGCGCATTGGGAAGTTGGCCGCTGCTCGCGCGCGTACACTAGAATCGCCGTCGGCCAGGCCCGCGGGGCGACCCGTGCGGGCCGGCCGTCAAGGGCGCCGGGGTCCTCGCGGTCCCGCAGGCGCCGCCGTGGGCGGCCGCGGGACCAGCGGCCCGCGGACGTCCGAGGACGCAACGCCAGGAGTCACATGACCGCGTACTTCCAGGCCTACGGCACGCTGGCGGGGCTGCTCGCGCTCTCCGTCGGCTTCCTCGTGGTCGCCTTCGGGGCCAACCGCGTGCTGCGGCCGGCCCGGCCCTCCCCGGGCAAGCTGACGACCTACGAGAGCGGCATGGACCCGATCGGGGCCTCCTGGTCCCAGACGCAGATCCGCTACTACGTGTTCGCCTTCCTGTTCGTGATCTTCGACGTCGAGAGCGTCTTCCTGTTCCCCTGGGCGGTGGTGTTCGCGCGGCTCGGGGCGGCGGCGTTCTGGGAGATGGTCGTGTTCATCGGGGTGCTGGCGGTGGGCCTGCTGTACGCATACCGGAAGGGTGTCCTGCGATGGGTCTAGTCGACCGGGTCGAGCTGCCGCAGCCGATCAAGTTCGTCTTCAACTGGGGCCGCAAGTACTCACTGTGGGTGTTCAACTTCGGCCTGGCGTGCTGCGCCATCGAGTTCATCGCCACCTCGACCGCGCGCCACGACTTCATCCGGCTCGGGGTGATCCCCTTCGCCCACGGCCCGCGCCAGGCCGACCTGCTGGTCGTCTCCGGCACCCTGACCGACAAGATGGCGCCGGCGGTCAAGCGCCTCTACGACGAGATGCCCGAGCCCAAGTACGTGATCAGCTTCGGCTCCTGCTCCAACTGCGGCGGCCCCTACTGGGACTCCTACTCGGTGACCAAGGGCGTCGACCAGATCATCCCGATCGACGTCTACGTGCCCGGCTGCCCGCCGCGGCCGGAGGCGCTGCTGCACGGGATCATCAAGCTGCAGGAGCGCATCGGCAGCGAGTCGCTGCGGGAGCGCTACGCGCGCGGCGAGCTCGAGCCGATCGTGGTGGGCGCCTAGTGGACGCCGACGCGCTGAAGGACCACCTGGTCGCCGAGTTCGGCGAGGCCCTGGAGCCCGAGGTGGTCCACGGCCTGCTGACCGTGACCGTCGACGCCGGCGACTACCGCCGGGTGGCCGAGTTCGCCCGCCTCGACCGCGAGGTGAGCTGCAACTACTTCGACTTCCTCTGCGGCGTCGACGAGGAGGCAGCCGGGATCGCGGTGGTGCTGCACGTCTACTCGACCAGCCACCACCACCACGTGCAGGTCCGCTCGCTGGTGCCGCGCGACGGCGGCGCCCTGCCCAGCGTGCACGACCTGTGGGCGGGGGCCGACTGGCACGAGCGCGAGACCGCCGAGCTGTTCGGGGTCGGCTTCGAGGGCCACCCGCACCTGGCCAAGCTGCTGCTCCCCGAGGAGTTCGAGGGTCACCCGCTGCGCAAGGAGTTCGCCCTGATGGCCAGGGAGGCCAAGCCCTGGCCGGGGGCCAAGGAGCCGGGTGAGTAGCCGTGGCCAGCGACCAGCAGTCAGGCAACGGCGGACCCCAGGTGACGAGCGGGGCGGAGGGCGGCGTGGCCTTCCAGGCCGCCGACGGCACCGGCGTCGGCGTGATCATCCGCGAGCGGGCCGACCGCGCGCTGCACACCCAGGACATGACCCTCAACGTCGGCCCGCAGCACCCGGCCACCCACGGGGTCCTGCGGGTGGTGGTGACCCTCGACGGCGAGATGATCGAGTCGGCCGAGCCGGTGATCGGCTACATGCACCGCGCCTTCGAGAAGCTCGCCGAGTACCGCGACTACCGGCAGATCATCGCGCTGGTCAACCGGCACGACTGGGTCTCGTCGATCTGCAACGAGCTGGGCGTCGCCATGGTGGTCGAGCGGCACATGGGCCTCGAGGTGCCCGAGCGGGCCACCTGGATCCGCATGCTCATGTCCGAGTGGACCCGGATCCTCAACCACCTCATGTTCGTCGGCTCCTACCCGCTGGAGCTCGGCGCCATCACGCCGATGTTCTACGCCTTCCGCGAGCGGGAGGAGATCCAGGCGCTGATGGAGTGGATCACCGGCGGGCGCCTGCACCTCACCTACTGCCGCGTCGGCGGGCTCAAGCAGGACCTGCCGAGGGGCGCCCTCGACCTCTCCCGCGACCTGGTCCCGCGGCTGCGCGCGCGCATCAAGGAGTACGAGACGCTGATCCTCGGCAACGAGATCTTCGCCGCCCGCACCAAGGGCGTCGGCGTGCTCCCGGCCGACGTGGCCTGCTCCTACGGGGCCAGCGGCTGCATCCTGCAGGCATCCGGGGTGCCCGAGGACTCCCGCAAGACCGAGCCGTACCTCTTCTACGACCAGGTCGAGTTCGACGTGCCGACCGGCCGCAACGGCGACTGCTACGACCGCTTCGCCGTGCTGCTGGCCCGCATGAAGGAGTCGCTGCGCATCATCGAGCAGGTGCACGAGCGCATCCCGCCCGGCCCGGTGACCGTCAAGCTGCCCAAGGTGGTGCGCCCGCCGGCCGGCCACGCCTACGTGCGCACCGAGGCCCCGCTCGGCCAGCTCTCCTACTACATGGTGTCGCACAACGAGAAGACGCCCTGGCGCTTCAAGATGCGCACGCCCTCCTTCAACAACGTGTCCACCTTGCCCTACCTGCTGAAAGGGACCCTGGTGCCCGACATGATCGCGGTCATGGGGTCGGTCTTCTTCATCGTGGGGGACATCGACCGGTGAGCGACCTCCTGTCCAACTACTGGGTGCTGATGCCGGTCAAGGCCGTGGCCGTGCTGCTGATCTTCCTGGTGTTCCCGCTGGTGGTCGGCTACATGGAGCACAAGGTCATGGCCCACATGCAGGCGCGCCTCGGCCCCATGGAGGCGGGCCGCTTCCACGGCGTGCTGCAGCTGGTCGCCGACGGCATCAAGTTCGTGCAGAAGGAGTCGGTGGTCCCGCGGGCGGCCGACAAGTGGGTCTTCACCCTCGCCCCGGCGATCGCCCTGGTCCCGGTCATCCTGGTGTTCGGCTTCCTCCCCTACGGTCCCGAGCTGACGCCGATCCGCTCCGACGTGGGGCTGTTCGTCACCCTCGCCCTCTCCAGCGTGAGCGTGATCGGCGTGCTGATGGCCGCCTGGTCGAGCGCGAACAAGTACGCCCTGATCGGCGGGCTGCGCGCCGCCGCCCAGCTGATCGCGTACGAGCTGCCGCTGGTGCTGGCCGCCGCCGCGGTCGCGATGCAGGCGGGCTCCGCCGACCTGGCGGTGATCGTGGAGCGCCAGCACTTCTGGGGCTGGGCCGGCTGGGCGCTGCTGCCGCTGGCGGCCGGCTTCTTCGTCTACGGCACCGCCGCCCTCGCCGAGCTGACCCGCCCGCCGTTCGACATGCCCATCGCCGACTCCGAGCTGGTCTTCGGGCACCTCACCGAGTACACCGGCCTGCGCTTTGCCTTCTTCCTGCTCGCCGAGTACGCCGGGATCGTCGCCCAGTCGGCGATCGCCGCCACCCTGTTCCTCGGCGGCTACAAGGGCGTGATCCTGCCTGACGGGCCCTGGTTCCTGGCCCTCAAGGTGTTCGCCCTGTCGTTCATGGTCATCTGGCTCCGCTCGACCTACCCGAGGCTACGCGAGGACCAGCTGCAGGTGCTCGCCTGGGTCCGGCTGGTCCCGGTCTCGCTGTTGCTCATCTTCGTCATCGGCTTGCTCAAGGTGGTCTGATCCATGCCAGCGCTCAAGGGAGCCGGGCTGGTCAAGGGCCTGGGCGTCACCTTCCGGACGATGTCCAGGCGGGCGGCGACCCAGCAGTACCCGCACGTCCGGCCGAATCTGCCCGCCCGCAGCAGGGGCGTGATCGCGCTCCTCGAGGAGAACTGCACCGTCTGCATGCTGTGCTCGCGGGAGTGCCCCGACTGGTGCATCTACATCGACTCCCACAAGGAGACGGTGGCACCGAAGGAGGGCGGGCGCGCCCGCACCCGCAACGTCCTGGACCGCTTCGCCATCGACTTCGCCCTGTGCATGTACTGCGGCATCTGCGTCGAGGTGTGCCCCTTCGACGCGCTGCTCTGGAGCCCGGAGTTCGAGTACGCGGAGTTCAACCACGAGGCCCTGACCCACGAGATGGAGCGGCTGCGGGATTGGACCTACAGCGTGCCGCCGCCAGACCCGCTGGACGAGGGCGCGGTCGAGCCCAAGGAGGTCGAGTCCGCCCGCAAGGCCGCCGACCAGGTCAGGGCCAAGGCGGCCGCCGCCGCGGAGGCGCAGGCGAAGGCTGCCCCCGAGGCACAGGCGGCGCCGGCCGCGCCCGCCGCGGCTGTGGCGGCCGCGGCGCCGGCGCCCGCCGCCGAACCGGCCACCGAGGCCGAGCCCGCCGCGCCGCCGCCCAGGCAGGAGGATGTCCACGTCGAGCCGGGCATCGACCAGGAGACCTTCGACCGTCTGGTGGCCGCGGGCGAGCCGGAGCGCACCGCGCGAGCCAAGGCGAAGGCGGCCTACATGCGCAAGGCCAAGGCGGCCGCGAGGGCGGCCCAGGCCGCCGAGGAGCAGCAGCAATGACCGGCCAGGAGGTCGCCTTCCTGGTGCTCGCCGTCGCCGGCGGGTTCGCCGGCGTGCTCGTGGTCACCAGCCGCAACGTCGTTCATGCGGCGCTCTGGCTGGTGGTCGCGCTGGCCAGCATCGCCGGCGTCTACCTGCTGCTGGCCGCCCCGTTCGTCGCCTTCGTGCAGGTGATCATCTACGTCGGCGCGATCGTGGTGCTGATCCTGTTCGGCATCATGCTGACCCGCGTCCCGGTCGGCCGCCGGGTGTTCGACAACACCCTGCGGGCACGCATCGGCGCACTGGTCGTCGGCGGCGGCATGTTCGCCATGCTGACCTGGTTCATGGCCGACGCCTGGGGTGGCAAGCGCATCGCCAGCCAGGCCGCGACGACCACCGATGCCCTCGGCATCGCCATCTTCAAGAACTACGTCCTGCCCTTCGAGGCGGTCAGCGTCCTGCTGCTCGCCGCCCTCATCGGCGCCATCGTGCTCGCCCGGCGCGACTGAGGAGCCCCCGAGGAGGAGACCCGACCGATGCCCCTGCTCTACCCGCTGGTGTTCGCCGCCTTCCTGTTCAGCGCGGGGGTGTACGGCGTGCTCGCCCGGCGCAACGCGGTCATGGTGCTGATGAGCGTCGAGCTGATGCTCAACGCGGTCAACGTCAACCTGGTCGCGTTCAACGCGTACCTGAAGGACCAACTGCTCGCCGGACAGGTCTTCGCCCTGTTCGTGGTGGCGGTGGCCGCCGCCGAGGTCGGCATCGGCCTGGCCATCGTCCTGCTGATCTTCCGCAACCGGGAGACCGTCAACATCGACGAGGTCGACCTGCTGCGCTGGTAACGTCCGCCCCCCGACGGGCTGGCACGCCGCAGCGAGCCAGCACCCCCAACGAGGAGCACGATGGAGCGACTGGCCTGGCTCGTCCCCGCCCTGACGCTGACCGCGTGGGCGCTGATCCTGCTGCTCGGCAAGCGCCTGCCGGGCAAGGGCGCGCCGGTCGGCATCCTCGCGGTCGCCGCCGGATGGGTGATCAGCCTCGGCATCCTCGCCCGCGTGATCGGCGGGGGAGACGTCTACCACCTCCGCGGCGAGTGGGCGCCGTTCGCCTCCGGCTTCAGCATCCCCATCGGCATCACCGTCGACGGCCTCGCCGCCGTCCTGCTGGTGGTGGTCACCACCATCTCCCTGCTGGTGCAGGTCTACTCGGTCGGCTACATGCGCGGCGACAAGCGCTACGTGCTGTACTTCGCCAACCTGTCGCTGTTCACCAGCGGCATGCTGATCGTGGTGCTGGCCGACAACCTGCTGTTCCTGCTGGTCGGCTGGGAGATCATGGGGGTCTGCTCCTACTTCCTGATCGGCCACTGGTGGGAGGACCAGGCCAACGCCCGCGCCGCGATCAAGGCGTTCCTGGTCACCCGTGTCGGCGACATCGGCTTCCTGCTCGGCATCTTCGTGTTCTTCTGGGCGGCCAAGAGCTTCGATATCGAGCGCATCGTCGCCGGCGTCGAGTCGGGCGCCATCAGCGGGCACACCGTCACCCTCGGCGCGGTGCTCCTGTTCTGTGGCGCCATCGGCAAGTCGGGCCAGTTCCCGCTGCACGTCTGGCTGCCCGACGCGATGGCCGGCCCCACCCCGGTCTCGGCCCTGATCCACGCCGCCACCATGGTCGCCGCCGGGGTCTTCCTGGTCGCCCGCATGTTCCCGGTGTTCGAGGCGTCAGGGATCGCCATGAACGAGATCGCGGTGATCGCCTCGATCACCATGCTGATCGCCGCGCTGCTCGCCCTCGTCCAGGACGACATCAAGCGGGTGCTGGCCTACTCCACCGTGAGCCAGCTCGCCTACATGATGGCCGGCCTGGGTGTGGGCGGCTACGAGGCCGGCGTCTTCCACCTGTTCACCCACGCCTTCTTCAAGGCGCTGCTGTTCCTGGCCGCCGGCTCGCTGATCCACGCCGTGCACTCCAACGACATGAGCAAGATGGGCGGGCTGGCCCGGGTGATGCCGTGGACCTTCTGGACCTTCACCATCGGCGCGCTCGCCCTCGCCGGCATCTTTCCGCTGGCCGGCTTCTGGTCCAAGGACGAGATCCTCACCGAGGCCTGGAACCTCGGCTTCGGCACCCCCGCCGGGCACGTCGCCACCAGCCAGGGCATCGCCCAGATCGTGTTCGTCACCGGCCTGGTGACCGCGTTCCTGACCGCCTTCTACGTCGCCAGGATGCTGTGGCTCACCTTCGCCGGCTCCTACCGCGGCGCCGGCGAGCCGCACGAGCGCGACGGCTTCCTGCTGCTGCCGCTGGTGGTGCTCGCCGCCGGCGCCGCGCTCGCCGGCCTGGTCGGCTCGCCGCTGGTGGGGGAGAACAACTTCGGCGCCTGGATCGCCACCCCGCAGCTGCCCGCCCACGGCGCGGTGGTGCTCAACTGGGGCCTGGCCGCCGCCGCCACCGCGGTGGCGGCGCTCGGCATCGGCCTCGGCTGGAGGCTGTACCGGGGCGGCCTGCCGGAGCGCGAGTACCTGGAAGCGCTGCCACTGGTCTACAAGACCCTGCAGCGCAAGTTCTTCCTCGACGACCTCTACGAGCAGGGCATCGTCCGGCTGGTCGTCGGCGCCCTCGCCCCCGCCACCTACTGGGTCGACCAGCGCGTGATCGACGGGGCGGTCAACGGCACCGCCATCGGCACCCGCCAGCTCGCCCGCGGGCTGCGCCACCTGCAGACCGGCCAGGCCCAGTGGTACGCGGCCGCGCTGTTCGTCGGCGTGGTCGGGCTGGTCGTGGTGGTGAGCCAGGTGATCGGGCGATGAGCAAGGAGACGAGGAGGGTCCGGGGCTCGAGTAGCGAAGCGGTGGCCCCGGATGGACAAAGGAGGAAGCGGTCGGCGTGAACTGGTTCGACGACTGGGCCCTGACCCTGGCGGTGTTCCTGCCCCTCGCCGGGGCGGTGCTGCTGGCCGCGCTGCCCGCCGGCGCCGACCGCCTCGCCAGGCTCGGCGGCACGCTGGTCACCTTCCTCGCCCTGCTTGCCGGCGTCGGCATGCTGGCCCGCTTCGATTTCGGCGCCGGGCGCGCCATGCAGTTCGAGGTCAACCGGACCTGGATCGAGACCATCGGCACGCACTACCACCTCGGCGTCGACGGCATCGCCCTGCCCCTGCTGGAGCTGTCGCTGCTGCTGTGCTTCCTGTGCGCCGTCTACACCCTGCGGTTCCTGCCCGAGGGGGGCAGCGCCAAGTCGTTCCTCGCGCTGATGCTGGTGCTCGAGGCCGGCATGAACGGCACCTTCGTGGCCCTCGACCTGATCCTGTTCTTCGTCTTCTGGGAGCTCGTGCTCATCCCGATGTTCTTCCTCATCGCCGTCTGGGGTGGCGGGCAGCGCCGCTACGCGGCCATCAAGTTCCTGCTCTACACCCTGATCGGCTCGGTGGTGATGCTGCTCGGCTTCCTGGCGCTGTGGTACCGCAGCGCCCCCGACCCCGCCGCCCGCACCTTCGACGTCCTGGCGCTGCAGCAGCTCGGCGGCGCCCGCTTCGGCGGCACCTTCGGGCTGCTGGTGTTCGCCGCCGTCGGCCTCGGCTTCGCCGTCAAGGTGCCGGTCTGGCCGCTGCACACCTGGCTGCCCGACGCCCACACCGAGGCGCCGACGGTCGGCTCGGTGCTGCTCGCCGGGGTGCTGCTGAAGATGGGGACCTACGGGTTCGTGCGCATCGCCCTGCCCGTGCTGCCCGACGCGGCGCGCTGGTGGGCGCCGACCATCGGGGTGCTCGGCGGCGTGGCGATCATCTACGGCTCGCTGTGCTGCCTCGCCCAGACCGACCTGAAACGGCTGATCGCCTTCTCCTCGGTGGGGCACATGGGCTTCGTCATGCTCGGCATCGCCACCCTCACCCCGACCGGCATCAACGCGGCCGTGTTCGGCATGGTCGCCCACGGGGTCATCACCGGCATGCTGTTCTTCTGCGCCGGCTCGGTGCACGAGCGCTACCACACCAGGGACATCGCCGAGATCGGCGGCGGCATGGCCACCACCCTGCCACGCCTGGCCGGCATCCTCACCCTGGCCAGCATCGCCTCGCTGGGACTGCCCGGCCTGGCCGGCTTCTGGGGCGAGGTGCTCGCGCTGCTGGCGGCGTGGAACCCGGCCGCCGGCCTGCCGCTGCCGCTGTTCCGCGCCCTCTCGGTCACCGGCGCCATCGGCACCCTGCTGACCGCCGGCTACTTCCTGTGGATGCTGCGGCGGGTCAACCTCGGCGTCGCGCCCGAGCGCTGGAGCGGCAGGCAGCTCGGCGACGTGCTGGCGGTCGAGCACGCCGCCTGGACGCCGCTGGTGCTGCTGATCGTCGCCCTCGGGGTCGTCCCCCGGATCGTCCTTGGCGTCACCAACCCGGCCGTGACCGGCTGGTTCGAGAACCTGTTCAGGTAGAGCACGACCCGACGAGGAGGAGAGGTCCGCGGTGCGCATCGACTTCCACGCCATCCTGCCCGAGCTGGTCCTCGCCGGCACGGCGGTCCTGGTGCTGGTGGTGGACCTGTTCCTGAAGCGGGCCAAGGTGGTGGCCAACTACCTCGCCCTGGCGGGCACGGTCGCCGCCGGGGTGGCGCTCGCCACCCTGGTGCCCGGCGGCACGCGCTCGACCTTCGGCGGCTCGTTCGTGGTCGACGACTACGCCCTGCTGTTCAAGGCCCTGTTCCTGGGCTCGCTGGTGCTGGTGCTGCTGATGAGCAACCGCTACATCGACAACGGCACCTACTACCAGGGCGAGTTCTACTTCCTGGTGCTCACCAGCTTCGTCGGCATGCTGCTGATGCCGTCCTCGCGGGACCTGCTGATGCTGTTCCTGTCGCTGGAGATCGTCTCCGCCACCGGCTTCATCCTCGCCGGCTTCCGCAAGGGCGACGCCCGCTCCAACGAGGGGGCGCTCAAGTTCCTGCTGATCGGCGTGCTGTCCACCGCCGTGATGCTGTTCGGCATGAGCCTGGTCTACGGCTTCACCGGCTCCCTGAAGCTCACCGAGATCGCCGCCAGGCTCGGCCAGGTCGGCGGCGAGCCGGCCGCGGTGATGAGCGTCTTCCTGGTGGTCACCGGGTTCGCCTTCAAGGTCTCGGCCGCGCCCTTCCACTTCTGGGCACCCGACACCTACGAGGGCTCGCCGGTGCCGGTGGCCGCCTACCTCTCGGTCGCCTCCAAGGCCGCCGGCTTCGCCGGACTGCTCCAGCTCACCTTCGTCGCCTTCCCCGGCTACGCGCGCTACTGGGCGCCGGCGTTCGCCGTGCTCGCCGCGCTCACCATGCTGATCGGCAACGTGATCGCGCTGGCCCAGACGAGCATGGTGCGCCTGCTCGCCTACTCGTCGGTCGCCCAGGCCGGCTACATGCTGGTGCCGTTCGCGGTCGGCAGCGCGGCCCCCGCCGACCGCAGCCGCGCCTTCCAGGCCGTGCTCGTCTACCTCCTCTACTACGGCGTCACCAACCTGGGCGCGTTCGCCGTGGTCACGCTCGTCAGCCAGCGGCAGCCCGCCAACCTGCTGGCCGACTACGACGGCCTCGGCCGCCGCTCCGCCGGCCTCGGCATCGCCATGACCCTGTTCCTGCTGTCGCTGGCCGGCTGGCCGCCGTTCGCCGGCTGGTACGCCAAGTTCGTGGTCTTCCAGGCGGCCCTCGCCGCCGGCCAGACCACCACCACCGTCCTGGCGGTGTTCATGGCGGTGATGACCGTGGTCGCGTTCTTCTACTACCTCTCGATCTGCGGCCGCATCTGGTTCGCCCAGCCCGCCGAGGACACCCCGGCCGTCGCGCCCGCCGCCTCCCCCCTCACCAGCCTCGCCATCGGCCTTTCCACCGCCGGCGTGATCGTCCTTGGCATCCTCCCGGGCCTGCTGGTCCAGTACGCCCCCACCGCCTCCCTGGTCGCCAGCCGCGGGTAGCGCCCGGTTCAGCCGTCCCGGACCGCCTGGTGGATGGTGGTGAAGTGCTCGGAGCCGCGGCGGCGGCCGGCGGCGGTCCACTCCGAGCGGATGTACTCGCAGTCGACGCCCTTGGCCTCGGCGGCGAGGAACCCGCAGACCGACATCAGCTTGGTCCCGCCGGTGATGTCGACCACCACGTCGGCCGGCTCCAGGCCGCGGTCGAGCATCCAGTCGATCAGCGCCATCACCGTGCGGGTGCCGTCGCGCAGGTCGAGCTGGTCCCACGACTTGGCGTTGCTGGCGAGCGGCGCCACCCCGAGCTCGGGGCAGCGCTCGCTCAGGAGCTTCTCGGCGACGCGGCGCTCGTCGGTCTCCGGGGTGCCGAAGAAGCCGAGGTAGGTGGGGCGCATGTGGCGGATGGCGTGGACGGCCGCGCTGTCGGGCGCGTCGGAGCCCTGGCTCAGGATCAGGACAACGCCCGGCCGGGTCCGCTCCGGCGCGCCCTGGGCCTCGTCGATCTCCACCCGGCGCCGCCGCCGCCGCGCCAGGTCGCGCACGCCCAGGATCGCGGCCGCCGCCACCGCCACGGCCACGGCGAGGCCGACCAGCCCGGTGACGTTGCCGGCCAGCAGCGTCGCCGCGCTGATCAGGAGCTGCAGCACGATCAGCTCGTACACCCGGTTTTCCGCCAGGCGGCGGAGCACCCGTCTGGCCCGGCGACCGGGCGGGTGGCGGACCGCCGTCATCCGCGGCTGGCGGTCCAGGCGGCGCGGAGCTTCACGCGCGCTCCGGTGCGCAGGACCGCGCCAGCGTAGAGGCGTGCCGAGAGCGGCACCAGCAGCGCGACCGCGGCCAGCGTGAGCACCACCGAGGCGGCGATCTCCCAGACAGGCGCCTCGCCACCGGCCACCCGCACCGGCATGACCAGCGGCGCCACCGGCGGCAGGAACGAGGCCACCCTGGCGATCGGCCCGCCCGGGTTGCCGAGCGCCGAGATCGCCGCAAGGAACGAGGCGACCAGCACCAGGTTGAGCGGCGTGGTGGCGTTCTGCAGCTCCTCCTGGCGGGACACCATCGCCCCGGCCACCGCGAACAGCACGCTGTAGAAGGCGTAGCCGAGCAGGAACCAGGCCAGCACCAGGCCCAGCGTGGCGAACGCGCCCGGCGGCAGGTCGACGGCGTCGACCGACACCGCCACGGTCAGCCCGACCGCGCCGACGAGCAGGAGCTGCAGCAGCCCGACCAGCCCGACGCCGATGATCTTGCCCGCCAGGAGCTGCAGCGGCCGGATCGCCGAGAGCAGCACCTCCACCACCCGGGTGGCCTTCTCCTCCACCACCCCCGAGGCGACCGCGATGCCGTAGCCGATCAGCTGCCCGTAGAGCAGCAGCACCGCCGGGAAGGCGATCGCCCGGTTGGCCTTGCGCTGCGGGTCGCTCGCCTCCAGGCTGCGCAGCGGCAGTGGCGGCGGCGCGAGCGCCTGCTGGATCTGCTGCTCGCTCAGGTGCGCCTCGGCGAGCGCCGCCTGCGCCCTGGTCAGCCGCGAGGCCGCCTGCGCCAGGGCGACGAGCTTGTCGTCCGGGTTGGACTCGGCCAGGAGCTGGCGGCCGTCCACGATCGCCAGGTCGAGGTCGCCGTCGTGCAGGTCCGCCTCGGCGGCGGCGACGTCGGCCGGGTGCCTGACGCGGACCTTCGCCCCGACCAGGGGCGCCTGCTCCTCGAGCGGCCCGGCGAGCGCGGCGGAGCCGCCGACCAGCCCGACGTCCCAGGTCGGCGTGCGGTCGGAGAAGAACACCTTCGGCACCACGATGAAGCCGCACAGGAGCACCAGGGTCACCGCGGTGGAGATGAGGAACGAGCGGTCGCGGGTCCGCTCCACCAGCTCCCGCCGCGCCACCAGCCACACGCCGTCCAGGGCCGTCATGCCCGCACCGCCTGCCTGAAGAGGTCGGTGAGGGTCGGCTCGACCGCGCTGAAGTGCGTCACCCGTCCGGCTGAGCGGGCGGCGTCGAGCACCGCCTGCTCGTCGGCGCCCGCGTCCAGCTCGACCACCACCCGGCCGTTGGCCCGGTCGAGCACCTGCGCGGCGGGCAGGGCCTCCGCCCAGCCGGCGGGGGCGCCGCTCACCTCGATCCGGTAGCGGCGCCGCCCGTCGGAGGCGCGCAGCTCGGCCACGGCGCCGGAGGCGACCAGGCGTCCCTTGTTGATGATCGCCACCGCCTCGCAGAGCCGCTCGACCAGCTCGAGCTGGTGGCTGGAGAAGATCACCGGGGTGCCGGCCGCCGCCTTGGCCTGCAGCACGCCGGCGAGCACGTCGACCCCGACCGGGTCGAGCCCGGAGAACGGCTCGTCGAGCACCAGCAGCTCCGGGTCGTGGACCAGGGCGGCGCAGAGCTGCACGCGCTGCTGGTTGCCGAGCGAGAGCGCCTCCACCCGGTCGCCCGCCCGCTCGGCCAGGCCGAGGCGCTCGATCCAGTGCCCGGCCGAGCGCCTCGCCTCCGCGGCGTCCAGCCCGTGCAGCTGGGCCAGGTACTGCAACTGCGCCCGCACCCGCATCTTCGGATAGAGCCCACGTTCTTCTGGCATGTAGCCGGTCCGCCTGCGGGTCTGGTCGTCCATCGGCCGACCCCGCCAGCGCACCTGGCCGGCGTCGGGATGGAGCACCCCGAGCACGATCCGCATGGCGGTGGTCTTGCCGGCGCCGTTGGGGCCGACGAAGCCGAACATCTGCCCCTCGCCGACCGTGAAGGAGACGTCGTCGAGGGCGACCACCTCGCCGTAGCGGCGCGTCAGGCCGTCGAGTTCCAGCACCTCGTTCCACCTGTTCTCGCGGGATGCCGACATTTCGGGCTGCACCATACCAGCGGGGCCGGTCGCCGCCGTCCTGCCGCCGAAGGACCCCGCCGTCCTCCTCTGGTGGTACAGCGAGCCGTGAGCCTGGAGCGCCCACCGGTGTGGATAGCGATGTGAGGCGCTGACCGTCCCGATATGGCGTCATGGCATGCCAACTAGGATTGACACGAATTCCGTGGAGCACGAAAATCGTGTTATGCGGAACGTCACCATCACGCTGGACGAGGAGACCGCTCACTGGGCCCGCGTCGAGGCGGCGCACCGGGACATGAGCGTTTCCCGGCTCGTCAGTGAGCTCCTCCACGAGCACATGCGCGCCCAGGCCACCTATGAGGACGCCATGCGGCGCTACCTGGCCCGAGCACCCACCGCGCTCAAGGGCGCCGGCCACTATCCCAGCCGCGAGGAGCTGCACGACCGTGACGGTCTTCGTTGACACCAACGTGCTCGTCTACGCCAGGGATGCTTCCGAACCGGACAAGCAGCCACGGGCCGCAGCCTGGGTCGAGCACCTGTGGCGAACCCGGACGGCGCGCCTGAGCTTCCAGGTCCTGCAGGAGTACTACGCGACCACCACCCGCAAGCTCGAGCCCGGCCTCAGCCCAGAGCAGGCCCGAGCCGACATCCGTGACCTGCTCGCCTGGCGACCGGTGCCGGTCGGCGCCGAGGTGCTCGAGGCAGGCTGGTCGGTCGAGGACCGCTTCGGCCTCTCCTGCTGGGACGCGCTCGTCGTGGCCGCCGCGAGGATCGCCGGATGCGAGTACCTGCTCACCGAGGACCTCCAGCACGGCGCGGAACTCGCAGAGCTGCAGGTGGTCAACCCCTTCCGCGCCGCGCCCGGCTCGCTTCCCTGATCGTGCCTGGAACGAGGCTGGCGAGGGCGCTCCTCGGCGGCCTGGTCGTCAGGCTGCTGCCCGTCCTGCCATGAAGGAGCCCGCCGTCGTCCTCGGGTGGTCCGCCGGAGCCCTCACACTTGCCCGCTCTCTGGCGTTGAACAGGTGCGAGCTACGAGAGGACGGCATGATGCGAACGCACACGATGGTCGACTCGCCGATGGGGGTCCTGACCCTGGTCGCCAGCGACGGCACCCTGAGCGGCGTCTACATGGAGGACCAGCTGCACCTGCCGGACCCGTCCACCTTCGGCCAGCGGGTCGGCTCTGGGTTGGAGGAGGCCGCCGAGCAGCTCGAGCAATACTTCGCCGGGGAGCGCACGGCGTTCACGCTGCGCACGCGGCTGCTCGGCAGCGATTTCCAGCGCCGCGTCTGGCAGGCGCTGGCCGCCATCCCGTACGGGCGGACCTGGACCTACGCCCAGCTCGCCGATGCGGTCGGCAGGCCCGACCGGCTCCGGGCCGTGGCCGCGACCAACGGGAGGAACCCCATCGCCGTGGTGGTGCCCTGCCACCGTGTCATCGGCAGCGACGGTAGCCTGACCGGCTACGCCGGCGGGTTGGCCCGCAAGCGGTTCCTGCTCGACCTGGAGCACCCCGGCTCGAAGCAGGAGCGGCTCTTCTGAGACCGTCGGCTAACCCGACGGCCGTTCGGCGTCCGGTCGGCCCGGGCGCACCAGGCCCGTCTCGTAGGAGGATCCGACCGTGGCCTGCCGGCCGTCACGGCCCGGCAGGCCACGGTCCCCCCGATTCGGGCCTGTTCGAAGCAGGCGCCCGAGGTTCGTTGCAGCTACCGGTGCCGCTCGATCGTGCGGTTACACTCTTTCCGCTCGTTTGCGCACGGTCCAGGCAATCCACCGGCAGGCAACTGACCGGCAGGGTTGCGGGAGGGCCCGTAGGGGGCGGATGGCCAGCGACAAGGGTGGCGACGCAGGCGCCGGGAGGGGCGCGCTCGGCGGGCTGCTGCGCGCCTACCGGGAACGGGCGCTTCTGACCCAGGAGCAGCTGGCCGACCGCGCGGGCGTGAGCGTGCGCACCATCCGCGACCTCGAACGCGGCCGGATCCAGCGGCCCCTGCCGGCGACCGTGCGCTTGCTGGCCGACGCGCTCGGCATCCCGGAGCAGCAGCGGGCGCTGCCCACCACCGCGGACCGCGCGCCGGCCGCGTCCCCGCCGCTGTGCCACCTGCCGATGGACGTCGGCGGCTTCACCGGCCGGGCCGAGTGCCTGGCACGGCTGGACGGGCTGCTGCCGGCGGCGGCGGACGGCCCGGCGACGGCTGTGGTGATCTCGGCGATCGCCGGCACGGCAGGGGTCGGCAAGACGGCGCTGGCCGTCCACTGGGCGCACCTGGCCGCCGACCAGTTCCGCGACGGTCAGCTCTACGTCGACCTGCGTGGCTGGACCCCCGGAGGGCCGGTGAGCCCGCTGCGGGCACTGGCCCAGTTGCTGCTCG
>WNGE01001608.1_pt1 | contig 28450 bp, 31 predicted proteins | sample 5400651 | NCBI WGS metagenome assembly WNGE01 (sample SAMN13153370, study PRJNA577476) | soil metagenome | isolation source: 60 cm soil or saprolite under grassland replicate 2 | place: USA:California | collected 2016-06-15 | reverse complement strand
TCCAATTACTTCGGGAGGTACAATGAAACAGGTACTTATGATCGTGGCGGCCTTCTTGATTCTTACTTCAGGGGTCGGCTGTTCGGGCGGGAACCTGACTACGCGCGAGAAGGGCGCGGGCATCGGCGCGCTTGGCGGCGCCGCTGCGGGCGGAATCATCGGTGCCGCTGTGGGCCATCCGGGGGCCGGAGCGGCGATCGGCGGCGCGCTCGGTCTCGGTGCTGGCGCTCTTGTTGGCGACCAAATGCAGGGACAGGAAATTAAGCAAGCGGATCAGCAGCAACAGGTGGACGCCAACCAGGCCGAGATAGAGCGTCAACGACGAGAAATTGAGCGGCTCCGCAAACAGGGCGAGTATTGAGCCCGAGGGTTCAGACGCAAAGGTGAGCGCAATGTTCGAGGGAATAGATTCGGCAAACTGGACGCGTTCCCATACGATCTTAAGACTTCCAATGAAGAACAAGCAAGGATTAACGTAAGTCTTCAAAGCTTGGAGGGCGTATCATGAAACATTTGAAAAATTTTCGATTGGGCGCCTTGTTGCTTACCGCCCTAATAGCCGGATCGGGATGTTCGGGCGGCGAATTAACCACGCGTGAGAAGGGCGCGGGAATCGGCGCACTCGGAGGTGCCGCCGCGGGAGGAATCATCGGCGCCGCCGTAGGTCATCCTGGCGCGGGGGCGGCGATTGGCGGCGCGTTGGGATTGGGCGCCGGTGCGCTCGTCGGCGACCAATTATTAGGCCAGGAGAACAAGCAAAAAGAGCAGCAGAAGTCGCTCGACCAGCAGCGCGCTGATATCGAAAAGAACCGCCAGCTCATTGAGGAACTGAAGAAGCGAAATATCGAGGCCCGCGAGACCAGCCGCGGCGTAGCGGTCAATTTGCCGAGCGTGAATTTTGAGTTCGACAGAGCGGATCTAACGGCTGACGGCAGGGCGAAAGTTGATCAGATCGCCAATATCATCCGGCGCGATGCGCCAAACCGTCGTGTCACTGTCGAAGGCCATGCCAGCCGAGAAAGCGCCGCTCAAGAGGCCTATAACCAGCGGCTGTCGGAAAGACGGGCCAGCACCGTGGCCGATGCGCTGGAGCGCAATGGTGTCAACGGCAAAAATGTGTCATCCCAAGGCCTTGGCACGCGCGCGCCGGTCGCTTCCAACGATACCGAAAGCGGACGGCAACAGAACCGCCGCGTCGAGGTAATCATCGAGAATTAGCGCGGGAGCCAAATCTCGGCTCGGTACCGGCGTACAAGCGCTGAATGTTGTCGCGATGGCGCACGGTAATCATCACGGCAAGAAAAACACCGGTCGCGATCACGATCGGAGAATAAGATAGAGACCAGAGCATGATCGGCGCGGCCAGCGCCGCGACAATCGAGCTGAGAGAAACGAGTCGGCTCGACCCAGCGACCACACCAAATAAGGCAATCAAAACCACAGTGGCCATCGGCGCGAGAGCTAACAGGACCCCGAGCGCGGTGGCCACTCCCTTTCCGCCCTGAAATTTCAAAAACACCGGATACAGATGACCCAAAAATGCGGCGATGGCGACCAAGGCCACCGCCGTGTGACTTAATCCTAGCCGACCTGCGACGAAAACCGGCAGAAATCCTTTCGTGACGTCGGCAATCAACGTCAGCAGTCCCCGCTTTTTACCCACTACCCGGGCGACGTTGGTCGCGCCGACGTTGCCGCTCCCGACCTTTCTAATATCGACTCCCGCCAGCGCCCCGACGATGTATCCGGTCGGAATGGACCCAAGCAGATAAGAAAATATCACGACGATGATTTCCATTGCGGCGCGTCGAGGGGAACGAAATTTTTTAGAATCGTATTTTCGTCCTTCGCCGCCGATCGCGGCGCAAGTAATAGTGGCCCCCACAAATCCATCCGATGAAAAAAAACGCCGCGGCAACGGCCGCGGTGATCATCAATTCTCTTTCGTGGCCTTCTAACATTTGCAGAATCGATGGCGACTTGAGATTTTGTTCTTCTTCAGGTTTGTCGACGGGTGGAATTGAATTTGCCGGCGATGGAGCTTTCGATGATGGACCCGTCACTTTAGGCTTACCAGTGGGTGGCGCCGGGATCTTGGCCGATGTTGAGTCGGCCTTCTTTGTCGGTTCTTTTGACTCCGTGGCGGGAGTTTTCGAAGAGCCGGAGCCAGGATCTGAAGTTTGTGCGACCGCTTCGTTGACGAAGGTCCAAAATTTTGTATGAACGGGCTCGTTTCGGCCGTCGGCAGCGACGCCGAAATACCGCTTCCGCGCCAACTCTTCGACGGCAATCCGATCTGCATCTTTAAACGTCGGTTTGAGCGGGTGCTCAATACCGGGATCGGCATGCAAGTTGGTTTTTTCACTAGTTGGAACGATCGCGTTCTTCTTCGCCGACTCCGGGTGCAAATTTACGATCAAAAGGAAAATCAATAGGAGAAATATTGACGGGGCATACCGCGCGGCTCCCAACATCGACTCAACTTATCATAACGCTTTAAGAACTCTCAATGAATTTCCACGGCACCGGCACCTGGGAGGGATCAAAAAAAAGCCCCACGCGGTAATAGTTCGCGCGGGGCTTTCGGTGCCAGGAAACTGATTTTCTCTATGCCGGTTTTCGATAAAAATCCGGATTCATCCGGCTGTAGGTTCCCGACTTGGCGAGTTCCTCTTCAAACATCTTGCGGATATTCGGGTCCTCATCGAAATACTCGATCTGATTGCCGCCCGCCTTAACGTCCTTGTCAACTTTGGTGATATCGCCAAAGCCCTCGCCCAGACTGTATTTGATCCCGCCCAAACGCGGCGGCAGATAACGCGCCCCTGTAGCACCCGTGTTAAAGTGCTGGTGCCACATCATCGCCGGTGGGGTAAAAACGCTGCCGTCCTGCCAATCATAGCGTTTGGGCTGCTCTCCCTGTCTCCAGAACATCGAGAAGCCTTTGCCTTTGATTATGATGACGTTGAAGCCTGGACCATGGCGGTGGGCTTTCTTGTACGTGCCAATGGGAAATTCCGAGATATGCGCGGCCATCGAGCCATTGGCCATCTCCAACATCACGTTCTTCCCCCCTCCACCGCGCTCCTTCCAATCTTCCAGCGCGAAATTGCGCGCATCGGCGATAAAATTGGTGTCCCAAACGCGGCCCGGATAGGCTTTGCCTTTACCGCTGAAATACTCCGGATCGCCATCGAAGCGGTCGGTGAAATCGCGCGGCGTGTTGAAAATGAAATCTGCGTCGTGAAACAAGTTAAAGACGATCGGCATGCTATTGACGGAGAAAAATCGCGCAGGCTCGTCGCCGGAGCCGTTGAAGTGTTGGTACCAAGCATTGAGCGGCAACGCAAAAAGACTACCCTCTTGCCACTCGAAGGTTTGCTTTACTCCTTTATCATTCCAGATAGTGGTCGCGCCTCGTCCCTTGAGAACAAAATGCAAATCTTCGTATAAATGTCTTATCGGGTTAAGCTTTTTTCCCGGCGCGATCTCGTTTACGTACGCGCCGGTGGCTCCTTCCGCCCCCTCCATGTTGATGAATGCGCCGTTGCCACCGATTCTATCCCAGGGTTTTAGGTCAACTTTTTTCAAGTCCTGGACGAAAAAAGTCTTGATAATGGGAATCCCTTCGCCGAGCTGCCACTTGTCGTAGTACGGGATGTTGTCCATGACATTTTCAACTTGAGTTGCCGGCTTGGCCATTGATCTTCCTCCGAAAAAGCTATGCAGGATTCATATCTTATAACATTGGTGAAAGCAAGATAAGTCGGGCGGTTAGACACTATAGCGCGCCGCGTGTACACACATCGCGACGCAAGATCAAATTTGCCCAGATCATTGACAACTAACTGGAAAGTCTACTAAATGGCACCTTAACGCAGCAAAGACGCCCGTCGCGAGAATAGCGCCGCTCGGAACTGATTTTTCACGCAAACCAAAAAAGGAGAGTTGTCTTGGCCACAACCGTCGAAGCACCTATGGTAGGTAAGATCTTGAAGATCGAAAAAAATGTTGGAGATCATGTCGACGAAGACGAAGTCATGATTGTCATGGAAGCAATGAAGATGGAGATTCCCATCGTTGCGCCGGTAACTGGAACGGTGAAAGAGGTAAAAGTCGCAGCAGGCCAAGCTGTCGAAGCGGAGCAAGCGCTCGCCGTCATCGAGTAAACCTCGAAGCCAAGCTCACGGCATTATTTTTAGGAGAACTAACCAATGGATAGCTGGACGTTTGGCTGGACGTTGGCGCTGATCGGCATGACCGGCACGATGCTGGTGCTGTGGATCTTGAGCCTGCTCATCCTGCTGCTCAAAAAAATCTTCCCTTACCAACCCGAAGAATCGGCAGCCAAGAAAGGCTAACTTCATCTCATGGAGTCTGCGCTCGTTTCCGGCCTCCAAGGCCTCTTCCTCGGAGTTTTGAGTCTCCGCCCGGAACATGTGATCATGATTCTGATCGGCTCGGTGCTCCTCTATCTCGGCATCAAAAAAGGCTATGAGCCGCTACTCTTGGTGCCCATTGGTTTCGGCGCCATTCTGGTGAATATTCCCTTGGCGGAAATGATGGGCAAGGACGGCTTTTTGCGTTTCTTCTACGACACCGGAGTCCTTACCGAAGTGTTTCCCCTACTGATCTTTATTGGCATCGGCGCTATGACCGATTTTCAGCCCCTGTTGGAGAATCCGAAGATTATTTTATTGGGCGCGGCCGGGCAATTTGGAATCTTTCTTACTTTGCTGCTCGCCTTGGCTTTGGGCTTCGATAAGCTCGACGCCGTCGCGGTTGCGGTGATCGGCGCCTGCGATGGACCGACCGCCATTTACGTTAGCTCGAAGTTCGCCCCGCATATGCTCGGTGCCGTGTCCGTCGCCGCATACTCGTACATGTCACTAGTGCCGCTTATCCAACCGCCAATCATGCGTGTTCTCACTACCGAAAAGGAAAGACAAATCGTCATGGGAGTGGCAAAGAGGCAGCCGATATCGAAAACCACCAAAATCGTTTTCCCAATCGCCGTGACGATCTTCGCTTCGATCCTCGCGCCCAAAGGCGCTCCTTTAATCGGCACCGTCATGCTCGGCAATTTGCTGCGAGAAAGCGGTTGCGTCGATCGCTTGAAAAGCGCTTCGGAGAACGAAATTACCAATATGGTGACGCTGCTTCTCGGATTGTGTATCGGCGCGACCATGGAGGCCGACAAATTTTTAAAGGGTCAGACGTTGCTAGTTCTGGCTCTCGGTTTTGTCGCGATCAGTCTCGACACCGCTGTTGGCATTCTCTTCGGCAAAGTCATGTGCGTTTTGACCGGCGGCAAGATCAATCCGCTGATCGGCGCCGCGGGAATCTCGGCATTTCCGATGTCAGCCCGCGTCGTCCAAGCCGAGGGTCAAAAATATAACAAGAAAAGTTACTTGCTGATGCATGCGATGAGCGCTAACGCCGGCGGGCAGATCGGTTCCGTCATTGCCGCAGCCGTGATGCTGTCCGTACTGCAAGGCATGGGAATCGTCGGCGGATAAGCGAGCGAAGGTATGGCGCAGTCGAGAGCGGACCTGGAAAAGAAGCTTGCGGCACTCGAAAACGTCGCTCGCGATGCCGACCCCAAAGTGGCTGCTAAGCAGCACGCTGAAGGCAAACTCACCGCTCGCGAGCGCATCCACCAACTGCTCGATCCTGGCAGCTTTGTCGAAGAGTTTATGCTCGCGGAAACCCAATGCACCGACTTCGGCATGGCGGAGAAGCGATCGCCCTCGGACGGTGTCGTTACCGGCTTCGGCAAGATCGACGGCCGGCCGGTTTACATTTATTCTCAAGACCGTGCCGTCCTTGCCGGCAGTGTTGGCAGCGCCCACGCGGAAAAGATTGCCTACGTGATTCAGACCGCGCGCAAGCTCGGCGTTCCGGTCATCGGCTTGAACGACTCCGCCGGCGCGCGCATCCAAGAGGGGCTTTCGGTCACCTCGGCCATCGGCAAGATTTTTTTTGAAAACAGCATTGCGTCCGGCTGCATCCCGCAGATTTCGGCAATCATGGGACCCTGTATCGGCGTCGGCTCTTATTCGCCCGCGCTCACCGACTTCATACTCCAGGTGCAGAACACGAGCCAAATGTTCATTACCGGACCGGCAGTCATCAAGGAAGTCCTCGGCGAGACGGTGACGATGGAGGAGCTTGGCGGCGCGAAAATTCATTCGGAAGTATCGGGCGTGACCGATTTGGTCGCAAAAAACGATGAAGAATGTCTCGCGATGATTCGACGACTGATAAGCTTCTTGCCGCTGAATTTCGATTGTTTGCCGCCGCGCCAACAAACCGGCGAAGATTCGGCGCGCCCCGTCGACTCGCTCGAAAAGATCGTGCCGGAAGACACCAAGCGCGCCTATAACATCCTTCAGGTCATCAAAGCGATCGTCGACGGTGGCGACTTCCTCGAGCTCAAAGCGAAATTCGCGCGGAACTTAGTAATCGGCTTCGGCCGCCTCGACGGTTATCCGGTTGGCTTCGTCGCCAATCAGCCGATGTTTCTCGCCGGCAGTCTAGACGTCGACGCGTCGGACAAAGCGGCGCGCTTCATCCGTTTTTGCGACGCGTTCAATATCCCAATCATCACGTTGATGGACGTTCCCGGTTTTTTCCCCGGCAAGCAGCAAGAAGAGAAAGGTATCATCCGCCACGGCGCGAAAATGCTTTACGCGTACGCCGAAGCGACCGTGCCCAAGATTACCATCGTGCTCAGAAAAGGTTATGGCGGCGCCAAGCAGGCGCTTTGCACGCGCGAAATGGGCGCCGATCAACTGCTCGTTTGGCCCGGAGTCGAGCTGGCGGTGATGGGTGGCGGCGGCGCGGTCAATGTTTTATACAGGCGCGAGATCGAGCAGTCCGCCGATCCGGCCAAAACCCGCGCGGAAAAAATCGCCGAGTACCAGGACCGCTTTAATGGCCCGTTCGAAGCTCTTTCGAAGCAATTCGCTCAGGCGGCGATCCGGCCGCAAGAGACACGCAAGCGGCTCGTGCAATCTTTGGAAGTTTTGCGCCACAAGAGAGAGGAGCGACCGAGAAAAAAACACGGCGTTATGCCGGTATAACACAGCTCCGGTTGTGGCCGTTGACCGGCAACGATAAAAAGAAAGTACTGCCCTTCCCTACTTCGCTCTCGACCCAGATACATCCGCCATGAGCTTCAATGATCATCTTACAGATGACCAGACCCAGACCGGTTCCTTTGTCACTCGAGTGCTTGACATTGCCGCCTTGGCGATACTTTTCAAAAATCTGGCCAATCTCATCGGCCGGTATGCCTTCGCCGTTGTCTCGGACCCGCACGTTGACCGTAGTTGCGTCGGTCACCGCCGCTTCGACCTCGACCTGACCACCCGCGCCTGTGAATTTTATCGCATTACTGATTAAATTATTTAGCACCTGATCCAAACGGCGGAGATCGGCATGAATGGAAGGAAGAGCCGGGTCCACGGTTGCTTTGAGCGAAATTTTTTTATCCTGGGCCAGGAGCCGGAAAGTTTCGATGTTTTTTTCAATCATCCCCGCGAGACTGACCACTTCTCTGTTTACATCGACATAGCCGGACTCCAGTTTGGAAACATCGAGAAAGTCGCTGACCAGATTCACTAGGTCGCGGCTGTTGGCCTGCAGGCGCAGGAGCCATTTTTTTTGTTCCTCAGTCACGTCGCCGAACATCCCTGCTATCATGACGTCAACCACTCCCATGATGTTCACGAGCGGAGAGCGTAAATCATGGGCAATCATCGCGGCAAAGTCAGCCTGCAACTTATTGGCTTTTTCGAGTTCCACGGCCTGCCTTCTCGTTTCTTCGTAGAGTTTGGCCTTCTGGAGCGCGACACCCATTTGGTTGCCGATCGTCTCGAGAAGATTTACTTCCTCAGGTCTAAATTGGCGCCGCGCGCGGCTTGCTAGTTGAATAATTCCCAACATGTCACCATTCGCTCGAACGGGAACGTTGATAAACGATTCGACGTCCTCCTTTTTCAACGTCCTGAACCGTCCAGATTCTTGCACATGCTCTTCGATACAGGACTCGTTAAAAAGGCGGTCGCCAAAATGTGATTGTCGGCTTGCCATCGCCCGGCTAAGCCGGCGATGGCCGAGCGCATTTTGTGGATCTCGATAGCCCCGGTTGGCCGCAACTTCAAGGGTCTCACCGCTACGGTCCAGCAATCGGATATTGCCAAGATCGAACGAACCGCTCAGCATCGCCTCCTCTAAAATGCTCTCGGTAACCGAGCGCAAATCCAAAAAACCTAAAATGGTCTCGCTGATTTTTTTGAGCACCAGCAGCTCCCGGTTGCGCTCCTTCAGCCGCTCCTCGCTCCGATGCCGCTGAATCGCATAGCGCAAAGAGCGCGCTAACAAATGGCCGTCCGCTTGCCCTTTGATCAGATAATCCTGGGCTCCCTGCTCGACGGCCTTAACTGCCGCTTCCTCATCGTTGAGACCGGTCAGAACGACGATTGGAACGCCGGGAGCTTGGCCGAGCACACGGCCGATGGTATTCAGGCCTTGCGCATCTGGAAGCGAGAGGTCTAGCAAGATCGCATCGAACCTCCCGGTTGCCAGCTGTTCCAACGCCGTGGAAAGCCTCCCGGCGCACTTGATTTCCAAAGTCGTCTCAGACAGCGTTTCCCGAATTAATAGGGCGTCGTCTTCATTGTCTTCGACGAGCAGAACTCGCATTTCTTTCACCTAACTCGAGCAGGCACCCTAGCGACCAGCGCCCAATAAAGAGTAAATTGCTTTACTACGTCTCTGAATTTATCAAAGTCCATCGGTTTGGTGATGTATGAGCAGGCGCCCTTAGCGTAGGACTTGACAACGTCCGCTTCACTTTCGCTGGTGGTAAGCATCACGACCGGGATGTGCATCAGAGCGGGGTCGGCTTTTATTTCATTGAGCACCTCGAAGCCATTCTTCTTAGGCATGTTGATATCGAGAAGAATGAGACCCGGAGCTTCGGCCTTCTGATACTTACCCTGTCGGCGTAGATAAGCCATGGCCTCTTCGCCGTCACGCACCACGCACATCAAATTAACGAGATTGGCATCGGCGAGAGCCTCTTGCTCGAGTACGATGTCGTCCTCGTTATCCTCCACCAGAAGGATCTCCATGGGTTCAGCATTCATTACGACTCCCTTCCTTGCACACCTTTGCTTTGACTGAATGTGATGACAAACTGCGAACCGCCGCCCTCGCGCGGCTCTACCCAAGCATTTCCGCCATGGCGCTCAGCGATCTGCCTGACGATAGCAAGGCCAGCGCCGGTCCCCTCGACTTCTCGCCCGACGGCTCGTTGGAAAAGCTGGAAGATGCGTTCGGCGTGTTCCGGCGCCACTCCGGGACCACGGTCGCGGACGGCGATACCGACGACACCAGCGCCTGACCCCTCAGGTGAATAGGGCGCGATCTCGACATCAGGCGCTTCGCCATCACGGGTAAACTTAAGAGCGTTTACGAGCAAATTGTAAATCGCTTGGGTCGCCCAGGTTTTGTCCACCCGCAGTCCCTCAAAGTTATCCGCTACGCGAACCCAAGCATTGGTCGCGCTGATTTTCCCCTCGAGTCGGCGCAATGCCTCGAGCACGATGGTCTCTCCATCGACTTCCTCTGTGGGCACCCCTATCCGCTGCGAGCGGGAGAGTGTTAGGATATCGTCGAGAAGTCGATTTAACCTCTGCGCTCCTAGAATGACCCGGCGTAAGAAGTCCTGGCCCTTCTCATCGAGGTGATCCTTGTAACGATCATTGACGATACGGGAGAAGTTCTCGATCGCCCGCAGCGGCTCCCGAAGATCGTGAGAAATGACGTAAAGAAGCGTCTCGAGATCACGGTTCTTTGCCGCGAGTTCTGCCCTGGCCCGTCCTCGCTCGGCGATTTCACTTTGTAAACCCCCATTCAGTCGAGCTAATTCCTCCTTCTGCCTCGCCATGACTTCCATCAATTCATCTTTGGCTTCATTTGATCGCTCCAACGCCACTGTCTGGCACTTGATCTCGTCTAGAAGCTTCGCGTTTTCTAACGCCACCCCGCTGCCGCTGGCCAAGAGTTGAAGCAGCTCGACTTCTGCTTGAGTAAACTCCCTCGGCTGATAGCTTAAGCCCCTCAATACCCCTATGACCTCGCCGCCCCTCGAGAAAAGCGGAACGCCGACGTAACCGTGTATACCCAAACTCTTCATGGTCGAGCCGACAGGAACTTCGGTATGGGACAAATCCGCTATTACAAGAGGCTGACGATGCTGCTGGATCCATCCCGCTGGACCTCGGCCTGTCCCAGAACGGCCTGACATGAGAAGGTTGGGATCTATCCCCGTGATCCCGGTAAGTGTCCACTGCCCTTCGACCATAATCCTAACGTCTGATATGTCGACTCTCAGTATCTCGCGGACTTTCTCAGTCAAGTTCCTAAGCAGGCTATCGATATCCAGTCGCGTGATGTCCTGGTTCAGATCTTTGAGGAGCGCTTGAATTTCTTCTTTGTTCTTTAGCTCTTGATAGGCTCGCTCCAGCTCAGCCGCTTGCTTCGTCGTTTGCTCATAAAGCTGGGAATTATGAATGCCTATGGCCGCTTGTCCGGCCAGCGTTGAGAGGAACTCGATCTCTGCCGGAGAAAACTGATACTCTTGTCGAGTGAGCGTGACCAAGACCCCTAAGACTTCGTCCTTAACGACTAATGGTAGACCGAGATACGAAACGATGCCCTGGTTGCGGTAAAATGCCGGGTCCAGGGTGCGCGCGTCCGTCTGAACATTGCGCACGACGACCGGCGCTCTGCTGACCATGGCTTCCTTGACTAGAGCCGGAGTATTCTTCAATTGACGGCGCTTCCATTCCGCCTCATCGAGATTCCGGCACGCCGCACGTTCCAGTACTCTGGACTCTGTATTCATCAGCCAGACCTGGATCGCACTGTAGGGCAAAAAGATATCCATCTTCTCCATCAGGATCTTCAACACGGCATGAAGATCCAGCGTCGATGTAACCGCCGTAGTTATTTGATGGAGGGCCGCGACACGAGCTTCCGTCGCTGCCTCCTCACCCACCTGCCGTGCTAATTCTGCCGAGGTCAAATGCATCCTCCCGATGAGGCTGGCCGGTCCGCTAAATCATCGACACCGAAAAGGGATTGGCTCAGCTGATCTCTCAACGCAAGTCCCAGTTTAAAGAAGCTTCTGATGCCATTGAAAACCTCTCACCACTTCGCGTTTGGTTTGGTCCCAGAGGAAGGAACAGCGACCGAGAAAAACACGGCGTTATGCCGGTGTAGCATAACCCGGGTCGGTTGCGTTTAGCGGCAGCGAGACGAAAAAAGTACTCCCCTTCCCCGGCTCACTCTCTACCCAGATTCGCCCGCCGTGGGCTTCGACAATTTTCTTGCAGATCGCCAGTCCAAGCCCCGTGCCTTTGCGATCGGCTTGTTGCCCACTGATGACTTGGCGATATTTATCAAAAATAAGATCCGTTTCGTCGCCAGCTATGCCGATTCCGGAATCTTTGACCCACATGACGACGTCACGATCGCCATAGATCTGCGCTGCCACCTCGACGACGCCACCGGCAGCGGTGAATTTAAACGCATTGCTCAAAAGATTATCCAAGACCTGGTTGAAACGCCGGCCATCGAGAAAAAGTGGCGGAAAAGAATCGCTGATCGAGGCCTTAAGCGCGATCTTTCGTTTATCCGCTTCTACCGAATATTCCAGTAATCTGTCGCGCAGCAACGTGGCGAGGTCGACCGGCGCTTTGAGGAGTTGCAGTTTGCCGGCATCGATCTTCGACATATCGAGAAAATCGCTCACGTGACCAATTAAGCTTCTGCAGCTCTCCTCCACTTTCCAAAGCCACTTCCTTTGCAGTTCCGTAACCGGACCGAACAACCCATCCCTGATCGAATCCGTGATCGAGACCACATTTGATAGCGGCGAGCGTAGATCATGGGCTACCATAGCGGTAAAATCGGCCAAGGTTTGCTCCGCCCGTTTGCGCTCTTCGATCTCTCGGCGCAACTCTTGGTTTGCCCGCAGCGTAGCGCTGTAGAGTCTCGCGTTTTCCACCGCTAGGGCGATCTGCCGTGACATCGCCTGGAGAAATTGTTTTTCGTCCGTGCCGAACGGAAGCTCATGTGTGCTCATCAGCGCGGCCGCCGCCCGGAGTGGCTCGCCATGAGTCAGCGGCAATACCGCAAGGGCTTTGATCTCATTGGTCTCAGCGGCAAGAGCAAGCTCCGGTGCCGCGGCAACGTCTTCAACAAACCACGCGTTTCTGCACTCCCAAAAGCATTGCTCGAACTCGTTGCCCAGTTGCGACCAAATCTGCTCGAGATCTTTGAGTGAATGGGATTTTGCAGAAACGCCGTAAAATGTGCGATCCGGGGTTCCCTGAAAGAAGCGCACGAATGCAAAATCAAACCCGCTTGCTGCCAACAAGCGGCTCAAGCCGCGCTCGACCACTTCGTCTACGGAGAGCGTGCCGGCAATTTCCTGCGACACACCGTTGAGCATCTCCAGATGATCGGTATAGGCGAGCAGTTGCTCTTCGCCTTTACGCAGCAACGTGATGTCCCTGGTAATCGTGGCGGCCCCCATGACTTTACCGCGCAAATCGCGGGTCGGTGATAGCGAAGCGGACACATCAAAAGCCTGGCCATCCTTGCGCATGCGCCGACTCTCGTATCGGTTAATGCCGCGGCCGTGTTTGACGATCTCCAGGAGCTCGGAGACCTCGCCATGGAGTTCCGGCGGGATCAGTCGCTCCACCGGTTGGCCGACCATCTCATGAGATCTGAATCCGTACATCGATTCCGCGCCGGCATTCCAACTTGTGACAATGCCGTCCAGCCTCATACCGATGATCGCGTCTTCAGAAGACTCGACAATCGCCGCGAGCCGAGCTCGCGCTTCTTCGGCCTCGGCACGTACCTTCACGTATCCCACGACGAACTTGCTGCCGATCAGCCAAGCTATGCTGGTTGCCGAGAAGGAAACCAGCGCAAGCCAGCTCAAGTTGCGCGCCAACGAACGGTTGACTTGGCCGAACGCGACGTCCTTGGGAATTCCGACCATCACGTAAATTTGTCCTGCCGCGGCGTTTAACGACAGCGGCTTGAGTGCGTAGAGCCGGTCTACGCCGTCTAAACCAACCAGTTCTTTAGTGACCTGGCTGCGCAGCTGCAGCATCTCGAACAGCGAGGCGTCGGGAATATGTCTACCGACCCACTTCTGTGGTTCGGGGAATCTCGCCAAGAGGATACCTTTGCTATCGACCACTGACAGGGATACTCCGTCAGGCAAGTTGTTTTCCGCCGCCAGCTCGTTGATCCAGCTGATATCCAACGCGACGAAGATTATCGCGCTAACATGGCTGTCATGAGTGAGAATAGGATAGGCAAAATTGACGCTCCTTCGCTCGGCTTTGCTGTGAAGCTGATAATCGCCGATGGCAAAAGTGCGGGCGGTCATTGCGCCGCGAAAGTGGCTGGTGCGCGCTAAATTTTCGCCGGCATCGCCAGACTGCTCGGCACGACAGACTATATCGCCGTTGGAGTCGGCGACGCCTAGATCGACATAAAGTTTGTTGCGTTCGGCAAATCGCCGTAGAAAGTCGCTGCAACCTGCGAAGTCGTTATCTGTCACATCCGGCGTTTCGGCCAAGAGAGTTAACAACTGCTTGGCCGAATCGATGAATCGCGCTTCCCGAAGCGCAACTTTTTCGACGATCTGCCAGGCATTCTCTTGAGCCTCGGCGATCTGGAGATCGCGCGCTAGTTTGGCCTGATAAAGAATCAATGCCAGAATTGGCAGGACCGCGACCAGTATAATGATCAGCAATCTTTGCCGCAGCTCTCGCAGAAACGAGCCCGTGGCCTGAAGTAGGATCTCGTCAAGCTTCCACATGCCTGCTAGGTCCCAGTCGTGCCCACGGATCATTCTGGTTGGCCCAAAAACGCCTTCGCTCGGTGTGAAAACAACGTTGATAGTTTCTCGAAGTCCGAGGCAGGGTTGTTACTTCTTAAGCCACCGTCCGGTTTATTCCAAACCCCTTTCACACTACGACGGGTATCTGTCCGAGGTTCGATTCTTCAGCAAAGCCGACAGATCGCGATATCTGCGCTGACAATCTATCCGGCCTTTCGTAAGAGTCATAGGGAATCGCCGCCGTTTTCTGTCGTACCGCTTGAGCCCTCGCGAAATCGAATCCACTGTGCTAGTTGGCTCTCGCGCACGCGCCACTGGCCGCCGACTTTGAATGCAGGCAGATCGTTTTTTCGGATCATTCGCTGCAGGGTACGCGTGGAGACATGGAGCATTTGCGCAGCTTCGGGGAGAGTGAGCAGTCGGAGACTTTCCAATTCTTTTTCCATAAATTATTCCCAAGCACTTCTTCAGCAATGCCGGTGCCATCGACCCGACATACTTAAGGGCCTGTTTTTGCGGGAGAAGAATAAAATCTACTCCGGGGGAAGCGGTACAGAAATGGACAAACGGTGACGGCCAAGGGCACTGCCGGACCGCGACCCCGGAGGAGATATGCGCCGCCCAAAGTTTGCTCGTTGCCGAGGCAAGCTGACGGCCTGGCTGAAAATGGCGAGGATTGACGGACCGATAGTTGCTCAGCACGCCGGCGCCGGATCTCGCTTCGGCGTATCGATAACGCAGGATCTATTGACGATAAAGGATTTCGCCGCAATGAGTCGTATCGTAACCGCCGAGCGCAGCCACCGCCGATTTGAATCCATCAGAACGAATTGTTTGGACCAGCTTTGCGCCGCGCTGGGAATCGAAAAAGGGACGGGAAACGAGCAAGTCATACTCCTCACTGGCGACTGGAATGAAATCGAGCGCCAAGGCCGTGGCTGCTGCGCGTACGCCGAGAGCAGCATCGGCTAGGCCGCTCGCCACCGCCACGCCGACGGCCATATGGGTAAATTCTTCGCGTTCGTAGCCAGCGATCGCCGCCGGGTCAATGCCGATTTTCTTGAGCCCATGGTCTAACAAAACTCGCGTACCGGAGCCGGGTTGGCGGTTGACGAAGCGGATGCCGCGCTTGGCCACGTCTCTGAGACTGTTAATGGATTTTGGATTGCCGCGCGCGACGAGAATGCCCTGTTCCCTTTGCGCCAGGTGAATCAGCTCGAGGGGCGCTTTAGAAATTGTTTTTTTTATGTCGGGAATGTTGTACACGCCGCTTTCGGGATCAAGCAAATGGGTGCCGGCGATATGGGTTTCGCCGCGCGCCAAGGCCAGTAACCCGCCAAGACTACCGACATTGCTCGCTGCGATCTTGAGTTCCGGATGGCGCTGCTTGAGTTGATCCTCGAGCACTGCGATCGCCAGGTCATGGCTGCCGGTGCAGAGAATCGTGTTCTCGACATCTTCGATCGGCCGAAGAAGCTCAACGTCGGCCTCCTCGCCGGCATTCAATCCCTCGACCAAACTTGGGATGCGCAACAAACCGTCGGCGCGCACCATCGTGGTAATCACTCCAGCGCCGCGCGCGAGCGGTACGGCAACCAGCGTTTCACCGACTCGCCCGAGCGTTACGCGAATGAATTCTTCGAGCCCGAGGTGCGAGGCGATTTTTTTAGGCACGACCGCGCGCACAGTTGGATAAGCAGACGCAACCGCGCCGAGAAACTTTTCGATCGCCGGGCGCAGGATCTCCCGCGCAATGACGATTGCCGACACCGGATAACCGGGCACGCCGATTACGGGCTTACCCACGATCTGTCCCAACACCGCCGGTTTGCCCGGCATGACATCGATACCGTGCGCCAATAATTCGCCGGTCCCGGCGACAACGTCGGAAGTCAAGTCGTGCTCGCCGGCCGAAGAACCGGCGATGATAGTCACTAGGTCACAGTCTTCAGTAGCCTGCTGTACGGCTTGCTTGAGCAACGCGAAGTCATCTCTTGCTCTCGGATACTTTATCGGCGTGCCGCCCCACTCGCGGATGAACGCGGCCAAAACGGTTGAGTTAAATTCAATGACCGCGCCCGGCGTGGCTTCTTCGCCGGGCTGAATCAGTTCATCGCCGGTGGGAATGATGCCGATCTTTGGATTGGCTTTGACGCGCACGCAGGTGTGTCCCGCCGCGAGCAGAGCGCCCAAGTCGTAAGGCCGCAAACGATGCGAGCGCGCCAGGAGCAATTCCGTAGCCACCACATCTTCGCCGACCAGACGGACGTGGTTCCACGGTGGCACGGATTCAAAGATTTCCACCGTGTCGTTTTCGAGTTGATGAACCTTCTCGATCATGATGACGGCGTTGGCCCACGGTGGCAGCGCGTTACCGGTGTCGACGTATTTGAAAACGCAAAATCCCGGTGAATCGAGATCTGTCAATTTGAGTTTTTTGCCGACAAACTCCGAGGCGCCGAACGTGTCCTCAGCGCGCACGCAAATCCCATCCATGGCGGAGGCGTGATAATGCGGCGAGGAGATTCTTGCAAAAATCGGCTCTGCGGTGACGCGATCGAGAGCCTCCTCAACGGGAATTTCTTCACTGCCGAGGCGCAGCGGATCGACCGTTGATAAGAACAGTTCGCGCGCCTCGGTGAGAGGCGTCTTTTTGAGATAACGCTTGCGGGCCATGGCCTTTGTTAAATTTGTCGTTGCCGAAAAAAATGGTCTTCCTGCTTCGAGAACCTCATGCTTGGTCCGGCTCAGCAGAACGGAAAAATCGCCAATGATGTCAACCGTTCGCCCTGAAGGCTCTCGGAGGGGTGAACGGCCTGCTAATTTGACTCGAGCACGGGATCAATGATCACTTTGATGGCATCCTGACCGCTCGTTGCGAGTCGGAACCCAAGCCCTGCATCGGCCAAGGGCAGGCGATGCGTCACCATTTTCGCGACGGCTACTTGGTGATCGCGAATCAATGCCAACGACTCCGCCAGGTCTTCTCCGGTTCCCGCGTAGGATGTGACCAGCGAAATTTCGTCGCGCCAAAAATCAAAAAGCGGGATTGGCACATCGACGCCGGCAGCGGTCGTGGCAAAAAACAGCAGCGTACCGCCGCGATCGATTGATTGCACAGCCTGCCGAATCGCCGGCATCGCGCCAACGCAAACGATCACCAAATCCGCCAAGCGGCCGTCATTCAAATCGCGCAGCCGCGCCGGCACGTCTTCCGATCCGTGAATCGTCGCGTCAGCGCCAAATTGCCTTGCCGCGTTAAGCCGAAACTCGTTGAGATCCGTCGCAATAATGCGCGCCGCTCCGCGCGCGCGCGCCATTTGGATGTGCAGCAAACCGGAAATACCGCTGCCGATTACCAGGACGGTTTGTCCGCCAGTTAGACGGGCGAAACGCTGCGCGCGCACGACGCAGGCCAAGGGCTCGATGAATGATCCCTCGTCAAACGTCATCGAGTCAGGAATGCGCAGCGTGCCCAACGCGACGTTGATTTTGGGCACGCGAATATACTCGGCGAAACCGCCGGGATCGAAGTGCGTCATGCGCAAGAGGTCGCAAACCGATTGATGGCCGGCTAAACAGTAACGACAGTTACCGCACGGCACATGATGCGAAGAAAAGACGCGATCCCCCACGCAGAAGTCTTCGACCCCCTCGCCGGCTTGCACCACCTCACCGGTAACTTCGTGGCCCAAGACCAGCGGCGCTTTTTGGATGCGATACCATTCCATCAGGTCGCTGCCGCAGATCCCGCTCGCCCGCGTCCTGATCAATAACTCACCCGGACCGAGTCTCGGCACGGGCAGTTCTTCGAGACGAACATCCTGGTTGTTGTAGTACATCGCGACGTGCATGTTTGAGGCTCAGCGGTAATCGGCAAGCTTAAATTGAATTGAAATGTCGGGAATAGTCGCGGCCATTCCCGACATTCAGTCAGAGAACATTCCATTTACGATGCTTTTCGCGCCATGCCGGCCTTTTCACTTTCGTAGATCTTGTAGGCTTCCTTCACCGAGACGTTTTCGTGAACGATCGCCCGTACGGCTTTGATCATGCCGACCGGCGAATCGGACTGGAAAATATTGCGGCCCATGTCGACGCCGACGGCGCCGTGTTTGACGGCGTTGTGCGCTAGTTCCAGCGCTTCCATTTCCGGCGTCTTCTTGCCGCCGGCGATGATTACGGGAATCGGGCAACTTTGGATCAACTCCTCGAAGTCATCGCAATAGTAAGTCTTGACGATATGGGCGCCGAGCTCCGCGGCGATGCGGCAGGCCAACCCGAGATAGCGCACGTCGCGCGCCATATCTTTCCCCACGGCGGTAACCGCGAGCACCGGAATGCCATACTTCTCACCTTCGTCGACGAGCTTGGCTAAACTCACCAGCGTCTCTTTCTCGAATTCGGAGCCGACGAAGATCGACAGCGCCATGGCGGAGACATTGAGACGAATGCAATCGTCGATCGAAACCGTGATATCCTCGTTAGACAGTTCTTTGAGGATGCTGGTACCCCCCGAGACGCGAAGGACAACGGGTTTGGCTGACTTGGGATCGACGGAAGTGCGCAGAACGCCGCGTGTCAACATGATTGAATCGGCGTACGGCATCAGCGGTTCGACAGTTTTCCGCGGCTCTTCTAGACCGCTCGTGGGTCCGAGAAAATAACCGTGGTCGACCGCAAGCATCACAGCTCGACCGTCCGCAGGCCTAATGATTCGTGCCAAACGATTTGCCATTCCCCAATTCATTGACATCTTTTCCTCCTGTATTTGCCGCGCTAAAGTCAACAAAAGCTATCACAAAAAGATGCTGAATCGAAGCGGGCCATGGCGGTCAAATCGAATTTACGGGCAAAGAAATTTATCATTACCGGACTGCGCGGATCTCCAGCCGCGTCGAGGGACGAGCTTACCCACCGACGTGCGCCGGTGCGGCTGATTTGTTGACGAGCGGCCAGACATAGCGCAGGCCAAGCGCAACCAGGATCATTCCGCCGCCCGCCAGCGTCGCGACTGAAGGGATCTCTTTGACTATCAGGGCCACCCACAGCGGGTTGAGGACCGGTTCAATTAAGGCGATCAGCGAAGCCTCTTGGAGCGAGACCGTCTGTAGTCCTTTCGAGAACAGAAAGTACGGCAGCCCGAGCTGCAGCGCGCCCATAATGGCGAGAATCAACATCTCATTGAACGAGAGCGCCAGCTGTGACTTGACCAAAGACAAAAGCAGTAGTGCACAGGCGATGTTGTTGATCCAGGTAAGATAAACCGGGTTCACTTCTCGGGTTCGCCGCAGATTGACCATATAAGTCGCAAACAGCACGCCGCTTAAGAGCGCGAGCAGAACCCCTGCCATTTCCGGCTCGCCGGCGCTGTCAAGAGAGATAATTCCCACACCCATCATGCTCACCACGAGGGCCAACCAGTTCAGCCTCGAGATTTTTTCTCCCAACACCAGGCGCGAGAAGAGAAACACAAAGATCGGCGCCGTGTATTGGAGCACGATCGCGTTCGCGGCCGTCGTGAGCTTGTTCGCCGAAACGAACGCGCTGATCGCCGCCGTGTAGCTCACCACCGATATTAGAATCGGCCTATTGATCTGGCAGGCGCTCGGGCGCAAGAAGGGAGTGAAAACCAGGGCGGCGAAAAGGCTTCGATAGAAAACAATCGTCAGTGGCGGGAGATCGAGAAATTTGATGAAGACGCCGGCCAAACTCCAAAGGCAAGCGGCGGAGAGGATCAGCCATCGCCCGCGGGCACTGTGTGAATTGGATGAAGCGATCGATCTCGGCATCGGTATTGACGCGACCAAACGAGCGGCAGACTACCAGCACACAGCGCATCCCGCAATCTTGCACGGTCTTCGTTAGGCGGCACGACTGGTAAAGCAAAGATGGGTGAGAACCTGCGTTCTCACCCATCTTTGCTCCGAACGAAAATTGTGATCGATGAACGGATTTCGGCTTTAGCTTTCGGGCACGACGGAAACCTTGAGCGGCACCGTCACATCGGCAGACAACCGAACTGGCACTTCATAGTCGCCGGCCATCTTGATCGGCTCGTTCAAATGAATTTTCCGCCGTTCGACGTTGACGCCCCTGGCCTTTAGCGCCTTCTCGATTTGCATGGTAGTCACCGATCCGAAGAGCCTGCCTTCCTCGCCGACCTTCATCGGAATCACCACCGCCACTGTGGTCAACTGGTCAGATACTGTCTGGGCCTGCCTGACGATTTTCTGCTTCTGGTCTGCAACGATCTTTTTTTGATGCTCGAAAGTCTTTAAGTTCTTCTTGTTGGCGACCAGTACCAACCCGCGCGGCAACAAATAATTGCGCGCATAGCCGTCGCGCACTCGAACGACCTCGCCGATCTTTCCCACGTTCGCGATATCCTCTTTTAAAATAACTTCCATTATTCCTCCGCTAAGATGCTTGACTTGGAGTGAGGTTATTCTTCCGTAAACGGCGAAAGTCGCCCCACAGGTCGAACAGCCCCAGCCCGACCACCAGCAGCGTAAAAATTTGTTGAAAAATAATCAACACGTAGGTCATACCACGCAAAAACCGCGGCACTTTATTCTTGTGAAAAAAATACGCGATCACCGCCAGCCCTTGGGCGAAATAGCAAGCGCCGATCACCAGCAAGAAATTCAACGCGACCGGTCGCACAACACCCGCGTCCGGAATGAACAGCGCGAAACCGCAAGCGATGAGACCCCAAACCAGCGGTTCCGGCCCCTTCCACTCGCGAAGATGTTGGAGGGTAAACCATCGCGCGCGACGCTCCGGGAAACGGCGGCCGAGATAGAGAATATTGACCAGGGCAATAAAGGCGAAACTCAAGAAGAGCAGCGCCGGCAGCAGCTGCAACATGAGTTCGACGATTTCCGGCGTCCGTTCCTTGAGCATTTGCAGACTATCGTGCGATAAGCCCATTTGCTCTTGTACGCGCATCGCGGATACGAGCTGTTGCGTCAAGGTGTCGCGAAAATCGCCAAACATGGCGCTCCATGAACCGTAGAAATAGAGCGATAGACTTGCTGTCATCGTCAATAGCGCGGCAGCGACGCCGACAACCAAATTTTCGATCGCGCGGATGCGCCCCAACAAGGCCAGCAACAAGCCCGCCATCAACGCGAAAATGCCGTAGATAAACGCCAGCTCTTCGGTGGCAACAAAAACCAGCAACACCAATGCGACGAAGATCACGCCGAAACCGGCGCCAATGCCGTAGTTAAGGCCGAACATCAACACAGGCTGGGATACAAAGGGTAATAGGATGACCCCTAATGGCGGCAAACTGACACCGCTGATAAACAAGAACACGCTCGACACCAAAGCTAAACAGAACTTGCTGATGACTTCTAGCCGCTGCATGAGATTGGGTCAGAAAAACCGGGTTAATTTTTCGCAGTGGTGAAGGGTAGCAACGCCACGCTCCGCGCTCTTTTGACGGCGGTCGTCAGCAGTCGCTGATGGCGTGCGCAGTTGCCGGTAATCCGGCTCGGCGTCATTTTGCCCCGTTCGGTGATAAACTGAGAAATAATCCTGAGATCCTTGTAATCGATCCTCAGCGTCTTGTCGGCGCAGAATCGGCACACCTTGCGCCGGAACATCGGCCGGCGGCGCGGCGGACCTTTCTCGTCATCCGACCTCTCCCGACTTGGTCTTGGTCCTCGTTCCATCTGTGCCATAAATTAAGTTACCTCTTTCTCCCCTTGGGTTTACACCGTCCCGCATTATTCAGCGGTATTTTTTTCCGGCTCGGCGGAATTCGGACTGCTTTTGTTTAGGAACTGAACTGTATTTGCGACTACTTCGTATTTGCTACGCGGCTTGCCCTCGGCAGTCTCCCAACGCCGTTGACTCAACCGACCGTCGACCAACACCTGCGCGCCCTTGCGCAAAAAATTTTTGCTGTGCTCGCCGGTCTTGCCAAACGCAACAATATCGATAAAACAAACTTCTTCTTTGACTTCGTCGTTCAATCGATAACGATGATGCACGGCAATCGGGAACTCACAAACCGGCATGCCCGTCGGGGTATAACGAAGGTCCGGATCGCGGGTCAGGTTTCCTAATAAGATGACCTTATTGTACTCGCCCATGGGGCGTGACCCGTCGGCAAAAGACGTTAGGCCGGCGGTTCGGCTTTTGCGCCGCCCTCCTCGACAGGATGTCGGGGTTCGTCGGCATGTCCCCTAGTCGCGGATGGATTCGTGATCGGACTCTCCTCATCGGTGCGCACCGTTAAGTAACGTAAAATACCATCGGTCAACTTAAGATTGCGCTCGAGTTCCTCAACAGCGCGTCCGGACGCCCGATATCTTAACAGCGTATAATAACCTTTACTTTGCTTTTGAATCCGATAGGCAAGGTCGCGGCTACCCCATTCATCGACTTGCGATACGGCTCCTTCTTGTCCTTCGATCACCTTTTTAAACTTCTCGACGAACTCTTTCATTCGCGGTCCCTTTTCCGGATGAACCACGAATAGCGTTTCATATAGCGTCACGGTTTTGTCATCCTCCACAATAAATTTTTTCCTGTAAGCTGTTTACAACGTAAGGTAACACATCAGCGCGCCCGGTTGTAAAGCTCCATCGCGCGTTGCGGTCCATGGCGGAGAAGACAGACGACCGATTCCGCGGCGCGGTCAAGGATTTCGTTCAGTTCACTCATCTCTTCGCTGCCAAATGGCTCTAAAACGTGATCCACCGCATCGATCCCTGTCGGAGGCCTGCCGATCCCTACCCGAATCCGATAAAACGCCGCCCCGGTCAAACTTTCCAGGATCGACAAAACGCCACGGTGTCCCGCTGCGCTGCCTCCGGTGCGGATGCGAATGCGGCCGAAGGCCAGATCCAAATCGTCATAGACGACCATCAGGTCTTTTGCGGTGCCACCATATTCTCGTAAGAGACCGTCAACCGCTGTTCCGCTTCGGTTCATAAAGGTTTGCGGCTTCGCCAGTATTATCTGTTCTCCGCCAAAACACCAATCCCCAACCAATGCACCGCAAAGCCTTTTCTTTACCGCAACGTCATTCTGGTCCGCCAGTCGATCAATGACGAAAAAACCCAAGTTATGCCGGGTGCGCTCGTACTTTTTTCCAGGGTTGCCAAGACCGACGATCAGTTTCACCGAGCCAATCCCGCAGCACAGCCAATCAGGACTTCTTCTCCTTCTCCTTGTCCTTGTCCTCCTCCGTCGTTTCGGGCGCGGCAGGCGCCACTTCGGCTCCCTCTACCGGTACCGCCTCAGCCGGGGCCGGAGCCTCTTCAACCGTTGGCGGCACGACCGCCACTAACGCAAGATTCGACTCGGAGACCGCCGTCACCCCTTCGGGGATGCGCAGCTCTTCGATATGGACGGAATCACCGATGTCGAGCGCGCTGACGTCAACGTCGAAGGCCTGCGGGATATCCAGGGGCAAACATTCGACTTCGATTTCACGAACAATCGGTTGCAGAATACCGCCGCGCACCACGCCTACGGCTTTGCCCACGAAGTGCAGCGGCACACGGACTGTGATCTTAGCGGTGAGATCGACTTCGTACAGATCGGCGTGAATCACCTCGCCGCTGATCGGGTGAAACTGTATGTCTTTCACCAGCGCCACTTTGTCCGTGAGCGCTGCAGACGCTGACTTCAAGCGCACCAAATGGGAACCTTCCAATCCTGCTATCCGAGTCGAGAATTCCCGCTTGTCGAATTCGAGAGTTACAGCCGGGGTTTTCGGACCGTAGAGAACGCCCGGGATTTTGCCGTCTCGTAACGATCGCTTGGCGTCCCGCTTGCGTTTTTTGTCACGGGTAGCGGCTTGTATTTCAAGGGTCTCCAAGGGAACCTACCTCCTCTTACTAAACGAACAGAGAACTGATGGACTCTTCCTCATGTGTGCGGCGGATCGCCTCGCCGATCAAATGCGCCACCGACAAAGTTTTAATTTTGCGGCAGCTCTGCGCTTGTAGACCTAATGGGATTGTGTTGGTGACGATCAATTCTTCGAGCGGGCACTCTTCGATCTGCTTGATCGCCGGGCCGGACAATACCGGATGAGTGCAGCAGCCGAGAATTCTTTTTGCCCCTTCTCGTTTCAGCGCGCCCGCGGCCATCGCCAAGGTCCCAGCCGTATCGACCATATCGTCGACCAAAATAGCCACGCGATCGCCGACATCGCCGATGATGTTCATCTCGGCAACCACGTTGGGCCCGACTCGGCGTTTATCGATGATTGCGAGCGACGCGTCCAACCGCGTAGCGATGGCGCGCGCGCGCTCGACGCCGCCGGCATCAGGCGAAACAATCGTCACCTCGTTGTGATCTAATTGCTTTTTCAAATACTCGAGCAGCACCGGGGTGGCGTATACATTGTCGACCGGGATATCGAAAAAACCTTGAATCTGCCCAGAGTGAAGATCCATGGTAAGCATGCGCGACGCGCCGGCGGTGGTGATCAGATCGGCGACCAGTTTGGCGCTGATGGGCACGCGCGGCACGACTTTGCGATCTTGGCGCGCGTATCCGTAATAGGGCATGACCGCGGTAATGCGCATCGCCGAGGCGCGCTTGAAGGCATCCAGCATGAGCAAGAGTTCCATCAAATTGTCATTGCCCGGCGCGGAGGTGGACTGCAGCACGAAGACATCCGCGCCGCGGACATTTTCTTTGATCTCTATTTTGCTCTCGCCGTCGCTGAAGGTTTCTACCGTGGCTTTTCCCAGCGGTACCTTGAGATACTGGCTGATCTCTGCAGCTAAAGGCGGATTGGAGCTACCGGCGAATATCTTCAGTTCGGCAGTGTGCATGCATCATGCTCTTCGCTTTGTGGTTGTCTTTAAACTCTCTTTTTGAACCTTGACGTCGCTGTTGTTACCTTGAACCCGCCGCCAACCTGCTCGACCGCGCGATTATCCAAAAACGCCGTCACCTCTGAATGAACGGCGCTCTGAAAAACATATCACAACTAATCTCTGCCAGTCTAATTGGTTTGAACTGGCTGGGCGGGAAGGATTCGAACCTTCGATACCGGATCCAAAGTCCGGGGCCTTACCACTTGGCGACCGCCCATCCCCGAACTTCTCCGCGAGAAGTTCATCGAGCTGCGCAGAATAGGGGTTCAATCGTCTTCGAGAGGTTTCGAGCTGCTACCTTCGGCAAGGACCTTATGATATTCAGCGATGATTTTCTCCTCGATCATTCTTCGCGTCTCATTGTTGATCGGATGAGCGATATCCTTATAGGTTCCGTCTTTGCGTTTTTTGCTGGGCATCGAGACGAAAAACCCAGTAGCGCCATGGATGATCTTTAAATCCCGGATCACGAAGCAGTGATCGAGAGTGATGGTAACATAAGCCCTTAGTTTATCTTCATCGACAGGAAAGACCCTAACCTCTGTAACTTGCATAGGGACCCCCATTCTAGGACGAGCCAGATGCGTTGCTGGCGATTACTATAGGCTTCTTGATTTGAATATTTAACTCAGCGCATGTACCAAAAACGCTGTGGCCCCCTCCTCTTTCCGCAACCGGCGCAGAGCTCTTGCCGCCTGACGCTTCGAAGCAAAAACACCAAACACGGACGAGCCGCTACCTGACATTAAACCCCCCGCCGCCCCTTCATGCAAGAGTCTCGCCTTGATTAAACTAAGTCTTGGATAACAGCCGAAGGTCACGCTTTCCAGATCGTTAAACAGCAGGCCTGGGAGTTTATCGAAACTCTTGAGCGAAGCAACTATGCTAGTATTTACAGGAGATTTTGTCAACGTTGAGCGATAATTGTTGAACACGCGAGCGGTCGAAACGGGAAATCCCGGATAGACAATGACCAACCAAAAACGCGCCAATTTTCGAATTGGGTAGAGTCGCTCGCCAATTCCCCGCGCTCGTGCGGGCCGAGCCCGGATAAAGAATGGCACATCGGCGCCCACCGATAGCGCCATTTTTTCAAGCTTTGCCGCAGACAGCCGTAGTCGCAGCAATCGATTGAGGCCAATCAATGTCGCCGCCGCGTCGGTGCTACCTCCCCCCAATCCCGCGCCGACTGGTATCTGCTTGCGAATATGGATGTGAACCGGCTGCTCGCTTCTGGCCCACCGCATCACCAGTCGTGCGGCGCGGTAGGCGATGTTCTTTTCACCACCAGGCACCAAAGGGTCATCACAGGTCACTCTAATCAGTCCATCGGCCGCCTTTTTTTTTTCGCTTGTCGGCCTAATCTTGCGAATTTCGATTTCGTCGTAAAGCGACACAGGCACCATGATCGTGTCGAGCAGATGGTAGCCGTCTCGACGCTTGCCGACGACGCGCAAGCTCAAATTGATTTTCGCCGGCGCTCGAATCTCCACGCGCTATTAGCTAACATAGCTGCAACAAATTTGCGAAGTAGCGATGACGGGCGACATCATTCAATTTCTCGGGACGGCATGGGACGCGGCCAATGCGGCGGGTGAAATCATCCGCGGAAACTGGCAGCAACCGAAGACGATCGACTACAAGGGCGCGATCGACCTAGTGACGACGGTGGATCGAGATTGCGAAAGGAAAATCATTGAGGTGATCCGGCAAAATTTTCCCAATCACTCAATCCTGGCGGAAGAAGAAACGGACGTCGAAGGCAAGGAGCATCAATACCGCTGGATCGTTGATCCGTTGGACGGCACGACCAACTTCGCGCATGGATACCCGCAAGTCTCGATCTCAATCGCTCTTGAACAGAGCGGCCAAGTGATTTTGGGGCTAGTCTACGATCCGCTGCATCGCGAGTGCTTCAGGGCTGTCAGGGGCCAAGGCGCAACGCTCAATGGCGATCGGCTTCGCACCTCGGTCGTCCAAGAATTGGATAAGGCGCTACTCGCCACCGGATTTCCCTACGATCGTCGGGAGAAAGCAGATTTCTATCTGACCTTTTTCAAAGCATTCATGACGCGCTGTCAGGGAATTCGTCGTAACGGTTCGGCGGCGCTCGATCTTTGCTACGTAGCATGCGGGCGGCTTGACGGTTTTTGGGAACTAAAACTCCAGCCTTGGGATGTCGCGGCCGGAGCTTTGATCGTCGCAGAAGCAGGGGGCAGACTCAGCAACTTTTCCGGCAAGGAGTTTTCGATTTGGCGCGACGAGATATTAGCCTCGAACGGCATCATTCATGGAGAAATGACGCAGATCGCGAGCGAAGCCGCGCACAAACACGTTGACTGACTCACGACCCAGTGGTAAAAAAATTGCCACGCGCCCGTAGTGAAAGGGATATCACGAGGGTCTCCGGAACCCTAAGTCCGAGTTCGATTCTCGGCGGGCGCACCACCTTAACTCCAAAGAGAAAAGCCCACAATTTTTTTCCAGAGTGCGCAAACAGCAGGTTAAAATCTTTGCCTGCCCTGATCGTCCATTTCCTTGATTGAGGATTACTGTGCAGAGTTGTGGCCTTATGACTCCTGGTTAATGTGCTTCTCCCATTCGTACCGCTTCACAAACACACTAGCATAAGGTTTTTTCTGCAATAATCATTTTTAGATGTATTCGACCCCGCAAGCGGCGATACGAAAATCTCAAAGGCAATTGAGAGCAAAACCCCTCCGCGTATGATTTCACCCCTACAAGGTCGTATAACCCTAAAAACCGCGATTCACGGGCAGAGAATTGGGCAAGTGCATGCTAGCGTGAGACTTATTTCGTTTTAGGAGGTCACCCGATGGGTGAGGCCAAGAAGCGCGAGTTAGCAGTTCGAGAACAAGTGGTGGAGGCGCTGGGTTTGCAGACCGCAAGCGGGCCGCTTAAAGTTCGCTGGGATAATAACGCACAGGCGACGGCTCTTGGCCAGATGGCTTTTTTCATCGAGTTTCTCAGCGCCACGGGACTGTTCGATCGATGGGTAGCGGGCTGTCCGGCTGAAGGCCATTGATGAGAGAGCGGGAACCGAGTGGCTTTCAGATCACATCGGGCGCACGGTGTTGGGGCTATTGGATGCGCCGTGGATATTGGATGTGGATGTAACGATCAAGCCGTTGTACGGCAAGCAGCAAGGGGCGGTGGTGGGCTACAATCCGCACAAGCCGGGCAGGCCATCGCATGCGTATCACAGCTATCAAGTTTCGGGATTGAGGCTGATGCTAGGAGTGGAGGTGTTGGCGGGAAATCAGAGTCATGCCAATCACACATTGCCGGGACTTATTCGCATACTGGACGGTTTGGTGCCATCCAAGCGGCCCAAGCTGGTGCGTGGAGATGCGGGATTGGCCGGCGAGCCGATGTTCGATGCGCTGGAGGAGCGCGGGCAGAGCTATCTGTTTAAGCTCAGGCTGACTCACAACGTCAAGCGCTACATTGAGAAGCTTTTTTGGGAAAAGGGTTGGGAAGGTAAAGACGGCGAGCTTAAACTCGAAGGTTGGAGTCGTGCGCGCCGGGTGATTGTGCTGCGTCGTCCGTTGAGAGGTGAAGCACTACTGGCCGATGAGTCGCAGGGCGTGCTGGGTTTTGTTGAGGCCAACGTTCCCACCAAGCGCTATGAGTA
>WNGE01005573.1_pt1 | contig 28469 bp, 23 predicted proteins | sample 5400651 | NCBI WGS metagenome assembly WNGE01 (sample SAMN13153370, study PRJNA577476) | soil metagenome | isolation source: 60 cm soil or saprolite under grassland replicate 2 | place: USA:California | collected 2016-06-15 | reverse complement strand
TGCCGCTCGTCCCGACCGGCCGCTACACGGCAACCGTGACATTCACCGCTGTCGCTCGTTGAGACCGGCCCTCGCACTCGCGGGCTTCGCCGCGCTTGTGCTGGCGTCCGCCCCTTCCGCGGAGGGGGCGGGCGCCGACCGGCCTCGCGTCGCGCTCTCAGTCTCACCCGCACGACTCGCACTCGCGGCGCCGGGCTCGAAAACGATCAAGCTGCGAAACAATGGTGCCGAGTGGGTCGCGGTCGACGCGACGCGGCGGACACTCGATCGGCAAACAGCGGCGAAGACCTGGCTCCAAATCGTGCCGGCACACTTATTGCTCCGCTCGGGCGAGAGCGCGCTCTTGACACTCCGAGTAAGGCCACCCCGACGCGCGGAACCCGGCGACCATCATGTCCTCGTCCTACTGACGACACGCCCGCTGCGCGGCGGTCGCGTGAATGTGCAGGTGCGCCTCGGGATCCGCATCAGGATGGTCGTGCCCGGGCGCATCGTGCGCCACCTCACCTTCGGCGGTCTTCGCGTCCATCGGCGAGGCGATGCGCGGTTCATGTTCGTTTCGGTCGCGAACCGCGGCAACGTGACCGTCCAACTCCGCGGCCGCGTCACTGCGTTGCTGTTGCGACGCGGTCGACAGCTGACGCGCCTCAGCCTTCGTGCCCGACGTGCGCTGCATCCCGGAGCCCGAGCCGTCCTGGCGCTGCGCTACCGCGGCCGCGTGCGCGGCCTTGTCACTGCGGTCGTGGAGGCCCGACTCGGGCCCGGTATTCGGGCCGTCGAGCGCCGATACCGAATCCGTCTATGACGTCCGAGTAGCGTGCGATTCGAACCCGACGCGAAGAAGCCAGGGTCGTACCGCCTCACCCAATGCTCCGAGGTCGGTGCGCAGGCTGTGATCGCCCGCGACCTGCACCACCGTGCGCCGCTCCGTGGCCGGCGGCATGCCGAACGGATCTCGGATCCCTTGCACGACGAGCGTCGGGACCGTCACTGCATCGAGTTCTGGAAGACGGCTCTGCGCAGGCGCGGCGCCTGACCGGCGCGGCGGCTGCAGTGGGAACGCGAGGCAGAGCACTCCGACGGCGCCGACTGCCTCCGCAGTGCGGCATGCGACCCGCGCGCCGGCGGACCGCCCGCCGACGACGAGCGACAAACCGCGCAGCTCGCCTGCAAGCAGATGGTCGATCACCGCCGTCCACGCTGCATCGAGCTGATGCGCGGGAGCGGGAGAACGCCTACCCGCGACCCGGTAGGGCTGCTCGACGAGAGCGACGCTCATTCCCACCAAGTGTGCGACGCGCGCCACCGCAACTAGGTCTTTCGCCTGCACCCCACCACCAGCGCCGTGCCCAAGGACGAGCGCGGCCCGCGGCTCGGCTGCCCTGTCCAGGTGCGCGTTCGCCGTGCCGAACGGCGTTTCGGTCTCCAGCGTCTTCACCGAGATGATGGTGCCACGTCGAATCAATCCGGGAGGAGCGGCACCCTGAATCCCTGGTCGCGGCCGAGCAGAACGGCGCGCGTCACCGCCGTCGATCCGAATCGCCGGCGCACTTCGTCGAGCGCGACGTCTAGGGCGGTGCCGCTGAAGCGGTCTAGGGGAAGCACGAGTTGAAGGGCACTGTCGTCTTCGAGATTTGCGACGGCGACGCCAACGAGCGTCAGGCCTCGGCGTTCGATCTCCGGCATCGCACCCGACAGCAGCCAGCGAGCGGTGAGCAGAATCGTCTGCGTGTGCGCAATCGGCTGAGGCAATGTGTGCGACCGCGTCGCGCGCGAGAAATCGCCGAAGCGCAATCGCAGCACGACCGTGCGCCCAACACGTCCGGCGATCCGCATCCGGCGCGTGACACGATCCACGAGCGAGACGAGGACAGCGTCGACGGCCTCGGGCGTCTTCCGGGCCCGGCCGAGCGCGCACTGCGAGCCGATCGAGCGCCGACGGCGACCGACGACCACCGGCCGCGGATCGCGGTTGTGAGCGAGCGCATACAGATGCCGTCCCGCCGCGCGGCCGAGGATCGTCACGAGCACGGTCTCGGGTAGCCGGGCCACCTCGCCGACAGTGAAGATCCTCCGCTCGTGGAGCTTCCTCGCAGTCGCCGGCCCGACTCCCCAGAGACGCTCGACCGGCAGTGGGTGGAGAAAGCTCAACTCCCCCTCGGGAGGCACGACCAGGAGACCGTCGGGTTTCGCGACGCCGCTCGCCACCTTGGCGAGGAACTTCGTCCGGGCGACGCCCACCGTGATCGGCAGGCCGACGCGTTCGCGCACCTCCCGACGCAGCCGCGCGGCGATCTCGGGAGGCGTGCCCGAGATCCGCTCGAGCCCGCGAACGTCGAGGAACGCCTCGTCGATCGATAGCCCTTCGACGAGCGGCGAACTGTCCTCGAAGACGCGAAACGCCGCCTTGCTCGCCTCGGCGTAGACCGACATCCGGGGCGGGACGACGACCGCGTTCGGACACAGCCGCCGGGCCTGCCGGCCGGCCATCGCTGTGCGCACCCCGAAGGCCTTGGCCTCGTAGCTCGCGGCGAGCACGACTCCGCCGCCGACGATGACCGGCCGCCCGCGCAGGCGCGGATCGTCTCGTTGCTCGACGGACGCGTAGAACGCGTCAAGGTCGGCGTGAAGGATCGTCGCGGCGCCCGACACGAACGTATGTTCGCACGCGGAGGGGCCGCAACCAGAAGGCCTTAGCGCCGGCGGGTCTTGCGGGGCTCTTTGAGCGCGTCGAGCCCACCGCGGAGAAATCCGATCACCGGGTCGATCGCCGCTGCAATGTCGGCGGCGCCCTTCGGTTTCGCGCTCGAGCCGCCGCCTCGCTCGCTCAACGGCCGCCGCCGGGGTCATGGTCGTCGTCTTCGCGTCATTCGCCGCCGGCGACGACCGGGTGCTCAAGCTCTTCGGAATCGCGATGGCGACCGCAGTCTTCCTCAACGCGATCGTCATTCGCAGCATCCTCATGCCAGCGGTGCTCGAGCTGTTCGGCCGTTGGACCTGGGCCTTCCCGAGCTGGTTCGACCGTCGACTCCCGCGGCTCGCGATCGAGCCGGTGACACCGCCGACACTCGCACTGGAAGAGGCCGCCTGACGACCAGCTGACGTTCAGTCCTCGAGCAGATCGCGCAGCTCGGCGAGCAGCTTCGCCGCCTGCGGAGTAGGCCGGTTTCCCAGCAGCCTCGTATATCGGAGGCTTGCTGGAGACAGAGTTCGATCTCCGACTCGATCGGACCTAGCACCTGGTTCGTGAAGAGATGGACGTGGCGTTTCCAGTGGGAGTCGCGCGGCTTCGTTGAGTCTTCCCGCCCGTTCGAGCTTGATGGATCGACACGTCGACGAGCAAGGCGTGATCCAGCGTCTCCAGGGGAACGCGATTCACTTCGGTCCACGCCTCCACAGCAGGACTCTCCGATCTTCGGTCGTCGTTGTGATCGCGTCTGCCAGTCCTGACGCGCTGAACAGGCGGGTTACCAGACTCGGCGCGAGCGCACGAGCTCGGTTGCGTAGCCCGAGACGGAGATCGGCGACATCAGCAACTGGTACGCGAGTACGTACAGGAGAAAGCCGGCGATATTCCGCCTCACGCGCAGGTCGAGCGCCCGGAACACTGCGCGCTGCCGTAGGTACATCGTCAAGGCAATCGTCAGGCTGATCGGGAGCACGGCGGCGGTCATCGGACCGACGATGAGGAAGTTGCCGCTGAGCGCGAGGACGAGGCCGACGGGCAGGGCAATCGTGTAGACAGTGTCCAGGTAAGGAAAAAGGCAGTTCGCAGCCACGGCATGGACGTGCAGCCGGCGCCCGCGGAGCAGGCTCGGCCCGTGCTCACGGAGACCCTCGATCATCCCGCGTGCCCAACGCCGCCGCTGGCGGACGAAATGCCGGAGCCGCACCGGTGCATCCGTGAATGCGATCGCGGTCGGCTCGAAGATCGTGCGGCCGCCGTTTCTGATCAGCGCCCAGGTGAGGACGATGTCCTCACCGATCTTGTCTGGCCAGCCACCCGCGCGCCGCACGGCTTCGGTGCGGTAGACGCTGAACGCGCCCTGGGCCACGAGTGTGCCCTGGAAGAGGGCCTGCTGTCGCTTGACCGAAGCGATCGCCAAGAAGTAATCCCACTCCTGCACACGGGCGAGCAGGTTCGCACGGGAGTTGCGGACAAGCACCGACCCGGCGACGGCGACGGTGTCGGGAGGCGAGGAGAGCATTCGCCCGACGGCACGCTTCAGGGCGTAGGGCATCAGCAGGGTGTCCGCGTCGATCGTCGCTACGACGTCCGTGCGAACCGTGAGGAGCGCCGCGTTCAACGCTTCCGACTTGCCGGCGTGCGTGGTTGTCACGACCCGAACTCGGTCGTCGTCGTCGGCGACCGCAGCGGCTATCTCGGGAGTAGCGTCGGTCGACCCGTCGTCGGCGACCACTACCTCGAGCCGACCGGGGTAGTCCTGCCGGAGCGCGTACTCCAGCGTCTCGCGAATGCCGGCTTCCTCGTTGTACGCAGCGACGAGCAGCGTGACGTCAGGGTAGTTCTGCGCGAAGTCGATCGGACGAGGGCGGTCGAAGAGGAGCGACGAGACGAGCTGCACGTTGAGGTAACCCGGAAGGATCGCGATTCCGGCGATCACCGCTGCGGCCACCGGAAGCGTGACGACCTGGGCGAGCTCGTGGATCCAGCCAAGGGCGATCCAGGTCGAGAGACCGGCCCAGACGAGCCCCGCGACGACCGTGAAGGCGAAGCGGGTGCGGACCCGCAGGTAGAAGCGAAAGCGGCCGAGTTTCCAGGGTGGCGCAAGCGGCGGCGGCGGCAGCGCAAGCTGGACCGTTGGAAGGGTCGGTTCCGCAAGGAGTGTGTCTTGCCGCAGTTCCATGCTCTTTCGCACGCCGAAGCGCACAGGCCGCAGATGCCTGGTCGCACCGTAGGCGGGGGCCGACGCAGCGCCTCCCCCGCCTGAGGGTTTCGCGCGGTCTTCGAAGCGCGACCGGCCGCCCGCCAAATGTAGATTCGGTACACCGATGACCGTCTTTCGCTACCTGGTCGGCGATGTCGACGCCGCGATCGCCTTCTACACCGGAAATCTCGGCTTTACGCTCGAACAGCAGATGGGCCCCGCCTTCGCGATCGTCTCTCGCGACGATCTCTCGCTGTGGCTCAGCGGGCCGCAGAGCTCGGCCGCACGGCCGATGCCCGACGGACGCCAACCGCAGCCCGGCGGCTGGAATCGCTTCGTCGTCGAGGTCGACGACCTCGAGAGCAAGGTCGCGAAGCTGAAGGAGGCCGGCCTGAGCTTCCGCAACGAGATCGTGAGCGGTCCCGGCGGGAAGCAGATCGTCCTCGAGGACGGCGACGGCAACCCCGTCGAGCTCTTCGAAGCTCGCTAGTAAACCGCCTCAGCCGAGGGCCACAGCCGAAGAGAGGCCGAGCGCGCGTACGGCACCGCAGGGGTCGAACGAACAGGAGTACCTCCCCCTGACGCTTCCCCGCCGCAGCTGCTCGGCCCCACTTCTTGATCTAGGCGAGATCCGCCGGCAGCGCCACTTGCTACCCGATCGCGGACCTGACCTTTTCGATCGCGCCGCTCTCCGCGGGCTCGCCGCCTCCGGCGGCGTCCGCCACGGACTGAGCCACCTCGACGACGAACTGCCGATAGGGCTCCAGGTCGTCCGGTGCCTTGGATTCGAGCGTTGTCTTCGCCGACCGCAACGCCTCGAGGGTCTCATGCTCGACCTTGTCCGGTGATGAAGTGAGGCCGAAACCCGCGCCTCGTACGTCCGCGAGCTCCCGTACGAGCTCACTCGTGCTGTTTTGCTTCGCGGCGACGACGTGCTTGCTCAACGCGCCCGCCTCCTTGAAGGTGTCGAAGAAGCTCCTGTCGCTCAAAGACACGAGAAGCCCGGCGCCGACGACGCCCTTGTGCAGTGATTCCCATTCCTGCTCGGTGAAGTCCGATTTCCCGGCCATGACTCCTCCTTGTCGTGGGTTGGTGCTCTGGGCCCCCGACCTTAGATGCTGGGCGCCGTCAGCCGACGGCGTCCTCGCCACCGACGAGCACGCGGACGATCTCGAGGCTGTCGTCCAGCACGACGACATCTGCCCCCGCGCCCGGCTGCAGCGTTCCGAGCTCCGGATGGCCGGCGATGCGCGCCGGAACCTCCGTCGCTGCAGCGAGAGCGGCGTCGACCGGTGCTCCGAGCGCGACCAGATTTCGCACCGCCTCGATCATCGGGACGGTGCTGCCGGCCAGAACACGGTCCGCCCGGCGCGCGACACCGTTCTCCACGTCGAAGTCGACGCCGGCCAGCGTGTAACTGCCGTCTCCCGCGCCCGCTGCCGCAATCGCATCGGTCACGAGCGCAACACGTCCCGAGGCGACCTGCCAGATCAGACGCGCGGTGTCGTCCGCCAGATGCACTCCGTCGAGGATGACCTGCACGACGACATCGGGGGAAAACAGCGCGGCGCCGGCAAGGCCGGGCTCGCGCGCGGCGAACGGACGCATGGCGTTGAAGATGTGGGTGACCGTCTTCGCTCCCCGCGCGAAGGCCTCCCGCGCTTCTGCGGCGGTGGCGTTCGAATGACCGCACGAGACGGTCACGCGTCGCTCACGTAGCAAGTCCATCAGCTCGTAGGCACCCGTAAGCTCGGGCGCGAGCGTCAGGTGGCTCACCGGACCGGCGTCGAGGAGACGTTCCAGCAGCTTGCAATCCGGGTCGCGCCTCGACGCCGCCGGATGCGTCCCGAGCCGCTCCGGGGCAATGAACGGACCTTCGAGATGCGCACCGATGATGTGCGGGTCGGAACCATTCTGTGGAACTTCGTGCAGTGCCGCCGTCAGGTGGTCCTCAGGAGACGTGATGAACGTCGGCTGATACGCGGTCACGCCGCACTCGAGCAACGCCTGCCCCGCCTTCCGATAACCCTCCGTGTCGGCCGAGAAGAAATCGACGCCCGCGAATCCGTTGACCTGCAAGTCGACGAAGCCCGGAGCGGCGATCCCGGTTCCGTTCGCCGAGCTCAGCCCGACGCTCGCGACCTGGCCGTCGGCAATCTCGACGTCGCCGGGAACGAGCTTGCCCTCGACAAGCGCTGCCCCGACACCCAGGCGCACGACTACCCCGCGACCTCGGCGGCGACAGGCACGTCCACCGCCGGGATCGCGACCCCGGTCTCCAGGTCGAAGAAGTGGAGGAGTCGCGGGTCGATCGCCACCTCGACCGCTTCGTCCGGCGCGAGGAGGAGGTGCCGGTCGAAGCGGCCGAGGAGCGTCACCGCACGCTCGAGGTCGTCGACACCCAGGGAGGGGCCTGGGGGCTGGGCGGCGGTGTCGACGAGATCGGAGCGCTCGAGCGGCGTCGCCGCGATCTCGATGTGGACGAGCTGTTCCGAGCCGAGGGATTCGACGAGGAGGATGCGACCGCGCAGGCGGGCACCGTCCCAACCGGACGCCTCGCGCACATCCTCGGGACGGATCCCGACCGCGAGACGTCGGCCCGCGTAGTTCTCAAGCGACGGCCGCTCGGCGGCGAGGTCGGCAGGGAGGTCCACCTCGACTTCGCCGACTTTGCAGACGAGCCTGCCGTTGTCGCGCTCGACGACTGCTTCGAACAGGTTCATAGGCGGCGACCCGACGAAGCTTGCGACGAACAGATTCGCGGGGGCGTCGTAGAGGCGCTGCGGCGTCTCGACCTGCTGCAGCTCGCCGTCGCGCATCACGGCGACGCGATGGCCCATCGTCATCGCCTCGACCTGATCGTGCGTGACATAGACGGTCGTCACCTTGAGCGCCTGCTGGATGCGCGCGATCTCCGCACGCATCTGAACGCGCAGCTTCGCGTCGAGGTTCGAGAGCGGCTCGTCCATCAAGAACGCTTTCGGCTCGCGCACGATCGCGCGTCCCATTGCGACGCGCTGGCGTTGCCCCCCGGAAAGTTGCGCGGGGCGGCGCTGCAGCATGTCGCCGAGCCCGAGGATGCGCGCGATCTCCTCGACCCGCTGCTTCTGCTCTGCCTTCGGCACCTTGCGCATGCGCAATCCGAAGGCGAGGTTCTCGTAGACGCTCTTGTGCGGGTAGAGCGCGTAGTTCTGGAAGACCATGGCAATGTCGCGGTCGCGGGGCGCGAGCTCGTTGACGACCTTGCCGCCGATCCGGATCTCGCCCGAGGTGATCTCCTCGAGCCCGGCGATCATCCGGAGCGCCGTGGTCTTTCCGCACCCGGACGGCCCGACCAGCACCATGAACTCGCCTTCGGCGACCTCCAGGTTCAGATCCCGGACCGCCGTGAAGTCGTTGCCGTAGATCTTCGAGAGGTGGACCAGCTCGATCGCGGCCATCAGGGCACTAACCTCGGACCGCCCCGGCCGTCAGGCCGAACGCAATTCGACGTTGCACGAGCAGGAAGAAGACGACGACCGGGAGCGCACACAAGGTCGCGCCGGCCATCAGCGGCCCCCAGTCCGTTCCGCGCAGCGTCGTGAAGGACGCGAGCCACACCATCAGCGTCTGCTTCTCGGGCGTGTGCAGGAACACATACGCGATGATGAACTCGTTCCAGGCCTGGATGAAGGCGAAGATCGACGTCGCTACCAACCCCGGCCCCACGAGAGGCAGGAGGACCCGCACGAAGGCGCCGAAGCGGGTGGCTCCGTCCACCATCGCCGCCTCCTCGAGCTCCTTCGGAATGCCGAGCAGGAAGCCGCGCATCGTCCACACCGTGAACGGCAGCACGAAGGTGAGGTACATGGCGATCACGCCCGTGAGCTTGTCGATCTGCCCCAGCCGGGACATGAGGATGTAGAGCGGAATGATCAGCGCCGCGAGCGGCACCATCTGGACGCCGAGAATCAGGACGATGAACGCCTTGCGTCCGTAGAAGTGGAACTTCGCGAGCGCGAGCGATGCCAGAAACGCCAGTACGACCGAAAGCGCGACCACGGCGCTGACGACGATCAGGCTGTTCTTCACCGCATTCCAGAAGAAGGGCTGATGGATGGCGTCGCGGAAGTTCGAAAGCGTCGGGTGAGTCGGAACCCACTGCGGCGTGTAGCTGAGGATCTGCTGTCCCGGCTTGAACGCCGTCGCGACCATCCAGTACACGGGAAAGACCATCACGGCGAGCACGAGCAGCCCGAGCAGGTTCCAGCCGAACTGGCGTGTCCGCCGTCGCCGCCCTCGCCCTCGGGGCGCCACGGGCGCCACCGGGGTCGGCGCGATCTGCGTGACGGAGCTCACTGCACCTCTCCCGTCCTCAGCATCTGGCGGAGATACACGAGTGTGGCCCCGAACATGAACAGCACCATCACGACCGCGATCGCCGCACCGAGGCCGTACTCGCTGATCTGGAACGACTGGTGGAAGGCGTAGATCGCCATCGTGTAGTAGTCGTTCATCGGCCGGAAGTCGAGCATCACCCAGATCTGCTGGAAGACCTGGAAGTCCCAGATGATCGACAGGCTCGTGAGGATGACGAAGATCGGCATCAGCAGTGGAAGCGTCACCTCACGGAACACGGCCCAGGGCCGGGCGCCGTCGATCGCCGCCGCCTCGAGCAACTCCTGCGGCACCTGGGCGAGGCCCGCATACACCGTGATCGTGATGAACGGAATCGCCCCCCAGACGATCAGCGCGGTGATCACGCCGAAGCCGGTCCAGGGATTGGCGAACCAATCGTGCCGGATGAAGTTGCCGACGTGCAGCTTGGTCAGGGTCCAGTTCGCGACGCCGAACTCGTAGTCGACCATCCAGCGCCAGATGTCCACCGCGACGATCACCGGCACCGACCAGACCAGAACGAGGCCGGTCGTGATCGCGACGCGGAGCCAGCGCGAGACCTGAAGAAGCAGCAACGCCATCGCCGTGCCAAGCACCATGGTCAACGTCACCGTGACGGCGGTGAACACGACCGTCCGTGCGAGCACGCGCCAGAACTCGCCGTCGTGGAGGATGTGCGTGTAGTTCGCGAGCCCGATCCAGCGGCCCTTGTGGCGAATCAGCTCGAAGAGGCCGTACTTCTCGAACGACATCTTGACGAGCAGGTACAGCGGGTAGCCGAGGATGACGCCGATGGCCGTGGCCGCCGGAGCCAGCAGCGCGTAGGGAGCGAGTGCCCGTCCGAGTCGCTGCCGTGTGAAGCGGCGCCGCCGCCGAGAGGCGAGTGGAAACTCGCTCTCGACGACGGACGCCACAGCTGCTCCTTCGGGCGCGAGGCGACTCACGCGCCGGTGTTCAGGATCCTCGTGATCTGACTGCTGGCGCTAGTTGCCGCTGCCTTCACCGAAGCACGACCGGTGAAGATCTTGACGAGCATGTTCTGCAGCACGTTCGCATTCTCCACGTTCGCCCAGTTGGGGCTCGTGGGTACGAACCAACTGGACTTCGCCGCCCGTGCGAACGGCGCCAGCTTCGGGTTCGAGGCGTTGAAGGCGAGGAGCTTCGTCGTGTTGGCGATGTTGCCCGCCTTCGCGATCTCGCTCTCCGCAGCGGTGCTCGTGAACGCCTTGATCCAGTCGACCGCGAGGGCCTGGTTCTTCGTGGTCACCGGGACCGCGAGATCCGAGCCGCCGAGGAACCCGGGCATGATCTTGCCCGGGGTGTGGCTCGGCATCGGATATGCGCCCACCACCGGCGCGAGCGCCGGGTCCCCGAGCTTCTCGTCGAGTGCGTACGGCCATTCCCAGCCGTTTCCGATGAACGAGCCGACCTTGCCCTTCGCGAACACGAGCGACTGCTGCGGGTTCGCTTCGTCGGTCGTCTTGCTCGCCCGCGTCAGCGTCTTCGCAATCCGGGCGACCTGATTCAGGCCCGCCAGCGCCTGCGGGGAGTTGAGCGTTCCTTTCCAGCTTCCACCTTTGCGCACCGCGATCTGCCCGCCGAAGTCGTAGACGAAGGACATCGCTGCGTACCAGTATTTGCCAGGGAAGTAGATAGCCGAGTAACCGCTGTCCTTCCCGTACTTCTTCATCAGCTTCTTCCCGTCCGCCATGAACTGTGCCAGGCTCTTGGGTGTCGACTTGATGCCGGCGCCCTTGTACTGGTCCTTGCGATAGATGACGGCCCGCGCACCGGCGTAATACGGAACGCCGTAGAGCTTCCCGTTGTACTGGCACGAGCTCTTGAGGCCCTGGAGCCAGGTCTTGTTGTTCGGGAACGCCGACTGCGTCAGCGTCTTGAAGGCGCCGGCAGCCATGTACTTCGTCATCTCCGAGTTACCCAGCTCGATCACGTCTGGTGCGTCACCGCCGGCGAGCCCTGCGTCGAGCTTCTGGAGATGGTTGCCCCACGACTGATATTGGACGTCGACATCGACGCCCGGGTGCTGTGCCTTGAAGTTCCTGTTGGCAAGAGCCACTGCCTCGGGCCAACCGCTCTGCGCGTCGTTCTGGAGCCAGACCACGATCTTGTCGGCCTGGGCCCTCGAGGTTCCGCCGCTTGCGGTCGCTGCCGCAACGGCGAGCATGGCGGCGAGGACTGCCGCCACGAGGAATCGAGCTTTCATGTCGCCTCCCGGAGCATGGGGGAGCCACCCTGGCGTCCCCGATTGGTTTAGACCACCAACCACGGCCGAGAGATTGGCACAGACCAATCTTGGTGTCAAGGGGGTGAATTCTCCGCTGATTGCGAGTCAGTGGTCTTGACCACGTCCGGACTGCTGTGCTTCCATAGAGAGCGCCGTGAGCAAACAGGTCTTGACCAGGCAGCGGGTCCTCGAGCTGATCGACCAGCTCCAGGTCGGCGAGGCAATCCCCTCGGAGCGGCGGCTCAGCGGCGAGCTCGGCATCTCGCGCCTGACGCTCCGGGCGGCGCTCGACGATCTCGTCCGCGACGGGTACCTCGAGCGCCGGCACGGAAGCGGCACCTTCGTCAGCGAACCGAAGATCGCCCAGCAGCTGACCCTGACCTCCTTCAGCGAGGACATGCGCCGTCGCGGCATGACCGCCGGCAGCAAGACGATCGAGCTGCGCGAGACACACGCCGGTGCCGCGGTCGGCCGCGCGCTCAACGTGTCGCCGGACTCACGCGTCGTCCTCATCCGGCGCCTGCGCCTCGCCGACGGCGAGCCGATGGCGCTCGAGACGCTGCACGTGCCGGCCAATCGAGTTCCGGGCCTGTCGCGTGAGTTGCTCGAGAATGCGTCTTTCTACGAGCTGCTCGAGAAGGAGTACGGCGTCGTGATCGAAAGCGGGATGCAGTCGATCGAGCCCACCGTGACGAACGAGGAGGAGTCCGAGTTGCTCGGTGTGCCGTTGCACTCGCCGGCCTTCCTCTTCGAGCGGACCTCGCGCACGGCGTCCGGCGAGACGGTCGAATTCGTCCGGTCGCTCTACCGAGGCGACCGCTACCGGCTCGTCGCCGAGCTGTCGCAGCGGCGAGACCGCCCGGTTGCGGCGGCACCCCTGTTGACGGGCGCCGTCGCGGAACCGACTCCATGAAGCGCTCGGGCGTCTCGTACTTCGGCGTCCGCATCCCCCGTCACGCCCGCCGCGATCTCGAGGACATCGCCGCACGCGGCTACACCGCGGTGTTGCACACGTTCTCCGAGAACGATCTCGCGTACTACCGCGGCACGATGGCCGAGATCGTCGCCTCGTCGCACGAGCTCGGGCTCGAGGTGCAGATGTGCCCGTGGGGCGTCGGCAGGACGTTCGGAGGTGAGGCCGAGAGCCGTTGGGTGACCTTCCATCCGGAGGCATGCCAGGTGCTGGACGACGGCCACCGTGTCGCGACAGGCTGCCTCAACAATCCCGTGTACCGCGCGTTCTGCAAGGAGTGGGCGGACGCCGCGCTCGAGGCGGGCACGGACTACGTCTTCTGGGACGAGCCCCACTGGACGGTCCCAGAGCACGTCGGCGTCGACGATCCGCAGCGGTGGGCCTGTGTGTGCCAAGTCTGTGCCGAGCTGTCGGAACAGGACCTGTCGCAGGGTCTGACCCCGGAAGTGGAACAGTTTCGTGAAAGATCGATCGTCGATTTCCTCGGCGAGGTGACGGCGCACGTCGCCTCGCGCGGCGGCAGGAACACGATCTGCCTGCTGCCGCTGACGGAAGGGCCGCACGGCGTCAGCGACTGGGATTCGGTCGCCTCGCTGCCGCATCTCGAAGTGCTGGCCACGGACCCGTACTGGAAGAACTTCGACGAGTCGGCCGAGTCCTTCGTCGGCCGCTTCGCGCGGTTGCTTGCGGAAACCTGCGCCCGGCACGACGTCGACGCGCAGATGTGGCTGCCGAGCTTCGGGCTGACGCGCGACGACGTTCCCGACCTGGAAGCGGCGGTCGCTGCGACCCGCGCCGCGGGGGTCGAGGACGTGTGGACGTGGGGCTACGAGGCGTGCGGCCACATGACGCACCTCGCGACACCCGACTCGCCGCTCGTCTGGGAAGCGGTCACCGCGGCATTGACCCGAGAAGAAGGGACTGCAACTGAGAGGCAGCGTGTCGACCTCCGCGATCTCGACCTGCGACCCACGGCCGAGCTCGTCCGACTCATCAACGACGAGGACCGAACGGTCGCGGGCGCCGTGGCCGACGCCGCAGAGTCGATCGCGGGCGCGATCGACTCGATCGTCGAGCGGCTCGAGGCCGGGGGGAGGCTTGTCTATGTCGGGGCCGGCTCGTCGGGCCGTGCCGCTGCGGCCGATGCCGCGGAGTGCGGGCCGACATTCTCGACCGACCGGATCGTCGCGGTGACGACGGAGGAAGAGGCTGCCGAGGATGACACCGAAGCGAGTGCGCGCGATCTCGCGGCTTTGGACGTTGGCGCGAAGGACGTCGTACTCGCCGTCAGCGCGAGTGGACGCACGCCCTACACGCTCGCCGCCCTCGAGCAAGCGTCGAGGGTCGGCGCGCACACGATCGGGCTCGCCTGCGTCTACGACTCCGAGCTCGCACGGCGTGCCGTCCAGGCAATCGAGGTCGAGGTTGGCCCGGAGGTCATCGCCGGCTCGACGCGCATGAAGGCGGGGACGGCGCAGAAGCTCGTCCTGAACACCATCTCCTGCTCGCCGGCGTCGACGCTCAGACGGCACGGTCTCGGCTCACCGCGGCGCGTGGCGTCATCCGCGAGGCGGTCGCAGATGTCGTGGGTTGAGGCCGAGCTCAGAGAGCAGCCTGTCGCTCTCGAGCGCTTCCTCACGGCCGAGTCGGCGCACACGCCCGGAATCGTCCGCGCCCTTTTGCAAGACGACGTCCGTTATCTCCTGATCGTCTCGCGCGGCAGCTCGAGCAACGTCGCGCGGTACATGCAGTACCTCTTCGGCACCGTCAACCGCCTCCCGGTGGCATTCGCGACACCGTCGCTGTACACCGTCTACGACGCGCCGCCGGAACTCGGGCCGGCCGCGGTGATCGGAATCTCGCAATCGGGCGCATCACCGGATGTCGTCGCCGTCCTCGACGAGGCGCGAAAGCAGAACCGTCCCACGCTCGCGATCACAAATGACCCGGAATCGCCGCTCGCACTTGCCGCCGACGGCGTCCTCCAACTGCACGCAGGCGAGGAGCGGGCCGTGGCGGCGACAAAGACGTACCTCAACTCGATCGCCGCGATTGCATTGCTGTCGACGGTGGACGACCCGAAGCGGCTCGCAGACCTACTCGAGATGCCTGAGAAGGTCGGCGAGCAGATCGAGCAGTCGCTGGCTGCGGTCGGCGCACTGGACGGCTATCGCGAGGTGGAGGGCGGAAGCGTTGTCGCGCGCGGCGTCAACTACGGGGCCGCGTTCGAGATCGCGCTGAAGATCCGCGAACTCTCGGGCGCGCAGTTCGAGGCGTTCTCCTCCGCGGACTTGCTGCATGGACCGATCGCGGCGCTGAAGCCGGGCAGGCCCACAATCGTGATCGCCCCTGCCGGGCGCACGCTCGCGAGCATGAGCATCGCGCTCGAGAAGGTCCGCGAGCGAGGCGCGGAGGTGATCGCGATCAGCGACGACGAGAGGTTCCTCGCCGAATCCGACACCGCGCTGCCACTGGTTCCCGGCGTGCCCGAGTGGCTGAGCCCGCTACTGACGGTCGTGCCGGGCCAGGTCGCGGCAGTGCGGCTCGCGACTCTGCGCAACGCGAATGTCGACAGCCCTGTCGGGCTGACGAAGATCACGTTGACTCACTGAAACGCGATGGAGCTCGTTCTCACGAGCTCCATCGAGCGAAACCGTTTATGCGGGGTCGATCGCTAGGAGGACTTCATCGGATCGAGATACACGTCGTCGATCGCCGCGGCACCGCCGACCGCCGTGAAGCGGAACGAGACCGAAGTGGTCAGGAGCGGCAGAACCCCGCCCAGCATTCCGATCTGGGGCGAAGGCTTCCACGTGCCACCCGCCGGGATCGTGCCGCCGTCGAAGATCCCGAGCACGCTCGACAGCAGGCCTCGATAGACGATCTGCACCTTGACGCTCGAGCCTGCGTCGCCGCGAGCCAGGAAACGCATCTTGCTCGAAAGGAGCGAGATGCACATCCCCGGGCTCGTCGCCGCTGCGCCTGACGGCAGCGACAGCGAGGTCTTGTCCGAGTTGCCGTGAACGTAGAACGACTCGTTCCCGGAGACGGCACGCGCGCCGCCGACCAGGGTCCAGCCGCTCCCGCCCGATTCGAAGCCTCCGTCCGGTGCGAACGCGTAATTCGCGTAGTCCTTCCAGCCTGCGAACGGGGTCGAGGTCGCAGAGGGACAGGCAAGGCCGAGGCCGGCGGAGGCCGGCGCGGCGCCCATCGCCATTGCAATCGTGCCGCCGACGAGACCGAGAACGACGACCGCTCTCACGCGCCGGAGAAAAGGATTCGCCACAGAATTCACTCCCTCAGATAACCGCAGTTGCCCTGTCCAGTTGCTGTGCTCAGTTTCTCCACGTCCGAAGGGGCGGCTTCCCCCGTTGGGGTGATTTAGCCCACGGTCAAGGAATTCCAGCGGGAGACCGATATCGCGGAAATGGCGACATCGGTCGCGACTGGATCCCCCTTGCCCGAAAGCGCCGCCCTTCGGGGTGGCGTGGATGTCGATGCCGATGCCCTGATCGAGCAGTCGCGGCAACTGGCCGCCACACCCCTCGGCGACCGCGACCGCCTTGCCTCGATCCTGCTCGGCGGCTCATTCCTGACCGTTTCGATCGCGCTCGCGGTTTTTGCCCACTCCTCGCGGCAGGTCGGGTTCTTGACGCTCGTCGTCTTCTTGGCCTCCTACGCGCTTGCTTCCCGGATCGACTTCGAGATCGGCACCGGGTCTGCGCCGCCCACTCAGCTCGTGCTCGTGCCGATGCTCGCACTTCTTCCGGTCCAGTACGTGCCGCTCTTCGTCATGGCCGGCCTGCTCCTCGGAGGTCTTCCCGAATACGCGCGCGGCCGCGTCCCGGTGGACCGCAGCCTCCTGCGGCTCGTGAATTCCTGGCACGCGGTCGGCCCGGCACTCGTCCTCGTCGCGGCCGGCCAGCCCGAGCCGACGCCGAACAACTTGCCGATCTACGCGCTGGCGCTGCTCGCCCAGTTCGCTTTCGACTTCGGGAGCACGGCTCTGCGCGACCGCCTCGGTCTCGGTGTCTCGCCCTGGAGCCTCTTGCGCTTCATGGTCTGGATCTGGGCAGTCGACTCGGCCCTGACGCCCATCTCCGTGCTTGCCGCGCTCGGATGTGGCGCGCACCCTTCGCTCGTCGTCGTCTCTTTGCCGCTGATCGGACTGCTCGCCTACTTCGCACGCGAGCGTCAGGTTCGCATCGACCACACGTTGGAGCTCGGCCACGCGTACCGCGGGACCGCCATGCTGCTCGGAGACGTTGTCGAAGCGGACGACGCCTACACCGGCAGTCACAGCCGCGACGTGGTGACCCTCGTGCTCGACGTCGCGGACAGAATGAGGCTCGGCACGGGCGAGCGCAGAGATGCAGAGTTCGCAGCTCTCCTGCACGACATCGGCAAGATCAAGGTTCCCGGCGAGATCATCAACAAGCCGGGCAAGCTCACTGACGAAGAGTGGGAAATCATGAAGACGCACACCGTCGAAGGCGAGCGACTCCTTTCGCAGGTCGGCGGAATCCTCGGGAACGTCGGCAGGATCGTTCGTTCCTGCCACGAGGACTGGGACGGGACGGGCTATCCGGACGGCCTGGCGGCTGAAGAAATCCCGCTGGTCGCACGGATCGTCAGAGCCTGCGACGCCTTCAGCGCAATGACCACCGACCGGTCGTACCGCAAAGCGCGTCCCGCTGATGAGGCGATTGCCGAGCTCCGGCGCTGCTCTGGCACCGACTTCGATCCGGCCGTCGTCGACGCTCTCGCCGCCGCCGTTTCCGCCACAGCCTGAGCTTCAGGCGACTTACCGCGAGGTCCAGATTAAGTAGCGAGAAGGTGACGCTCGAGCCACACGGCCGCGAGGCCGTACGCCTTCAGCTCGTTCGCGCGCTTCGTGAAGCCGTGGCCTTCGTCGTCGAACACGACGTACTCCACGTCGCGTCCGAGTGACTTCAGCTTGTCCACCAGCTGGTCCGACTCGCCCTTGACGACACGCGGATCCGTTGCGCCCTGGATCACGAGCAGCGGGGTCTGCACGTTGTCGACGTAGGTGATCGGCGAACGCTCCATCAGGAAATCTGCTTCCGTCTCCGGATCGCCGACGAAGCGCGCAATGAACCGCTTCCACGTCGGCGGCACCGCCTTGGCGAACGTGACGAGATTCGAAGGGCCGAAGATGTCCACCGCCGCGGCCCAGTACCTCGGCAGCCGCGTCACGCACGTCAGCACCGCGAAGCCACCGTACGAGCCGCCATACACGGCGATCCGCTCCGGCTCCACCCAGTCCTGGTCGCGGAGCCATTTCACCGCGTGCTCCCAGTCCTGCATGTCGCCCCCGCCCCAGTCACGCTGCACGAGCCGCTGGTACGACTTGCCGTAGCCCGTCGAGCCGCGGATGTTCGTCGCGAGCACCCCGATGCCGCGTGAGAGCAGGTACTGGTACAGCGGCTGGTAGACCGGCCGCTCCTGTGCCTCGGGGCCACCGTGGATCGATAGGACGACCGGCACCTTTCCGTCGACGTTGGGCCTGTACAGCCAGGCGGGAATGTCACGGCCGTCGAAGCTCGGATAGCTCACGAGCTCCACGTCGACCAGATCGTTCTCCAGCAGGCCGCCGAGCCGGCTGTCGGTCACAGCCCGAGCCTTTCCCCGCGCCGTCTCGACGACCCAGGCCTCGGGCGGGCGCCGCGGGCTGGCGGCGATCAGCGCTGCGCGCGAGCCGTCGGGCGACAGGGCAAGCGGCGGCTCGGCCCCAGTCAGATGGGGACGGGCACCGGCGGGAAGATCGGGCTCGGGGAGATCCTGTCCGGTCTCGAGATCTCGCAACCGCAGCCGGTCGTAGCCCTGGTCGTTGACGAGCCAGCCGAGCACGCGGCCGTCGGCCGACATGGTGACGTCGTCGACGTCCTGCGTCGGGTCCTCGACCCAGTCGTGGCTATCGGAGGCAAGGTCGTAGAACGCGAGCCCGCGGAACTCGCTGCCAGCGTCCGTGACGAGGTAGAAGCCCGAGCCGTCCGATGCCCATGGCCCCGGGAAGAAGATCGCGTCGTCGTCGTGCGGCGTGAGCTCGCGCGTCTCTCCGGAGTGGAGATCGACGAGATGGATCGATACGTCGCTGTTGTTCCGGAAGTCGATCGCCAGGAGCTTCGACCCGTCGGGAGAAAAGCGCCCCGGAAAGGAGAACTTGCCTTCGCCGAAGACGGGACGGGTCTCGCCCGTCTCGGCGTCGCGCACCCAGACCTCCATGTCGGTCGGCTTGCGCGCGTTGGCGGCGTAGGCGAACGTCGTTCCGTCCGGCGACCACGCGGTGCTGCCGACGTAGTGCTGGACCTCAGGCTCGTCCGTAAGCTTCTCTGGCCAACCGCGGTCGGAGTCGAGGAAGTAAAGCTGATGGAACTCGTCGCCGTCGTGATCGGCGCAGAGGACGATCCGGCCATCGGTCGGTGAGACGCCGACACCGCGCACGGTCTCGTCGGTGAACGCGGTCAGCTGGTCCGGCCAGCCACCCTCGACCGGAACGCGCCAGAGATTGAACTGCCCGGAGATGTTGCTGGCGAAGAGGAGGTGCGTCCCTCCGGCCGTAAAATCGAGCGCCGAAGAGAAACGGCGGACGGCGAAGAACTGCTCCATGAGCGGGAGGTTCCTCGTCTTGGTGACGGCCACGGCGCGCAGATTACAGTTCAGCGCCATGGAGAGGTCATTGCCCTGGGCCTGGTACGCCGATCCGGAAGTTCTGCGGCGTGAGGGCGAGCGAATCTTCGCGCGCGCCTGGCAATACGTGGGCCACACGGGCCAGATCGCGGAGACCGGCTTCTTCGCGTCCACCGCCGGCCAGATCCCAGTTGTAGTTACACGCGCGCGGGGCGGCGAGCTCCGAGCCTTTCTCAACGTCTGCCGCCACCGCGGGCACATCGTGGCGAGTGGATCCGGGACGCGCGAGACCTTGCAGTGCCCCTACCACGCGTGGACCTACGGGCTCGACGGACAGCTGCGCTCGGCGCCACGCTCGGATCGCGAGTCTGGGTTCGACACCGACGAGCTCGGGCTTAGGCAGATCCAGGTCGACACGTTCGGCCCGTTCGTGTTCGTGAATCCCGAGCCCGATGGAGCCACGCTTGCCGACGCACTCGGCGACGTGCCGGCGCAGCTCGCCGAGATCCTCGACGTCGACTCACTCGAGTTCCGGTTCCGCAGCGAGTTCGAGCTCGAAGCGAACTGGAAGATCTCGTGCGAGAACTTCCTCGAGTGCTACCACTGCGCCGTCGCGCACCCGGGCTTCAGCGCCGCCGTCGACGTCTCGCCGGACGCCTACCGGCTCGAGGCGAAGGGGCTCGTGTCCAGCCAGTTCGGACCCCTCCGCCAGAACGGCAACTCGTTTCTCGCCGACGGGGAGGTGCCGCGCAGCCAGTTCCACTTCCTCTGGCCGAACTTCGGGCTGAACGTCTTTCCCGGACACCCAAACCTGTCCTGCGGCCCCATGCTCCCGGTCGGCCCCGAGCGGACGGCGCGGTTTCTCGATTACTTCTTCGCGCCGGACGTCGACCAGGCCTGGATCGACGAGCTGGTGGCCTTCGACAACCAGGTCGGCAAGGAGGACCGGAGCCTCGTGGAGGGCGTGCAGCGAGGCGTCCGGTCGGGAATCCTGGGCGCAGGCCGCCTCCTCTCGGAGAGCGAGCAGCTGGTCGCTCACTTCCAGCGGCTTTGCGCGGAGGCTCTCGCCGGTTAGCATCCACGCGCATGGCGACAGTCACCTTCGACCACGTCACCAAGGCGTACGCGGACGGCACGGTCGCCGTCAACGACCTCGACCTCCTCATCAAGGACGGGGAGTTCCTCGTCCTCGTCGGCCCTTCGGGGTGCGGCAAGACCACGGCGCTGAGATGCCTCGCCGGCCTCGAGGAGATCACCGCAGGCCAGATCAAGATCGATGCACGCGTGGTCAACCGCGTGCCGTCGAAAGACCGGAACATCGCAATGGTGTTCCAGTCCTATGCGCTCTATCCGCATATGACGGTCTTCAACAACCTCGCGTTCGGCCTCAAGCTCCTGAAGACCCCGAAGCAGGAGATCAAGAGGCGCGTTGAGGAGGCCGCGAGGATCCTCAATCTCGAGACCCTGCTCGACCGGAAGCCGAGGGCGCTCTCGGGCGGCCAGCGGCAGCGCGTCGCGCTCGGTCGGGCGATCGTGCGCGAGCCGGCCGCGTTCCTGATGGACGAGCCGCTGTCGAACCTCGACGCCAAGCTGCGCGTGCAGACCCGCGCGGAGATCCTCCGCTTGCAGCGACGCCTCGAAACGACAACCGTCTACGTGACGCACGATCAGGTCGAGGCGATGACGATGGGAGACCGGATCGCGGTCATGAACCACGGCGTCCTGCAGCAGATCGGTTCGCCGCCGGAGCTCTACGACAATCCCGTCAACGTCTTCGTCGCAGCCTTCATCGGCTCGCCCGCGATGAACTTCGCGACGGCTAAGGCAGATGACGGCATCCTCAAGCTCGGAGGCACGACACTCGAGCTCTCCGGCAACGCGGCCAAGGCTGCGGCCCAGAACCGCGGCCGCGATCTGCTGATCGGCTTTCGCCCGGAGGACCTGCAACTCAACGGTCACGACGCCTCAGGTGCTCATCGCATCCCGGCGCAAATCGACGTCGTGGAGTACCTCGGCCACGAGGAGCTCCTTCACGCCCAGTCCGAGGGCCACGAGATCGTCGCACTCGTCTCGTCCGACAAGAAGGTGCAGGCAGGCCAGAACGTCGAGTTCTCGATCCAGGCGGACAAGCTTCATGTCTTCGATCCCGAGACGGAGTTGAACCTCACAGCCCGAGGCTGAACCTTTGGAGATAGCATCGCGACAGACACTGGGGTCTACAAGAGGAGGAGGATTCAAGTGAAGCGACGCAGATCGCTGATCGCGTCGGCGGTCGCACTTGCCGTTCTTGCCGCAGGATTGACGGCGACGGCAATCAGTGCAAAGCCGACGAAGCGCAGCGCGAATTCGATCGAGGTTCTCTCGCTCTGGGGCGGAAGCGAGAAGGACGCATTCCTGAAGGTCACGGCCGCGTTCACGAAGAACACGGGCACCAAGGTCGAGTACACGTCGGCGCGTGACTTCATTCCAGAAGTCCGGACCCGTCTGGCCGCGGGGAATCCGCCGGACATCGGCATCCTGCCGCGACCCGGCTACATCGCAACTCTCGCGAAGCAGGGAGCGTTGAAGACGCTCTCGAGCCTGGGCTTGAGCAACTCCTACATGGCGGGCAACTACTCTGCCGGTTGGCTGAGGCTCGGTAGCTCGGGCGGGAAGCTCTACGGCGTCCCGGCCAAGGCGAACTCGAAGAGCGTCATCTGGTACAAGCCCGACTCGTTCGCGAAATACAAGTTCAAGATTCCGAAGACGTGGGGCCAGCTGCTCGCGATCACGAAGAAGTACAAGGCGAAGGGTCTCGTTCCGTGGTCCGTCGGGGCCGGCCCGAGCCAGAGCCAGTGGACGCTCACCGACTGGTTCGAGAACATCTACGCCCGGACCGCAGGGCCCGCGAAGTACCAGGCGCTCTTCACCGGGAAGCTGAAGTTCACCGATCCGTCCGTCGCGAACGCGGCGAAGATCATGACCCAGATCATCAACAACAAGTACGTCTTGAACGGCGTTCAGGGCGTGCTCGGTCAGAGCTTCGTCGGCGGGATCACGGACGTCTTCGGCACGAGCCCGAAGGCACAGCTCTACTTCGAAGGTGGCTTCGTCGGCGGAATCGCGACCTCCTCCGACGTGAACCCGAAGCTGAAGGCGGGGAAGACGATCGGCGACTTCCCGTGGCCGACGATCAAGGCGTCTCTCGACCATCCGGTCGTCGGCGCGGCCGACTTCGCCGGAGCGTTCAAGGACACGCCCGAGGTGCGGCAGTTCCTGAAGTACATCTCGACCGGGGCCGCCGGGAAGATCTGGGTCTCGACCGGCGCGGTCACGTCGCCGAGCAAGAAAGTGCCTGCGTCGGCCTACCCGAGCCCGCTCGTAAAGGCCGAGGTCAAGCAGCTCGCGACAGCGAAGACCTTCCTGTTCGACGGGTCCGACCTGCTGCCGGGAGCGTTCGGCGACACGTGGGGCTTCGCGCTCCAGGACGTGATCCAGAAGCCGGGCAACATCAAGAGCATCCTGTCCACCTTCCAGAACAAGATCCAGGGCCAGTTCTAGGCCCGAATGCGTGACGGCGCCCGGCGACGGGCGCCGTCACGTTTGTTTCACCGCGGACGAATGAGCACGCAGCCGCTTACCACTCCGGTCGACGCCCCTCCGCCCCCGAGCGAGGGCCAAAAGATACGCCCGTGGTCGGTCTTCGAACGCCTGCAGGGCATGCTCTTCGTGCTGCCGGCGCTCGTCGTGCTGGCGATCTTCTTGATCTACCCGGCGTACTACACAATCCGCCTCGCCTTCTACGAAGGCGACTTCCACTTCGGCTTCTTCCACTACCTCGGGGTCGACAACTTCAAGCAGTTGCTGACGAACGATCCCGACTTCCTCGACCTGAGCAAGTTCCCGCCCGGCGGCGCGCTGATCAACAACCTGCGCTGGGTGATCTTCTACATCACCCTCTCGCTCATCATCGGCCTCGGTCTAGCGGTGCTGGCCGTTCGCGTTCGCTACGAGCGTGCGGTCAAGACGGCGATCTTCGTGCCGATGGCAATCTCGGCGACCGCCGTGGGAATCATCTGGCTCTTCGTTTACGCCCCAGACCCGGGTATCGGGGTGCTGAACGCCCTGTGGCATGGGGTGCTCGGCCAACACTCGGTGTCCTGGCTCGGCAACCCAGGCATCGTCAACTACGCACTGATCTTCGCGTACATCTGGGCCTCGGTCGGCTTCGTGATGGTGGTTCTGTCCGCGGCGATCAAGGGAATCCCCGCCGAGATCATGGAGGCCGCGCGCGTCGACGGCGCCGGCGAGTGGAACATTTTCCGCCGCATCATGTTCCCGATGCTGAGCCTGCCCATTTCCGTCGTCACCATCTGGCTGTTCATCAACGTGATCAAGGTCTTCGACATCATCTACGTGATGACGGGCGGCGGCCCGGGCACGTCCAGTCGAGTGATCGCCTTCACGATGTACGAGGAGACCTTCCACAACGGGCGCCCGGGCTACGGGGCCGCGGTCGCCGTGATCATGCTCGTGCTGATCGCACCGGTGATGGTCCTGAACGTCCGGCGCTTCCGCACCGAGAAGGTGGTCGCCTGATGGCCACGGTCGACTCGGCCCTTCCGATCAGGGCGCAGACACGCAGCGAGCGGCTCGTGCGGCTCGTCAGCCGCGGGCCTTTGCACATCGCTCTCGTGGGGATCGCACTCATCTGGCTCGTGCCGACAGTCGGTCTCGCGCTCACGTCGTTTCGCAAGCGGCCGGCGATCGCCTCCAGCGGGTGGTGGCATTCGCTCACGCAGTGGGACTGGACGCTGCACAACTATGGCTCCGTGATCCATGCGACCGGGATGGGCCACGCCTGGGTGAACAGCGTCATCATCACCGTCCCGGCGACGATCCTGCCGCTGACGCTCGGCGCGCTGGCCGCGTTCGGCTTCGCCTGGGTGCCGTTCCCGTTCCGGGACACGCTCTTCCTGCTCATCGTCGCCCTGATGATCGTGCCGATCCAGACCTCGCTCGTGCCGCTGTTGAAGCTCTTCGCCCAATACGGCCACCTCAACAACCACTACTACGGGATCTGGCTCGCGCACACCGCCTTCGGCCTGCCGCTCGCCGTCTTCCTCTTGCGGAACTTCTTCGTCACGCTGCCCAAGGACTTGATCGAGGCCGCGCGAATCGACGGCGCCTCGAATCTGGCGATCTTCCGCCGGATCGTCGTCCCGCTGTCGGTACCCGCACTGGCCTCGTTCGGGATCTTCCAGTTCCTCTGGGTCTGGAACGACCTGCTGATGGCACTGATCTTCGTCTCGGATCCCTCGAAGCAGCCGATGACCGTGCGGATCCCTTACTTGCTCTCGACCTACGGTCAGGAGTACAGCCTGCTCGCGGCCGCTGCGTTCCTCCTGATGATCCTTCCCCTCGTCGTCTTCTTCTCGTTGCAGCGCTACTTCGTGCAGGGCCTCCTCGCGGGCTCGGTCAAGACCTGAGCGTCTTCCTCGCCCCCCATACGCACTGGGACCGCGAGTGGTACCGGCCGTTCCAATCGTTCCGGATCTCGCTCGTCGACGTCGTCGACGAGGTCCTTGCGCAGCTCGAGGCAGACGAGCGGCTGCGCTTCACGCTCGACGGCCAGCTGGCGACCGTGGACGACTACCTCGAGATCCGGCCCGAGGCGGAGGAACGCATTCGCGCGCTCGTTCAGGCTGGGCGCCTCGCCATCGGGCCGTGGCAGACGCTCATGGACGAGTTCCTGGTCGACGGCGAAACGACGGTGCGCAACCTCGAGGCCGGGCTCGCGCGCGCGGCGGACTTCGGAAGCGCGATGCGCGTCGGCTATCTACCGGACATGTTCGGGCACGTCGCCCAGATGCCGCAGATCCTCCGGCTCGCCGGGATCGAGACGGCGGTGGTGTGGCGAGGAGTGCCGTTGGCCGTCGACTTTCATCGCTTTGTCTGGGAGGGGCAGGACGGCTCCTCGGTCGTCGCCGAGTACCTGCCCTCGGGTTACGGGAACGCGGCGTACCTCTTCGACGTCCCGGGCCCCGCCGACCTCGGCCCCCTCGAGGAGCGGTTCTCGCCCTGGTTTCGCGGCGATCCGGTGCTGGGGATGGTCGGTACGGACCACATGCCCCTCCCGCGTGAGCTCTCGGAGCGCGTCCCGGACGGCGCGACGATGGGGACGCTCGCGGACTACCTCGCCGGCGCGTCTCCTGAAGGGCTGTCGCACTGGCACGGCGAGATGCGCTCCGCTGCGCGGGCGAACCTGCTCCCGGGCGTCGTCTCCGCGCGAATCGATCTGAAAGCGGCATGCGGACGCGCCGAGCGGTGGCTCGAACGCTACGCCGAGCCGCTGCAGACGTTGTACGGAGGCGACTGGCCCGAGCCGTTCCTTGCGCAAGCGTGGATGCGCATGTTCCAGAACTCCGCGCACGACTCGATCTGCGGCTGCTCGGCGGACGAGGTTTCGGCGCAGGTCCTCGTGCGCTACGCGGAGGCCGAGCAGATCGGGCGCGAGCTCGCCGAGCGAGCCGTCGCACGGATTGCAGCCGATGTTCCGCGCGACGCCTTCGTGGTCGTGAACCCGACACCGCGCGAACGCTCCGACCTCGTCGAGCTCGAGCTCGTCGCCCCCGAGGAATGGACGGCGGTCGAGCTGGAGCTCCCCGACGGCTCGCGGGTCCCGACGCAGGAGATCCACCGCCAGGAGCCGCTGCTGTGGGAGGCGAAGCTCGTCGGCGCGGACGTCCCGCTAGTGATCGCGCGCCGTCTCCACGGTCGCGAGCTTTTCGGCCGCTTCGTGAACGGCTTTCGGATCGAGCACGGCCGAGCGACGCTGGAAGTCGGCGACGAGCCGGACCCCGAGTCGCTCGACGTCGCGCAACTCGTCCAAGAGGTCACGCTCGCGACCGCCGAAGGCGAGTGGACCTTGCGCGTCGTCGCGCGCCCGAAGCGCACGCTCGTCGCGGCGGTGACCGCACCGCCGCTCGGCTGGACGAGTATCCGCCCGGTACTTGCCCAAGAGACCGTCACCGGGACGTGTCCGTCAATCGACGTATCGCAGCTGACACGGATCGTCCGCGGTGGCGACGTAGGGGACAGTTACAACTACGCGCGGCCCCACGGTGACATCGTCGTCGACACGCCCATCGACGAAGGGCTCGAGTTGATCGAGGGCGGGCCGCCGCGTTTCGAGCAACGCGCCGAGGAGCCGTTCGTCCGCATTCGCATCGACTTCGAGAATCCTTGCGACAACCAACGCGTCCGCGTGCATGTTCCACTGCGCGAGCAGACCGACCACTCGTACGCCGAAGGCCAGTTCGCGATCGTCGAGCGCGGCCTCGAGCCGGAGGGCGGTTACGGCGAGGTGGCGATCCCGACCTACCCGGCGTCGTCGTTCGTCGCCGCCGGAGGCGTTGCGCTGCTGCTCGACCATGTCACCGAATACGAGTTGGTCGGCGACGAGCTCGCCCTGACGGTGCTTCGTTCAACTGGGCTCATCAGCCGCACCCAACACCCGTGGCGCGAGGAGCCCGCGGGCCCGGCACTTCCGATCCCGGCCGCCCAGCTGCGGGGGCCGCGCCGCTTCTCGTTCGCATACCTCCCGAGAGCCGAGGCGATCCTCGAGCAGGCCGAGCTTTATCGCCATCCGTTCCTCACGGCGCAGGGAACGGCGTCTGCGGGCGACCTTGGTTCGCACGCCGGCCCCGTCCTCGACAGCGACCCGAGCGTGGTGATGACCTCCTTCCAGCCGGGACGCGCACGGATCGTCAACGAGAGCTCGGACCCGCAGGCGGTCCGCTTCGCCGGACAGCAGCTCGAACTCCGTCCTTGGGAGATCCGCACCATCTCGATTTGAACTAGTAACGGCTTAACGGGAATTACGCCAACCGAAACGGAGCGCGGCCGTCAGAACGATCAATGCGGTTGCTCTTTCTGTGTCTTGTGGCGTGGCTCGTCCTGGCCGTTGCGGCCCTTGCTTCCAGCGGAAACGGAAGCGGGCACGGCGACGTGCCGGGTCTGATGACCACGCGCTAGCTGCGCCGGCGCCAGCGCCCCGACCGCGGCTCGCCGGCTGCGGTGTCCTCACCGAGCGCCCGCGCCGCCGCACGGAAGTCGTCTCCACACAGCAGCATCAACTCCGACCGCTCGAGATCGGCCAGCTCCCCTCCCTGCACGCCCGCCAGGCGCAGCGCCTGCGCGTTCAACGCCTGCTCGAAGAGCGTGCGTGCGAACCGCGCATTTCCGAAGCCCTCGCCGCGCGCAGCACCGGCAAGGATCTGCCGAAGCACGCCCACGGCGTCGTCGTCGAGCGAGTACTCGTAGTCGGCCGCGAGCTTCCGCGTGATCGACACCAGATCCTCCGTCGCATAGTCGGGAAAGGCGATCTCGCGCGAGAAGCGCGAGCGCAGTCCGGGATTCGACTGCAGGAAATGGTGCATCAAGCGCGGATAGCCGGCGACGATCACCACGAGTCGGTGGCGGTAGTCCTCCATCCGCTTGAGGAGCGTCTCGATCGCCTCGGGCCCGAAGTCCAGCCGCTCGTCCTCCGGGGCAAGGGCGTACGCCTCGTCGATGAAGAGCACTCCGTCGAGCGCACGCCGGATTGCCCGGTCGGTCTTGATCGCGGTCATACCGACGAACTGGCCCACGAGACCGGCTCGGTCGACCTCGACGAGGTGTCCCCGCTTGAGCAGCCCCATCGCTCGATACATCTCGGCGAGCAGCCGCGCAACCGTCGTCTTGCCGGTGCCGGGATTGCCGAGGAAGACGAGGTGCTGCGACGTAGCGACCTCCGGCAGGCCGTGCCGTTGCCGCTCGGCCTGCACCTGGAGGAAGGCGACGAGCGCACGGACCTGGTCCTTGACCGTCTCGAGCCCGATCAGGGAGTCGAGCTCCGCCTGAAGCTCCGGCAGGGTGCGCGCAGGCTCGGGTCGCCGGAGCTGGTCCGAGATCCAGTCGCTGGGATCGGGCGCGCCTGTCGTCTGAGACAAGCGCTCACCCAAGACCCGCAAGCCGCGGGCCACGTCCTCGAGTGGATTCCGAGCCACAGCTGAAGTGTGCCCCTAGGACGAGGGATTTACGCTCAAGCCGACGGCGAGGTGGGCCGATTAGTTAACCTGGTTAACGAATGCCCATAGCCGTCGTCGCCGCCGATCCCACCATCCTCGCCAACCGGCTCCGCCCGGTGCTACTGCAGCTCAACAGGCAGCTTCGGCGGGAGATCCACTCGCTGGGGGTGACGGGCGGACAGGTCTCGCTCCTCGTCCAGATCAAGTACCACCCTGGCATCGGGATCCGGGAGCTGGCCGCGCTCGAGCGGATGTCGGTCCCCGGCATGTCCAAGTTCATCTCG
>WNGE01001603.1_pt2 | contig 28483 bp, 18 predicted proteins | sample 5400651 | NCBI WGS metagenome assembly WNGE01 (sample SAMN13153370, study PRJNA577476) | soil metagenome | isolation source: 60 cm soil or saprolite under grassland replicate 2 | place: USA:California | collected 2016-06-15 | reverse complement strand
CTGCAGGTCGCAAAACTCAATCAGGGAATCGCGCTCCTCGCCCTCGCCAAGGTTGACCCCGCGAAAACTCTCCTCGATGAAGCCGCCAAGGCCAATCCAAAAGACCCGCATGTCTGGTACGCACTCGGCATGCTCGACAAAAACAGCAGCAATGCCGAAGCCGCAGTTGAAGACTTCAAGCACGTAATACAGATCGACGACAGCGACGCCGATACTTGGTACTTCCTGGGCACGGTTTATTCGCAACTCAAGCAGTTTCCGCAGGCGATTGACTCGTTCGAGCACGCGCTCAAGCTGAATCCGCTGCACGCCTCGGCGCAGTTCGGACTCTCGCGCGCCTACCAGCAGTCCGGCGACAGCCCGCACGCCCGCGAGCACCTGGCGCGCTTCCAGTACGTCACGCAAAACAAACTCGGCTCGGCGATGAGTCTGGCCTACGGCGAGCAGGGCAAGTATTCGCTGGCCGAGGAGTCGCAAGCGGCCACGGTGAAAGTCCCGCCGCAGATTCCGGTGAAGTTCGTGGATGTAGCGAAAGAGGCGGGACTAGCCGCGGGCGGCGGGCCCAACCGAGACGACACTTTCTATTTGGGTTCGGGGGCGTGTTTCGTGGACTACGACAACGACGGCAAGATCGATCTCTTCCTGCCCCAGGGTGGTGCCCAGGGGAGAATTGCGCTCTACCACAACATTGGCGGTGGCCACTTCGAAAATGTAACTCGCAAAGCAGGGTTGGACATGGAGGTCCATGGATTTGGGTGCACAGCGGGCGACTACGACAACGACGGATTTGCCGACTTGGCGTTGAGCACGGCGAGAGAGGTACTGCTCTTTCACAATGAAAAGAACGGGGTTTTTAAAGACGCTACCTCCACAGCCGGAATCATTGGTGGTCTTGGGCCATTCGGGCTCACTTTTATTGACTATGACCACGATGGTGACATCGATCTGCTCGTTGCGGGCACTGATAGTCGTGGCATGCCTCCAAGTAGAGGCGAGTTCGAGCTGCATCTGGTTGCCACAAATGCGATGTGGCGCAACAACGGTAACGGGACTTTCACCAACGTTACCCAGGATATTGGCTTAATCACGCGGCCAGGAATTGCGGCAGTCGGCACGGACTATAACAACGATCGCGCTGTAGATTTCGTCATGACGCACTTGGCGGGTGATCCTGAGGTCTTTGAAAATCCGCGAGAAGGACAGTTCAAGGCCCCAAACTTGTGGCCAAAAGGCAGCTCAGCAGGGCCTGCCGGAGTCGCTGTTCTCGATTTTGATCATGACGGATGGATGGATGTGGCGTTCACACATTCAAATGGATTACTCACTATCTGGCGCAACAATCACGGCAAATCCTTCGAGCAAGGAAAACTGCCCGAAACCAACTGGGCCCACGCTTATGGCATCGCCGCCTCCGACTACGACAACGACGGCTGGGTTGACCTCGTTGCCGTGGGCGAGACGAAAGATGGCAAAGGCGAAATTCGCCTCTTCCGCAATCTCGGCCCCGACGGATGGAAAGATGTCACCACCGACGTGGGCCTCGACAAAATTCAGCTCAAAGACCCTCGCGCCATCATCACCGGAGACTACGACAACGACGGCTCGACCGACCTGCTCATTACCCAGAACCACGGCCCCGCCGTCCTGCTCAAGAACGAAGGCGGCAACAAAAACAACTGGCTGCGGCTCGCGCTCAAGGGACTGAACAGCAACAAGAGCGCCATCGGGACTAAGGTCGAAGTTTTCTCCGACGGCATTCGGCAGAAATACGAAATCTACGGCTCCAACGGATATCTCGGGCAGAACTCACCGTATCTCACGGTCGGCCTTGGCCAAGCAAAGCAGGCCGATGTTGTGCGCATGCTCTGGCCCGGAGGCGTCCTGCAAGACGAAATAGAAGTCGCGGCAAACAAGGAGGCGGAGTTCACGGAACTAGATCGTCGCGGCAGTTCCTGTCCAACTCTGTTTGTCTGGGATGGAGAACGCTATCAGCTTGTCTCAGATGTTCTCGGCGCGGGCGTCATCGGGCACTGGGTCGCACCCGGACAGCGGAATGTCCCACGTCCGACTGAGTGGGTGAAGATTGATCGTAATCTGATTCGCGAGAAGTTCGGGTCCGAGGATTCCCATGTCTCCCAAAACCAGGGAGACATGGGGCACCCCACGTCTAGTGTCTCAACAAGCGGGGGTGCCCCACTTCTCCCCGATGTTGGGAGAAGTGGGAACGGAACCCTAAGCTTCCGCCTGATGGAACCCATGGAAGAAGTCGTCTATCTCGATCGAGTAAAGCTGGTCGCGGTGGACCATCCCTCAAACGAAGAGGTCCATCCCAACGAGTATTTTGCCAGCAACCCTCCCTATCCGGAATTCAAAGTGATTACAAGCAGGAACGCCCGCCCGCCGGCTGGTGCGTGGGACGACAAGGGCAACAACCTTCTCCCCAATCTGCTGGCGCACAAATACGTCGGCAACTTCGACCTTCTGCCATTCAAAGGATTTACCAAACCGCACAGCCTCATTCTCGACTTAGGCGAGCCCTACCGCGGAGGTCCGTTGCGATTATTAATGCATGGCGAAATCGAGTACTTCACTGCAACGGGCATGTACGCAGCATCACAGGCGGGCATAGAAGCGACCGCACCGTATGTGGAAGCAGAAGTTCCTGCCAGCAATTCGTCGGACAGGAATGTCCGACCCACACAACATGGACATAGGGCGACGGGCGGGGACGCCCGGCATCCCACAAACCAAAAATGGATTCGTGTAACTGACGACATGGGCTTTCCCGCTGGCTTACCCAAGACCGTTACCGCTGATTTGACTGACAGATTGCCGTTGGGCACCACGCGCATTCGCATCATCACGAACCTGCAAATCTATTGGGACGGCATTCTGATCGACCGCAGCCCACAAACCAAAGACTACGCCCTGAGCGACGTGCCACTGACGAAAGCCAATCTCGGCTTCCATGGCTATCCGCGCCAGATCGAAGACCATCCGCCAGGTAACGTGAAATACGTTTACGAGCAAGTCAGCCGGACCGGCCCGTACGCGCGCCAGGCCGGAGAATACACACGCTACGGCGACGTTCTTCCTTTGCTCACGAAATTCGATGACAAACTTGCAGTCTTCGGCTCCGGAGAAGAAGTTCAGCTTGAATTCGACCAGAGCAAGCTGCCGCCCCTGGCCAATGGTTGGACGCGCGACTACTTCTTCCAGGCCACCGGCTACGAAAAGGACATGGACTTCTATGCCGCCGACGGCAACACGGTCGAACCTTTGCCGTTTCGCAGCATGGGGAAATATCCACATCCTGGGAAGTCATTCCCATCTGACCCAGAACATCTCGACTACATGCTCAAGTACAACACACGCTTCGTGTCAGGAAACGAGCCGCGCGCATATACGTACGAGTTCATAGATAGCATCAGGAAGTAATTTACTCATATATGCGGGTTGTCATCCCGAACTCGCATGCTGAAAGCGCTGCGAGAGAGGGACCTTACGTACGGAATGGAATCGCCACGGAAGTCAATAGGACCATGAGCCGCAAGCGTTGAAGGCGATTCTCTTGTAGCTCACATGTGTCTCAAGCCGCCGTCAGGTTCCTCTCCCGCTTTCAGCGGGTTCGGAATAACGCGAGTTTGATATCGTTTGTCCTCGCAAGCAGCATCACGCGACATGCTTTATAATCACTGATTCCCACACATTTTTGGAGTTCGTAACAACATGATCCGATTCCTACAAACCCCTGGACCCATCAAGAAAATCGTGCTGGGCGGCATTCTGGTTGTCATCTGCGTATCTATGGCTTGGTACGTCCTGCCCGGCGGCGGTGGCACTTCTGTGTTCGGCTCGAACACTCCGCAAAAAGGCGTCGTGGCGTCGGTCGGCGGTCAGGATGTGACGACGCTCGAAGTCCAGAAGCAAGCTCGCCAGATGGTTCAGCAGCAATTTCCGCGAGGCGGAGCCCAGGCCAACATGCTGATGCCGTTCTTTGCGCAGCGCGCGGCCGATAACCTTATCAATGAGAAAGTGATGCTTTCGGAAGCGAACCGCATGGGCCTACAGGTTTCCGATGCTGAAGTTCGCGAGCAATTGGAACATGGCCCCTACGCAGCCACTTTTTTTCCGGGAGGAAAGTTTATCGGACAACAGGAATACGAAGGTCTACTTCGCGGTCATGACCTGACGGTTCCACAGTTCGAGCACCTGGTCGGGAACGGAATTCTCGAACGCAAGCTGGAGAAGCTGATCGCCTCAAGCGCGGCAGTAACTGACGCCGAAGTGCGCCAGCAGTTCGAAAAAGAGAACGCAAAAGTAAAGTTCGACTACGCGGTGATTAAAAAGGATGACGTTCTCAAGGCGTTGCATCCGGCCGAGGCGGAGCTGAAAGCCTTCTACGATCGGAACAAACAGACGTACGTCAACTCCATCCCTGAAAAGCGCCAGCTCAAGTACGTTGTTCTCGATAATACAAAAATGCTGGCGCAAACCCAGGTCACGCAGCAGGATTTGGCCGCCTACTATGACCAGCACCGCGACGAGTACCGCGTGCCGGAACAGGTCAATGTGCGGCATATCCTGTTTAAGACTCCGCCGGCGGGCCCTGATGGGAAAATCGATCCGAAGGCACTTGATGCTGCTCGTGCCAAGGCCGAAGACGTTCTGAAGCAGGTCAAGGCCGGAGAAAACTTCGCCGACCTCGCAAAGAAATATTCCGAAGACACGTCCGCGAAGGAAGGTGGGGCGCTGGGCTGGATTGGCCGCGGAAAGACCGTTGCTGAATTTGAGAAGGCCGCATTCTCGCTTTCCAAAGGTGGCACCAGCGATCTGGTCCAGAGTAGTTTCGGCTTCCACATCATTCACGTGGACGACAAGCAGGAAGCCCATGTCAAGACCCTCGATGAGGTCAAGCCACAGATCGAGCCTCTGATCAAGCAGCAAAAAGCCGGGGAAGCAGCGCAGCATGCCGCCGATCAACTTCTGGCCGACGCAAAGACGACCAGCCTTGAGAAGGCTGCCTCCGCAAAAGGCCTGCAGGTCATCTCAATCGATTTCGTGACCAGCAAAGATATTCTTCCTGGCATCGGCAGCGATCCGCAGTTCATGACCGCTGCTTTCGGCCAAGCTGCAAACGCGCCGGTCGATCAAGCGCAACTGCACCAAGGCTGGGCAATCTACCAAGTCACCGCGATAAAGCCGCCTGCCACGCCAAGCTTCGAAGAAATTCGCAGCCGCGTCGAGCAGGAATTCAAGAACGAGCGCTCAGCACAATTGCTTACTCAGAGGACGCAAGAACTTTCCGATCGTGCCAAGACCGAGCATGACTTGAAGAAAGCAGCCAAGGAACTGGGGGCAACGTACAAGACCAGCGATCTAGTTCTGCCTGATGGCCAAGTTCCAGATATCGGCTCGATGACGGGACCAGCGGCGGTTGCCTTCACGTTGAAACCTGGAGAAATCAGCGGTCCAATCAACAGCGGAGACAATGGCGCCGTGCTCAGCGTGAAGGAGCGCCAAGCTCCCACCGAGCAGGATTTCGTAGCCAAAAAAGACCAAATTCGCGACAGCTTGATGCAAAAGAAGCAGAATGAGGCTTTCGGCTTGTATCTCGAAACCCTCCGCCAGAGCTTGGAAAAATCCGGCAAAATCAAAGTCAATCAAGCCGAACTGCAAACACTGACCCGGTCGCGAACGGAAGAGAGTGAGTAAGCGGGTCATCCGATAATCGGGCCATCGGGTGATCGGGTGATCGGGCCATTTCAACCTGACAGCTATTTGGGATGCAAGTTAGGTCTGTTCAGTCGCGAAAATTTAGCTCAAGATCGCGAACTGCTCAACGGGCCAATGCGGTCGAATGGCATCTACAAGTACGAGCCTCAGAGGGGCGGAAAACCTTAGCCCAGGACGTAAGTCCTGGGTAAGCTGGAAATCAGACCGAGTCCCGTAGGGACGGCACAGGACTATTTCTCCCGGCCAATTTGTTCATGAGCTCCAGAACCACGGCAATAGGTGATTGAAACTCCTATTCCGATCACCCGATCATCCGATGAGCCTGTCACCCGATTCCACGCCCTTTCCCCGTCTATCCGGTATCCTGCTTCACCCTATCTCGCTGCCTTCGCGCGGGGGCATTGGTGACCTCGGCCCTGCGGCTTACGAATTTCTTGATTTCCTAGCATCCGCCCGACAAGGCTTGTGGCAGGTGCTGCCGCTGAATCCCCCGGCGAATGGCAACTCGCCTTATTCTTCGACCTCAGCTTTTGCGGGGAACCCTCTACTGATAAGTCTGGAACGCCTTGCCGAACACGGCTGGCTAGATGGCGGCGTGGTTTCGAGTCTGTCAACTAATGTCGGTTCCATCAACTATGAACAGGTGAATCAAGCGAAGATGCCTTCGCTCCGGCAAGCTGCGCGTAATTTTCTGAGCAAGGCCGGCGGCGAAGCCCGCTCAAGTTTCAATCGTTTTTGCGAAACGAATGCGTGGTGGCTTGAGGACTTTGTTTTGTTTGACACGCTTCGCGAGCGCCATGGACAACAATGGAACCACTGGCCTACTGCACTCGCGCGTAGGCAACCCCACGCCATCGAGTCGGTTCGGCGTGACCTGGACGCAGATCTTTTGATGCGCCGCCTGACCCAGTTCTTCTTCTGGGAGCAATGGCGCGCTTTACAGCACTATTGCGCGCAGAAATCCATTCGCATCGTAGGCGATGTCGCCATCTTTGTGGACTACGACAGCGCAGACGTTTGGGCGCACCGTGATCTGTTCCGATTGAGGGAGGACGATCTCCTCCCGGAAGTGGTCTCCGGGGTGCCGCCCGACTACTTCAGTGCCACTGGCCAGCGCTGGGGTAATCCGCTCTACAACTGGGACGCGATTCGCGCCGACGACTATCGCTGGTGGCTGCAGCGCCTTCGCTGGGCGACTCAAACCTGTAACTACATCCGTCTGGATCACTTCCGTGGCTTCGCCCAGTTCTGGGAGATCCCAGCCAGCGAGCCGAGTGCGATCAATGGCCGCTGGGTTGACGGCCCAGCTGACGAATTCTTCAACAAACTCAAACAGGAATTGGGTGGACTACCTTTTTTCGCCGAAGACCTCGGTTTAATCACACCTGACGTGGTCGCCCTGCGCGATGGTCACAATATTCCGGGAATGGCTGTGCTCCAGTTTGCTTTTAGCGATGCCGGAGCGCATGCCTACTTACCGCATCACTTGCATGCAAATCGGGTGATCTATACCGGAACCCACGACAATGACACGACCCTCGGTTGGTGGTCCACTCTAAGTGAAAAAGAGCGCACCGCGGTTCTGGCGTTGGTCGGTCCTTCCGAAGACGGAGTCAACTGGGGATTGATTCGCGTGGCCCACGGCTCACCCTCGAGTTTTTCCCTGGCTCCTTTGCAGGACGTTTTGAGCCTAGGCAGTGAAGCACGTCTCAATACACCCAGTACACACACCGGCAATTATCACTGGCGCTATCAAGGGGGATCCCTGAAGCCGGCCCTTGCGCAGAAGCTGGCACTGTTGGCCGACGTTACGGATCGTCTACCTGGTCCGCCGGCATCGGTCGAAGCCGGCCTATTCAGCGCATAAAAAAACCGAAGCCTTTCGGCTCCGGTTCAGTGTTGGCAGGTTCGCCCGGATAAAAATTTATCTTGCACGTGTGGCGCGGGCGCCCTCGCCCGCGAATCATTCCACACCCAAAACTAGGGGTGCCCCACTTCTCGCCGACTTTGCGAGAAGTGGGAATCCAACCCCTACGCTGTCCTTCTCGGCCTCAGCGTCAAATCCCGAACCTGCGTCAGAATGCTCGACATCTGCATTCCATTCAGTGAGGACACGAACGGCAGCATCTCCGCAATGAATGGGTCTTTCATCAATTCGCTGATCTCGTCTTGACGGTTACGTTCGCCGCCACTGAGCAGATCGGGCACGGTCACCTCCAGGGCGCGCGCCAACCGCTCCAATGATGAGAGTGTCGGCGTGGCCTTCTCGTTTTCAATTTTCGACACATACGTCCGCGGCACCGACATTCTTCCTGCCAGTTGCCGCTGGCTCAATCCGTTGCGCAAGCGCATGGCGCGGATGGAGGCCGCTAGGTTCAAATGCCCGCGATGCGGCGGCGGCACCAGCATCGGAGTCGGCGCCTGCACCACTTCCGGCTCCTCTTCGTCCAAAGACAAGCGGCACCGGCGGCAAAGATCGTTAGATGTGCGGAATTGAACTAAAAGGCAGTGATCACACCGTACAACATCCCGGGAATCAACCGGGGCAAGTGTAGTGGCCATTGACAGGTGGGAGTTTGCCAGAGCGGGCAATGTCCCCGGAACCCAACGCTTTGGTTCCGACTTACTTTGCGTACGATGCGGTACTTAGCCTGTGGAAGTCAAGAGAATTCTGGACCGATTCGCGAAAACAATCCCATAAAAACCGAAAGCAACCGGCGAAAACCAGAGAAACTCGGTGTGAAAATAGGAGCGGGGGGAAATGCAGTGTGGTGTTTACTGGATTGATTCCTGGCGCGGGTGAGTTTTGTGCCAAATCTATCGAACAGCAGCATGGGTTGCCCACCCCCACCCTTGTCGCTCCCGATTTTGGAGCGACAGGTGGGACTGGTTTCGTTCTGATATCCCCTGTCGAAAAAAAAACGCGACAAGGGTTGGGGCAACCGATCAATGATTAATTTGCAATAGAATCTATTCGACCATCTCAGTCCAACGAATTCAGCGTTCTATGACCGAGCGAACTACCGCCTGGAACCTTCTCACCGAATTCACCCAATCCGAAAGTTTGCGTAAGCATGCACTCGCGCTGGAGGCGTGCATGCGCGCCTATGCACGTAAGTTTGCTGCAGACGAGGAACTGTGGGGAGCAGTAGGCTTGCTGCACGACTTCGACTACGAAAAATATCCTAGCGCACAGGAACATCCGTACAAAGGAAACGAAATCCTCAAAGAACGTGGATATTCCGACGAAATTCGCCGCGCGATCATGTCGCACGCCGAGTACACCGGAGTGACGCGCGAAACGCCGATGGAAAAGGCTCTCTTCGCGTGTGACGAGCTTGCCGGATTCATCACCGCGGTCGCCCTCGTCAAGCCGTCGAAGTCCCTCGCCGAAGTGGACACAAAGTCTGTCCGCAAAAAGATGAAAGACAAAGCCTTCGCGCGCAGCGTCAGCCGCGACGACATCGTGAATGGCGCAAAAGAACTCGGCGTAGAGCTCGACGAACACATCACCTTCTGCATTGAAGCGATGAAAGGCATCGCCCGAGAGCTCGGGCTGGAATCGGCAGCTAACACGTAGGGACGGGTGCCCTCACCCGTCCAGTCGAGCGAAGCTCGACAATTCAACAGCAGCGCACGTTGCTGCCCACGCGCTGGCGGTGTCGTAAGAAACTAGCGTACGAAGCACGGCCACTTGAAACGCCTTCCTTCGTACAGAATCTGTCATACGCCGCTTCCTCAAAAATCTCGCGCAGGATTTCGTGAACCAAACGAAGGAATCTCATCCTCGCTCCTCCACCAAGCTCGTTGCCACAAACGGCGACTCGCTCACGCGTGATTGACGACTTCCGCGCAGGATTCCCAGCCACTGCCGTGCTGATTCCAACAAAATGAGCGCCACCATGACAATGAGCACACCGGTAACCACCGCGTCCAGCCGATTGTTGAAGATCAGGCGCGAACTTCCGCCCGCCGCCACCAATTGCCGCGCTTGCGATAGAAATCCAATCCGTGGATCAGAATCGAAGATTTTGTGCCACGACGCGGTAAACGTCACCATGACCAGCCATGCCAACGGCGCCAGCGTAACTAAAGCGTACTTCGCGCGATGCATTTTGATAATGATTGTGGTCGCGACGCACAACGCAACCGCCGCGAGCAATTGATTCGCAATCCCGAAAAGCGGCCACAACGAATTAATTCCGCCCAGCGGATCGCGCACTCCTTGCCATAGAAAATATCCCCATGCAGCAACGATGATTGCGCTGGTCGAAAGAATAGACGGATACCAGCTCGTCCTTCCTAGCGGTTTCCAGATGTGTCCAAGCGCATCCTGAACCATGAAGCGGCCGACGCGCGTGCCCGCGTCGAGCACGGTCAAGATGAATAGCGCCTCGAACATCAGAGCAAAGTGATACCAAAGCGCCATGACAGCCTGTCCTCCAAGGCTGTTCGAAAAAATGTGGGCCATCCCAACCGCGAACGCTGGAGCGCCACCCGTGCGATTGAACAACGTTTGCTCGCCCACGCTTTGCGCCAGCGCCTGCATGGAGCCGGCAGTGGCATTAAAACCCCAGCCACTGATTACCCCAGCGGCTTTGTCCGCCGACTGCCCAACAATTCCCGCTGGGCTGTTAATCGCGAAGTAAGTTCCCGGTTCGAGCACACATGCGGCCACCGTCGCCATGATCGCAACCAGGGATTCGCATAGCATCGCGCCATATCCGACCATTCGGATTTCAGTCTCACGCCGTATTAGTTTCGGAGTCGTGCCGCTCGAAATCAGCGAGTGAAAGCCGCTGATAGCTCCACATGCAATAGTGATAAATGCAAACGGAAAAAGTTTTCCTGCAAATACCGGCCCCGTGCCATCTATGAATCGAGTCAACGCAGGCATATGCAGTGTGGGATGCATGACGACAATTCCCACCGCCAACAATCCAATCGTGCCGAGCTTTACAAATGTGCTTAAGTAATCACGCGGCGCGAGGAGCAGCCATACCGGCAGCGCCGACGCGGCAAATCCGTACACGATGATGGCAATCGCCAGCGCCGACGCGCTGAGTGTGAAGTATTTCGCAACCGTAGGTGTTTGCGACGCCCACTGTCCGCCCCAGATTGCGACCAGCACCAGCACGAAGCCAATTGCGGATGTTTCCAGCACGCGACCCGGCCGCAGTCTTCGCAAATAGACGCCCATCAACAGCGCAATAGGGATCGTCATTGCGATGGTGAATGCGCCCCATGGACTTTGCTTCAGCGCATTGACCACGATCAGAGCGCAAACCGCGAGCAAGATCACCAGAATCGAAATGACGGAGGCATAGGCGACAAATCCGCCCACGCGCCCAATCTCATCCTTCGCCATTTCGGTCAGCGATTTGCCATCGCGCCGCACTGAAAACAGCAGGATCACGAAGTCCTGCACGCATCCGCCGAAAACCGCGCCGACCAATATCCACAGAGTTCCAGGCAGATATCCGAATTGTGCCGCGAGCACCGGACCGACCAGCGGCCCCGGCCCAGCGATCGCGGCGAAGTGATGTCCGAAAACCACCCATTTGTTAGTCGGAACAAAATCGCGGCCGTTTTCCAGTCGTTCGGCAGGAGTCGCGCGCTGCGGATCGAGCCCAAGAACCTTGGCTGCAATAAACTTGCTGTAGAACCGATAGCCCAGCGCGTAAGTACAAACAGCAGCCGTGACTAGCCAAAGCGCGTTGATCTGCTCACCACGGTGCAGGGCGATGGTGGCGAGAGCAAATGCTCCGAGTAGAACGACAACGGACCAAAGAAGAAATCTAATACTGGAGTTCATGGATGGGATGAAACCGGAATATTGTGGCTGGTTTCCGCCTTACGCGCAACCACTTGCCGTGTGGGTCGGACACTCCTGTCCGAGTGTAACTGCTGCATGTTGTACGAACGATTGAAAGAACGAAACAGAAGGGCCGTCAGGCAAATGTCCGTCCGACTCACACGTCACCGCAGTGCGTCTGATATTGCGCCGCCCTCAATGAGAGCCGCTACTTTCGCGAAGTCCCCATACATCACGCGGTCCTTTTCCATCGTGGCGCAGACTGACCGGATTGCCTCATACGCCTTCTGTCCCCGTTTGCCCGTTTTCAGCGGCGCGACAAAGTCCAGCGCCTGGGCTGCCGCGATGGCTTCGATTGCTAGAACGTTTCGCGTGTTCTCGACAATACGCCGGAGCTTCAGCGCCGCCGTCATTCCCATGGAAACGTAATCCTCTTTGTTCCCGGACGTCGTGATGGAATCCACCGAGGCTGGGTGTGCCAGCACTTTGTTTTCGCTGACCAAAGCCGCGGCCGTAACCTGCGGCATCATGAAGCCGGAGTTCAATCCTGCCCCAGGTGCAAGAAACGGCGGCAGTCCTTCGTTCAGAGCCGGATTCACGAGTCGCTCAATTCTCCGTTCGGAGATGCCGGCCAGCGCGCTCAATGCGATCGCCAGGAAGTCGAGAGCGAAGGCTATGGGCTCACCATGAAAATTTCCGCCTGAGAGAACTTCGTGTTCAAGAATTGCGGAGCGTTGCTCCGCAGGACGGGCGGGGGCGCCCGTCCCCACATGACCTGAGGAGGTGCCTGAGGCTGTGCCCTGAACAAATACCAGCGGATTGTCCACCGCCGAGTTCGCCTCTGTTTCGAAAACTGCTCGGCAATTCGCTAACGTATCCCGCACAGCGCCATGCACCTGTGGGATGCATCTCAGCGAGTATGCATCCTGCACGCGGCCGCAATCACGATGCGACTCGCGAATCTGACTGCCTTCCAGCATGCGTCTGAGATTTGCCGCCGATTGAATTTGTCCAGCGTGCGGACGTACGCGATGTATGCGTTCGTCAAACGCGACATCAGTTCCTCGCAGAGCATCCAGGGTCATCGAGCCAATCACGTCGGCTGAATCTGCGAGCGTTTCCGCCGCAAGCAGCGCGAGTGTTCCAACCGCGAGCATCGCCTGAGTCCCGTTAATCAGCGACACCGCTTCTTTCGCTTCCAATACCAGTGGCTTGATCTGAGCAGCGCGCAATGCATCTGCCGACGGAATCCGCTTGCCGTTCTCATCCAGACACTCGCCTTCGCCAATCAAGGCCAACGCCAGATGTGCCAATGGAGCCAAGTCGCCACTGGCTCCAACGCTGCCTTGCGACGGCACGAACGGCATCACTCTTCGATTAAGCATCTCGCACAGCTGATCGATTACCGACGCCCGGATCCCGGAATGGCCTTTAGCCAACGAATTCGCGCGCAATATCATCATCGCGCGCGTTTCGGCTGCCGAAAGCGGATCGCCGACGCCCACCGCATGGGACCGCACCAGATTCACCTGCAATTCGCGAATCTGATCGCCGGCGATGCGCACGTCGCTGAGCTTGCCAACCCCGGTGGTGATCGCGTAGGACAACTGATTGTTCGCGACCAACGCATCTACCACGGCGCGCGCCCTGTTCACGCCCTCACGCGCGTCCGGCGCCAAGAGCACACTCCGCCCGTCAACCGCCACTTCGTGCACGGCTTCAAGTGTGAGGTCATTTCCGTTAATGTGAAGTGCTTTCATAAAAGCGGCTGGTGGTTGGCTTTGTGTTGTTCTCTGCGAACTTTGCGCGTCCTCGGCGTTCTCTGCGGTTAAAAGCTCGTTCTGTGGTTAGCCCGTCTTTCCAGAGGCCTCCCGAAAGAGGGTCATGTACTTCTCCGGAATCGTACGGGTCTTCATCTTGGCGTCGGTGACAATGTGCGTCGTTTCTCCTTCTGCGAGCAACAGGCCGTCCGTAGCACGCGCAAGTTCGTAACCAAAATGCACCAGCGACTCGCGAACGTTCTTCAGATGCGTGCGCACGATGACTTCGTCGTCATATCGTGCCGGAGCCTTGTAGCGGCAGCGAGCATCCACGACTGCAATGAAGCATCCATCGTTTTGCTCCATATCACGATAGGAGAAGCCGAGTTGCCGCAACAGTTCGACTCGTCCCACTTCGAACCACACAAAATAATTCGCGTGATATACCACTCCCATCTGATCGGTTTCAGCATAGCGCACTCGCAGGCGCACTTCGCACCCGTGTCCGCTCACTTGCCACTCCAGCGAGGCTTGCGTTTCTCAAGGAACGAATTTATGCCCTCGCGGAAATCAGCAGTTCGTCGGATTCCGGCGTTCTCGAATATGGCCTGCTCGACCTGACGATCGAGTGAGTCACTAATGAACCCATTGATTAGTTTTTTCGTCAGACGAACGGACGATGGACTATTTTCGATCAACTGTGAGGCCAGTTCTCGTGCACGAGGAATGAGTTGGTCCTCCGCGACGACTTCATTCACCAATCCGACCCGTCGCGCCTCGGCAGCATCGAATATCCTTCCAGTAAGCAGCAAATCGCGAGCAGTTTTGTGTCCCACTTGCCAGACCAGAATCGAGGACACGATCGCGGGCACGAAGCCAATGCGCACTTCCGTGTAACCGAATTTCGCCTCGTGCGAAGCCAATGTAAAGTCGCACATCGTGGCCAGCCCCGTGCCTCCGGCAATGGCCGCTCCGTTAACTGCAGCAATCGTGAGCTTGGGAAAATCATAGAGCCGCCGAAACACGCGCGCCATACGACGCGAGTCCTCAATGCTCTCCCCGTGTGACTTGCCAATCAACGTTTTCAGTTCTTCCAGGTCCATTCCCGCGCAAAATGCCTTGCCTGCCCCGGTAAGTATCAATACCTCCGCCTCGGACTTCTCAATTTCATCCAGCGCCGACAGCAACTCGTTCAGCAATTGAATGCTGAGCGCGTTGCGCTTTTCCGGGCGGTTCAGTGTGACCGTCGCTACGCCGGAATCATGCGAGAGCTCAAGTGTTTGAAAGTTCATGCGGAGGCAAACAGAAGATTATACGGCGGAGATTCTTTTTGTTATTGGCTGTTATTTCCTGGGCCGCGTTCTCTTGCCTACATTGATCATTACAAAATACCAGACCACAGAATTGATGATCACGGCCAGTATGGCACTTTGGAAAGGACCTCCTGCGACCTTGCTACTGATGGCAATTCCGGGAGCCAGCAACAAATAACCTGCGACGAAGGGCGCCACGTTGGTATGGATGTTACTGAGGGCGATGGAGGCTATTCCGATGGTTTGAACTGTGCCGAACAGTATCCATTGTCCTATAGTCATTCCCTCGCATCCTAACCAGCAAAAGCCGCCTACATCAGCTTTCTTCTCACCATATCCAGTGCCTGCTGCGACGCAAACCACCTGATCCGAGAACGGTCGCCGGGAAAATTGCGCTTTATTACTTCTGTCCCAGACTCAGACGCCAAAGCATGAAACACCAGTCCAACTGGCTTCTCCGCGGTTCCGCCGGTGGGACCCGCAACTCCCGTCACCCCCACGCCGAGAGTCGTTCCGCAGCGCTCGCGAATGCCCTCGGCCAGAGCGCGTGCCACTTGGTCACTTACCGCCCCATACACATCAAGCAAATCCTGGGGCACGTCGGCAAACTGCATTTTCAAGTCGTTGGAATACGCAACAACGCCGCCGACAAAATATCGCGAACTGCCGCTCACCGAAGTAAGCCGTTCGGCCACCAAACCTCCGGTGCACGATTCCGCGACCGCCAACGTGGCGCTCCGCATCTGCAGAAAGTAGCTGACAATCTGCTCCAACGAATCGCCGTTATCGGAAAAGACGCAGTCGCCCAGTTCTGCTTCGAGCTTGTCCACAATCTCATCCAGGCGCCGTTCCGCAACCTCGGCTGATGGTCCGCGCGTCTGCACATGCAACTGGATTTCGCCGGGGCCGGCCAGAATTGTCGTGTCCACATCTGTAAAGCGTTTATAAATTGGCGCGACCCGCGCGTCGCAAGCCGACTCTCCCATGCCGGTGATCTTCAACACCCGTGTTGCCAGGGACCGTGCGGGAACCTTTGCCCGCAGCCGCTCTATCACCGCACTCTCGAACAATGCCTTCATTTCATGCGGAGGACCCGGCAGGAGAATAATTATCTTTTCTTTTCCGTCCGATTTGCCGCTGATCCACTGACCAGGAGCGGTTCCATTGGCATTCATCAACACCGCTGCCCCGGTGATTACGTCTCCTTGCTTAGAGTTATTCGGCGACATTTTCCAGCCATGCTCGGCGAATCGTCGTTCAATCGCGCTGACGATTTCCGGATCGCGTCGTAGCTTCAGACCGAGTGTTTCCGCCACCGCCTCTCGTGTTAGGTCGTCTTCCGTCGGTCCCAAGCCGCCGCTCAGTACGAGAATGTCCGCCCGCGACAGTGCCGCCGTGGTAACCCGCACAATGGCCTTGAGGCTATCGCCAACAATGGTCTTGACCCCAACTTCAACGCCAAGACTGTTGAGCTGCGCGGTGAGATAGAGCGAGTTAGTGTCCTGCCGGAACGGCGTGAGCATCTCCGAACCGATAGCAATGATCTCCGCAATCACGTTGGCAGTTTAAATCACAACCACCAGGCGACACTAAAGAGAGCCTATGCCCGTACGTCTTTGTAGGACTTCGTGAACCCTTTGATGGCTGAGGTTTTCAGAAAAGCGGTTGGATTCAGGAGAGATCAATTAAAGACTGGCCCTGCACATCCCAAGCCAAATGATGTACGGAATTCGTGGTTGCCAGAATCGCGGAACGTCCCGGAGCGAACGCCAGCCCAACCAAACCCGAACCAGCCACCGCCAAGGACGCGCTACCGTCAGGCGTAATCTTCACAATTCCGCGCTTGCCTGCCAGGGACGCGGCGACATACAAATTGCCTTCGCGGTCGAATGCCATGCCCTGCGGCCTTCCCAGCCCGCGGTAAAACACTGAAACTGCTCCCTGAGGATCAATCCTGTACACGGAATCAAAGCTGGAAGTCGTGGGCCCGGTGACAAACAAGTCTCCCTTAGGCCCGGTGGCTAGATGATAAGCGGAAACACTTGGCTCGATTGTCGCGTACACAAAAATCTGCCGGTCACGAGCAATCTTGAAAATAGTCCCACTGCGGTCGCCGACGTAGAGGTTCTCTTGCTTATCGAACGCGATCCCTGTAGCCACGCCCATGCTTTCCGCGTAAGAAGCCATGGTGCCGTTGGGGGCAACTTTATACACGGCGCCGTCGAATCGAGACGACACATACATCTGACCGGCGCGGTCGAAGGCAATCGCCGTCGCATTCATCACATCCACAAGAAACGGCTTCACGGTATAGTGCAGATCAATTTTGTAGATTGAAACCGGAACCTTCTCGCCGCGCGAACCAGAGAAGGTGACGAAGATGTTTCCCTCGGCGTCAAGCGCTGGGTTGGTAACTGGATGCAGATTTTCAGCAATCGTGGTTGCAACTTTGATTTGCTGCGAATTGCTTGATTGTCCGTTGGTTGAGACCACAACCGGCCCGGACGCAGCTTCCTCGGGCACTCTGGCGATCACGAAATCGTCGGAGCTGATGACCACCGAGCCTTCGATGTCGCCGAAACGAACCCGCGGGCGGCGTAGCTCTACCGGTCGAAGGCTACTCCCTAGAATGCGAACTTCGCCGCCTGGCAGCGCCGCCGCCGGATTAACTGCCTCAATCCGTGGGTGTCCGTTAACGTTTTTCTTTCCCAGGAACCGATTGGAAAGGGTCATGAGCTGCTTCCAGCCGCACAGAAACTATTAAGAGAATCTATCTAAGAAACCCAACGTGCAACAGAACTTGCATGATTACAAGCGCATAAATGCCGGCTGCAACATCGTCCGCAACAATTCCGGTCCCTTCGGGCAGTTTCTCCAGTTGTCGTACCGGCGGGGGCTTTACAATATCGAACCCCCGAAAAAGTATAAAGCCCACAGCGACGCTTTTCCACGTCACCGGCGCAAACAAAAGCGTGATCCACTGCCCAGCCACTTCATCAATCACGACGAACTGCGGGTCCTTGATTCCTGCGCTTCTGCAGACCTGGGTGGCTGCGGGTATGCCGACCGTGACAACCACTAGGATCAGCCCGCCCAATGCCTCAGGCTGCCATCTTGCCGGAACCATGTCTGCGATTGCTACCCAGACTAGAATTGCCGCGAGGGAGCCCCACGTCCCCGGCCCCGGCTGCATTCGTCCCGCACCGAAGAAAGTCGCGACCAAACGAGCCCACGTGGACGCTGATGGAGTCGCTATGACCTGACCTTCGGTCCCTTCCGATGCCTCACTCTTCGTCGTCGATTCCGGGATGATTCCTCACCTCTCCGTCGTCGGTATCTTGCACCGGTGACGACACCACATACTGTCCGCTGGCCCACTTGCCCAGATCAATCAGCCGGCAGCGCTCGCTGCAGAAGGGAAAGTCTTCGGCAGATTTGGTAACCGGTTTCCTGCAGATCGGACATTTCAGTTTGAGCTTAGGTTGGCCGGGCACAAGTCAATTGTAGACGGAATTCTGCCCCAGACGTGCCGAGTCCTGCGCTCCCCTTCTCTGAATCCGCTACTGCATCCCATTGGCACCGCTCGGCTTCGGCGGTTCATAGGCTTTTTGCAGATATCGCCGGGCCTCGTCCAGCGCCCCTTGCGTGTTGTCATTCGTCTGCAGTGCCTGCCGGTATTCATTGGTGGCGCGTTCGCGCTGGCCCGTGGTGTCAAAAATCTTGCCCAGGCCAATGTGACTCCAAACTTCTGTCCAACGGGGCTCGCCGTCGCCATTCAGGCAATCGCGGTAGGCATTCGCCGAAGCCTGATAATTGTGCTGCAAGAAAAACACTTCAGCGACGCGGTAGTGTGCGAGCGAGCTGTTCTTGTTGATATCTAGCGCCTTGTTGAACTCTGACAGTGCGGCGGCCATATCTCCCTGTTGTACGAGCGCCTGTCCGCGTTGAATGCCAGCACGCAATCTAGTGTCGGCCGAATTCTTGAGCAAATGATTGTCGGGATCAATCGCGATCCGGCGCGGCCTGCCGAATGTATCCACGGTGAATGCTGAGTCCGTCCCCACCACGTCAATCCGCTTGGTTTCGGTCTTGCCGTCGGTATCAATCTTCAATTCCACTGGCATGCGGAACAAATCCAGGTCCTGCGCGATCTGCCCCACCGATCGAAATCCTTTGTTATTTCCCAAGCGGTAGATCGTGTACTTCGTCTTGAATTCTGGCGCTCCGGTTGAATCCAGCCACTGCGAGAAAAACCAGGTGAGCTTGTCGCCGTAGTTTTTCTCGACAATGTTGCGAAAGTCGTCGAGCTTAGCGGGCTTTCCCGCGTAGTTGGCCGAGAACTCGCGCATCGCCTGATCGTATTTCTGGTCGCCCATGACCCAGCGCAGCATATGCAGAATCATCGCTCCCTTGTCGGTGACGAGCGACTGAAACTCTGGCGAGAAGAGGTCCAGCTTGCCTGCGCTCGAGAGCGGAACAGTATCATAGGCCAGAGCGCCCACCGACATATCCTTCACCGATTCCTGCAACCCGCCCGTGCCGGCAGCGCTCTCGATGTAACGTGCTTCCGAATAGCGAGCGAAACCATCGTTCAGCCACCAATCGTCATGCGTTGCCGGACTCACTGAAACTCCCCACCACTGGTGTGCAATGGTGTTCGCGAGTAATCGGTAATTTGTTTTTGGAGTTATCGCTCGCGAGGCGAGGGCTGCTAGTTCAGGCGACCATGCCGAGGGCACGGTCTCGTCCGGCAATTCGACCACACGCAGTACATTCGAGGACGGGACGCCGTAAAGAGTGATGAAATAAGTGAATTCCTTGACCGCAGTTTCCGCATAGGCCGAAGCCAATTCCTTGTGCGCCGGCTTGAAATAGATATGGAGGTCCATGCCGGCTTCGGTGCTCGAATAATCTTCAAACGCTCCCGCTACGATCGTTCCCGGAAAGCTGGCCTTGTCATATTTAAGTGAGTAAGTTTTTGTGGGACCTGTGCTTGTTCCGGTTTTTAGGACGGGCGCATCCGATGTAGTCACCGATCCACTACCCACGACCATCATTTGCGCCGGTACCGTCACGTTAATGGTCGCAGTAAAACGATTGATCCCATAAGCATTCACCGGAAACCAGTCGCCAGCGTAGAGCAGGTAGCTTGTGTCGTCGTTAATCGAGGTCAGTTTCAAGCCTGGGACCGGCGAGTCATCCGCGGAATCTAGCACGCCCTCATACTCGAACGTCAATATCGTGGACTGGTCCTTCGGCAGCGCGCTCTTCAGAGACACACGCACACTGGAATCCTGCGGCATGCGGTCCGCGGTCAGCGGCTTCGCGGTCGCATCGGTCACTTTCGTAAGCCGGAGATCGTTGTGAAGTTGGAAAGTGGCGATGTTTAGATCGTCAAGTGCCGTGATCTTTACCCGTACCCTCGCGGTAATCTTGTGCTCGTGCGGATTCAGGACAGCGTCAATCTGATAGTCGTCGGCATGAAACCGTGTTTTTTCCGCCGCCCACGCCGGCAGGCATAGCAGCAGACCAAGAACGAACGCAGCCAAATCGCGGCCACGCCGCAAAGGTGCATGGGACATTTAGGGAGTCTCCTAGGCGCTTACAACCTTAAATGGTTTACAAACTCTATTGTAAGATGAAAACCGCGAGCCAAAAGATGCTGTGTCACAAGCATTTGCGGGGAATTTCCAAAAGTTGGAGCGCTGGTCAAGCCGAAACTGGTGTTCGTGCTTGTGCCAACTCAAGTATGGTCCGCGCGGCACTGTCAGCCGGATGATCGCCGTCCATCGTATTTCCACGAAGCAGGCTTCTTACTTCCCGCAGCCCCTGGACCATCGTCTCGCGGTCGTTTCCATCCGGGAGGATGCGACTCACCTCCGTCGCAACTCGATCCGCGGTAAAGTCCCGCTGAACCAATTCCGACACGACCCCTCGCCCTGCAATCAGGTTCACCATGGCAAAGTGCGGGACCTTCACCGTCGACCGGCCCAGCAGATACGTCAGCGGAGTCACGCGATACACCATGACAAATGGCGTCTCCATCAAGGCAGCCTCTACTGTCGCGGTACCACTGGCGATGATTCCTGCGCGCGAGTGCGCCAGGGCGGGAAGTGAGTCACGAACAAAACGAACGCTTAACGCACGCGTAGACCCGGACGTCCTCGTCCGGGCGGGCGAGCCGAGCTCGCCATTCTCTGCCGCACGGAGCGTATCCGTGCGGGTGAGGGCACCCGCCCCTACGTGTGCATCGGTGTCTTCGATAGAGGTGCAATTCTTGACTAAGTTCTCAACAAAACTCCATTCAAGAGTGGCGGCAACCGGGAGAATGGACTCATATTCGTTCCCTAATATCTTCGCCGCGCCGAGCATCTCCGGCAAATTCATCCGCACTTCTTTCACCCGGCTTCCGGGCATGAGCGTGATCCAAGGTTTCTCCGGATCGAGTCCGTGCTCCGCCGCATACTCGTCGCGTGAGATCGCGGGCCGCGGCAGGTCTGCCAATGGGTGTCCCACGAATTCTGCATCGACTCCGCGATCGCGATAGAACTTTTCCTCAAAAGGGAAGATCACCAACGCTTTATCCACATATTTGCGCAACAGGCGGACACGCCCTTGCCGCCAAGCCCAGAACTGCGGACACACGTAATACACCACGGGAATGCCGCGTTTTTTCATCTGCCGCGCCACCCGCCAGTTGAACGCCGGTGAATCAATCACGACGGCGAGATCGGGCTTGCGTTTGTCGGCTTCGGAGATGAGCTTGTGAAAGAGTCCCCAGATCTTCGGAAGATGGCTCAGGATTTCGGTGATTCCAACAATGGCGAGGTCCTTCGCATTAACGACAATCTCGCATCCAGCAGCTCGCATCTTCTCGCCGCCAACGCCGAAGAACTCAATGTCTTGCGTGGAGTGCTCCAAACCGGGTGTCCCACCCTTCCCGCGTTCTTGGCGGGAGGTTGGGGATTTTGACTTTTGAATGCTCCCGCCCGCAACCCGGCGCAGTGCCACAATGAGCTGGGCACCGTACATCTCTCCTGACGCTTCGCCCGCCGAGATCAGAATTCGCACGCAAGGATTGTAAAGCCACAATTACTTGAACTCGCAAATGTGGAGACAGCCGATCTACCTTTCACTGAAATCATATCGAGAGTCTTGCGCAGGTTGAATTGAAAGTTCGGCTACTTAATTTCCACCTCGTCAATCTCAAATTCAAACTTTCCTGGCTCCTGCGCATGCGCAAATGCGATCCCTCGCAGATCACTTCCATCCGTCTTGAATGCGGACCACGGAAACGAATACTGCTTCCACTCCGGGCCCACGGTGAACATCTGAATCGCTGGCATCTGCCCTTGGTTAGTTTCCGTCTGCACCGCTACCGCATAGCTCTTGCCGTCACCCTTCGCCCAAAACGAAAGTGTCTTTTTGCTCGATAGATTGGCCGAGTCATCAGGAGACGCCCCCGGATAAAAAAATACTCCGGCCCAGTTGAAGGGAGCTCCTCCAGCCACGATTTCGCCGGATATTTTCAATGCGCCTTTGCTGGCGGTCGCTCCGCCCGCCACTACTTGGATTGAGGATGTTGATTTCCCGCCAGCTTCAGAATCCGAAGTCGTCATCCAGGACCCGTAGTTGGCCGCGACTTTCAGATCGTCGAAGTTGCTGACCAACCCCGATTCTGATCCCGCCGGCGGAGGAGGAGGAAGCGGCAGTCCGGTCTCGCCGCGCGGACCCGTCACTGCGAGATTCACAGTGCTGGTTTGATCGGAACTCGGACCGACCATCAGCTCTAAAATTCCTGGTTCCACCACTTTGTGCATGTCAGTGTTGAGCATTGAAAACGTGTCTGGAGTAATTGTGAACTCGACGGTCTTCTTTTCGCCCGAATGAAGCGTGATTCGTTGAAATCCCTTGAGCTGCATTACGGGGCGAGTTACCGACGCAATCTTCTGATGAATGTAAAACTGCGGAACTTCGTCGCCGTCGCGTGATCCGGTGTTACTCACATCCACGCTGACCTTCGCCGTTCCACCGGCAGAAATCTGCGAGGGCTCCACGCGCAGGTTCTCAAATTTAAATGTTGTGTAACTCAACCCATAGCCGAAGGGATAGAGCGGCTGACGGGTACTGAAGGCGTAGCTCCGATTTGCCGAAGGCTTGTGATTGTAGAAATCCGGCAGATCACCAACCGAACGCGGGAATGTAATGGGCAGCTTTCCGCCGGGACTCACGTCGCCAAATAGCACATTCGCCGCTGCGGTTCCGCCCTCTTGCCCCAGGTACCATCCTTCAAGTATTGCTGGAGCATGTTCAGCGATGTAGTTGATGGACAGGGGCCTGCCGTTGATCAGAAAAATGACTGTTGGGGTACCTGTTTCCACTACAGCTTTGACCAGATCGTTCTGCGCGCCGAGCAGATCGAGCGAATCACGATCACCGCGATGTTGTTCCGACCATGCCTCGCGGTTCGTGCTTTCATTTTCACCGATCACCAGAATTGCGACATCCGCGCTCTTGGCGGCCGCAACCGCTTCTTGAATCTTGTCCGACTGCGTTTTCGGATCAACCAAGCCCACGTTGTCGTCGAACCAGCCATGCCAGTCCTGGTGCTTGTCCGTAAATCGGCAGCCTTCGGCATAGATGACTTTTGCCTTGTCGCCCACTCGCACCTTGATGCCATCGAGTATTGTGACACTGTGCGCTGGCCCACGACTATATCCGCCAAGATGGAGTCCGTCTGCATTCGGCCCGATCACGGCGATCGTCTTCAGCTTGCTCACATCGAGCGGCAACAGATTCTTATCGTTCTTCAGCAGAACAATCGTTTTCTGCGCAGCCTTCAACGCAAGGGCCCGGTGCTCAGGGCTGTTTGTGGTTTTCTCCGCGTTCTCAGGATCAACAAACGGATTCTCAAACAGTCCCAGGCGAAACTTGGCGGCGAGCACTCGTGCAACCGCTCGGTCAAGTTCGCTCTCGGGAACGATTCCTTGTTTCACTTGATAGAGCAGAGTTCGATATACCGATCCGTCTGAGAGGTCATAATCGACACCCGCCGAGAGCGCTAGCCGTGCCGCATCGGCCTTGGTGGCTGCCACGTGATGCGTGTTCACGAGCATTTGCAGACCGTCGCCATCGGATGTAACAAAGCCGCGGAAGCCCCATTCCTGGCGCAGAACTTTATCGAGGAGCCAATGATTAATGTGCGACGGTATGCCATCAATCTCGTTGTAGGAAGCCATCGCGCTGCCCACATGGCCTTCCTTGACAGCCGCCTCAAATGGAACCAGAAAATTCTCGCGAATAATGCGTTCCGAATAGTTTCCCGGAGCAGTATTGGTCCCGCCTTCGGGTTGTCCGTGCACCGCAAAGTGCTTCATAGTCGCAATCACATGATGGCGGTTGATATTGAATGCATCTCCTTGCAAGCCCGTTACGGCTGCGACCGCCATGCGCGAAACCAAGTATGCATCCTCACCATAAGTTTCTTCCGTGCGTCCCCAGCGAGGATCGCGTGCCAGATCCAGCACTGGAGTGAAAACTTGCCCAGCTCCTCGCGATCCTGCTTCGTCCCCCGCAGCAGTAAACACCTGCTTCACTAAATCCGGATCCCACGTACTGGCTAGGCCGATGGCTTGCGGAAAGCTGGTGCTGCCGTATTCCATGAATCCATGGAGCGACTCACCCATTAACAGTGCAGGAATTCCCAGCCGCGTTTTCTCCCTCAAGTGACGTTGAATGGCGTTGCGCAGGATGGCCGATTTTCGCGGAGTGAACGCCAGGTCCGGGTCCCACCAGCGCGTCAGCGTGGCGCGCGCGGTCTCGGCCGTGTAAGTGTTCGTGGGATCAATTATTTCTGTTCGGCCGGGATCGCTAGGCGCGATCTGCTGGATTTTTTCTTCCAGGGTCATGCGGCCAAGCAAGTCTGTTACCCGATCTTCAATCGCGAGATTGGGATTTCGGTACTTCGCCGCCGCATCCGTTGCCGGCATCTTTTCTTGCGAGACGGTTGCACCACAGAGAACCACTAACGAAACCAGGCATCTCAGTAGAAAGCTTCGGCGTGCGTTTGGCATAGCTCTGGCATCCTCTTTTCACGGAGTTCGAAGGCTGATTGGAGTACGCAAGTATAGACGGTTAGGTTCCTGAAATGTGTGAGGTGTGACGATCAGGAATTAGTCGTCCGCGCCAGCTGTGATCTCGGGCCTTACCGTGACCGCAGAGGATATTTCCTGGTCCTTATACTGAAGCTGATAAAGCTTGTAGTAGATGCCGCGCTGCACGAGCAGTTGTTGGTGTGTACCCATCTCGCGGAGCTGGGACTTATGCATCACAATTATTTTGTCGGCGCGCTGCACCGTCGAGAGGCGATGCGCAATGACGATCGAAGTGCGTCCTTCGACCATCTTGTCCAATGCGCCCCTCACCTTGAACTCGGTCTCGGTATCTACACTGGAAGTGGCCTCATCGAGAATCAAAATCTTGGGCGAATGAGCCAGCGCCCGCGCAAATGAAATCAACTGCTTTTGTCCTGTGGAAAGCGTTGATCCGCGCTCGCGAACTTCCTCTTTGTAGGTGTTGGGGAGGTTGTGAATAAAATCCGACAAGTTGACGTCCTCAGCGGCTGCGCGTACCTGTTCATCAGTGATCCAGTCGGTTCCGAGTCGAATATTGCTTTCGATCGTTCCAGTGAAGAGGAATGGGTCCTGCAGCACGACCCCGAATCGCCGCCGCAGATCTGCCAAAGCCATCTGCTTGATGTCCACTCCATCGATGCGGATCGCGCCGCGCTGGACGTCATAAAAGCGCAGCAGCAACGAAATCAGAGTCGTTTTCCCTGCGCCCGTGTGGCCGACAATTGCCGCCGTCTCGCCAGGCTCAATCGTAAAGCTGACATCGCGCAGCACCCAATCGGGCTCACCTGGCGAGGCCTGTGCAGAGGATAGACTTTGCGGGGACGTGCGCCCTCGCCCGTCCGGTCGAGCTTCGCTCGACAACCGGCTAGCATCGCCATTCGCATTCGAGTGATCCTCTTTAGGGATCGTGCGGTACGCAAACCACACATGATCAAACTCGATCCTGCCCAGACCCTCGGCTTTCTTTGTGACTTGGGCTTCCGGAATTTCAACCGGAGTATCGAGTAACTTGAACACTCGCTCAGCCGCTGCCATCGCGGACTGCAAGATGTTGTACTTTTCGCTTAAGTCCTGAATGGGGCGGAAGAACCTCTGTGCGTACTGGATAAAAGCCGCCAACACACCTAAGCTCGCGGCATTCTCGATTTGGTGAATTGGGAAGAGCGTCCTCGCGCTGAAATCAAGCGTCAGTCCCTTCACCGTCCAGCCGCTGAGTACGCCATGCCCGCCGAACCAGATCACTGAAGCGACCGCGATCGAAGAAAGAATTTCCACGACGGGGTAGTACACCGCGTGTGCCATGATCGCGTCTTTGAACGCTTCCATGTGCTGTGCGTTGACGGTCGAAAAGGTTTCGAAGGCCCTCTTTTCGCGATTAAACAGCTGCAGCACCACCATGCCGCTCACGTGCTCCTGCAGGTGGGCATTGATGCGCGCAATCGCAATTCGAATTCGCCGATAAGAATCTCGCACTCGATCGCGGAACAGTTTTGTCGCCATCGCAATGAACGGAAGCACGGCAAAGGTGATCAGCGCCAGCTTCCAGTTCACACAGAGCATGATCGCCAGAATCCCGGCGAGAACAAAGATGTCCTCGAAAATCGAGACCACACCCGAAGTGAACATTTCGTTCAGTGCATCCACGTCGGTGGTGACGCGAGTGACTAGCCGGCCAACGGGATTCTTGTCATAAAAACCGATGTGCATGCGCTGCAGGTGGCGGAAGATTTCGCTGCGCAGATCGAACATGACCATCTGACCCGCCCACTGCATGAGGTAGGTTTGCAGGTATTCAAGTAGAAAACTGAACGTTATCAAACCGACGTAGATTGCGCCGATCTGTGCAATCCCGGTCAATGGCCTGGGGCTTAGCCATTTATCCACCAGGGGGAACGGCTGATGGGTTGGCGCCAGGTACTTGTCCATAGCGAGAAGGGTCATCAGCGGGCCAATCACGTCCGCCACCGCCTTCAGCGCGATAGACACAACTGCCACCGTCGCTTGCCACTTATAAGCGTGTAGGTACGTCAGCAGTCGCTTCATCAGCCGGCTGTCGTACGCCTTGCCTAGGACCTCTTCTTCGTGGTGGGAAGCCATAGTCGAAAACTATTCTAAATAGATGAGGTCTTTGAGGGTTGCGATGGAAAAGTTAGGGGAAACGCGTTTAGCTCTTAGCCTTTAGCGGTTAGCTTTTTTGTGGCATTCGGCGTCCCGATGAATTCGCGCTTGTGTAAACGATACCAGCCAAGAGCTAATAGGTAAGAGCCGATCGTCAAATCGTCCACCTTAACAACGTTGCGCCGACCGTAAATCCGGCGCCCACCGACGCCAGCAGCACTAGATCGCCCCTTTTCAGCTTGCCTTCCTCGCGCGCCGTTTGCATGGCCAAAGGAATGGTTCCGGCCGTCGTGTTTCCGAAACGATCAATGTTTATGACGACGCTCTCGGGTTTCAGTCCTAAGCGATCTGACGTCGCTTTGATAATCCGCTGGTTCGCCTGGTGCGGAATAAAACAATCGATATCGCTTGCCTTCACATTGTTTCTGAGCAGCAAAGTCTCGCATACCTCGGCCATTTTCTTCACGGCAAATTTGAAAACCGATTGCCCTTCCTGGTGGACGAAATGCATTTTTTTGTCCACGGTTTCATGCGTCGAAGGATGAAGGCTGCCGCCTCCTGGCATGTAAAGCGCACACGCCCCCGAACCATCTACTTCGTGTTCGAAATCAATGATTCCTGCGCCGTCGTCGGAAGGTTCCAAAATCACCGCGCCGGCGCCATCCCCGAAAAGAATGCAAGTTGCCCGGTCGGTGTAATCGAGAACCGAGGACATGACATCTGCGCCAATCACCAGGACCTTTTTGTGCGCGCCTGTGGCAACGAACTGTGCTCCGGTCTGCAGCGCATAAACAAAAGCTGAACAAGCCGCCGACAGATCAAATCCCCAAACCTTTTCGATTCCTAGCTTGTGCTGCACTATGCAAGCCGTTGACGGGAACAGCATGTCGGGAGTAACAGTCGCCACAATAATCGCCTCAATATCGTTAGCCCCAATGCCGCGCTCGAACAGCGCCAGCTTAGCCGCTTCCACGGCCAGATCGCTAGTCGCCACACCCTTGTCCACAACATGGCGCTCGCGAATTCCCGTGCGGCTGACGATCCACTCGTCCGAGGTCTCCACAATCTTCTCGAAATCCGCATTGGTCATTACCCGCGGCGGTACATACGTACCCAAGGCAGTGATTTTGGCGCGCTTTAGGCTGTTCAAATGAGCAATTCTCCAGGATAAGGGAGTACGAAATCGTTATTGTACGCAGGCACTACGGAATCGCCAATATGAGCGGGGCTACTAGGAAGAAATGACTGACCTTATTACTCCGGTTATCGTTGTTCCGGGCCGTTTCCGGCGTATGATTTGCCCGTGGCCACGACGCCAACAATTGTTGTCTCCCTACTCACTCAAGATAACGATTATCAGGTCGAACAAGCGGCCGCAGCTGAAGAAGTCGCCCAAAGCCTCGGTGTCGCTGTGCAGATTCTGTATGCGGACAATGACAGCATCCTGCAAAGCCAGCAGATTCTGAAGTTCATTCAATGCGAGCCGGAGAACCGGCCCGACGGCATCATTCTTGAGCCGGTTGGTGGAACCGGTCTTCCGCAGGTCGCAAGAGCCGCGGTGGATGCCGGAATTGCTTGGGTTGTCTTAAACCGCGAGGTCGGCTACGT
>WNGE01002683.1_pt1 | contig 28489 bp, 25 predicted proteins | sample 5400651 | NCBI WGS metagenome assembly WNGE01 (sample SAMN13153370, study PRJNA577476) | soil metagenome | isolation source: 60 cm soil or saprolite under grassland replicate 2 | place: USA:California | collected 2016-06-15 | reverse complement strand
CACGACCACCAGCTACTCCGTACACCCTGTCACCGTGCCGGACGCGCTGGTGGACAACTGCTTCGGCCTACCACTGTGGCTGCAGACCCCGTGCGCTGGCCATACTCTGTGGGCGTTCAACGCGCGTCATCTGGCCTACCTCAAACAGTTCCTCCAGGCCGAGTTGCGAGAACGACGCGGAACGGCGAACGCGTCCGTGATCTCCCGACTCCCCGGCTGGGTCAAAGATGCCAAACACCGAGACGCAGCGCTACGAGCGGTGGAGCGCCTCGAACGCTCGCTGACGGCAGGCCGCTGAGTCACCCTTGTCGATCACGTCAACCTCGTCGAAACTGCCAGGTGGATCCCAACCTGCCGCCACTCCTGGACCGGATGTTGATCTGGCACCAGGCACACCTGCTGCACACGCTGCACCAGTACGAGCAGCACCACAACGCACACCGGCCCCATCGAGGCATCTCAAACGCCAGACCGCTGCACCCGCTACCCGAACCGATCGCCGCCCCGGAGGCGGTCACCCACCTCAACATCCACAGACATGACCGCCTCGGCGGCATCATCCACGAATATCAACATGCTGCTTGACCTGCGTGGACAGGTCACGCCGGCCCGTTCGGCCGCCTCGCCCGACCGCGGCCAGGGTGGGAACCGACGGCCGCGGTGCCGCCGGCGACATCGAAGCGGACGACGTGCGTGCCGAGTCTCATGCGCCGCCGTCCCGGGTCGGATGTACGGTGGTCAGGCCGACCAGGTCGGCGCTGATCTGCCACAGCCGCGCCTGCGCCGCGGTGTCGTACGAGCCTTTGCTGGACTTCTTGGGTTTGCGGTTGGCGAAGTAGCGGCCGGTGACGCCGTGGACCTCGGCCGAGGAGGCCAGGTAGACCGAGGTCTGCGCGCCTTCGTCGGGGGTCTTGAGGAACGGGCGGACCAGCGGCAGGAACACGCGTTGCCAGCGGGCCGGGTCCTCGGTGCCGAACGCGGTGCGTACGACGCCGGGGTGCAGCACCGTGGCGGCCACCCCGGTACCTTCCAGCCGGCGGGCCAGCTCGTAGGTGAACATCACGTTGGCCAGCTTGGACTGGTTGTAGGCGCGCTGTCCGGAGTAGGAGCGCTCGCCCTGCAGGTCGTCGAAGTCGATCCGACCCATGGCCTGCGCACCGGAGGAAACGGTGACGATCCGGGCGGGTGCGCTGGCGGTCAGCCGGTCCAGCAGGAGGTGGGTGAGCAGGAACGGGGCGAGGTGGTTGACCGCGAAGGTGTGCTCCAGGCCGTCGGCGGTGACGTGCCGGGTGTTCCAGAAGCCGCCGGCGTTGTTGACCAGCACGTCCAGCCGGGGATACGCGTCGAGCACCTCGGCCGCGAGGCGGCGTACCTGCGCCTGGTCGGACAGGTCGGCGGTGTACGCGTCGACGGCGGGGTTTCCGGATGCGGCGCGGATGTCGGCGGCAGCGGCTTCGGCGCGGGCCGGGTCGCGTCCGGTGATGGCGACCCGGGCGCCGAGCCGGGCCAGGCCGCCGGCAGTGGCCTTGCCGATGCCGCCGGTGCCGCCGGTGATGAGCACGGTCTTGCCGGCCATCGAGTTGGCCTGTGGTGAGTTGGTGCTCCCGGTCATTCGGGCGCGCTCCTATCTGGTGACGGGCCGGCGGCGGGCACCCTGGGTCGTCCGCCGGCCGCGGGGCGGTCAGCGGACGATCTTGAAGTTGAAGTAAGGCGTGTTCAACGTGCCCGCCAGCCGGACCCAGACCGGCAGCAGCATCTCGGTGCCGCGGGCGGTGCTCAGGTCGCCCAGGTCGATGACATCGGTGTGGCCGAACGCCTCCAGCACAGCGATTACGGTCTTCTTCGCCTCCGCGTCGTCGCCGGAGACGAAGACCGTGTGGTCGCCGTCGGCCAGCCGCCGCGGGTCGACCATCAGGGGGGCGCACATCGTGTTGAGCGCCTTGACCACCCTTGCCCCGGGGAACTCGCGCTGGATCTGCTCGGCGAGCGAGTCGGTGTCCTTGACGAACAGGGTGGGCGGGAAACCACGGGAGAAATCCAGCGGGTTGGCGACGTCCAGCAGCACCTTGCCGGCCAGGTTCTCCGCCCCGGCCGCGGCCAACGCGGGAATCGACACAGCGCCGGAGGTGGCGTTGACCACGAAGTCCGCGCCGGCGGCCGCCTCGGCGAACGTGGCCAGCCGGACCTCAGGGTGCTCCTGCGCCCACACATGGTACGGCGGGTTGCCCATGCCGTCGGGCTCCGTGCGGGCCAGCGTCGCCGCCACGTCGCGGGTGCCGACACTGACCTCGTGACCCGACCCGGCCAGCCGGCCGGCGAGGGCCCGGCCGGCCATGCCCGTACCCAAGACTGCGATCTTCATCGTTGTCACTCCTCGAAGCATCAGGCCGTGTGCGCTCAACCTAGCAGACAGGTCTGTCTACGGCAAACTCCGCTGTAATGTCGCTATTCTCTAGGACAGCCGACTCGACTGGCGTACAGACTTGTCTGTAGCATCGACGCCACATGGCGGAAGGAGGACCCGATGGGCCAGACCGCCCAGCCGGCCCGCGAGCGCATCCTGGACACCGCGTTCCGGCTGTTCTACGCCCACGGCCCGCGCGGGGTCGGGGTCGACACGGTCATCGCCGAGTCCGGCGTGGCGAAGGCCACCCTGTACAAGCACTTCCCACGAAAGGACGACCTCGTCCTGGCCTACCTGGACAAGGTCGACCAGGCCTGGTTCGGCCAGCTACGGGCCGCCGCCCGGGCCGCCGGCGAGGACGCCCGCGACCAGCTGGTCGGCATGTTCGACGCCCTCGCCTCCGCCTGCCGGCGCGACGGCTACCACGGCTGCGCCTTCATCAACACTGCGGCCGAATCCGACCCGCGAAGCGACGTGCACGCCCGCACGGTCGAGCACAAGACCGTCGTCCGCGCGTGGGTCACCGACCTGGCCCGCCGCGCCCACGCCACCGACCCGGACCTGCTCGCCCGCCAGCTCACCCTGCTGCTCGACGGCGGCCTGTCCGCCGGCGTCCTCGACGCCGACCCGGCCACACCCGCCGCCGCCAAGGCCGCCGCCCGAGCGCTCGTTACCACCGCCTGCCCGGTCGCCTAGATGCAGCGTGTCGAACGCGGCCCACGACCCGTTTCCCCCAGGCGGCCTCGAACGCGGTGGCCACGCCCGCGGTGGCGGTGTATTCGGCTGGCCTCCCCGATCCGAGTGGTGAACCAGGTTTCCGGCACTGATGTCGCGTTGCCACACGCCACCTCCAGAGCATCCAGGGGTAGATCGGTGGGCAAGCAGGAACAAACTCACCAAACTTGAGCTGCCCGCGACCCGATGGGGCGGACCCACCGGCGTCATCGATACCGAGGCCCGCTGGCAACGAACCCGCCACCTGCTGCACGACGACACCCTCAACCCCGAGGACCGCGTCGCCGGCATGCTCGTCCTGCTCTACGCCCAGCAGCCCGCCACGATCGGCCGCCTGAGCCTGGACCACATCCACATCAGCGAGGACAACGTCCGCATCCGGCTCGGCCGCGAACCTATCGTGCTCCCCGAACCCCTCGCCGACCTCGTCCGCACCTGGTCTGCACCTGGCGCGGCCACGCCACCATTGGCGCTGCGGGCACCTCCGGATGGCTGTTCCCCGGCGGCCAACCAGGCCGACCGATCAGCGCCTTCCAACTCGCCGAACGACTCCGCCAACTCGGGCTCAACCCCGGGCAGTCCCGCTCCACCGCACTGTTCCAACTCGCCACCGAGATCAGCCGGCGATCGTCGCCACCACACCACCAATGACAACCACAGTTGAACCCCCGAGCCGACGCAAAGGACCCGATGCCCGCATGACCACGCTCCTACTCATCCACGGCGGACTCTGGGACGACATGGACGCAGAACGCTTCTGGCACAAGCCCGGCATCGTCGCCGGCCTCCACCGCCACGGCATCACGGTGCTCTCGCCCAACCGCGCCCACCGAGCACCAGACTGGGCCAGCGAGGTCGAGCATCTCACCGCAGCGATGCCCAACCACCCAGTCACCGTTATCGCCGGCTCCAACGGATGCTCAGCAGCCGTACGTCTCACCCTCGTCAAGCCCGAACACGTCGAACGACTCCTGCTGGCCTGGGCCCCCACAGCCGGCGACCCCGACATCGACGCCCGCACCCGCCGCAGCCTGACCGAACTCGGCGCCCCACCACACGTCATCGACACGTTGCTGACCGGCCAGACATTGCGTGGCGTCACCGACGACGAACTGGCACCATCACCAAACCCGTCGGCGTACTTCCCTCAGTCCCCGAGAACACCTTCCACCAGCGACGAACCGTCGACGCCCTGCTCCACGCCCTACCCCACGCCGTCGAACTGCCCGGCAGCCCCGAACCACCCCATCCCGACTTCCCGTCCCACGCCGAGTCGTTCATCCACACCGCGGCCAGGTTCGCCCTGACATGAGCACCAACCGGCACCCATTCGGACAGTTTGGAATATCCGACGTCGCCAGAGCCCCGCGGCAGGAGGAGATCATCGCACGGGCGAAGGCGCACTTCGCCCGCCGCAACGAACCCGCGCCCCCCGCCGACGCCCGCCGCCGGCTATCGGCCGGAGGTGCTGGAGGCGCTGCTGGGCGAGTCGCTCGACGATCAGGGGCCGGTGGAGGGCTTCGCTGTCGTCGGCACGGGTCAGGGTCTGGCCGCAGAGGGTGTGGTGCTCGCCGTACGGTCGTGGTAACTTATTCTCTGATTGAGAAATACTCGATCTGAGAATTACTCGAAATGAGAAGGTCGTCGTGACTGAGGACGAGTACTTGGCCGCCTATGATCCTCGGGCGTACCCGCCGGTCGCGGTGACCGTCGACGTGGTCGCGCTGACGATCCGCGACGACGTCCTGCACGTCCTGCTTGTCCGGCGGGGCTGCCCGCCGTTTGAGGGGCGCTGGGCGTTACCCGGTGGTTTCGTTCGGCCGGACGAGGATCTGCGCGACGCCGCGGCGCGGGAACTGGCGGAGGAGACCGGGCTGGCGAAGCTGGGGCGGGTTCATCTTGAACAGTTGGCCAGCTACGGTGCGCCGGGCCGTGATCCGCGGATGCGTGTGGTGTCGGTGGCCTACGTCGCGTTGGCGCCCGACCTGCCCGAGCCGGTCGGTGGCTCCGACGCGCGGGAGGCGGCCTGGGTGCCGGTTTCTGCGCTGGGCCTGCCCGATGCCGGTACCGGAGGGGGGCGGCCGGTGCGTCAGCGGCCGGGTACTAGCCGCCGGTTGGCCTTCGACCACGCGCGGATTCTCGCGGACGGCTTGGAGCGGGCTCGCTCGAAGCTGGAGTATTCGCCGTTGGCCACCGGCTTTGTCGGCGAGGAATTCACCATCGCCGAGTTGCGCGCCGTCTACGAGACGGTTTGGGGCGGCTCGCTGCATGCTGGCAACTTTCACCGCAAGGTGCTCTCGGTGCCCGGTTTCGTGGAGAGCACCGGGGTGACCACCGAGCGGGGCGGTCCGCGCGGCGGCCCGCGTGCCCGGCTGTACCGGGCGGGCGATGCCCGGCTGCTGCATCCGCCGCTGCTGCGCCCATCCCGGGAGGAGGCGGTACGGTGAACCGGACCGACGATGTGGCGCTGGCCGACGCGATCCGGATGGTGATGTCGGCGTCGACCGCGCAGGACCTGTTCGGTGCTGCCGAGCCGGCGCGCCGCTACCGGCAGCTTGTGCGGGTACTGCACCCCGACCGGGTGGCGGCCGCCGGGCATCGTTGCGCTGACCCCGGGTGTGCCGCGGGCGGCACCGGCGACGACTGCGCCGAGCGCACGGCGGCGGCCGAGGCGTTCCTGCGGCTGGCGAACCTGTGGCAGGCCCGGCACGGCGTGAGCATCCGCACCCGCGGCGCGGAGTACCGGTTGGGCGGCCGCCGGTACGCCGGTGATCTGGCCGACCTGCACGACGTCGGTGCCGACCAGTTGCTCAAGCTGCCGCGTGATCCGGCGAACAACGATCTCATGGAGCGCGAAGCGCGGGCGCTGCGGACGCTTGCCGACCGCGGTGACCCGCGCTACCTGCCATATGTGCCCCGTCTGGTGGATTCGTTCCGGCACCGGGACCCCGCGACCGGGGCGCAGCGGCGGGTCAATGTGGTCGCGGCGGTGTCTGGCCTGCGCAGTGTCCACGAGATCCACGACGCGTACCCGAGCGGCCTCGACGCGCGGGACGCGGCCTGGATGTGGCGGCGGCTACTCGTCGCTCTTGGCTTCGTCCACCGCGCCGGCGTCGTGCACGGTGCGGTGCTGCCTGGGCACGTGCTCATCGAACCCGCCGGGCACGGAGTGGTGCTCGTCGACTGGTGCTACGCGGCCTTCGGCCCGGGCGATCCGGTACCGGCCCTGGTACCCGCCTTCACCGACTGGTACCCGCCCGAGGTGCGACAGCGGCAGGACACCGGCCCCGGTACTGATATCGCGATGGCGACCCGGTGCATGACGTACCTGATGGGTGAGCGAGCACCCGAGCCGCTGCGCGCCTTCGCGGCCGGATGCACGTTGCCGGCGCTGCGCCAGCGCCCGGATGACGCCTGGCGACTGCTCGGCGAGCTCGACGACGTCCTCGCCCGGCTGTACGGCCCACGAACGTTCCGACCGTTCAGCCTGTGACACCCGTCCGGCCTGTGACACCCGTCCGGCCTGTGACAGCCGTGTCGGGCCCACAGGACCCACCCACTCTTTGAAGGAGGAGCCATGGGAAGCGGAATCTGGTCCACCGACGTGTACGACGCGGCGAGCCGCTACCGCAAGGCGACCGGCGCCAGCGCGTTCGCCTACAGCGACAGCGGGGCCCGGCGGGTACACCCCAAACTCGACCCGCGTGGCGTGACCACGCGGGAGAGCCGCGACTGCGACGAGCACCCGAACTCACTCGCGGTCGCGGTGCTGTTCGACGTGACCGGCTCGATGCGCCACGTACCCCGGGTGCTGCAAACCAAGCTGCCACAGCTGTTCGGTCTGCTGCTGCGCAAGGGGTACGCCACCGACCCGCAGGTCATGTTCGGCGCGATCGGTGACGCCACCTGTGACCGGGTGCCCTTGCAGATCGGCCAGTTCGAGTCGGACAACCGGATGGACGACGACCTGGGCCGCATCGTGCTCGAAGGCGGCGGCGGCGGACAGATGACCGAGTCGTACGAGCTGGCGATGTACTTCATGGCCCGGCACACATCGATCGACTGCTACGACAAGCGCGGCCGGCGAGGGTACCTGTTCATCATCGGCGACGAGATGGCCTACCCCCGGGTGAAGGCGCGCGAGGTCCGCGACGTCATCGGCGACGAGTCCACTGAGGACATTGCGCTGCGGCGCATCGTCACCGAGGTTCGCCGCAGGTACGACACCTACTACCTGCTGCCCTCGGGTAGCTCGTATGCCGGCAACCCGCGGGTGCTCAGCTTCTGGCGCGACCTGCTCGGCCAGAACACGATCGAGCTCGATGACCTCGACGCCGTCTGCGAGACGATCGGGCTGACCATCGGGCTGGGCGAGGACGCCATCGACCTGGACGAGGGCCTGGAAGACCTGCGGGAGGTGGGCTGCGCGGCGGTGGCAACGGTCTCCAAGGCGCTGGCGAGGGTCGGCGCCGACCGCAGCGCGGTCGCCACATCCACCCTGCCCGACACCTCGACCGGCGAAGACAACGTGATACGGCTGTGAGTGCCCTCAGCGGGCGCCGGCGAGCGGAACGCTAAGGAGATGGCGTGCGCCATGTGATCGTCGTCGACCTCGGGTACGGCGACGCGGGCAAGGGCAGCATCGTGGACTGGCTGTGCGCGAGCCGGCCAGTCCACGCGGTGGTGCGCTTCAACGGCGGTGCACAGGCCGCCCACACGGTCGTGCTGCGCGACGGTCGCAGCCACACCTTCGCCCAGTTCGGCGCCGGTACTCTGCGCCCAGAGGTACGCACCCACCTGTCGCGCTTCATGGTGGTCGACCCGCTCGCGCTGTCCACCGAGGCGGATCACCTCGCCGCCATCGGGGTACCCGACGCACTGGAGCGGCTCACCATCGACGCCGGCGCGCCGCTGGCCACCCCGTACCACCGGGCGGCCAACCAGGCCCGGGAACGGGCCCGCCGACACAACCGGCACGGGTCCTGCGGGATCGGCGTCGGCGAAACAATGGCATACCTGCTCGCCCACCCCGACGAGGCACCCCGCGTCCGGGACTGCCGGGCGCCGGCCCTGCTGCGACGCAAGCTGGACGCCCTGCGCGAGCGCCTGGCCGCCGACGTCGGTGAGCTGGACGCGCCGCCCGTTGACCACTGCGTGACCGCGTTCACCGCGTTCGCCAACCGGGTGTCCATCGTGGACCCCGAGTTCACCGGACGGCTGCTGCATACCGGCACCGTCGTCTTCGAGGGCGCACAAGGGGCGCTGCTCGACGAGTGGCACGGCTTCCACCCGTACATCACCTGGAGCACCACCACGTCCGCCAACGCCGAGACGCTTCTCGCCGAGGCGGGCCTGGCGGGGGAAGCGACCCGGCTGGGCGTACTACGCACCTTCACCACCAGGCACGGACCGGGACCCCTGGTCACCGAGGACCCGACACTGCCGCTGACCGATCCGCACAACCCGACCAACCCCTGGCAGGGCCCGTTCCGGATCGGCCACTTCGACGCCGTCGCGCACCGGTACGCATTGGAGGTAACCAACGGCGTAGACGGCCTCGCGCTCACCCACCTGGACATGACCGACCGTGGACTGCGGATGTGCCACAGCTACGACTGGACCGACCGCCTGGTACCCGGCCCACCAGGCGACCTGCACCGCCAAGAGGCGCTCACCCGCCGACTGATGACCACCCGGCCGGTCTACCACAGGCCGCCCCGCGACTGGATCGCCGCCGTCGAGGAGGAGCTGGCCACTCCGGTGGTGATCGCCTCACACGGACCCACCGCCGAGGACAAGCTGTGTTGCGTCAGGTACTGTATCTGATACAGTAGCTGTCGTGGTTGAGAACAACCGGCGCGATGCCTCCTCGACGGTCGACGTCTTCGCGGCCGACCTGCTGCGCGGCCATACCGACACGATCGTGCTGGCCGTGCTGAGCCGCGACGACAGGTACGGCTTCGAGATCTTCAAGCGGATCCGGGACGCCACCGGCGGGCACCACGAGATCAAGGAGGCGACCCTCTACGCGACGTACCGCCGGCTCACCAAGGATGGCCTCATCGAGGCGTACTGGGGTGACGAGAGTCAAGGTGGCCGCCGCAAGTACTACCGGATCACCGACGCCGGCCGCGCGGTGTACCGGCGCAACGTCGCCGCATGGGCGATCACCCGTGACCTCATCGACTCCCTACTCGAGCTGGACCGGTCCGCCGGTCCCCGCGATCCGGAACCCGGAAGGCGGTCATCGTGACCATTCCCAACGACACCACGGGTGGCTCCGCCATGGACGTCCACCGACTGCTCGACGAGGCGTTCGCGGACGTCGAGATGACCCCCGACCGGCAGGACCTCAAGGAGGAGGTGCGCGCCAACCTGGTCGCGCGGATCGCCGAGCTCCAGGCCGAGGGCATGCCCGGCGGCCCGGCGGCGCGGCGCGCCCTCGACGAGCTGGGCGACGTGCACGCAATCATCGACGGCGCCGAGCCGGCCGTAGCGGGCGGGGCCACCGTGCAGTGGCAGCAGCACCGGGTACGGCCCCGGCCGGACTTCGTGCTGCGTACCGTGCTGCTGTCCGCGCTCGGGGTGGCCGGGCTGGCCGTGCTGGCGCTGGCCGCCACGGTCGGCGACGTGCCGCTGGGCGCCGAGGTGGCCGCGGTGCTCGCCGTCGCCGCGGCGGCCGGTGTGGTCACCGCCGACGCGCTGGGCCAGGAGACGACCACCAACCACCCGATGCCGACCGGCCGCGCGGCCGGGTACGGGGCCGGCGTGCTGCTGGCCATGGCCGGTCTCGGCGGCGGCTGGCTCTACCTGCGCGGCGCCGGCCTGGGTTGGGCCGTCGGCGGCGCGGTGCCTGTGCTGGTCGCTGCCGGCCTGCTCAGTTACCTCGGCGCCACGCAGACCAACCGGCACAAGGAGTGGGTGCTCCGGATGGCGGAATCGCACGCCGCGGTCGGTGACCGCTTCACCGAGGACCCGTCGGCCGCCGCGCGGTTCGGTGTCTACACCGCGGTCATCTGGCTGGTCGCGATCGCCGGCTTCGTGGTGCTGACCCTGACCATCGGTTGGGCCTGGTCCTGGCTGGCAATCGTCGGCGGGGTGGTGGTCATGATGATCCTGACCGCCCGCATGCTCTTCGTCCCGAGGTCCTGAAGAGCCGTGGCCGCGGTGCGCCAACACCGCGGCCACGGTGGTGACACACCGGAGTCGTCGACCGGGTACGGCCGATCCCTGCCGTGCGTGCCCGCAACCGTGACGGTAGCCCACGCCGCACCCGGCACCGCCGACTCCTTCCCATCCCCCGGGCGGCCCGACCGCCCGGCATCGAGAAGGAGCACCTGATGTCCGAACCGGCACCCGCCATCGAGGCGGCAGAGCTGGGCAAGACGTACGGCAAGGGAGCGAAGGCCGTCCACGCCCTCGCCGGAGTCACCTTCGCCGTCCGCCCCGGCATCGTGTTCGCACTGCTCGGCCCGAACGGCGCCGGCAAGTCGACCACGGTGCGGATCCTCACCACGCTGTCCCGGCCGGACCGGGGCCGGGCCACCGTGCACGGCATCGACGTCGGCCGGCACCCGGACCGGGTCCGGCAGCTCATCGGCTACGTGTCGCAGAAGGCCGGCTTCGATCCCGTCGCGACCGGCCTGGAGAACCTGGTGTTGCAGGGCCGCATCCACGGTGCGTCCGCCCGGGCGGCCCGGCTGCGCGCGGCCGAGCTGCTCGACCGCTTCCACCTCACCTCGGCCGCGCACCGGCTGACCGGAAAGTGGTCCGGCGGCATGCAGCGCAAGCTGGACGTGGCCATGGGGCTGATGCACCGGCCCCGGGTACTGTTCCTCGACGAACCCACCACCGGCCTGGACCCGCAGGCGCGGCAAGACCTGTGGGCGGAGATCGGCGGGCTGGCCCGGCAGGACGGGCTGACCGTGCTGCTGACCACGCACTACCTGGAGGAGGCCGACCACCTGGCCGCCCAACTGGTGATCATCGACCGGGGCCGGGTGGTCGCGGCTGGCAGCCCCGATCAACTCAAGAGCGCGCTGGGTGGGGACACGGTCCGGGTCGGGCTGGTCCGCCAGGCGGAGGCCGACCAGGCCCGCCGGGCCATCCAGGGGGTACCGGGTGTCGGCGCGGCCGTCGTCGAGGGCACGGCGCTGCACGCCCGGGTGAGCGACGGCGCCGGAAGGTTGCCGGCGGTGCTCGGCGCGCTGGAGGCCGCGCGGGTGGAGCTGGCGTCGGTGAGTATCGCCCGGCCTTCGCTGGACGACGTGTACCTGCACCACGCCGGCCGCAGCTTCGGGGAGGCCGACCGGGCCGGCACCGGGCGCGAGGTGGTGCCGGTATGACGCTCGCGTTGACGCACGCCCGGCTACTGACCGGCCGTTCCCTGCGTACGTTGTCCCGCCAGCCCGCGTACCTGCTGTTCACGCTGGTCCAGCCGATGGTATGGCTGCTGCTGTTCGGGCAGCTGTTCCGCCGGATCGCGGATCTACCCGGGTTCGGCGGCGACTACCTGACCTACCTCACCCCCGGCGTGGTGGTGATGACCGCGATGATGACCGCCGGGTGGAGCGGCACCTCGATCGTGCAGGACATGGAGCGCGGGGTCATGGACCGCACGCTCACCTCGCCGGTACGCCGGTCTGCGCTGGTCGCCTCCGGCCTGGCCCACCAGGCCCTGGTGACCGTCGTCCAATCGCTGATCATGTTCGGCACCGGCCTGCTGGCCGGCGCCCGCTACTCCGGAGGCGCCCGCGGTCTACTGGTTGTGCTGGGCTGCGCGGTGCTGGTCGCCCTCGTCTTCGCCGCCCTGTCCAACGCAGTCGCCCTGCTGGTCCACCAGCAGGAGGCGCTGATCGCCGTCTCGCAGTTCCTGGTGCTGCCGCTGATGTTCCTGTCCTCGGTGATGGTGGCGCCCGCGCTGATGCCCGGCTGGGTGGGCCGGGCGTCCAGGTTCAACCCGGTGGACTGGGCCGCAGTCGCCAGCCGGGAGGCGCTGCGGGAGAGCCCGGACTGGGGGCTGGTGCTCGACCGGAGCGCGCTGCTGCTGGGTCTGGCCGTCATGATGGCCTGGCTGGCCGCCCGCGCGTACCGGGTGCACCAGCGCTCCCGGTAGGAGCGGCGCGACATCCTGGGGGATGGAACGGCAGGTGCGGATCGGGGTCCGCACCTGCCGCCGCACGCCGTCCTGATCTGCCTGGCCCGCCGCCGCGTCGCTCGAGGCGGCCTTCGCCGCTCCACGGCCGAATCTGTTCAGGGCCATTGCGTGGATCCATCGTACGGACGTGCCAATTCCTGGGTTTCTATGGGTGGGTGTTGGTGTGTTGCCGGGCGGGTCGCGGCGTCTTGCGCCTCCGGGGCGCCGGTGCCCGCGCGGCGGGCGGCGGCGTAGGCGACGCCGACGGCGACGGCGAGGACGAGCAGGCACGGACCGAGGACGGCGGTGCTGAAGTGGTCGATGAGGACGCCGACCAGTGCCGGGATGGTTGCCGAGCCGACCGTCGACGCGGCCACCTGGACCCCGACCGCCTGGTCCGCGTGCTCGGCGCCGACCCGCTCCCGGGTGGTTAGTGTCAGCAGTGGAAACATCGGCGCGGCGCCGAGCGCGATGACCACCACCCCGGCGATCGCGACCGCGCGGGCCGTGGGTAGCAGTACCAGCACCGCGCCCAGGACCACGGCTGCGACGGCGCCGCGCAGCACTCGGTGCGGGCCGTACTGCTCGGCGAGTGGGCCGAAGACGAGCCGGCCGAGGCACAGCGTCGCCCAGTACGCCGACACGGTGGCCCCGGCCACCACGTGGCTCAGGCCGCGGCCGCTGGTGAGGAACAGGAACGTCCATAGCGCGGTGGTGGACTCGAACCCGGTCTCCACGGCGAAGACCGCCGCACCGCGCCACAGGCCGCCGACACGCAGCGCGTGCCACACTTCTGACGACCGGGGGCGCCGGGCCGGCCGCGGTGTGGCCCACCGCCTGGCGGTGGCGAGGAAGGCGACCGACACGACGGCCTGCACGGCGGCGACACAGGTGTATGCCCACCGCCAGGACAGGCCGCTGTCGATGATCGCGGTGACGACCAGTGGCCCGGCCATCGCGCCGAGGCCGTAGCTCGCGTGCATCCAGTTGATGTGCCGGGCGGTGAACCGGCGCGCGGCGTAGGCGTTGAGTGCGGCGTCGACTCCGCCGAACCCGGCGGCGAGCAGCACGACCGCCGGGATGAGTACCCAGAACGCGGGTGCCAGGCCGAAGATCGCGAGCGCCGCCGCAGATAGGGCGGTGCCCACGGCCAGCAGCCGGCCCATGCCGGTGCGTTCGACGACAAATCCGGTGACGGTGCTGGACAGCAACGAGCTAGCCACGCCGAAGGGCAGCAGCAACCCTACGGCGCCGATGGGTACGCCGAGGGTCAATCGCATCGAGGGCCAGGCGACGCCGAACAGGCCGTCGGGCAGGGCCATGCTGATGTAGGCGAGATAAGCGAGGACGAGCAGAGGCATGGACGACTCCGGGCAGCGAGAAACTCGGCTGCGTCACGGGTACGTCTTCTGGGACTGCTTGGGAGCCCGGGCCGAAGGAGTCGGGCGCAGCACGCGGTGTCAGGTGGACAAGGGCCTGATCAACGCGTGCGCGATCGCCCGGGTCCCCCCTCACCACCTGTGCGGCTGCTCGACATGCCCACAATTCTGGCACAGCCAGCGATGAGCAGACCTGCGTCGACTTGTTGGTTCAGCGCGATCGCGCCGCCCGCCGCCGCCCCGTCGGCGAGCACGGCCTGCACTGCGCGGGCTTGCGGTACCGGCGTCGCTGTCGGCGTCGGGCAGCTTCCTCGCCGGGCCCGGGAGGTATCCGCGGCCGGCCCGGAACTGCCCACCTGACGAATGCCCAACCCAGGTCCAGGACATGTACGGTGAGGTGCTCATGTGGCTCGCTCTCCGGCGCAGGTTGCGGAGTCGGTTTGTTGATCACCGGGAACGGGATGCGGCGGTCGTACCTTGCCGCCGTCAGGCTGCTCGCCGTCGGCGCCGGCGTCTGGTTCGGGCTTAACCAGAGTGGGCCGTACGGACCGCTCGTCCTTGGCTGGATCGCGCCGCCGGTGGCACTGGCGCTGGCTGCGCTCGCCGTCCACCGGACCGCGTCGACGGCTGGGCTGCCGGCCGGGGCGCGGCGATTCTGGAACGGGATCGGCATCGTCTGCGCCTCCTCGGCCGTCGGCCTGGTCGTGCAGGCGGCGTATGCCCTCACCGGTCGCGGGCTGCTGACTGCGGCCAGGGCGCCGTCCGCGGTCGGGCTGGTCTACCTCTTCAGCCTCGGGTACGCGGTCTGGATGCTGCTGCGGGTACCGATCGGCCCTCGCAGTCGCAGCGAGTGGGCCCGGCTGTGGCTCGACGCCGCCACCGTGATGCTCGGCGCGGCCGTGCTCATGTGGTACATCGGCTTCAGCCCGCTGCTCACACATGGCAGCAGCCCGCACGTCGTCTGGATACCACTGTTGGTCGGCGTGATCTGCCTGGCCGGCGTGTTCGCGACGATCAAGATCGTGCTCGCCGGAGCCCGGCCGGTTGACCCGGGAGCGCTGCGGCTACTCGGCGCCGGACTGGTCCTGGGCGGGGTCAGCGCGGGCACCGCGACGTTGGTGGCCAACCAGCCACACCTCGTCCCCGCCCAGATCTCCGTGCCACTGATCGCGGTACTCGTGGTGCTCGCCGGGGAACGGCAGTGCCGGGCGACCGCGACCGACCGGCCGGAGTCCGTACGCCCGCGGCGGCCGCAGGTGAGCTTCCTGCCGTACACCGCCGTGGCGGCCACGGACGTGCTGCTGGTCTTCGCTGTGCTGAACCCGGCTGACGACCGCCGCTACCTGGTCGTGGCCGGAGCCATCACGGTCACGGCGCTCGTGGTGGTACGCCAGATGGTTGCGTTCAATGACAACGCGCGCCTGGTCGACCGACTGCGCCAGCAGGAGGACCAGCTGCGCCACCAGGCGTCCCACGACGCGCTCACCCAGCTCGCCAACCGTGGGATGTTCGCCGACCGGCTCAACTCCGCTCTCGACCACGGCGCCGGGGCAGGCGGCGCCGGGCCGAACGGCAGCCTCACCGTGCTGCTCATCGACCTCGACGACTTCAAGAGCATCAACGACACCCTCGGGCACACCGTCGGCGACCACGTGCTGACCGCGGTCGGTGAACGTATCCGCCACTGCGTACGGCCTGAGGACACCGTCGCCCGGTTCGGCGGCGACGAGTTCGCCGTCCTGCTGCGGCATGCCTGGCCGAGCGCGATCGACGACATCGCCGAACATATCCTCGACAGCCTCAGCCACCCGGTCGTGGTCGACGGGTACGAACTGCTCGTGCAGGCGAGCATCGGCCTGGCCGACGCCCAGCCCGGCGACGACCCGGAAGCCTTGCTGCGTAATGCCGACATCGCAATGTACACAGCCAAGGACACCGGCAAGGCAGGCTTCGTGCGGTACGCGCCGAGCATGGCGGCGCGCATCCTCGAACACGCCAGGCTCGGCGCGCAACTGCGCCAGGCGCTCGACGACGGCCAGTTGCACCTGCTGTACCAGCCCGTCGTCCGGCTCGCCGACGGGCACATCATCGGCATGGAGGCGCTGGTGCGGTGGCGGCACCCCAACCACGGCCTGATCGTGCCCGCCGACTTCATTCCCACCGCCGAGCGGACCGGCCTCGTCGTGCCGCTCGGCCGTTGGGTGCTGCGCGAGGCGTGCCGGCAGAAGGCGGTGTGGCGCAAGGCGTACGGCGACCTGTCCCCTGCGACCATAGGGGTCAACGTCTCTGGGCGCCAACTCCAGGAGCCCCGTTTCGCCGACGACGTGACCGACGTGGTGCGCGAGACGGGGCTGGAGCCGCACAACCTCGTCCTCGAAGTCACCGAGACCGCCGTCCTCACGGGTGGGCAGACCCTGGAAAACCTGCACGCCCTGAGGGCGTTCGGGGTCAAGCTGGCCCTCGACGACTTCGGCACCGGCCAGTCCTCGCTGGGGCTGATCCGCACCTGCCCGGTGCACATCCTCAAGCTAGACAAGTCGTTCGTAGCCGACCACGGCGCGCGGGCCGACCAGCAGCGCGCGGTCGCCACGGCGGTCGCCCACATCGCCAACGCGCTGGGCCTCGACGCCGTAGCGGAGGGCATCGAGGGCCCCGAGCAGGCCGAACGCGTGCAGGAGCTGGGGTACCGGTTGGGCCAGGGGTTCCACCTTGCCCGGCCCGGGCGCCCGGAGCAGATTGACCAGCTCCTGGCCCACAACGCGACGGCACCCTGACCCGGTCAGCCGCCGCGGTGGCGCGGCGCGGGGCGGCGACGGCGGATCAAGAGTCGGTGATTCTCCCGACTGGTCAGTGTCCCCAGGTGCCGGTGTCCCAGATCGGTGCGCCGTCGGAGTCGCGGTACAGCACCAGGTTTCCGTCGTTCTGCAGGATCAGCGTGGCGGTGCGGTCCGGCCCCTGGTACGAGTGCGAATCCCACACCGCCTGCTGTTGCGGGTTCTGCAGGACGAGGTTCCCGTCGGCCTGCAGGATCAGCCGGGTGCCGTTGCGGTTGACGACCTTCCACAGCACGATCGACGGCGTCGTCGGCGTCGCGGCCTGGTACAGCACCAGGTTGCCGTCGCCCTGCAGCCACAGGTAGAAGCGGCTGTCGTCTGAGCGCAGCGCCGACAACCGGCGCAGCACCTGGTTGAACCGCAGCCGCGATGAGAAGTCGCCGCGCAGCGCCACGGACATGTCCGAGTACAGCGGTTCCTTCGGTACGCCGCCGGCTGTCGTCACACCGTAGTGGCATTCGGAGCTGGACGTGTCCGTGGCGCACACACCGGCGGGCTGGTCCTGGTACGAGTACAGGAACAGCGGTCCGGTGTAGTCCAGGGCCCGCCACATGTACACCGCTTCGAGCAGGTAGTTACGCACGGCGGTCAACGGCAGGACGGGGATGCCCGCGCCCGCGGTTGGATAGCCGATTTCGGTGCCCCAGATCTTCTTCGCCGAATCGCCGCCCGCCACCATGACGTCGCGGACCTCGGCGAGTTCCCCGCCACACCGCTTTCCGGTGGCCGGATCGGTGTAGAACGGCGGGCCGAACCCGTTCCAGAAGTAGTAGTCGCACTGGGGTTGGTTGGGACCGAGGGCACTGTTCGCCGCCGGATACGGGTGGTAGGCGACGGCATCGAAGGACCCGCGGGCCCCGGCGGCGTATCCGGCCCGCAGCCAGCTGGCCGCAGTGTTGGGGTTGTCGTTCATCTCCGCGGCGGTCGGCGGATCGCCCGCCGGTGCCGACGCACCGGCCACAACCGCGCACGTCGGACACGCGGCCTTCACGACCGGGTACGCCAGCTTCACCAGCTCCCAGTACCGCTTCTTGCGGTCGGCGATGCGCTGCTGGCGGGTGGTCGCCGTGCCGTAGTCGGCGAACGGCGTGAGGTTCGGCTCGTTCCACACCTCGTACGCCTGCGCCCGGCTGCCGAAATGGCGTACGGCGCTGTCGACGATGTCGACCCAGTCCCGGTCGTCGGTCGGGAACCAGTTGCCGGTGTCGTGCCCGGCGGCCCACGATGGTGCGTACGCCAGCACGACCAGCACTCGCATCCCGCGCGCACTGGCGGCGTCGACGATCGGGTCGATCTGGTCCCACTGCATGCCGCCCGGACACGGGTTCGGGCACGGCGTCTCCTCGACGTGGCCCCAGTTCAGGTCGACCCGGACGATCGGCTTCTTCGCGCCGACGTAAGCGTCCATGCCGTCGAACTCGTCGACCATCGATGCGCGGATCCCACCCTCGGCGAACCCGACATCGCCGGACGTGAATACCCCCGACCCCGCCCATTCCCCGGCGCCTGCGCGGGTGATTACAGCGGCGCCGAACCCGACCACCGCAACGGCGGTCACCAACGCCAGCACACGATTGCGCACCAGACCAGCCACAAGCCGCTCCCCGTTGGTCGACCGCGAATCCCGGCGCCCCATACTTCCACATGGGTTTGCCGCGCGCTTGCCAAGGCGATGCCGTCGGCGACAGCCTCACGCACCACCCGTGCGGTCGGTCGGCGGTAGAAGCGTGCGCCTGACCCTGGGCTGCGGTTGGTGGCGCTGTTGGCTGATCATTGAGCGGTGATGAGCAGTGCCGCGTCGCCGGTGGAACCGGCCACGTTTTCGTTGGCCGTCCCGCCGCTGTTCACCGCTCTGGGCCCGGCCCGTAGCGTGCTGATCGCCGGTGCAGGCGGCGGGTTCGACGTGTACGCCGGTCTGCCGCTGGCCCTTGCGTTGTGGCACGGCGGTGTGCAGGTGCACCTGGCCAGCCTGTCCTTCTCCCAGCTCGAACTGTACGAGCGGGTGCCGACCGTGGTCCGGTGCGCCGGCCCGCCATCGACCGTGACCGCGTAGCCGGCCAAGCCGTAGTTGTCGGTGGCCGCGCCCCACGTCGCCTTAGCCCCGGTCGCGGTGATGTTGCTGATGGTCAGGCCCGGCACGTCGCTCGGTGGGATCAGATCAACCACCGTGAACGAGCGCTGGATCCGCGCGGACCGCTTGGGGTCGCGCTTGGCGCGGGCGCACAGCGTGTTCGCGCCGCGATCAGGTGTAGTGAGCACTGACTTGCTCGATAGCGCGCCGTGACTATGGGCCGGCGTCGATGGCCACGTCTACCCCGTTGGCATGACCTACGGAACCCCGATGTCCGGATAGATCAACGAAGCCTGTCGAGACCTTGTGCCTGACGATGTCGGCCAATGGCGCGTCGCGCCAGGTACGCCACCGTTTGAGCCGCCCAGGTCGGCACCGACTGACCGTAAGCTGACGCTGCTCGGTGAGCATCCGCAGCGCGCTCGCCCGGTCTGCGCTGCGATGTCGGACGCGCCCACGAATACTCGACACCATGAACGTGTCCCCACCGCTGGCGAACCTGATCACTCTTGGCGCGCGTGATCTCCCGACCCCGCGCAACTTCTACCGCACGCTCGGCTGGCCCCAGATCATGGACGACGGCGAGTTCGTGGCCTTCGAACTTCGCGGCATCGTGCTAGCCCTGTTCCCCCTCGCCAAGCTCGCCCGCGACGGGAACACCGAACCCGAGCCGAGCACCGGAGGCATCCGCTTCACCATAGGCGTGCAGGTCGACAGCGCCGAGGAGGTCGACCGTCTCACCGAGCAGATGCGCGCCGCCGGCGCTCGCGTGACAAAGGAACCCGTCGACGCGGAGTTCTTCACCGGACGCTCGGCCTACCTTTGCGACCCAGAAGGCAACTACTTCGAGATCGCCTGGGCAGACATGCCGAACAACCCCGTCGTCATCGCAACCCGCCGAGCCGCCGGCGCCTGAACACCAACGCTCCGGTCAAGTCCTGCTCCGCAAGCACAGCCACTCCCGGCCGGGGATGCACGCCAGCCGGATGGAGCCACTTACCTCCGCCACGGTGGGGCCGAGCAGCCTTGACATCGCCATTCGAGCGAGCCTGGGCGGCCGCACGATGGGAGGACGAAGGTCGCCGTCGGTGATCGGCCTCCGCAGCCACCTCCACTCCGTGCGCGGCCGTTCGGTGGGCAGGAAATGCCCGAGCGCTCCGAAGGTGACCGCGAGGTCGAAGTCCTCCGCGAAAGGCAGAGCCCGGGCATCGGCCCGCACCCACGTGGCGTCCGGGTGCGCGCTGCGCGAGCATGCCGGCGCTGAAGTCGGCCCTACCAGCACGCCGGGGCAGCAGCCACCCTCACTTCGAGGCCATTTTCCGATCATGGCGTGGCATCGTCTGCGCACGCGAGCGACCTAGGAGCAACTGGAGTCCACTGTGGACGGAGCCTAGGTCGGGCCTGACCCGAGTTTCCCCAGATCAGACCAGATTTGATGTTGCGCGCCGGGCTGCCCCGGTCGGCTACTGGTGCCCACGGATCGGGTGCGGCCGGTACGGCGACTCGATCCGCTCGAGGTCCTTGTCGGACAGCGTCACGTCCACCGCCCCGAGCGCGTCCTGCAGGTGCTCGAGCTTGGTCGCGCCCACGATCGGCGCGGTGATACCCGGCTTGCCCAGCATCCAGGCCAGCGCCACCTGCGCCGGCCTGACGCCGTTGTCCGCCGCCACGTGGTTAACCGCATCCACCACGGCGAAGTCGTCCTCGGTGTAGAGGGTGTCACCGAACTGGTCGCTGTTCGCCCGTACCGTGCGCTTCTCGCCACTGCGGCCGCGGTTGCCGGCGAGCAGGCCGCGGGCCAGCGGGCTCCACGGGATCACCCCGACGCCGGTGGCCACACAGTACGGGATCATCTCCCGCTCCTCCTCCCGGTAGACGAGGTTGTAGTGGTCCTGCATCGACACGAACTTCGTCCAGCCATGCCTGTCGGCGGCGTGCTGCATCGAGGCGAACTGCCAGGCGTACATGCTGGACGCGCCGATGTAGCGGGCCTTGCCGGCGCGTACCACGTCGTGCAGCGCCTGCATCGTCTCCTCGATCGGCGTCTCGTGGTCGAACCGGTGGATCTGGTACAGGTCCACGTAGTCGGTCCCGAGCCGGCGCAGCGAGTTGTCGATGCCGGCGAGGATGTGCTTGCGGGACAGGCCACGGTCGTTCGGGCCCTCGCCCATCACACCGTGCACCTTGGTGGCCAGCACGTAGTCCTCACGGTTACCGAACAGCCTGCCCAGCAGCCGACCGGTGATCTGTTCGCTGATCCCCGCCGAGTACACATCAGCGGTGTCGAAGAACGTGATACCACCCTCGACAGCGCAGCGGACGATCGGTTCGGCTTCCGATTCATCAAGCGCCCACGCGCGCTGCGCCTTGTCGCCGTAGCTCATCATGCCCAGACAGATCCGGGAGACCTTCAGGCCGGTCAAGCCGAGTCGCGCATAGTCCATGCCCCGATCCTCGCCCGGCAACCCGCCGGTGGCGACCGGAAGCCGCCACGGCCTGCCAGCGCCCGGCGCCTTCCCCGACCGATCACAGCAACCTCGGCCAATCGGTGCGCACACGGGCGGCACGTGAGAGCGTCAGCCCGACGGTACCGTTGGCTTGCAATCGGTGGCGGGTCGGGGACATGACCGAGGAGCTGTGACGGAGGCGGCTTGTCCGTGGGCTGGTGGCTGCCGCCCTGGGGTCCTCGGTCGATGTGCTGCGTGTGGAGCGGCTTCGGGGCGGATCGAAGAAGGCCGTCTTTCGCCTGATGCCGTATCGCCGCCGCAGCCGCGGACCACCGAATTATCCGCCGCACCGCGCGCACAGCGGCATGACCGCACACCTGATCTTCCCTGCCAAGGATCAGCGGCTAGGGCTTCGACGAGCGCCAGCGAGGAGCTGCCGCAGCTATGCCCGGCCTGCCCCGGTGGATATCGTCTGATCGACTCAGCCCCGCCGCCCGGGGGGTCGGATCGGGGTCTGGCAAGTGCGCTCGCCTACGGTTTCAACTTGTCGGTTGACAGCGGTAGTCGGTGGGCATAGGGTTACTTTCAACTAGGGAGTTGAAAGTTGGGGAGAGGGTGCCAATGGCGGCAGACACCCTGTCGCGGGTCTTCGCGGCACTCGCCGATCCGACCAGGCGCGACATGGTAGCCCGGCTCGCGGCGGGTGACGCGACCGTGAACCAGCTCGCCGAGCCTTACCCGATGACGCTCCAGGCGGTCTACAAGCACCTCAAGGTACTCGAGGACGCCGGGGTGGTGAGCCGACCGGCGGGGCCGCAGCCCCGGCCGGTACGGCTGGAAGCGGAGGTCTTCGACCTGATGGACATGTGGATCGAGCGATACCGGCGCCAGGCCGAGCAGCGGTACCGCCGTCTCGACGCCGTACTGGCGCAGATGAACGACGACACGACGACCGAACAGACCGAGAAGGGAGGTGCGGCATGAGCACCATCGCCGAGACCACGATCGAGGCCGACCCGAAGGTGCCGATCATCCGGATGCGCCGGGAGTTCAACGCCACGCCCGAGCAACTGTTCCGGGCGCACACCGATCCGCAACTGTTCGCGCAGTGGGCCGGTCCCAACGGGATGCACACCCGCATCGAGGAGTGGGACGCGCGCTCAGGCGGCAGCTGGCGCTACGTGTCCACCCGCGACGGGCAGCGGTACGCGTTTCGTGGCTGCTTCCACGACGTGCGGCCGGACCGGATCGTCCAGACGTTCACCTTCGAGGGGCAACCCGACGCCGTGGCGTTGGAGACGCTATGGTTCGAGAACCTCGGCGACGGGCGGACACTCCTGCGCACACAGTCTCTTGTGGACAGTTTTGAGGACCGAGACGCGTGGCTCGCCAGCGGCATGGAGGTCGGGGTCAACGAGGGCTACACCAAGCTCGAGGAGATGCTCGCCGATGGCACTGTCTAGCCTGCCCGCCGAGCGGCACCGGCAGGTCAGCCACGAGTTCACCGACCGGGTCCGGGGCGCCCGGTCGTGGGACGCGCCCGCGCCGGTCGCCGGGTGGACCGCCCGCGACGTTGTACGCCATCTCATCGAGTGGTTGCCGCCGTTCCTAGCCGCCGGCTCCGGCATCCGACTGCCGGCCGGGCGGTCGGTCGACGACCCGGCCGCCGCATGGCGGACCCACTGCGACGCGGTGCAGGCCCTGCTCGACGACCCGGCGACGGCCGGCCGCGTCCTGGCCAATCCACATATCGGCGAACTGCCGCTGGACCGCGCGATCGACCAGTTCTACACGGCCGACGTGTTCATGCACACCTGGGACCTGGCCCGCGCCACCGGCCAGGACGACCGCCTCGACCAGGACTTCTGCGCGCAGCTGCTGGCCGGGATGGAGCCGATGGAGGAGATCATCCGCTCGTCCGGACAATACGGCCCCCGCGTGCCGGTGAAGGAACACACCGACCCGCAAACCAGGCTGCTGGGCTTCATCGGCCGCGATCCGGAGTGGACCGCCTGACATGACCGGGCTCCACGTGCGGCCGACCCAGTAATCCCGGACGGCACGCTAAAGCTTCCGGTCATCGGCAGCTCCGGTCGGCCGTCAATGTGTGGCGATCACCGTGCGTGACCGCTCGCTCGGCGGCATAGAAAGACGTTCTGCGTGTCGATGCAGGACGAAGGAACGTCCCCCTGATGCGCTTGTCGGGCTTGGTGTCCCATCGCAGGAGGAGGACGTTCATGGGTAACGGTAGCGGTGTGTCCCGCGGTGATCGCAACCGCAACGCTCGGCTCGCTCGGTTGCGGATGCTGGTCCCGCCCGTGAACGCGATCGCGGGCATTGATCTGGCGGACCGCAAGCAGATGGTCGTCGTCACGGACCATGACTCGAAAGTGTTGGCACGTAAGACCTTCCGGTGCCATGCCTGGGATTTGGGCGCGGCGTTGGACTGGGCGGGCAAGCAGGCTGCCGGGAAGGGTTTCGCAGGGGTCACGGTGGCGTGTGAGCCGACCGGTCACCGCTGGCGGGTATTGGGCCAGCTGGCCGCCGAGCGCGGGATGCCGTTCGTGTGTGTCCAGCCGATGCTGACCTCCTGGGCCCGGCGCAGCGAGGATCTGACCTTCGACAAGACCGACGAGAAGGACGCCGTGCTCATCGCCCGGTTGACGGCGCAGCTGCGCTGCTACATTCCCGAACCGGTTGACCAGACGTGGGGCCGGCTGCGGCATCTGGGCGCGCGTCGTGAGCAGCTGCTGACCGAAGCGGGCAGTCAGGTCCAGCAGATCCGGGCGTTGCTGGAATGCGTCTGGCCGGCGGCGCTGCAGACCGCGCGGCAACCGTTCCGCTCCTCGACGTGGACGGCCGCGATGTCGATCGTGGTGGACCGCGATGGAGGGGACCTGAACCGGACCCGGCGGCTGGGGTTGGTGCGGTTTGAGACTGCGGTGCGCCGGGAGGTCGTCCGGCGGGGCAGGCAGAAGCCCTGCCTGCGGATCGTGCGGCTGCTGTTCGCGGCGTTGACCGATCCGGCCGGCGTGATCGCCCACCGTGCGGGCGCCCTGGAGCGGGTTGCGCTGCTGATCAGCGACTGGCTCGAGACCCACCGCCGGCTGTTGGACACCGAGACCCGGATGACGACTGTCCTGGACGAGCTGCGGCTGACCGAGCTGGTCACCTCGATCACCGGCCTGTCCGCGATCGGCGCCGCGGCGATCCTGGCCCAGACCGGTGACCCGCACCGCTTCTCCAGTGCCCGGGCGTTGGTCAAACACGCCGGCCTGGCACCACGGGAAAACTTGTCCGGCGCGTTCAAAGGCCGCACGAAACTGACCGGGCAAGGACGCCCCGGACTCCGGCTGGCGGCGTGGCGAGCCGTGTGGGGCGCGCAACGCGCCAACCCGGTCTACGCAGCCCGGTTCACCCACCTGACCACCCGGGAGCAGAACAAGCTCACCGCCACCCAGGCCCAGGCCGTCATCGCCGCAGCGATCCTGCGGCAACTGCACGCCGTCGTCACCACCAGCCGAGCCTGGAACCCGGCCATCGCCACCCACGGCGCCGAACGTCGCGCGGTGATGCCGATCGCCGCCTGACATCAGCGGGCGGCCCGTCGAGCTGGGTCGGGGCGAGCCCCACGCGGCATTGAGGAACCACGGTTACCTCGACGCTCATCATGGGCAGCCCCGCCCGTCGTCTCACCAACCCGATTACACGCTGCCGGGACCAACCCCATTACCGCTATGCAGGAACAGACGACGGACGAGGCACCCGACCAAGGCTTGACACAGAACGACTTACGCTGATGAGAGGTTATGGTGATCAAGTGGCATGTCGCATAACCGAACTGGTCCTGGACGCACGTGATCCCGAGCTGCTGGCGCGGTTCTGGTGCGAGGTACTGGGCTATGTCGAGCTGGAACGCGTCGAAGGGGACATAGAGATCGGGCCGCCTGGCGGCGGCTTCGGCGGCCCGCAGCCCACGATCGTCCTGAGCCAGACTGACGAGCCCAAGGCCGGCAAGTTGCGTCTGCACATCGATGTGAATGCCACCGACCGGGAGCAGGACGATGAGCTGGAGCGGTTGCTCGCGGCCGGCGCCCGCCGAGTCGATATTGGGCAGACCGGCGCCGAGTCATGGCATGTGCTCGCTGACCCTGAAGGTAACGAGTTCTGCCTACTGAAACGTCGGGTGCCAAAGATATAGCCGATCAATCACCCGACGCCCGCTCATCGGCCAAAGCCGCGAGCGCCTGTCGCCGGACTATGAAGAATGACCCCTCGGGGTCCAGAGGGGTCGTGCCGACGGCGATCATGATCGGCATCAACCTGTCGGCGTTTCTCCTGGCGAGGATTGTGTACTTGGAGATACACCGCCTGTGACGGATGCACACAGGCCACGACCCGTCATTACGGCTGCTGCATCAGGTCCAGAGGTACAAGCCCTGCTCCGCCTCGGCTATCGGCGCGCCCCACGCGAAGAAACTTCTCCAGCCGCGGTCGCGCGCCGGGATCTCCAGCGGCTCCGGCGGCCGTACCTTGAACGCCGCCGAGACGGAGCGGCTGAACGCTCACGCCGCGTTGGTGACCAGGCGAGGTGCGGGGATGGCCGCGACCCCCTCAACACGCCGCTGCGAACGACCGAACCCAACGCCGCCGGACGGCCCAGCAACGGACCGCGCGCTCACAGCCTGCTCGGAAGGACTCGGTCGGGTCCGGTGAACGAAATGAGGGCAGTCCATGGCGTCATGCGATCTCGATGGTCGGCCTCAACGATCGCTCAAGGAGGGTGGCGAGTTGGGAGACCCCCGCTTCGAGAGCCTTCTGCGGTGGTGTCCCGTGCTCCCCGAACCAGGTCACTGTGACCTCGTTGGTTTTGGCCGACCACGTGCCCCTCACGACGCCGCCCGCGACCACGAGGTTGGCCTTGTGCGTAACCAGGGTACGTCGTGCCGCAGGCACGACGTGCTCATCCTTGGTGCCTGGACCGATGACCCACTGGTCGAGTCCGGGCAAGAGTCGCACGGCTTTCGTAGGTCGCGCGGCCATCAAATCGTCGACGTCCTCAATGAGGACGTAGGCGGTCTCGCCCTCGACGTCGACCGGCTTCAGCCGATCTTTGAGAACACTGAGCCAGGAGGCCAGGTGCTTGCGGCCGGCGCTTAGCCCGTCGCCGAACCGGTTGTAGATGTGGTCCAGGGTCGCCGGCCCGTAGGTGCGCACGTACGAGGTGATCGCGTGCAGCCCCGCCTCGTCCAGATCCCAGATACCCGCCCAATGGGGGCTGTCATCGAGACGCTGGAACGTGGGTTGCCTGTCGCGCGGTGGCCCGAAGCTCATGTCGCCTTGCCAGGTAAGCGGCTTGATCAGCGTGCCGGCACCGGCGTTGAACACAGGGCGCAGGTGCCGGTAGGCCGCCTTGCGTGTCACCGCGGCACCCAGCTCTTCGACAGTCAGCGGCCCGTCCCTGAGTGCCTCGCGAACCGTTTCGCGGAAGGCTGGCCAGTCCGTGGGCTTGAGTCGGTAGTACTCCTGCCAACTGGGCAGCTCCCACTGGCGACCGGACGCCCGCAGCGCAAGGTAGGCGCCACCATCGGCGGGTGAGAGATAGTGCGTCGCGCCGCGAAAGGCGTACGCCTTGATGATCTGCCCCTCCTCCAGCGCGCGGGCGACCTCCCCGGGCCGCGACCCGGTGCGTCGTACGCGGACGGCAAGCTCGGCCAAAGCCTCACTCACCGCCGGGATCGCGCCGAGGCGCTCCACCACCCCCACGATGGAATCCTGACCGACTGGCTCGAGCAGATGCCGCCGCATCCGCCAGGCAAGGGCCTGCGACCATCTGATCGACATCCTCGCAGGCTAACCACAGAACCGGACGATCCGCAGCCGCATGTGGCGGCTCTACCCGACCTAGCCGAGACCCCGTGAGGGAACGCGCCGCTCACGGGCGCAACACATGCATAGGCACCCAACCAGAACCAGGATCAAGACGCGGCCCTCGGCTGCTCACGCGCGCACATCGGCATGGTCGCGCGTCCGGCGGCCGTCGACCACTACCGACCGCGACGGTCGCAGAAACGGCCAGCGCACACCACCAGCGGCAAATCCGTGCGGTGGCCGTCGTGCATCTTTCGGTCGGGACTCAGGGCAGCCGCATCGCTGTCAGGGCCGGGTCGCGCCGTCCTGCCGGGGGTCGGGTGGCGCGTCCGACCGGTCCAGCGTCTGCGCGGGCGGGTGTGGATGTCGCCGCCGATGATCTCGTGACCAGCGTCGTTGTGCTGGATCCCGCACGGTTGCGGCGAGCAGCGCGAGCGCTCCGGTCAGTACGCAGGCCCATCGCAGGTGCGCGGCTGCCCAGCCGTCGCCCGGCGTCGCGTACAGGGCCCAGCCGTTGGGCAGCACGGAGGCGAGGACCGCGGCGGCGAACACTGCGGGTCCGGCGGCGACGCTGGCGTCTCGGGCGCCGGACCAGTGGGCGACGCCGCCGGCGACGGCGAGCGCGACCGCGGTCAGCGCCGCGCATTCCAGGCTGAGCGCCGCTGCCAGGCTGCCGGGTCGTACCCACAGCAGCGCCCCCGCCCAGGGGATGGCTACGGCCAGCGACGCGAGGCCGCAGCGCACGCCGTACCGCCAGGCGAGCGGCACGGGTGCGGCGGCGAGTTGGTTCGCGGCCGCGTCGTCGGCCAGCGCCACCACGCTGGTGGCCAGCAGCACCGCGACGACCCGCAGCAGGGTGACCGCGCCGGCCGCGTCGCGCACGTCGCCGGCCTTCCAGGTCAGCAGGCCGGCGGCCATCAGCCAGCCGGCGAGCACCGGCGGCCAGCGGGTGGTGCGGGGCAGCGCGCCGGCCAGCACGAGTTCGCGCAGCACCCGGGCGCGCAGAGCCGCCGGTGTCACGGAAGCTGCGCCCAGCAGGCGGCGAGCGTCGCGATCCACGCGACGGCCGCGAACGCCAGCAGCCGCCGCCGGTGCGGACGGTGGCGCAGCAGGGCCGCGACGCCGGCGAGCAGCGACAGGCCGAACAGGTACAGCGCATGCCAGGCGTGTGAACCGGCGCCCATGGTGTGCGTCTGGTAGTACGCCGGCGACATCGTCCACGGCGCGGTCCACCAGACGGCACCGTGCTCCGTGACCGCCACCACCCAGGCGATCAGCGCGAACAGCACCACCAGCGGGAGGCCGCGCCACGGCAGCCAGCGGGCCACCGCGGCGCCGAGCAGGCCGCCGCCGAGCGTGCCGAGCGGGATCACCGCCAGCTCGGCGACGCCCTGCACCCGGCTCACCGAGTCGCCGAAGTGCTCCACCAGCCAGAGGACGGCAGCGAACCCGGTCGCGACCGCGGTCGGGCCGAGGACGCCGAGGCAGGTCGCCAACGTCCGGGCCGACGCGCTGAGCGGCGCGGCGGCCAGTTGCGACTCGGCGTGCGAGCGGCGGGCGCTGGATGCGACCAGATTGGTCACGAAGAACGTGGCCGGCCCGAACCACAGCA
>WNGE01001601.1_pt1 | contig 28508 bp, 28 predicted proteins | sample 5400651 | NCBI WGS metagenome assembly WNGE01 (sample SAMN13153370, study PRJNA577476) | soil metagenome | isolation source: 60 cm soil or saprolite under grassland replicate 2 | place: USA:California | collected 2016-06-15 | reverse complement strand
GCCGTGGTCCCAACCCAAACGCTTCCGGATCTGGCAAAATAGAATTCTCATTGTAAAGCCGCACGGCTTCAGCAAGCGCTTTACTCTTATTGAGCCAGGTGGCGGTGGCCTGATCATAACGAGCGAGCACACTGTCGAGCCAATACGGTCGATTCTCGGCGAGCCACTGCTGCCGATAGGCTTCCTTCAATATCGCAAGCTCTTCCGACATCTCGCGCAACGAGTTGTAGATGTTTCCCCAGTAGCCACGTAGACGCGCAACCTTGCTGCCGTCGCCAAGATTCAAGTAAGCCTCCCAATACTCTCGGCTGAATTTTTCCACCACCTGCATCCGTCTGCCGAGGTGATCAAGTCTTTGTGCGGCAAAGCGCATGACGGGAATCATCGAGCGGTTGCGCCGTGCACGAGTTTCGTTGCGCAACAAAAGCTCGTCCGCGTTCTCCATGGCTAAACGCATTTCTCGAATCTGGCTGTTCAGCGCTCTCGCCTGCCTCTGGAACGCGGAGTTAAAAGGATCGCGCCAGAACAATTCATCGCTCGAACCGATGCCCAACAAACCGTTCACGCTGCCCAACGCCTGTAGCGCCTCGGTAAATTCGTCGCCATCGTTGCGAAAGAATGCCCAGTCAAAGTCTTTGTCAAACGCGTTTCTCTCGATAGGTTTGTTTTGCCAGGCGGCTGCAGCCCCAAGCACAATTCCATACCAGGTCATTTCAAACAACGACTCGCCATCATCGTCCCAACTCGTATTCATCATGCCCAGCGCGCCTGATGCCTGGCCATCTCGAACAAAGTTAGCAATGTTCCTGGAGGCTGATTCAAGATTCGGAAATATCTGATTCCAGTTGTGGACGCCCGGACAAACAAACTGTTCCAGACCAGCATCCTTAAAGGGTTTGATGCGCGGCAGGTAATCATCCTTCGGCGCATAGTCCCAGTTCATCACGATCATGTCCTTCGAAATATTACCGATCAGATCGGGATGATTCAGAGCTATGTCACCCCAGAACATCAGCCGGCGGTCGTAAGGCTTCAGAACATCGCGCACGCGATTCAGATGTTCGAAGTAGACGGCGCCGACACCGCGCGCTTTGACGGCTTCTCGGCTTTGTCCTTCACCCAATTCAAAAGTTTCATCGGCGCCGATGTGAAAAAATTTGCCGGGGAACAACTCATTCAGCTCGCGATACCAATCGGCGACGAGTTTGTAACTTCCCTCTTGTTGCGGCGACAAAACATCGCCGTGAGATGTTTCAGCAAGCTCATTGTACTTTTCCAGTTTCAATGCTTTGTGTAGGTGACCAAACGTCTGCTGCTCTGGTACCAGTTCGATGTGATAGCGGCGCGCGTAAGCTACCAACTCGCGAATCTCATCGGGAGTAAGTGAACCACCAGGCGGAGCGATTAATGGATTGGAGGCGCTCGCAAACGTTTGCTCCATATAAAAGGAGTGCATGTTGAGCTTAAACGCCGCAAACGTGCGCAACTGCCGTTTAATGTAATTGACGGTGGGAACTGGTCCCCTGCTGATGTCGTCAGAAACTCCACGCCAGCGCAGGGCCGGCCAATCCACGATTTCCACTGCAGGAACAAACGCACTAGTACCCTCCCCACGAACGAGTTGTTTCAGCGTTTGTAAACCGTAGAAAGTTCCCGCAGCGGTCTTGCCTGCGACCAGAATTTCATTAGTGTTGACAGCCAGGACGTAACCTTCCGGATCGAGATCCGTTGGTGCAGTGATGCCGAATCTCTTGAGTGCAAGCTGCACTGTCGCGTGATCGAGATTGCCAATGAGAATAGAGTGATGCGAGCGAGAGCTGGCGATTCTTATGGCCAGCCGCGCCGTTTCCTGTAAGTCACTCTGAAAGTCTTCCGCTGCAAAGCGATCGTCTTCTGACCGCGGATCAGCGAGAACAATGCGCGCTGCGGAAGCACGAGCGTTGCCACCAAGCCGAAACGTATCAACCTTAACCGCTATTTGTCTGGGCCGAGGTATTAATTGAATGGACGAAGCCGCTGTCGGCTCCTGGGCTACCGCGCCTGAACTAATGATGACAATCAAGCCGAGAAGCAACAACGGACGCACAACCGCGCTTCGTGTTAAAGTGTTCAGCATTGAAGAAAAGAAAAACGCCGGAGCTGGTCTTGGGTAAGAACGATATGAGTATTTAACCGAAATCGTCGGGGAATACAATATCCGAAAAGCGTCAGCCGCGGAATCGGGCGAATCAGAAGTTTGAGTTGAGTTGGCTTTATTGGATCCGCTCCATTCGCGTTAATCCGCGGCTGAATTGTTAAGTTGAATGAACAGGTTAGCGGTGTAAACAACTTTCGCTAACAAACCTTGCGGAAGGAACTCTTCTCTTGTCATTGATGCTTCAGGAAATCGCCGAGCAGCCTGAGGCGCTCGAGTCCACAATTCAAGCAGAGCGCGCAAAGATTTCAAGACTGGGAAACTTTTTGCGGGCGCGCGAGATCGATCTAATCGTGCTCGTGGCCCGAGGCAGCTCGGATAACGCTGCTCTGTTTGGCCGCTACCTGCTGGAGATTACAACCGGTATTCCCGTCTCACTTTCGGCGCCATCGGTCCACACTCTTTACGGCGCAAAACTCAATCTGCGGCACGCCCTGATCGTCGGCGTCTCGCAATCCGGCGAAGGTGAAGACATCAACCAGGTTTTGGAGAATGCCCGAGCGTGCGGCGCCTATACGGTCGGCATTACGAATGAGCCGTCGTCGTCAATGGTGAGCTTTGTCGATGAAACGTTACTGATGCACGGTGGCCGCGAGCGCTCAGTAGCCGCAACCAAGACTTTCACTGGCCAGATGATGCTCTTCTACATGCTTGCAGCTGAGCTCGCGCAGATGGCGCCTGTGTGGTCCTACGATGGGATTCCGGGTTTGGCAGCTCGTGCTCTCGAGCAACAGCCGGCAATACTAGAACTAGTCCAGCGTTATGTATTCATGGAAAATTGCGTCGTGGTCGGGCGAGGCCTTGCGTACGCAAACGCTTATGAGTTGGCGCTGAAGTTGATGGAAACTTGTTATGTGGTGGCTGAACGTTTTTCTTCGGCTGACTTTCTTCACGGACCGTTGGCGATGGTGGAGCGTCACTTTCCAGTGATTCTTTTCGCGCCTCCCGGAGTAATGCTGCCGGGGGTAAGAAGTCTGATCGCGCGGTTGCAAGAATTGCATGCAGACACACTGGTAATAACCAGCGATCTCAAGACCGCAGCTGATTGTTCGCGCGCGATCATCATGCCGAAAGAGATTGGTGAATTTGTGGCGCCCATCCCTTATATAATTCCCGGACAGCTATTCGCAGCATTGTTGGCCGACGCGAAAGGGCTGGACGCAGATCAGCCCCGGTCGCTATCGAAAGTGACCCGAACTTTGTAGCGTAAACTGTTAGCATGCCACGAAAACTGACTGTTTGCATTACGCTTGGAAACCAGCAGCATGAACATCCAGCTACAGGCACGCTCCAAAGGGCCCGTGTATTTGCAAGTACGCGAACAGATTGAAACTCAGATCGCTAACAAGACCGTCGCACCGGGAGACGCGCTGCCATCTCCGGGCCTGCTGGCGCGAACGCTCTCAGTCGATAGGGGTGAAATTCAACGCGCTTACTTCGAGCTAGAGCATGCCGGGTTGATTATCAAACAAAGTGGTAAGGACTTCCTCGGACACGCCAAGACAACCTATCGCGTCGCTTAGCCAATCAGCGGGGGCAAGCTCACGTCCCGACCACGAGCTGTTCAGAATTGAGTTCTGATAGTTGCCTGAAAGGCTTCCAATGCGAGATCAAGCGAACGAGCCGAGAAGCCTCTCAGATTGGGAAGATGGGCTCGCCCCCGCTCTGCTACTAATACTCAAGCTTAGAGTAAGGAACTTTACCGCTGCCCCGATCACTGGTTGCCATTCGTCTAACTACACTGCTCTGTGACTAAACGAATCTCGCGTGATATTCTTTTCGGCGCTTCAACATCCGGTCGCGAAAGCGCCAGAGCGAAAGTGGCGGAATTGGCAGACGCGCCAGACTTAGGATCTGGTACCGAAAGGTGTGGGGGTTCGAGTCCCCCCTTTCGCACCAATGAGAACGGAACAGTGAACAGTCCACAGTCCACAGTAAACAGTCAAACAGTTAACAGGAAACAGCAGTCAGTTCTTATCCGGCTGTTGACTGTTGACTGTTGACTGTTCACTGTTCACTGTTCACTGTTCACTGCTGACTAACCTGAAGGAAGGATGCCCGTTGGATGTTGAAGCGTCACAACGGGCTTAATGTTTAATGAAGACTGAGTTTGTGGATGTCTCCCCAACGCGCAAGGAGATCAAAATCGAAATTGACCCAGGCACTGTGCGCCAGACTTACGATCGCATTTGCGATCGCTACGCGAAGCAGGCCAAAGTGCCCGGCTTCCGGCCAGGACACGCGCCGCGCGCCGTGGTGCGCACGCGCTTCAAAAGTGAGATACGGGCACAGGCGCTGCAGGAGCTGGTTCCTGATGCTGTCAACGAGGCAATAGGTAAACACGAGCTCAACACACTCGGTGAGCCTGACGTCCAACTCGACAACACCGAAGCGCTTGAGAAGTTCGGAGAACAGCCGCTCGTCGTAAAAGTGAATGTTGAGGTGCTGCCGAAAGTTGAACTGCAAATATACAAAGGCATCGAAGCGGTTCGCAAAACTCGACCAGTAACCGACAAAAACGTTGACGAGATGATCGAAGCGTTAAGAGAAACGTCGGGAGCCATGCTGCCCGTTGAAGATCGGGGCGCCGTGCTTGGCGATACGGTTACCGTCAATGTCGAGGGAAAATTCCTCGATAACTCCGAAGAAGAAGACATCAAGGCGGACGACGTGGAGGTCATACTTGGCGGCAAGGGAGTTCAGCCGGAGTTCACAGATAACTTGACCGGCGTAAAGGCTGACGACGAAAAGACTTTTGTTGTTGACTATCCTGAAGACTTCTCCTCGAAGGGGCTTGCCGGAAATAAGGTTGAGTACACCGCGAAGGTGACGGCGGTGCGAGTGAAAGAACTTCCTGAGATCGACGACGAATGGGCCCGGAGCCTGGGCGAAGATTTTGATTCCGTTACTACCTTGCGCACGAAGATTCGCGAGAACATGGAGAAGCAGGCCGGGCAGGAAGCCGATCATCGCCTTCGTGCGGACTTAATGCAAAGACTTGTCGAGAGCCATCCGTTTGAAGTGCCCCGGAGTCTGATCGATCACCAGACCAGTTACCGGCTCGAGAGCGTAGTGCGCGACATGATTGGTAGAGGCGTTGACCCGCGCAGCCAGAACCTCGACTGGGAGCAAGCGCGCGAAGAATTGAAAGCCCAGGCGGAGCGGGATGTGCGCGGCTCGTTGCTGCTCGAACGCATCGCTGAAGAGGAGAAGATTGATGTCTCAAACGACGAAGTTGAAGCGGAGATTAAAGCCATTGCCAGGAGCTCGCAACAACCAGTAGAGCAAGTGCATAGCGTCTTGACAAAGGAAGGGGGCGAACGTAGCATCGCGAACAGATTGCGCAATCGCAAAGCGCTTGACCTGTTAGTTGAAAACGCGAAGATAACAGACGAAGAGTGGCGCGAAGAAGGGATGAAAGCTGAAGGCTGAAGGATGAACGAAGGAAGAGTATGGCTCCAACGTTTTCATCCCTCATTCCTCAACCTTCATCCTTTTTGTCTTGCGTACTTAAGAAAGGTTATTGAGATCCATGGCCCTGGTACCAATGGTCGTCGAGCAAACGTCGCGCGGTGAGCGCGCCTTCGATATTTTCTCGCGACTGCTGAAAGACAATATTATTTTTCTCGGCACCCCTATCGACGATCAGATTGCCAACTTGATCGTGGCACAACTTCTCTTTCTCGAAGCCGAAGATCCGGAAAAAGATATAAACATCTACATCAACTCACCGGGCGGCTCTATCACCGCCGGTATGGCTATCTACGACACTATGCAATTTATCCGGCCGGACGTAACTACCATCTGCGTCGGCCAATGTGCCTCGATGGGAGCGTTGCTGCTGACTGCTGGGGCAAAAGGCAAGCGTTTCGCCCTGCCAAACTCGCGCATACTTATTCATCAGCCTACCGGCGGCTCACAGGGCCAGGCAACCGATATCCGCATACAAGCCGAGGAAATCCTGCGCATGCGCGAACTTACTTCGCAGATTATTGCTAAGCACACCGGCCAGTCCTATGAAACGGTCGAACGCGACGTCGAGCGCGACAAAATTATGTCTGCCGCCCAAGCCAAAGAATATGGTTTAATAGACGAGGTAATCGCGCACCGCGAATAGAGCGCTGCCGCTGGAGAAGCTGCTGATGATTGCGAAAATGAAAGCGGGCGGGTTTAGTTGCTCTTTTTGCGGACGATCAAAAGGCGAGGTCGCAAACATCGTTACCGGTACGCCGCAGCGCGCGCCTGGAGTGCCCAAACAGATGATCGGCAAGAGTGCCTTCATTTGTAACGAGTGCGTTGAGCGCTATCATGAGATGGTTACGAGCCCGAAACTCCCTCGTAACTCGGCGGTTATCATTAAATAGATTGGTTCGCTCGAAGCTCGAAGGAGATCCCCTAATATATGGTCAGACGAACCGACGACACGTTGCGCTGTTCATTCTGTGGTAAGTCGCAGAACGAAGTTAAGAAACTTATTGCCGGTCCCACCGTCTATATCTGCAATGAGTGCATTGATATCTGTAATGAGATCATCACGGACGATCAGCAAGCCGAGTCCGTTGCGACGCGGCCGCCGCTGCCCAAGCCCGGCGAGATCAAAAACTTCCTTGACGAATACGTGATCGGGCAGGACGAAACCAAGAAACGCCTGGCCGTCGCCGTCTATCAACACTACAAGCGCATAGAGCTGGGGCGTAGACGCTCGGATGTTGAGATTCAAAAAGCGAACATCCTGCTTATTGGACCAACCGGTACCGGCAAGACCCTGCTGGCACAAACTCTGGCGCGCATGCTCAGTGTGCCGTTTACAATCGTCGACGCCACGACACTTACTGAAGCCGGTTATGTTGGTGAAGACGTCGAGAATATCATCCTTAAACTTCTGCAATCGGCAAACGGCGATGTCGAACGTGCCCAGCAAGGCATTATCTACATTGACGAAGTGGATAAGATTTGCCGCAAAGACGAGAACCCTTCGATCACGCGTGACGTTTCCGGCGAAGGCGTCCAACAGGCATTGCTGAAAATTCTCGAGGGCACGATTGCGAATGTGCCGCCGCAGGGTGGCCGAAAACATCCGCATCAGGAATTTTTTCCGATCGACACTTCGAATATCCTTTTCATTTGCGGCGGAGCTTTCGTTGGTCTCGAGAAAGTCATTGAGCGGCGGCTGCGGAATAAGTCCCTGGGCTTCCAGGCGGAAGTGAAAAGCGGCCGCCACCGGCATGCGGAAGCATTGGCTGCGGTGCAGCCCGAGGATCTAATTCGGTTCGGCCTAATTCCCGAGTTTGTCGGACGCTTGCCTGTATGTGGCGTGCTACATGAACTCGACGAAGGCGCACTCATCAAGATTCTTACGGAACCAAAGAATGCGCTGGTTAAGCAGTATCAAAAGAAATTTGACTTTGACAATGTGAAACTAAAATTCACGGAAGACTCGCTAAAGTCAGTGGCCAGACAAGCCGTTGAACGAAAAGTTGGCGCGCGGGGGCTGATGATGATTCTTGAAGAGTTGCTTTTGGACGCGATGTACACTCTGCCGTCTCAAAAACGCGTGAAAGAGTTTGTAATCACCAGCGAAATGGTGGAGCGGCGACGTGCCATTCCGGGTGAGGGATTAACGGGCATCGACGGCGCCGCAGCCTGAGGCTCTCTGACAAACCGAAGTTTGTCGAACAATTTTCCCAAGGTGGCGTACACTTGGGAAATGATCTACAATTAGACATCTTAATATAGGGGCGAGGCGGCAGTTTGAGCGGCTCGCCCTTCTTGCAAAAGCCGGGTTAAAAAGTCAGCCAGAATTATGGAAGAATATTCAGATCGTGCTCCTGCCGATGTAGCCTGGTACCCGATGGTTCCAATCCGCGACGTCGTCATTTTTCCTTTCACTAAAGTTGCTTTCAAGATAGGCCGGCAGGGGTCAGTGCGTGCGCTCGAGCAGGCGCTCGCTGCTGACCGCACTATTTTCCTGGCTACTCAGCATGATGCCACAATAGACGAGCCTGCGCCCGACCAGATTTATGGCGTGGGCACTCTCGGTCGCATACTGCAATCGCAAAAACAGGATAACGGGCAAATCAAAGTTGTAGTGGAAGGCCGCGAACGCGCCACTACTGTGCGTGTGGAAAACACGGACGGTGCCTTTATGGCTCTGGTGAAGCGCGCCGCGGTTGTTAACGAGGAAGGCACTCGCCTCGATGCGCTGGTGCAAAAGATTGGTCAGCTCGTCGAGCAACATCTGCGCTTGGCTCCCGAAAGTCAGACCGACGCCTTGCAGACGGCGTTGCGGAATCAGAATCCTTCGCACCTCGCCGATGCGCTCGCTTCTCAATTGCGCATCTCGGTTGAAGATAAACAGGGATTGCTCGAATTGTTTTCCTCGCAAGCGCGACTGCAGCGTTTGATTGAGTTGCTGGAGCTTGAAATCGAAAAGCGTCAACTTGATCGTTCGATTCAGACACGCGTGAAGCGTCAGATGGAGAAGGCCCAAAAGGAGTACTACCTTAACGAGCAAATCAAGGCGATTCACAAAGAGTTGGGACGCAAGGATGAAAAGGCCGAACTCGAGGATTTGAAGAAGAAGATCGAAGAAGTCGGCATGACGGAAGAGGCGAAGACGAAGGCCATGCAGGAACTGCATCGTCTCGAGGCCATGCCGCCGATGTCAGCCGAAGGAACGGTCTCACGCACTTATATCGACTGGCTGGTTAGCGTACCCTGGAAACAGAAGAGCAAAGAGATCAAGGACCTGTCGAAAGCTGAAGAGGTTCTTAACGAAGACCACTTCGGCCTGGAAAAAATCAAGGAACGTATTCTCGAGTATTTGGCCGTCCGTCAACTGGTAAAGAATCCGAAGGGTTCAATTCTCTGCTTTGTTGGTCCCCCGGGAGTCGGCAAAACGAGCCTCGGTAAGTCAATCGCGCGTGCTACCGGCCGCAAGTTTGTTCGCCTGTCGTTGGGTGGTGTCCGCGACGAAGCCGAGATTCGCGGCCACCGTCGCACTTACATCGGAGCCCTTCCTGGCCAGATAATCCAGATGATGAAAAAGGCGGGGACTGTTAATCCTGTCCTTCTCCTTGACGAAGTTGACAAGCTCGGTGCTGATTTTCGCGGCGACCCGAGTTCGGCGCTGCTGGAAGTTCTCGATCCCGAGCAGAACCACACTTTTCAGGACCACTACCTGGACGTGGAATACGATCTATCGAAAGTCTTTTTCATAGCCACGTCGAACGTGCTTCATACAATTCCGCCGGCGCTGCAAGATCGTCTGGAGATTTTGCGTCTTTCCGGTTACACCGAACGCGAGAAACTGGAGATCGCGAAGCGCCACCTCGTGCCGAAACAAGCTGAAGGCAATGGCCTGAAGCCGGAGCAGCTTGATTTCACCGACGAGGGTTTGCTCGAAATCATTCGCCACTACACGCGAGAAGCAGGCGTTCGCAACCTCGAACGTGAGATCGGATCGTGTTGCCGCAAGTTGGCTCGTCGCTTCGTCTCGGAAAACGTCGCTGAAGATTTCAAGGATATTATCGATGCCGAGCGCGTGCGCGGAATGCTCGGGCCGATCAAGTTTCGCCAACAGGGCGTGGCCGCAGAAAGCGAAGTCGGGCTGGCGACCGGACTTGCCTGGACTGAAATCGGCGGCGAAGTTTTGCAAATCGAGGCAACTCTTACGAAGGGCCGCGGCGGTGTAATGTTAACGGGTAAACTTGGTGACGTAATGCAGGAATCAGCGCAAGCGGCGTTGACTTGCATAAAAGCGCGCGCCGAGCGTCTGGGAATGAGTATCGACATTATACGCAAGCGCGATCTGCACGTTCACATTCCCGAAGGAGCGATTCCCAAAGATGGGCCTTCGGCAGGCATTACCATGGCCACCGCGATGGCCTCTGCTCTTACTCGCGCCCCTGTTCGCAAAAACGTGGCCATGACGGGAGAAATTACTTTGCGGGGCCGCGTGCTTCCGATAGGCGGTGTGAAAGAGAAGTTGCTTGCTGCTCATCGTTTTGGAATCGATACGATCATTATGCCGAAAGACAACGAGAAGGATCTGCCTGAGGTTCCTGAGGAAGTTCGCAACGCGCTCTGCATTAATCTGGTAGAAACGATTGATGAAGTGTTGGCGCTTGCCCTTGAGGAAGCCTGTCCCACTGATGCGGCCGCGACAGACGAGGCAAAGGCGCCGCCACTTTGGACAACCGAGCAACCTTCACAAGGCATCCAGACCAGTTAACTGCTTCCAGCTAATTCCAGCGGTACAGGGTTCAAGCTTTCACCTGCGGTCATTTCAGCCACAAGCTGAGGGCTGAGCTCTAAACTTCGTGTTGTTAGTTCCACAACTTTTCCCGATTACCCTAGGAGGAGATTCAATGAGTAAACAACAAGATGCTGATTTGATTCTGAAGCTTTACGACTTGAGACGAGAAGCAACTATGCGCGAAGCGCGTAACTGGTTCTTCACCTTCAATCCAACCTCCGTGCAGGACGTTATTGATGTCCTTCTGGGCGAGCATAGCGGCCACTATCGCATGGTAGTTTCCTACTGGGACATGGCCGCAGCCATGGTGAACAATGGTGCAATCGATGAGCAATTGTTCAACGAAACAAACGGCGAGCATCTCTTCGTTTATTCGAAGATAGAGCCGGTGATCGAAGAAATCCGCACCCTGTTTGGCAACCCCGAGTTTTTGGGCAATCTACAGAAACTGGTGAAGCGTATCCCGGAAAGCGAAGCAAAAATAACTGCCATACGAGAGCGCATGAAAAAGTTTGCCACGATGCGCGAGGAGCGCTCAGCTAAGGCGCAAACGGCTGGACAAGCCTAATAGAGATCCCCACGGGGTCAGCCCGCGTGGGGCGCTCGTCATCTGCTCTCGTTTAGAATGAAGATTACGAGCGCCGAATTTTTGAAAAGCAGCTTCCAGGCAGCCGACTGGCCCCTGGGGGCGCTGCCCGAAATCGCATTTATGGGTCGCTCGAATGTGGGGAAATCGAGCTTGATCAATTCCCTGCTTGCAGTTCGCGGTCTGGCGCGCACATCTTCAACGCCGGGGCGGACCCAGGCACTAAATTTTTTTCTTATTAACAAGCGATTTCGATTTGTCGATCTTCCCGGTTTCGGTTATGCTCGCGTACCGAAAGCCATAAAATCCACTTGGGGTGAGATGGTCACCAGCTACCTTGCAAAGCGGGAGCAGCTTGTGCTATCAATTCACATCGTAGATTCGCGCCACGAACCCACAAAATTGGATTTGCAGCTTCACGAGTGGCTTGAGCACAGTTCCAAGCCGCGATTAGTAGTTGCCACGAAATCCGATAAGCTGTCTAACAACGAGCTGAAAGAGAGTTTGCGACGCGTCAAACGCGTGTTCAGCAGGGATCGCGTGGTTGCTTTTTCCGCGAAGACCGGACGCGGCGGTAATGAAATTTGGCGGGCAATCGAGAGTGCAGTAACTGATTTCAATCTCCCGGCCCTTACTTAGACAGGTTTGAAAATAAGACAGGCCTCCAAAAATCAAAGTCGAGCGTCGAATCACAAATTCTCAAAGCCCCTTTTGCTTTTCTGACTTGTTCTAGACCACGAATGGCGGGATACATCGCATCCAAGTAGCTTGTGACCCCCTCGATATCGAGGTAAATTGCATAACATCTTTGAAGAGAATCTTGTTGCAGCCTTTGCGGATGATGCGCGGGCTTTGCGGGCAAATTGCAGTTAGCTTGTTAGTTCCGCGATCTTTTCCAGTTTCTCAACCTCCAAGAACCCAAAACTAACTCGGCCGCTGATTTCGCCGGCCGTAAAAATAATTTTTTGCAGCGAATTGATAGGATTGAATTGATATGGCACAGAGAACACGTTCACGCGCTTCAAGCGCGAACAACGATGACGGTAATGAAGAGAACGGCGGCACAGTAGCAACCGCCGAAGCTCCGGAAAAAGAGAGCCGAGACGGCAGAGACTTCGGCAGCGAAGGTTTCTTAAACCTGGCCGACCTCAAGGAGATGTCCATCTCAAAGCTGACCAGTATCGCCAAAGGCATGGACGTGCCTGGCGCCACGGGAATGCGGAAACAGGAGCTCATCTTCAAAGTGCTGGCAGCTCAGACCGAGAAGAGTGGCCTTATTTTTTCTGAGGGCGTACTCGAAACGTTACCAGATGGCTTCGGTTTCCTGCGGGCACCCGAGTACAACTACCTTCCCGGGCCGGACGACATCTACGTTTCGCCATCACAGATCAGGAAATTTGACCTGCGCACGGGAGACACAGTTAGCGGACAAATTCGTCCACCCAAAGAAGGAGAACGTTATTTTGCCCTAATCAAAGTTGAAGCAATCAATTTTGAGTCTCCTGATCAGGCGCGTGAGAAAGTTTTCTTTGACAATCTCACACCGCTCTATCCGGACGAGATGTTGAAGATGGAGGTTACGCAGGAAAACCTGTCCGCTAGAGTCATCGATCTGGTGACCCCGCTGGGCAAAGGCCAACGTGGCTTGATCGTCGCTCCACCGCGAACCGGTAAGACGATGCTGCTCCAAACCATCGCGAATTCCGTCACTCAAAACCATCCGGAAGTAACTTTGATTGTCCTGCTGATCGACGAACGGCCGGAAGAAGTCACCGACATGCAGCGATCCGTTAACGGTGAAGTCATTTCATCTACCTTTGACGAACCGCCGACCCGCCACGTGCAAGTTGCGGACATGGTCATTGAAAAAGCCAAACGACTCGTCGAGCACAAGCGGGACGTTGTTATTCTGCTTGATTCCATTACGCGCCTGGCTCGCGCCCACAACGCGGTTGTGCCGCCTAGTGGCAAAATACTCTCCGGCGGTATTGATTCAAATGCATTGCAACGTCCAAAACGCTTTTTCGGCGCTGCCCGCAACATCGAAGAAGGCGGATCACTGACGATTATTGCTACCGCGCTGATCGACACCGGCTCGCGAATGGACGACGTCATTTTTGAAGAGTTCAAAGGTACGGGCAATTCGGAAATTCACCTTGATCGCCGCCTGAGCGACAAACGCCTGTTCCCGGCAATCGACTTGCAGCGCTCCGGAACGCGCAAGGAAGAATTGCTGCTTAGCAAGGAAGACCTGAATCGAATCTGGGTGATGCGTCGTGTTTTGAACCCGCTCTCGCCGGTCGAGCAGATGGAAGTCGTGCTTGAGCGGCTCGAGAAGGCTAAGTCAAACGCCGAGTTCCTTGCTTCGATGCAAAGCTAAACACAAGAATGAAGGCGGAAGCATGAAGGATGAAATAATTCCTGCCTTTCCGCCATCGTGCTTGTGAGATTTGATCTCCGCTTCGTCTTCGTTAATCCTTCATAATTCATCCCTTGTACTCATGCGCATCGCCATTCTTTCATCTGAAGTTGTGCCGTTTGCCAAGACCGGCGGCCTTGCGGACGTAACCGGCGCGTTGCCCAAAGCGCTTGGCACGCATGATGTCGACGCCCGTATTATTCTTCCGCTCTACCAGCAGATCGATAGAAACATCCTTGGCGATTCCGTTATTACAGACGTCCCGGTTGAGTGGCGCGGTCAGATACGACCGACGCGGGTTTATCAAAGTGATGCTGCCGGAGCTCCCGCCTACCTGATCGACGCTCCCGAGTATTTTTCGAAGCCTTCGATCTATGGATATTCCAACGATCACGAGCGATTCGCATTTTTTTCGCGCGCGGCGCTCGCCCTGATGAAATATCTCGATTGGCCGGCCGACCTCGTTCATGGAAATGATTGGCCATGCGGTTTTGCCATGATGGAACTGCGCGCACGCCGTCGCTACCAGAAGTTCTTTCGCAACACCAGGACGCTTTTCTCAATTCATAATCTCGCCTATCAAGGCGCGTTTGATCCAGACGACTTGTGGTGGCTGGGCTTCGGTGACCCGCCCGATAGAAACGACTTCATTCTTAAAGGCGCGGCTTCAGCTTTGAAAGCCGGGCTCATCGCGGCGGATGGGCTTTCCACCGTGAGCCGCCGCTATGCCGAGGAAATACAATCTCCGGAAGGCGGTTACGGCCTCGATTGGCTGCTTCGCGCGCGCCGTGATCGGCTGGCAGGAATAACCAATGGGGTGGATTACGATGCCTGGAATCCAGAGATTGATCCTCATATCGCAGCAAATTTTTCAACCGCCGATCTGTCCGGCAAACTGACTTGCAAGCTCGATCTACTTCGTCGCTTTGGTTTGCCCGAGGTGCCAGAGCGCCCAATCATGGCGATCATCTCGCGCCTTGTGGCGCAGAAGGGCTATGACCTGATCCGTCAACTCAACGGCGCCATCATTCAAACCGGTTCATTCTTTATTGCTCTCGGCGCCGGTGCCCAGGAATATGAAGATTTTTTACAACGTTGGCACGACAGCGCGCCGCGCCAGGTTGGCATTTATAAAGGTTATGCGGGTGAGCCACTCGCGCATCAGATCGAGGCTGGTGCAGATATGTTTCTGATGCCGTCGTATTATGAGCCTTGCGGTCTAAACCAGATGTACAGCATGCGTTACGCTACCGTGCCAATCGTGCGCGCCACCGGCGGACTGGACGACACGGTTGAAGATTTCGATCCAAAACGTTCGACAGGAACTGGTTTCAAGTTTCGTGAATACAACGCCAGCTCTTTGCTTGAAAAAATACGCGAAGCCCTTTACTTTTATGGCCAGCCAGACAAGTGGAAGAAGATACAACTTAACGGCATGGCGATGGACAACTCCTGGGATGCTGCCGCCCAGAAATACATTCAGCTTTACCAGGAAATCATTGAGCTACCATAAAACTCAGTATTACACTCAGAGCGAATGCAGGCTGAGTTTGGGCTGATCCAGCTTAACCAGATCAAACGGCAGGAAAAGGAGCTACCAAATGAGTGAACATGTGACGGAAGTAAGTGATAGCAGTTTTGAAAAGGATGTGTTGCAGTCAGACCGGCCGGTATTGGTGGACTTCTGGGCAGCGTGGTGTGCTCCTTGTCGGATGTTGGAACCAACGATAGCTGCGGTGGCCGAAAAATACGCAGCCAGCGCGCGCGTCGTAAAGGTGAATGTGGATGACAATCCGTCAATTTCGCAGCGTTACGGAATCAAGGGCATCCCAACATTAATTCTTTTCAAAGGCGGCAAGGAGGAAGAGCGCGTCGTCGGCGCAACTTCCAAAGACGCTATCTCGCGCATGATCGACAAACACGTTGCCGGCGCAGCCACGGCGTAAATTTCCGTTCTAACTTTTGAAAGCAAACAGCAGACAGCAAACAGCAGGCAGCCGAACCGAAAGCCCACTGTTCACGAATCGGACGATCTTGAAGAGTTTCAAATAGGCGTTTCGTGCTGTTTACTGTTTGCTGTTTACTGTTTACTTCGTTCACATGTCCAAAATCATTGTAGTCATCGGTGCGCAATGGGGTGATGAGGGCAAAGGGAAGATCGTTGACCTTTTGGCCGAACACTTCGACATTGTTGCTCGCTATCAGGGCGGCCATAACGCCGGCCACTCCGTGCAAGTGGGCGACAAGTCGTTCGTGCTGCATCTGCTTCCTTCGGGAATTGTTCACGCGGGTAAGACCTGCGTACTCGGCAATGGCATGGTGATCGACCCGAAAGCGTTTTTTGAAGAGGCCGATCGCCTGATGGCACAAGGAATTGAAGTTTCTCCCGAACGCGTCAAGATTAGTTCGCGCGCTCATCTAATACTTCCCTATCATCGCGCTTTGGATCACACGAGTGAGGAGCGACTCGGCAACGAAAGGGTGGGCACAACTCTGCGCGGCATTGGCCCCGCTTATGAAGACAAAGCCGGACGGCGAGGCATACGTACTGCTGACGCGCTGGTGCCGGAAGTGTTGCGCTCGCGCGTTGAACGCAACCTTGAAGACGCCAACCGGATCATCGAGGCATATGGCGGCGAAAAGCTCGACGCCGAAGAAATCTTTAACGAGATCTCGCGTCTCACCGAGCGCCTCGGCGCGTTCATAGGGGACACAACCCACTTCCTGAATGTCGCGGCTACCGAAGGAAGATCGATATTACTTGAGGGAGCGCAGGCTACCTTACTGGACGTCGATCATGGAACCTATCCGTTCGTCACTTCGTCGAGCACGATCGCGGGCGGCGCGATCGTTGGCACAGGCCTGGCGCCAAATCGACTGACGGGTGTGCTCGGCATCGTTCGCACCTACACTACCCGCGTCGGCGAAGGTCCGTTTCCCACCGAGATGCTCAAGGGCGAAGCTGAGTTGGGGCAACTGATTCGCGAGCGCGGGCGGGAGTACGGCGCCTCAACCGGGCGGCCCCGTCGTTGTGGTTGGTTTGACGCTTTCGCTACGCGTTATGCGGCCGAGATCAATGGCTTCACTTCCGTCGCTCTAACAAAGCTCGATGTGCTCGACACGTTGGAAGAGATCAAGATCTGTGTTGGATACAAACTTGACGGCCGAGAATGCGAATCACTTCCTGCTGTCTCGCAGGACTTGCGGCGCATTGAACCTATCTACGAGAGGCTGCCCGGCTGGCAAACCTCCACGGTGGGAACTACTGAGATGAGTTGCCTTCCCGCAAACGCGCGGCGCTATGTTGATTTCCTTTCTGAGAAAATTGGTGTCGAGATCGGATTGGTCTCCACCGGACCGGAACGGTCACAGACTATCGTGGTCAAGGACTCCGCTGTCGGACGCTGGCTAAACGATTAGTCCAAAGTCCAATGTCCAAAGTCCAAAGTCCGTCTTTCACAGCTTGAAGCACATCCATTAGGTAGACGTTCGACACTAATCAGCGGACGTTGGACTTTGGATCTTGGACTTTGGACAGCACCTTGGACTTTGGACTTTTGCGTCAGTTAGAATGCGATCACTCAAGTTGAGAGATGTGGGCCGATAGCTCAGTTGGTAGAGCAACTGGCTTTTAACCAGTGGGTCGCAGGTTCGAGTCCTGCTCGGCTCACCACTTATCCTCAACAACTTACAGTCGCAGTTAGGAGCTTGGATGGTTCGCGTGGTGCGCCTGCGCCTATTTTTCCTGGGACCTCAAGATCAAACGATGTTCGGTGCTCGGTTATTCTCGCTGAAAAGATGTTAGGCGGATGAGCATTACACCTTCATTACACCTTAATGTCAGAAATCAAAAGTTCGAATCCAGCCATTAAGATGCTACCCGGATTCATCGCCAGCGTGCGCGTCAGGTGTGGCAGATCTAATTGTCGGTGTACTCGCGGTGATCGTCACGTCTCACATTATCATGTGACGTACTCCGCTGGGATTCGCTTTCGCCACTACGTGCGCCGCAACCAGGTGGAGGAGATCCGCCAAGCGTGCCAGGCGCATAGAAAGCTGCAGGCTCAATTACGCACTGGTCGTGCCGAGTACAAGCGAACACTTGCCATGACTCGCGAGTTCGCTAGAATGCTTCGCAATGAATGAGAAACAAAAAAACCGCCCCTTCGGAATCGATCGCGATAAACGCAATCAACGCCGCCGCGCTCTACGTCGTGTCGAACATACTCATCTCATGGCACATGAGGATGGGCGGTCACTAAAGAGTACGAGAGTGAACGAGACTAGCGTAGAGCAGGCCGAAGCGTGTCAGCTCGTCGCGGAGATGACCCGCTCATTTACTGAAACGGTTGAGTTTTACAAGTCAGACTTTGGCGGCTTAAAACCTCACGACGAAGCTGTCAAAGAAGCGCTGTCACTCAATGAGTCTCGGCTTCAGTATGTGCAAGCAGTACAACCCGAGCAAGTTGCTTGGGCAGATATGACTGCGGTTGCGGAAGTAAGTATGGATGACGGGTTAGCATTATGGGCTCGCATCCGTGAAGCCGCAGACGATGAACTAGACAGCGGTAGAAGAGCAGCGAAAGTGGCGGGTGACAAATGCTAGTCCGTACGCGCTGGCTCAGTTTTTAGCGATTCGCGACCAGTTTGCCGATCACTGGCAACCGCAAGGCGGAATCGAATCAGCACTCATTGACATGCTGACGATCTCGTTTTCGCTTCACATGTACTGGTCGACCGTTGCTAATCAGCGAGCTATGTGGCATACCGAACAACAAAAGGATTGTAGGAACTTGAAAACCTGGAAGTCTCCGTATCAATTCGAGGCCGACGCTGTTGAGCAGGCGTATCGACTGGCAGACGGCTATAACCGACAGTTCTTGCGAGTGCTGCGACAACTCAGGGACTTAAGACGTTACACACCTGTGGTGATTCAGAATGCGCAACAGGTTAATGTGGGCAATCAGCAACTGAATGTCTCAGGTCAGTAGCTGACCGCTGCGCGCCGCGTTATGCCTCTTCTGAGAATCTGACCAAGCCCGAATGGGGAGATACTTGTTACGACGGAGAATCATCTTAGCCACATTTGAGTGCCTCGCATTGATCTCATTTTGCGGCGGTCTATTTGTTGATTACTACTTTTCCCAACATAACCCGAGAGAACCGGAACCAGAAGTCGGCAGAACATATCGAGTGGTCTCCAACAAAGTTAGTGTTTACTTAACCAAGCGCGAGTTGATAGCGTTTCGCGTGCCCGGCTATAGCTTCTTTATCTGGTTCGCCGCGATTCTATAAGTGGCCGTAAAGAAGCCGGAATACTTGGCGCGCGCGCAAGTTAAAAGAAAGAAGAAGGGCGATTCTGGTTAGGAGCCCATTTAGGCGGCACAAGCGCTTCCAGCGGACTCGCCGGTCGGCAGGCTTCTTTGTTAAGTTGCGTGGGCGAGCCGCTGAAGCGCAACGTTCGGCGCTAACATTATTATGCTCATCGTAATTCTTAATGTGGCGTTGCTCGTCATTCTAGTCATAGGGACAGGCTACATTGCCGAGAGGAAGCTTGCGCGCGCCGGTAAAACAATTTTTCTTTCAGTGGGTGTGATATTGACGGTCATTCGCGTCGCAAGTTTGTGGTTCTTACAGGTTCGAGAGTGGACAAATACCCAAAGCATCTCTTACCTCCCGCTAATATTTTTACTGTTTCCTGAAGCGTTTTTAGAGGAATATCTAGGCCCTCAGGTTCCTGCCCCGGCAAGAGGCGTTTGGGACGTTTTGCTTTTCAGTGAACTTTTAGCAATCGGCAGTTTCTCATTTGCTTACTTGCTTGCTTTCGGGCATGGCAAGATATCAAAGGCCTGAAAGTCGGAGACTAAATGTGCTGCTCAACGCCGCGCCGAACAGAGCCTTGCAGCTGACGGCGCGATAGCATGCTTCTCAAGTAACCTTTTTTCCTTCAGCTTGGATGCTGATCGCGCGCCGCAGCTGAAGGCCGACGTTAGGCGCCTGGTTCAGCGGATTGGGCAGAGGGCCCTGGCCTCTGGAGAGTTTTGGGTGTTCTCTTTCAAGAGTCTCAATAGCAGTTACGGGGAAAGGAGTAGTTCATGAGTAGTGTCCGTAGGGTTAGCCGAATCACGGGTTGCGTCGGGTTGGCTTGGTGTGTGTGGGCATTGGCGAGCGCCACTGCTGCTGCCCAGGAGCCATCCAAAACACCCAAGCTCTGGGCCGCTGATGAGATGAAGTGGGAGGAAGACAAGCGACTACCGGGTGTGAAGAGCGTCCTGTTGTGGGGAGATCCGCAGACTGGAGAGCACGGAATGCTTCGGAAGTTTCCGGCTGGCTTCGCGCCTCCGCTGCACACCCACCCTTCGGTGGAGCGGCTGGTCGTCATTTCAGGAACGGTCCTGGTGAACTACGCGGGATCTACCGAGAAGAGGCTCGGTCCCGGCTCCTACTCGGAGATCCCTCCCAACACGGCGCACTCGGCGAAGTGTGCGAGCGGAGCCGAGTGCGTGTTTGCCCTGATGTCTTCTGGACGTTTCGAGATTAGACCTGTGCCGGAAAAATAGATGCCGGCGCGCAAGCCGTTAGGTGACACGTGGAGCGCTGAATGTTGAAGTCATCGCCGTCCAGGGCACTGCAGTTGCGCGAGCAGGGCGAGACCCGCCGCATCCGGGCAGCAACTCCAGCTCCATCTTGTCGCGCTAAATCCAGCCTGTCGCCTAACCCGCGGCTGCAGCGGACGCCCTTGCGGGTGCCGCTGAGCCGCAAGACGTTAGGCGCATAGCACGCATATGTGACGAATTACAGGGAGATACAAGACGTGATTACCAATGAAAGTAAGAAGCTGGCTGCGCTCGCGATCTTACTGCGCGTTTACGGCCTTCTAACGCTCATCATTTTCGGCTCGCTGCTTGTTGGGTTCGCCGTCCAAACTCCGCTGTTGGCGGATGAGCCAAAAGGAGCGCTGAACTGGGTGATCTGGAACGGCATCCGGTGTGGCAGCGAGCCGTGTTACGTCCCGCCCATGTTGTTCATCATCCATATGGTGTGGGGTGCTTTCTTCTTTATGGCCGCTCGCAAGCCGTTGGCATATGCGTCCTTTCTCAGTTTCACCATGTGGGCGTACTTGGCCCACGGCCTCCTGATGGCCGGGCAGGCGCTTACGCACATGAGTGCCCAGTGGCACAGATTCCTCATGGATATTCCGTACGAGCTGATCCTCGCCCTAGGCATCTATCTTTGGCGACCGAATGTGCACGAAAACGCGTAACTAAGCGCTGCACCTGACCGCGGCCCAAGGCGGCCGCGGCAGGTGAGCTTAGTCGTTGGGCCGCTAATCTATGTCAGCAATCGCATCCTTCATTCAATTACCTACGAGCGCGCTAGGCGGCTTGCGATCGGCGGCCGTTCCAAAGAAAACATTCTTCGGGTCAACGCAAGATAAGTATGACCAGTATCTCCAACAGAATGGCCGTCCTGTTGCGGAGTATCCGTTGTCTGGTTATGTGCTTGCGACCCTACTTGTTTTCTTGCAGCAGCGCGGAATTGATCTCATGCATTCGGAGCAAGACGACCTTGCGACTTTTATAACGAACGCTCGACGCGCAACTCATTTTATTTTCACCGACGCTCACAGGTTGGGATATCTCGACGAACTCAGTAACTCTTTTTCCGAGGCAGAATTGCGCGACTACTACAATCAATTTAACGGTACCGCCGAACCCGACGCCGGAAAACCTATGCTCGACGGCGTCACCGCGATTCATGACAGTTTGGCGTCAATCGATAAGGACTCGGTCGTTCTTTTCAGCATCAGATAGCGTGTGGCCGTCGAAGTCCTAGTGTCCTCATGCTAAGAGGGATAAAATGTACCATCGCTTTCGGGCTGACTTGGAATTTCCCTTCCCGCCGACATGTACGTTATGACTGTCGCTCAAGGCACACGGCTTGGCCCATATGAGGTCATCGCCCCGCTGGGTGCAGGCGGAATGGGAGAAGTCTATCGAGCACGGGACACAAGGCTGGGACGCGATGTGGCGGTAAAAGTTCTGCCTGCAACTTTTTCTGCCGATTCCGCTCGCTTACACCGCTTCGAGCAGGAAGCCTGCGCCGCCGGTGCGCTCAATCATCCGAACATCCTCATCGTGCATGACATTGGCACGCACAATGGCTCGCCTTAAGTAGTTTCAGAACTGCTTGAAGGCGAGACGCTGCGGGAGCGGCTCAGCGGCAGTGTTCTGCCTTCGCGCAAAGCCATAGACTACTCTCGGCAGATCGCGCACGGACTGGCGGCTGCGCATGAAAAAGGAATTCTGCATCGCGACCTGAAGCCCGAGAATCTCTTTCTCACTAAAGACGAGCGGGTCAAGATTCTGGACTTTGGCTTAGCGAAGCTGACGGGAGCTGCTGATGCCCAGGCGCAAACCGAGATACCTACGCGGCGCATCGATACCGACCCGGGCGTGGTGATGGGGACCGTTGGTTACATGTCGCCTGAGCAGTTGCAAGGGAAGGCGGTAGATCATCGTTCGGACATCTTTTCTTTCGGCGCCATTTTCTATGAGATGCTTTCGAACCGTCGCGCTTTTCATGGCGGATCCGCAGCCGAAACGATGAGCGCAATCCTGAAGGAAGATCCACCTGATCTCTCGGAGACAAATAAGAACGTCGCTCCCGCGCTCGAGCGCGTCGTCCATCACTGTTTGGAGAAGAATCGTGAGGCGCGCTTCCATTCGGCGAGCGATCTGGCATTTGCTCTTGAAGCCCTGTCCGGGGCGACCAGTATTTCTGGTCAAACCGCAACCGCAATCGCTCCGTTATGGGAACGACCACAGAGACGTGAGCGTCTGGTCTGGATCGGAGTAACAGCGCTTCTCGGTTTCGCGCTTCTGGCAGCGCTGCCTTTTGTGATTGCCCATTTCCGAAGCACGCCGGCAATTGAAAACCACGCCACGCGCTTCTTTGTTTTCCCGCCTGAGAAATCAACTTTGGTTGGCGGGGGCCAGCACATTTCGCCTGATGGCTTGCGCCTGGTCTATGTGGCTAACAGCGCTGACGGCAAGCGTCTCCTTTGGACGCGCCCGCTTGATTCACTTACCGCCCAGCCGCTGCCGGGAACTGAGGACGCGGCCAATCCCTTCTGGTCGCCGGACGGTCGCTTTGTCGGATTTTTCGCCGCCGGATCGAAGCTCAAGAAGATCGAATTTGCTGGCGGTCCCGCCCAGACTCTGACAGATGTGCAGGGGTCGGGAGGTGGTACCTGGAACCATGACGGGGTAATTGTCTTTGCCCGAAGTTTCGGCGACAGGCTTTATCGTGTCCCCGCAACCGGCGGCTCGTCTTCTCCGGTGACAAGCCTCGACGAATCGCGCAAGGAAACGGCCCACCTGTGGCCTTACTTCCTGCCGGACGGACGTCATTTTTTGTACCTCGCTCGGGGCGTGCAAAAAGAGAACACGGGTATTTACGTCGGAGCGCTTGATTCAAACGAGCGGAAACTCCTGGTCAATGCTGACTCAAGCGCGGTGTACGCTCCGCCCGGGTTTCTGCTTTTCTTGCGCGAGCGAACCCTGATGGCCCAAGCCTTTGATGCCAACAAGCTGCAACTCACGGGCGAAGCGTTTCCTATTGCCGAGCAGGTGGGCTTCAACGCTGTGACTGGGCGCGCGTTCTTCTCGGCCTCGGAAACGGGTGTGCTCAGTTTCCTAAGCAGCAACGCCCCAAACACGCAGCTTGCCTGGTTCGATCGTGGAGGTAAACAGCTCGCAGCGATCGGCACGCCAGCCGCAGACACCGGTCTGCGGCTCTCACCCGACGAAAAGCGACTCGCCGTCAGCCGCCTCGATTTGCAGGCGGGCTCGGCCGATATCTGGTTGATTGACCTCGCGCGTAATAACCCCTCGCGATTCACTTTCGATCCGGCGAATGAGGGTAGTCCGACGTGGTCGCCTGATGGCAGTCACATTATCTTTGCGTCAAACCGCGGTGGCATGGCCAATATGTATCAAAGACTTTCGAACGGTACGGGCAACGACGAATTGCTTCTCAAACTTTCCGAGCCGTCGGGTCCACACGATTGGTCTCCAGATGGAAGATTTATTCTCTTCGGCGTCCTGTCTCCCAAAACGGGCTCTGATCTTTGGCTCTTACCGTTGTTTGGCGATCAAAAGCCGGCGCCATTTATTCAAACAGAGTTCTCTGAAACCCAGGGACGGTTCTCTCCCGACGGCCGCTGGATCGCATACGCTTCAAATGAGTCGGGACCGTTCCAGGTCTACGTTCAGAGCTTTCCCACATCCGGCGGTAAGTGGCAGGTTTCCACCGGCGGCGGAGCGCAACCACAATGGCGCCGCGATGGTAAAGAGTTGTTCTATCTCGCGCCCGATAGAAAGCTTATGGCAGCAGAAGTTAATGGTGCTGGACCGACATTCGTGGCTGGCGTTCTCAAGCCCCTTTTCGAAGCGCATGTGAACAGCATCTTCCCGGGTGCCGGCAACGCCACATACTACGCCGTCACGGGCGACGGCCAACGTTTTCTCGTTAACACCCTTGTCGGAGATTCCACGCCCGTGCCGCTCACCATCGTCCTGAACTGGACCGCAGGACTGAAACATTAGACATGGGTATTGCTGAAGGCACGCGATTAGGTCGTTATGAAATTCGCTCCGCGATTGGCGCGGGCGGAATGGGTGAGGTTTATCGCGGCCGCGACACGCAACTGGGACGCGAGGTGGTTGTTAAGGTTCTTCCTTCAACCTACATACTCCGCACATCAAATGCACCTTGACCCACTCGCGCTTAGTCATAAGCTGCGGGTTCGTGTATTTGGCATCAACCCACTGGAAGAAACGGGAAGTCGAAAAGCCGGAGAATCGACCGCAACAATCTAACAAAGCCTTGCAGCTGACGCCGCGATAGCATTTTTCTCAAGTAACCTGTTTCCTCTCAGCTCGAAGGCTGATCGCGCGCCGCAGCTGAAGGCCGGCGTTCGGCGGCTTAAGGAGAGTGCATGACAACGCAACAGATCATCCTGTTCACTTGCGGGTACCTGGTTGCGCTTGTGGCCGTGATCTATTTCACGCGCGCGAACCAGCGGCGAGTCATTGGAGCAATGGTGGGTGGCGCAGCCGCTGGATTGCTGGGTGTTGGCGCGATCGCACTATGCGAGGCTTTAGGTTGGTGGTGGGTGCCATTTGCTACGACGCCATACTTCCTCGCGCTTTTCTACGTCGGCCTCTCGATTTCACTTGCGCCAATCTACCCCGTAACTTGGCGGCTGGCCCGGCGATTTGGGTGGCGAGGACTAGCGGTGTTCATTGGCATCGTAACGGTGATCGGCCCTCCGCGTGATTACTTATACGCGACGATGTTCCCGAAGTGGATGGTGTTCGCACCGGGCATTGCTCCGATCGTCGCGGACGGCGCCACCTATGCCGGCGTTGTGGTCGTGGGACATGCCGTGATGCGTCTTATCGCCGGCCCTGCGAATCGAGGACCGCCTGGCGCGACAGCCATCGTAGCCGCCGAACAAGCGCTTGGGGCGGACTCGCCAATCGCCGATCTTCTTTGGTAAGTTGCTTGGGCGAACCTGAAGCGCAGCTTATACGGTCAATATTCAAAGGGGAGCAAAGACATGAAGGAAAGAGATCACAAAGGGCAGAAGGGCATCGTCTTGCTCATAGTGTTGGTGGAACTAACGCTATTCGGCATAGTAGGTATTTCTTTTACTTTCTATGCCGCCGAACCTATGTGCGAGCGTAACCCGACCGTTGAAGTGAGTGGCAGCAGATGCACCAAAACGATTGGGAACACGGCTGATCATAGGCCATAGGTATGCAAGCCACTCAAATACGCTTTTAGGAACAGTGCCATTCTTCTAATATCGGGCTTCTATAGTTGAGTGCATTGGCGTGCTGTATTTGGTGCGGGGACGTGCTGTATTTGGTGCGGGGCTTCTTTGTTAAGTTGCGTGGGCGAAATCCTTTCAACGAAAGCGCACACATAAAAAGAGCAATCTGATGCGGTCCATTTTATGTGCCGTGATTTATGCCAAAGCGCACTGCTAGCGCACCAGATACCACGGAATTACATAGGATGCCCGTCAGTGAAGTAAACTGGTCTAATGCCATCTAAACCTTCGCGCTCAGTGTTACTTAATGGCAATCGGTAGTATTGGGAGGATACTTCTGTTAACCGAAGGGTTGTAGGTTCGAGTCCTACCTGCGGAGTCAATATTCGTTAGGAACATGGCAAAAGGCGAGTGGACTTCGAACTGCTCGCCTTCTTCAATCCCTCGCGCGAGCACGTTAAGGGAGAGAAAGAAACCCGAGCGACAAACTGAGCCAGCGTTCTCTATCGGTTGATAGCCCCACCTGGTACCACGCAATGCAAATGCGGATGATGACGCAGGGTTTGGTCCGACGTATGCACTACCGCCAGAAAGCCGATGTCAGCACCAAGGTGTCGCGGGTCAGCCGCTACAGTGAACAAGGTCTTGATCGGAAAGGCTCACCATTGATAATCGTTAATACCATCTCAAATCGAAAACTCTGTAAGAGGAGTCGCCTCGGTGTTGATTTGCTAAGTTTGCCGCATCGCTGCCTTCAGCGCTGGAATCGCGAGCCGCCGAAAGGTTGCATTTACACCCTCCACTGACAGTCGCATTTTCCCGTCCAACCACCACATCAATAGTCCAAAGAGTCCGCCGCCGATGAACTGTACGAGCGCCTCTGTTGGGACTGAGCCGCCATCATTTCGCGGAACCGCTGCCTTCACGTCATCTCGAACTAAATCCACCAACAACTTGTGTAGTAGGCGCTGAATGGCCGCTCCGCTTTCTTTGCCCACCATCGCCTGAAATATTTCGCGGTGGTCGTTGGCGTGCGCGAACATCTCTTGGCTAAAAGCAAATACTCGCTCGTCAACAGAGGCCCCGCGCGTGAGCGCTTCACGTTGTCGTTCCTTCAGAGAGGCTCGCAAGTCATCAAACCCGCTTACCAGGAGATCTTGCTTGTTGTCGAAATGTGTGTAGAAGGTCGCACGACCGACGTTAGCGCGATCAATGATGTCCTGCACGGAGAGTGCTTCGAACCCCTTCTCCTGGATCAGCGAAAACAGCGCTCCTCGAAGAAGTTGCTGCGTCCGTTCAATACGTCGATCCGCTTTTTTCGCCATCCGAGACCTCTTTTTCCGAACATTTGAAGTGATTTTGATCAATAACAGACAAACGTGCGTCCCTTGTGCTTGCCCTTCATTTCTTAGATGAACATCATGTCTATAACTGAACGTATTGTCCAATGTCGAATATGTTGTTCGACCCGGGCCAAGGTATTAGGTTTTAGGAAAGAGGAAACAATGATTGAAGAAATGGTTGGGAAGCGCCATTCAGGATAATAAGGAGGTAATGATGATGTCTATACTAGCAACAACCATACAGCCCTTCAGAAAGACAAAGGCGCTGGATGCCACCAGCAAAACGATGTGGTCCGCACTCGCGGTGTTGCTGCTCACGACCGTTCATCACGTGTACGGGGCTTATATTTACAACACGCCGTGGCGTTACCACGTCGCCATCGTGAGCACGGTAACTGCGGCGATTCTTTTCGCATCACTCCACGTGCTGCGAAAACGGACCGGTGGTGTTACCGGCAAGATCGCCTTCTGGGTTTTCGCGGTCGTAACTCTCGTCATCCCAGTGGTCACGATCGGAATATTCGAGGGCGGCTACAACCACGCGTTAAAGGACGCGCTGTATTTCACAGGTGCATCCCGCGGGCTGATGCAACAGCTCTTTCCGCCACCGACATATGAAATGCCGAATGACGCTTTCTTCGAAATCACAGGTGTACTGCAACTCGTCCCAGCCGCCATGGCCGGTTGGTACCTTATCGGTGCGGCTCGAGCGCACCTCAGGAGTTTGTGACATGCAATTGAATAAGACGTATATCCCGGCGGCGGGTTCAGATTGGTTGCTGCCGCTTTACGATCCCATGACGAAGCTACTGGGTCTTGAGAAGGCCAGAAGGGTATTGCTCGACCAGGCAGCCCTTCGGCCGCTCACCCGCGTTCTTGAGATCGGGTGCGGCACAGGTAGTTTTTCTCTCCTCATAAAACGCCGTCAGCCGGACGTTGAGGCGGTCGGACTTGATCCCGATCCAAAAGCGCTCGTGCGAGCCAGACGAAAGGCGGAACGAGCCGGAGTTTCAATCCAGTTTGATCAAGGTTTTTCAAATTCGCTTCCCTATGAAGAGGGAACATTTGATTATGTGTTCTCATCAATGATGTTCCACCACCTGAAATTCGACGCGAAAGAGAAGACGTTGCGTGAGGTGCGCCGCGTCCTCAAACAAGCTGCGCTTTTTGCTATGCTTGATTTCAAAAAGCCGGAGTCCACTCTGGGGAGGCTTCTGGGCGGCTTGTTTCACTCAAATCATGTGTTGAAGGACAACTCTGAGAATCGGATTCTCACGCTCATGGCTGAAGCGGGGTTGGCAAATGTGAGAACTGTAGGCCGCGACACCTTGCTGTTTGGCAAAGTCGCGTACTACCAAGGCACGCGAAGCTCTTGAGCTGCGTGGCATGAAGCACTTCGCCCAAACAACTTCACAACACACAAGTGCTCATGCAACAGTTATGGGTACTAGCCTGCTATTGGAGAAAGTTGTTGGTGAAAAGGAGAAAAGCTAGATGAACTTCTCAGTCGCATTTAGACTATGCATAACTTGCTGCCTACTACTCCTCGTCGCATCGTGCCGTAAAACAGATTCAAGCGGCGGTACATCGCCGATGAATCCGATTACGGCCAGCACTGATCCACGCGGGGAGCTGACGAAGAGTATGAGTGCCGTGCTGGCGGCAAAGTCGTACCGCGCGCGCTGGGTGACTTCCAGTGATAGTGGCATTAACAGCACCACAGTCTTGTAGTTCGTTGGCCCTGACCGTTACCGCATCCTCCGAAAGGCTGACCTTCGCGGCCGCCCCTCGAAAAACGAGACGATCATCGTCGGTCAGGACACGTACATGAAGATGGGCGATAATCCGTGGCAGAAATTTCCTATGA
>WNGE01002003.1_pt1 | contig 28514 bp, 25 predicted proteins | sample 5400651 | NCBI WGS metagenome assembly WNGE01 (sample SAMN13153370, study PRJNA577476) | soil metagenome | isolation source: 60 cm soil or saprolite under grassland replicate 2 | place: USA:California | collected 2016-06-15 | reverse complement strand
CATGGATGTTCGATGCCTGCCAGGTCGTCGGCGGAAAGTCTTCGTTGCCATCGTCCCAATGCGTCGCCGCGAGCTCGGCGAGCGCGGGCGCCGCGAGATGGATCGGATTCTTCGCGAGGTCGGGATAGGCGACGTGGCCCTGCACGCCCTTGATCGTCAGCGTCGCGGATAGAGTTCCCCGGCGGCCGTTCTTGATCATGTCACCCAGGGTCGTGATAGACGATGGCTCGCCGACGATGCAGTAGTCGATCGTCTCGCGGGCCGCTGCGAGCCTTTCGACGACCTTGGCGGTGCCGTCGACCGAGGGGCCTTCCTCGTCGGAGGTGATGAGCAGCGCAATCGATCCGGGCACCTGCGGGTTCGCGCTCACGAAGTCTTCGATCGCCGTCACGAACGCCGCCAGCGATCCCTTCATGTCGGCTGCGCCACGCCCGTACAGGAAGCCGTCGCGCTCGGTTGGCGTAAACGGGTCCGACAGCCAGCCGTCGAGCGGCCCGGTCGGAACGACGTCGGTATGGCCGGCGAAACAGACGAGCGGACGAGCGTTTCCGCGCCGCGCCCACAGGTTGGTCACGCCGTTGGACAGCAGCGATTCGCAGCGGAAGCCAAGCGGCATCAGGCGCTCGGCGATCAACGCCTGGCAACCGGCGTCATCCGGGGTGAGCGACCGGCGCGCAATCAGCGCCCGCGCGAGCTCGAGCGTGGAGTCGACGGCTTGGGCTGCGCTGCGCACGGCAAGACTATTCATGCGCGAATGGTAACAAAGACGCGGTGCGTGGGCCGCGCAGCGGGCCACTGCGCCGCATTTTCCATCGGGCGGTTAATGCGGGCGGTCTAACATCTCCGCATCGATCTGCAACGTGGTGAAGTCGCTCTGCGGGCGTCTCGATGCGCTGTCGCCGGTCTGTTGCGCCATCGAATCGACGCGGGCCGTCGGCGAGTTCTGATTGATGAGCCAGGCGAGGTTGGTCGGTGAATCCGACGCGATCATGGCGTCGTCGTAGCTGATCTGGCCGTCGAGATGCAGCCGGCACAACGACTGCTCGAAGGTCTGCGATCCCGGATAGAGCGACTGCTCCATCGCTTCCTTGACCTGCACGATCTCGCCGTTCTTGATGAGCTCGGCGATCAACGAGGTGTTGAGGAGGATTTCGACGGCGGGCTGCATTTCGCCGTCGCGGTTGCGGACGAGCCGTTGCGAGACGATCGCCCGGAGGCCGATCGACAGGTCCGATAGCACGCCAGAGCGCGCGTCGTACGGGAACAGGTTGATGATCCGCGACAGCGCGTGGTAGATGTTGTTGGCGTGGATCGTCGACAGGCACAGGTGGCCGGTCAGCGTGTGCAGGAGCGCCTGCTGCATCGTCTCGCGGTCGCGGATCTCGCCGATCATGATGAGGTCGGGCGCTTCGCGCAGGCCATTCTGCAGCGCGGCCTGGTAGTTCTGCGTGTCGACGTGCAACTCGCGCTGATTGACGATGCTCTGCTTGTGCTCGAACAGGTACTCGATGGGGTCCTCGATGGTCAGGATGTGGCCCGACTTGTTGGTGTTGCGATGGTCGATCATCGCCGCGAGCGTGGTCGACTTGCCGGAGCCCGTCGCCCCGGCGATCAGGACGAGGCCGCGCTTCTCCATCACGATGTCGAGCAGCACCGGCGGCAGCTTCAACTCGTCGAACGAGGGGATGTGGCTGCGCACGAAGCGGATCACCATCGAGATCGTCCCGCGCTGGCGGAAGATGTTGATCCGGAAGTTGCCCACTGCCCGGTCGAGGTGCGAGAGGTTCATCTCGAGCTCGTTCTCGAATTCGCGCGCCTGCTCCTTGCTCATCAGCTCGTAGGCGATCCGGCGCACCGTCTCGAGATCCATCGGCTGCGTCGAGATCGGCGCAACGACGCCGTTGATCTTGATGTTGATCGGCGCGCCGCAGGAGATGAACAGATCGGACGCCTGCTTCTCCGCCATCAGTCTGAACAGTCGATCGAGATACATGTCGGGCGTCCCGGGCTACAATCGTATCGCGCCGCGATTTAGAGCCGGCGCCGCAGGTTTCCATGATAATGTCATGAATTGACGGGGAGTTCCAGCGCCGACCCTATGACGGGCCGACGAGCGGCAAGCTGGCCGAGTTTGCGGCAGCAAACCCTCCCAGGCTTCGCGCTTCGGCCCCGATCCCCTTTCAAGCAAGTTCCATGCTCGCAATCATCGGTGGCAGCGGCCTCACCCGGCTTTCGACGCTCGCGGTGGCGCACCGCGAAGTCGTGCGCACGCCCTACGGTGAGCCGTCGTCGGCGCTTCTGTTCGGCCAGATCGCCGGACGCGACGCGGTATTCCTGGCCCGGCATGGCCACGGCCACACGATCCCGCCGCATCGGGTGAATTACCGTGCCAACATCTGGGCGCTCAAGGATCGCGGCGCGAGCGCGATCGTCGCCGTTGCGTCGGTGGGGGGTATCCGCGGCGTGAAGCCCGGGGAGCTCGTGCTGCCGCATCAGCTCATCGATTACACGCATGACCGCGCGGGGAGTTTTTTCGATGGCGGGGATCGCCGCGTCGTCCACATCGACTTCACGCAGCCGTACGCGCCGGCGCTGCGGCAGAAGTGCCTCGCGGCCGCCGCGAGCGCCGGGATCGCGCTGACCGACGGCGGCGTCTACGCAACGGTTTCCGGGCCGCGCCTCGAGACCATCGCCGAGATCGACCGGCTGGACCGCGACGGCGCGACGATGGTCGGCATGACGGGAATGCCCGAGGCGGCGCTCGCGCGCGAGCTCGATCTTCCTTATGCGGCGATCGCCGTCGTGGTCAATCACGCAGCCGGCCGCGGCGACTCGACCGTGCAAGTCTCGATGGAAGGCATCGCGCGCGTGCTGGAAGCGGCGATGGATCGGGTCCGCGCGCTGCTGGAGCACATCACGCCATGAGCGCGCCGGGCCGCCCCAAGCGCGAATTGGGTCCCCTCGGGGGGTGTGGGGGTCGTATCCGCGCCGCACGGCCGTCCGAATGCGCCCACGACTCGCCGCACGGCCGCCCGAAGGCGGGTCGGGTGCAGTTGCCAACAACCGCCCTCCTCGGGAGGGGGGAGGCGCTGCCCGCGCAGTGGGCAAGCCTGGGGGATCCATGATCCGACTGGCGGCGCCGCAGATCGGCGGCCCGCTGCAGGTCGTGATCTTCGGGTTCGCCGAGAATCCGCGCTATCCCGATGCGGAGCCGGTTCCGTACACCGAGCTCGTGAACCCGGTGCTCACGCCGCTAGGCGACGAATTGGAGGACGGCTGGGAAGGCTGTCTCTCGGTGCCGGGATTGCGCGGCGTCGTGCCGCGGTACGCGCGGATCCGTTATGAAGGCTTCGACCCGCAGGGGAAACCGATACGGCGTGAGGCGACCGGCTTTCATGCGCGCGTCGTCCAGCACGAGTGCGATCATCTGCTCGGGATCCTCTATCCGATGCGGATGCGCGATTTCCGCCAGTTCGGATACACCGAAATCCTGTTTCCGGACGCCGCGGCAGCGGAGGCTTAAACCTGCAGCTGATCGTACAGCGCGGTCTCGAGCTTCAGGAGCGCCTGCTCGTCGTGAAGGCGCGCGCCGTCGATCAGGAAGACGTCCTCGGCGCGCTCGCCCAGCGTGTTGATCTTGGCGTTGGTGACATTGATGTTGGCGCGCGCGAGCGTATAGGCGATCCGGGCGAGCAGGCCCGGCCGGTCGCCGGCGACAATCTCGAGAATGTAGTGCGTCCCTTTGTCGTCGGGAAAGAGCTGCACCGACGGCGACAGCGGAAAATGCTTGACCCGCCGGCTGACCCGGCCCGCGGCCGGCGGCTCGAGCGGGGGATGTTCCATGAGCAGCGCCTTCAACTCGAATTCGACCTGCTGGATTGTGTCGCGGTAGGACGTGTCCGGATTCGCGGGGTCGAGGATCGCCAACGTGTCGAGCGCATAGCCGTGGCGCGTCGTGTGGATCTTGGCCTCCATGATCGACAGGCCGCGGCGCCCGAAATAGCCGCAGATGCGCGCGAACAGATCTTTCTGGTCGGGTAGATAGACCATCACCTGCAATCCGGCTTCGGCGCGCGACAGCCGCGCCCGCACGACGGGTTCCGACCGCTCGATGCGCCAATAGAGCTGTCGCGCATGCCAGGCGATTTCGTCCGCCGAGTGGCGCTGGAAATAGACGTTGTCCAGATGCGACCACAGCTTGCGCTCGGCGCCGTCGGGCACCGCATACAGACGCAGCAAGCGCTGCGCTTCGCTCTGGCGCTGCTGCAGGCTGTCGGCCAGTGTGACGGGAGCCGTCGCGCCGGCGAGCCGCGCGCGCGTCGCATGAAAGAGGTCCTCGAGAAGGCGGGCTTTCCACGCGTTCCACACCTTCGGGCTCGTGCCGCGGATATCTGCGACGGTGAGGAGATAAATAGCAATCAGCCGTCTTTCCGTTCCGACCTTTGCGGCGAATGCGGCGACGACATCCGGGTCGGCGACATCCTGCTTTTGCGCGGTGGCGGACATCGTCAGGTGGTGCGCGACCAGCCACGCGATGAGCTCCGTATCCTCGTCGGCAATTCCGTAGGCGCGACAGAAGCGACGGGCTTCGCGCTCGCCCAGCGCCGAATGATCGCCGCCGCGACCCTTGGCAATATCGTGGAACAGCCCGGCAAGATAGAGGACTTCCTTGCGTTCGAAATCGGTGATCAGGCGCGAGCACAGCGGATACTCGTGCGCATGCTGCGCTTCGGTGAAGCGGCGCAGGTTGCGGATCACCATCAGGATGTGCTCGTCGACGGTGTAGACGTGAAAGAGATCGTGCTGCATCTGGCCGACGATCCGTCCGAACGCCGGCAGGCAATTGCCGAGGATTCCGTACTGATTCATCCGGCGCAGCTCGTGCGTCACGCCGTGATGTTCGCGGAAGATTTGCAGGAAGCGCGCGCGATTTTCGGAATCGCGGCGGAAGCGCGCGTCGATCCGCTGCCGATTGCGCCAAAGGGCGCGCAGCGTACGCGCCGACATGCCTTTGAGTTCCGGGTGCCGCTCCAGCGTCAGAAACGCATCGAGCATGGCGGCCGGCCGGCGTTCGAACAGCGCTTCGTCGCGGAGATCGAGGAGCTCGTCGACGGCGACGAACTCGTCGTCGATCGGGATCGGTTCAGCCGGCACCGGGAACAGTTTCGCGTGCAGGTTCTGCAGAATGATCACGTTCGACTGGCGGACGATTTTCGCGGCCCGGTAATAGCGCTGCATCAACTGCTCGCTGGCGCGTTTCACCGGTGTGTCGGAGAGCTTGAGCTCCCGCGCGAGCGCGTTCTGCTGGTCGAACACGAGCCGGTCTTCGCGCCGGCCCGCAAGGTAGTGAAGCCGGACGCGCAAGGCGCCGAGGAACCGCTCCTGCCGTGACACCGTACGCGCTTCCTGCATCGTGAGGAGCCCGGCGACGGCCAGTTCACGCCACGTGCGACCGAGGCCCGCGGCACGCGCGATCCACACCACGGTCTGCAGATCGCGCAGGCCGCCGGGACTCTCCTTCAGGTTCGGCTCGAGGTTGTACGCCGTGTCGTGATACTTCAAATGACGCTGCTGCTGCTCGAGCATCTTTGCTTCGTAGAAGTGGCGCACGTCCATCGCCGCCTCGAACGCCCGCGCGAACGCGCGATATTCCGCACGCGAGCCTGCGACCAGCCGGTGCTCGAGCAGGCTCGTCCTGATCGTGATGTCACCGGCCATTTCGCGCTCGCATTCGGCGATCGTGCGCACGCTGTGGCTGATTTCGAGACCGATGTCCCACAGCAGGCCGATGAAGCGCTCCACGAATGCGGTGCCCGCAGCATCGAGCGGGTCGGCGAGCAGCACCAGCACATCGACGTCGGAATACGGAAAAAGCTGACCACGGCCATAACCGCCGACCGCGATCAGGGCGGCGCTTGCGGGGGCTGCCAACTCTCCCCACACGCCGATGAGCGAACTATCGACGAGGCGCGCGTGCTCGCGCAGCAGTCGCGGTGTGTCGGGACGCGCATGAAACGCCGCGGCGAGCCCCGCGCGGCCCGCGCGCAACGCTTCGCGGCGGTCCCGGACGAACGCGCTGGCGATGTCCGTGCCGCGCGCTGCAACAGGGACCGCGGTTCCCATGATCGGCTCGCGTCAAGCCGCGGGCGGCGGCATCCCCGGCGAGACCGTCAGCACTTCGTGGCCCTCCGGAGTGACGAGCACCGTGTGCTCCCATTGCGCCGACAGAGAGTGGTCGGCGGTCACGATCGTCCAGCCGTCGGCGAGGCTGCGGATCGCGGCGCGGCCGGCGTTGATCATCGGCTCGATCGTGAAGATCATCCCCGGCTGCAGCACGAGACCCGTGCCCGGACGGCCATAGTGCAGGACCTGCGGCTCCTCGTGAAAGACGCGGCCGATGCCGTGCCCGCAGAACTCGCGTACGACCGAATAATGATGCGCCTCGGCGAAACGCTGGATCGTGTGGCCGATATCGCCCAGGTGCGCACCCGGACGCACCGCGCGGATCCCGCGCCACATCGCCTCGTAGGTCGTCTCGACCAGCCGCTTCGCCTGGATCGACGGCGTGCCGACATAGAACATCCGGCTCGTGTCGCCATGCCAGCCGTCCTTGATCACCGTGACATCGATGTTGACGATGTCGCCCGGCTTCAGCTTCTTGTCGCCGGGGATGCCGTGGCAGACGACGTGATTGACCGACGTGCAGATCGACGCGGGGTAGGGCGCATGACCCGGAGGCTGATAGTTGAGCGTCGCGGGAATAACGTGCTGGACGTTGACCTGGTAGTCATGGGCGAGGCGGTCGATCTCGCCGGTGGTCACTCCGGGCTGCACGCGCGGCGTGAGCCAGTCGAGCAGCTCCGCCGCGAGGCGCCCGGCGACGCGCATTTTCTCGATGTCCTCGGCGGACTTGATTGTCACCGGCATAGTCGTCAGCGCAGCGTCTTTCACGTCACGCGCGCAGCAGTTCGTTAATGCCGGTTTTCGCGCGGGTCTTCGCGTCGACGCGCTTGACGATCACAGCGCAGTACAGATGGCAGCCGCCTTCGCCGGAGGGCAAGCTGCCGGACACGACGACCGAACCCGCCGGCACGCGCCCGTATGTCACCTTGCCGGTCGTGCGATCGTAGATCCTGGTGCTCTGGCTGATGAACACCCCCATGCCCAGCACCGAATTCTCCTCGACGATCACGCCTTCGACGACTTCGGAGCGCGCGCCGATGAAGCAATTGTCCTCGACGATCGTCGGATTGGCCTGCAGCGGCTCGAGCACCCCGCCGATGCCTACGCCGCCCGAGAGGTGCACGTTCTTGCCGATCTGCGCGCACGAGCCCACGGTGACCCACGTGTCGACCATCGTTCCTTCGTCGACGTAGGCGCCGATATTGACGAACGACGGCATCAGGACGACGTCGCGGCCGATGAACGCGCCGCGACGCGCGATCGCGGGCGGCACGACCCGCACACCGCCGGCGGCGAGGTCGGCATCGGACAGCCCGGCGAATTTCGTCGGGACCTTGTCGTAGAAAGCGAACGGTTCCGCGCTGCCGATGCACGGCGCAAAGCGCATCGCGGCATTATCGGCCAACCGGAACGAGACCAGCACCGCCTTCTTGATCCATTGATGGACAGTCCAGGCCCCGTCGAGTTTTTCGGCGACGCGCAGCCGGCCTGCGTCGAGCTCGGCGATCACGTGCGTCACCGCATCGCGGACTGCGGCGGGCGCGGAGTCGGGCGCAAGAGAAGCGCGCGCATCCCAGGCGCTGTCGATCGTCTGCTCTAGGTCGGTCATGGCAAGCCATCCGGCGTCGGGACCGGAAAAAGCGACTATTTTACCCCGGCGCAGGATCTTCCCGCGACCGGTGTCACCAGCGGGAAGTTCGTAGCTCCGGGTGCTCGCGGCGATGCGGCGGGAGAAAAGCTACATCGACTTGAAGCGGTGCGCGAACGTGCGACTGACGGGAAGCTTTTCGTCGCGGTCGATGAGCAGGATGACGGGCTCGCCGCGCCAGTCGCGGTCCACGCGGGCGACGGCGCGCAGGTTGACGATCGTCCCGCGATGGATCTGCCAGAAAGCATCGGGATCGAGCTCGTCGTGCAGTTCCTTGATGGGCTTCCTTATCAGCGCTTCGCCGTCCCGCGTTACGACACGTGTGTACTTGTCGCCGGCCTGGAAGTAGAGAACGTCATCGACCGCGATCATCCGCATCGAAGGCCCGAGGGAAGCGCGAATCCATTTGAGCGCGGCGCCCTCGCGCGCGGCGGCGAGCTTCGTGAGAAGCGCCGCGAGATCGAGCGGGGCCTCCGCGAGCCGCGCCTTCAACCGGGACACGACCTTCGCGATGCGTTCGGGCGCCGGCGGCTTCAACACATAGTCGACCGCGCCTTCGTCGAAGGCGGCGATCGCATACTCGTCGTAAGCCGTGACGAACACGATATGACAGCTGCCATCGAGCTCGCGCGCGACGTCCAGGCCCGAGAGCACCGGCATCCGGATATCGAGGAATGCGATATCCGGCTTGTGTTCGCCGGCCAGCGTCAGCGCCTCGTCGCCGTTCACTGCCTCGGCGACGATCTCGAGTTCCGGCCACGCCTCGGCAAGCCGCGCGCGAAGCTGCGCCCGCAGCATCGGCTCGTCTTCGGCGATGAGGGCGGTGGGCATCGTCAGCGCCTAGGCGGCGAACGGAATTTCGATTGTCGCACGCGCGCCGTGGGGAGCGACTTCCTCCAGCGTGAACCGGCCCCATGATCCGAACAGCGCCGCCAGCCGTTCCCGGAGATTGGCGAGCCCGACGCCATTGCCGGGGCGGACCGCGCCGCCGGCAAGGCCGCGGCCGGTGTCGGTGACGCTGACCACAAGGCGTTCTCCGGCGCGAAACGCCTCGAGTCGGATCGACCCGCCCTCCGCCTGCGGCTCGATGCCGTGAGTGACGGCGTTCTCGACGATCGTGATGAGCAACGCCGGCGGAAACGAATGCGCGCGCAGCTCTTCCGGCGCGATGATCTCGTACGCGAGGCGATCGCCCATCCGCATTCGCAGCACGTTGAGATAGGCTTCGGCGAGGGCGAGCTCCTGGCCCAGCGTCGCGCTCGCGGTCCGCAGCTGAGGCAGTGCCGCCCGCAGGTAGGAGAGCAGGTGGGTAAGCAGCTTCGCGGCCTGCGGCGGATCGGTCTCGATCAGGTACTCGACGGAAGCGAGCGTGTTGAAGAGGAAATGCGGCTCGACCTGCGCCTGCATCAGTTTCAGTTCCGCCTCGACCGCCTGCCGCGACAGCTTGCTCCGGTCGGCTTCGGCCTTCAGCATCTGCGCACGCGCCCACGCCTCGCGGAATTTCAGCATGAAGAACATGCTCGCGCAGAGCCCCATGATGAAGGCGGGGATCGCGGTGCCGATCAACTGCCCGGGCGATCCGCGACCTTGCAGATGACCCAGGCGGTACTCGGGAACGCCGATGACGTAGCCCTTGATGGCGAGGACCAGCACGAGGCCCAGCGCGGTGCCCGAGGCGACCGCGCCGATCAGCCGCCGGAACGGATGCGCGCTCCTCCAGGGGGCGGCCACGTTGACCGCGTACGCAATGGCAAGCCCGAAGGACTGGGCGGTGACGAACGGGTGCCAGAAAGGACGGGTTTCTTCAGTGTAGAGCAGCGCGGCGACGCCGGTATTGATCGCCGCGATCAGCAGTATCGTGAGCCAGGAGACGCGAAACCCGCCGGCGAGCGCCGTCAGCCAGTTCCGGGATTCTGAAGGAGCGAGGGTAGCCATGGGCGGATTCTACGGAGGCCGCCACCCTGGCGAGGCCGCCGCGACGGACTGCGGCGGGTGGCGACAGACTGCGGCAGGGCGGTTTCCCCGGCGTGCTACAGCGTCCGCGCGAATGCCGCAATTCGTTCAACGGCTTCGGCGCACTCGGCCAGCGCGGGCACCAGCGCGATCCGGACCCGGCCGCGTCCCGGATTCATCCCGTGCGCGTCGCGGGCGAGGTAGCTTCCCGGAAGCACGGTCACTGCTTTTTCGGCGAGCAGTCGCTTCGCGAAGAGAGCGTCGTCGATAGGCGTCTGCGCCCACAGATAGAACGCCGCATCGGGCATCGTGCAGGGAAGCGCGGGCGCGAGGCGCGGCTGGAGCGTCATGAATTTCGCTGCATATTCGGCGCGGTTCGCGCGGACGTGCGCTTCATCGTTCCAGGCGGCGATGCTGGCGGCGGCGACCGCCGGCGACATGGCCGAACCGTGGTATGTCCGATAGAGCAGGAACGCCTTGATGAGCGTCGCATCGCCCGCGATGTATCCCGAGCGCAGGCCCGGCGCATTCGACCGTTTGGAGAGGCTGCCGATCGAGACGAGACGCGGAAATCCTTCGCGCCCGAGGTCGCGGGCGACGGCGAGTGCGCCCACCGGAGGTCGCGCCTCATCGAAGTAGATTTCCGAATAGCACTCGTCGGCAGCGATCGCAAAGCCGTGGCGATCGGAAAGCTCGAACAGCAGGCGCCATTCGTCGGGTGTCGTGATGCGTCCCGTCGGGTTGTCGGGCGAGCAAACATAGACCAACTGTGTGCGCGCCCAGATCGCATCCGGAACGTCGCGCCAGGCCGGCGCGAAACCGTTCTCGGGAAGCGCGTTGACACAGTACGGCTCGGCACCGGCGAGGAGCGAAGCGCCCTCGTAGATCTGGTAGAACGGATTCGGCATCACGACGGTCGCGCCGACGCGGCCGCCATCGATCACCGTCTGTCCGAAAGCGAACAACGCTTCGCGGCTCCCGAGCACCGGCAGGACCTGCGTGCCGCGATCGAGGGCCAGGCCGTGCCGACGATCGAGCCATCCGGCGATCGCCTCGCGCAGCGCGAGCGTCCCCATCGTCGTGGGATAATTCGCGACGCCAGCCGCACCGGCCGTCATCGCATCGAGGATGAGTTGCGGGGTCGGATGCTTGGGCTCGCCGATGGAGAGATTGATCGCTACAAGCGCTGGGTTCGGCGCGACATCGGCGAACCATTGCCGCAGCCGCTCGAACGGATAGGGCTGCAACCGGGAAAGGCGGGGATTCACGTGGGACGGGAGCGCAACATCATGATGAGGCGGAGCGCGATTATAGCGAAGCGCGGCTTGACCCAGGCGTGCGCCACTGCCCATCACGCGTCGCGCGATGCTCGTGACGTCGGTGCCTGAAGACTCGCCTTCCGGGGTGCTAGCGCGAACATGGCGTGTGGCGTCGTGGCTCGGGACGCTCGTCGCGGGTCTGGTGCTGGCCGCGGTCATCGCCCATTGGGGCTGGCGCGCTTTCGGCCCGGCTGCAGTGCCGCTCCCTCCAGCGGAGACATCCGAGCGGTGGACGGAATCCATCGTCGCCGCGCCGCTCTTCGGGCGCGCTTCGACGGCGAGCGCGATCGAGGCGCAGCCTGTGGCAAAACCGCTCGGCGGCGACGCGCGCCTGCTCGGTGTCTTCGCCGAAAGCGACGGGCGCGGTTACGCGCTCTTCCGGTTTGCCGATCGCGGCCCACTGCTCGTGACGGCGGGGCAGGAGATCGCCAGGGACGTGACGCTCGAAATCGTCCGCCCCGACGGGGTCCGCATTCGCGATCACGGCGAGGCCCGCGATATCGTGTTGCGCGCGCAACCGAACGCCGCGGCGTCGCCACCGGCTTCTGATCGCGCGCGTGTGGCAACTGCCCGTCCGGGATGCGTGCCGCCGGCGGGCTACAAGGGACCGGTCTATCGTCTGAATGCGGAGCTCCTCGCCGGCATCGCATCGCAACCCGATAGCTGGAAAGCGCTTCTCGTGCCAAGTCCGGGCGGGCTCGCCGTGCGCGACGAAAGCGGCTTTGCGGTGATGCTCGGAATGAAGGCGGGCGACCGGATGGCCGTGGCCAACGGCATCAGCCTCAGCGGGATCGACGACGTGCTGACTGCGGTGGTCAAGCCGCTCGTGGCGAGCCAGCCGGTACGGGTGGCGGGCACGCGCGACGGCAAGCCGGCCGAGTGGCTGTTCCTGAATGCGGGCGCGTGTCCGGGATGAAATCGGGCGACGTGCCGGAACGGTCGCTGACGCGAATCAGCGCCGGGCCGCGCGCGGCAGCCACGCCAGCAATTCCTCCGGCGTGTCGATGATGCCGTCGGCGGCCCATGCTTCCGGTGTTTCGTCGGCGCGCAGATAGCCGTAGCGCGCGACGATCGTGTGCATCCCTGCGGCGATGCCGGCAGTGACATCGCGTTCCGCGTCGCCCACGTAGACGCAACGATCCGGCGCGAGCCCCAGGCGTTTCGCGGCGTCGATCAGCGGCGCCGGGTGCGGCTTGGCGAACGGCGTCGTATCGCCACAGACGACGGCCCCGGCACGCGTTGCGAGTCGCAGCTGCTGCAGCAACGGCGCCGTGTAGCGCGTCGCCTTGTTGGTGACGATGCCCCACGGAAGCGCGCGCGCTTCGATCGCGTCGAGGAGCGCTTCGGCCGTCGCGAACAACACCGACTCCACGCACAGCGCCGTTTCGTAATGGGCAAGGAAGGCGTCGCGCAGCGCCACGTACGTCGGGTCGGCGGGCGCGACGCCCAGGCCTTCGCCGATCATTCCACGCGCGCCATGCGAGGCGAACGGCCGTAACCGCTCGAGCGGAACCGGCCCGAGTCCGCGGTCGGCGCGGACACGGTTCAACGCGGCGCCGAGATCGGGGGCAGTATCGACGAGCGTGCCGTCGAGATCGAACAGCACCGCATCAACCGGCAGCGCTCGTGGCAGATGTTTCTGCACCACGCGCGCGTCAGGCATTGGCGACGCGTCGGAACGCCATCGAGTAATTGACGTCGGTATCCTGCCCGAGCCTGAACTTGCGGGTGAGGGGGTTGTACGTGAGCCCGATGATGTCGGTCGACGTCAGTCCCGCGCTTCGCGCAAACCGGGCGAGCTCTGCCGGCGTCACGAATTTCGCGTAGTCGTGCGTGCCGCGCGGCAGCAGGCCCAGCACGTACTCGGCGCCGAGAATTGCCAGCGCGTAAGCCTTCGGATTGCGATTGATCGTCGAGATTGCAACGACGCCGTCGGGCTTCGCGAGCGCGGCGCAGGCAGCAACGAGTGCAGCGGGATCCGGGACGTGCTCGATGAGCTCCATGCAGGTGACGACATCGAAGGCACCGGGCATCTCGGTCGCGAGCGCCTCGGCGGCGACGAGCCGATAGTCGACGCTGGCACCCGACTCGAGCTTGTGCAAGCGCGCGACGCCGAGCGCCTTGTCGCCCAGATCGATGCCGAGCACCTGCGCACCGCGCGCCGCCATCGCTTCGGAGAGGATTCCGCCGCCGCAACCGACGTCGACGACCTTCTTGCCGTCGAGGCCCTCGACGGTGCGATCGATCCAGTCGAGCCGGAGCGGATTGATCCGATGCAGCGGCCCGAACATCGCGCTGTCGGGATCCCACCAGTGATGCGCGAGCGCCGCGAATTTGGCGAGCTCGCCCGAATCGACATTGGCGGGCTTCGCGGGAGCGGACAGGATGGGGGCGGTCATTGCAGGCGTTCCTGCCAGAAGCGGGCGCGAGTCACGATAGCGGCTTCGTCGGCGGTCGTCAAAGCGCGGCTCGCGACAACGCGCTGGCCGTGGATCCAGACGTCGGTCACCGACTCGCGGCCGATTGCGTGGACGACGTGCGAAATCGGATCGTAGCAGGGCACGGCGTCGAGGCCGGAGAGATCGACCGCCACAATGTCAGCCGACTTGCCGGGCACCAGCGAACCGATCTCGTTATCGAGCCCGAGCGCGCGCGCGCCGCCCAGCGTCGCACTCGTGAGGATCTGCGCCGCCGGCAGCGCCGCGGCATCGCCGGTCGCGACCTTGGCAAGCAGCGCAGCGAGGCGCATTTCGCCGAAGAGGTCGAGCCGGTTGTTCGACGCCGCGCCGTCGGTGCCGAGCGCTACGTTGATACCGCGCCCCTGCAGCAGGCGGATCGGCGCGATCCCGCTGCCGAGCTTCATGTTGGACGCCGGGCAATGGACGACATGGCCGCCATGCGTCGCGAGCAAATCGATGTCCTCGGGGCTCAAGTGGACACCGTGGATCGCAATGAAGCCGGGGCCCGTTGCGCCGAGGGCGTGCAAGCGCGCGAGCGGCGTCCGGCCATACCGGGCGCGGCTTTGCGCTATTTCGAGCGCGGTTTCGGCAAGGTGCGTCTGGATGGGGAGGTCGAGTTGTCGCGCATAGGTGACGATGCGCTCCCAGGTTGCGTCGCCGACCGTATACGGTGCGTGCGGCGCCAGCGCGAAGGTGAGTCGTCCTTCGTGTTTCCACGCATCGCGGACGGCGAGCCCTTGCTGCAGATAGCCATCCGGGTCCGCCGCATACGGCGTTGGAAAATCGAGGATCGGCATGCCGAGCATCGCCCGTATCCCGAGCTCGACGAAAGCCCGCGCGCTCGCATCGGGAAAAAAATACATGTCGTTGCAGCAGGTCACGCCGCCGCGGAGCATCTCCGCTGCGGCAAGCCGTGCTCCGTCGTAGACGAAATCCGGGGCGACGAATTGCGCCTCGCGCGGCCAGACGTGGTGCTCGAGCCAGACGTCGAGCGGCACGTCGTCGGCGATGCCGCGAAACAGGCTCATCGCCGCGTGCGTGTGAGCGTTGACGAGACCTGGCAACAGGACGTGACGCGGCAACTCGACGTGCGTCCGCGGCGCGAAGGCGTGCTCAGCCTCGGCGACTGGCATGAGCGCGACGACGCGGCCGCCATCCGCAATCAACGCATGATCGATAAGCGTGCCGGCGGGCTCGATCGGCACGATCCAGCCGGCGTCGAGACGAAGATCGACGGGTCGCATGGGGAGAAAAATGACTACAGTCTATGCGCTTGGCTGCTGGCCGGACGAAAAAAAGCCCCGCGCAACGGCGGGGCTTTTCGGGGAGGCGCGGGGTTACTTCTTCACCCCCTCGCCCTTGACTTCCACTTCGACACGGCGATCCGGCGCGTAGCAAGCGATCAGCTCCTTCATGTTCTTCTGCTTGCACACCACACCCGGAACCGGCTGCGTCTTGCCCATGCCAAGGGTCTCGATCTTGTCCTTGGCGATGCCCTTCGACACGAGGTAGTCGCGAACCGCGTCAGCCCGGCGCTCGGAGAGCTTCTGGTTGTACGCCTGCGTGCCGATCGGGTCCGTATGCCCGGTCACCAGCACCAATTCGAGCTTCTGGACACCCGAAAGCTTCGAAATGATCTCGCTGTCGATCGCCGCCTTGCCTTCGGGCTTCAGAACCGCCTTGTCGAAGTCGAACAGGGCCTTCGACGCCAGCGTGATCTTCTGCACTTGCGGCGGCGGGGGCGGCGGCGGGGGCGGCGGGGCCGGCGGCACGACAGCCGGGGGCGGCGGCGGCGCGGGCTTCGGCATCAGGTCGGGATCGCATTCGATGATCGCCATGCTCGGCGCCCAGTAACCGGTGCGGTAGCAAAGGTTGCCGATCTTCGGGTCGCCGAAGTTGCTGTTCCGGACGACATTGTTCTGGGGCGTACCCGTGGCCGACAGGACATAGCCGCTGTTGGTCGGATTCGCCTGGGCGGCTGCGCCGGCGGAAAACATCGCGGCAACCACACCGACGAGCGCGCCGGTAACGAGACGACGAGTCATTGTTTCACCCCTTTGGCTTTGGTATTGAAGAAGTTTTTCTGCAAACCCGGAAAATTCCCGCGTCGCCCCGAGGAACTGCCGGGGGCGTGACGCGCCGAATCGTTTATTTCCACAAAAACTATAGCACAGGGGTTCTTGGGGCGTCCAAGAGAAAGTGGGGTTTCCCCAACACCGACCGTGCGAGTGTCGCGGCAATGCAACGACGTGATAAAATGACGCGTTTTCAAGACCCTCCGGCGTCGGCCTCGGGTTGCCGCGGGTGCGGTACAGCACCGATTACGCGGCTCGCGGCGGGGTTTGCGCCGCCGGTGTCTTGCCCCAGCGCACCCGAATCCCCTGACGACCGTCAAGTAACGCCGTTCGAGAAAGAATTCCCCGCCCATGGAGCAGTTTGCCAAAGAGACGTTGCCCGTAAGCCTGGAAGCCGAAATGCGGCATTCCTACCTCGATTACGCGATGAGCGTGATCGTCGGGCGGGCGTTGCCGGATGTCCGCGACGGCCTGAAGCCGGTTCATCGGCGCGTGCTGTTCGCGATGCACGAGGCCAACATCGTTTTCAACCGGCCATACGTTAAATGCGCCCGCGTCGTGGGCGACGTGATGGGGAAATACCATCCGCACGGCGACATGGCGATCTACGACACGCTGGTGCGGATGGCGCAGGAATTCTCGCTTCGCTACCCGCTGATCGACGGGCAGGGCAATTTCGGCTCGGTCGACGGCGACAACGCCGCGGCGATGCGCTACACCGAATGCCGGTTGCAGAAGATCGCGAACGAGCTCACCGCCGACATCGACCGGGAAACCGTCGATTTCGTCCCGAACTACGACGGCAAGGAGCAAGAGCCGACGGTGCTGCCGTCGCGGCTCCCCAATCTCCTCGTCAACGGGTCGTCGGGCATTGCCGTCGGGATTGCGACCAACATTCCGCCGCACAATCTGAGGGAGGTCGTGAACGCATGCCTCGCGTTGCTTGCGAGCCCGGGAATCACGCTGGACGAGCTGATCGAGATCGTTCCGGCGCCCGATTTTCCGACGGCGGGAATCATCTACGGAACCGAAGGCGTTCGCGAAGGCTACCGGACCGGTCGTGGCCGGGTGGTGATCCGCGCGCGCACCCACGTCGAGGACATCGGCAAGGGCGAGCGGCAGGCGATCGTCGTCGACGAGATTCCCTACCAGGTCAACAAGGCAAACCTGCTGATCCGGATCGGCGAGCTCGTCCGCGAGAAGAAGCTCGAAGGCATCTCCGACCTGCGCGACGAGTCCGACAAGTCCGGGATGCGCGTGGTGATCGAGTTGAAGCGCGGCGAAGTCACCGAGATCGTCCAGAACAACCTCTTCAAGCTCACGCAGCTGCAGGACAGCTTCGGGATGAACATGGTGGCGCTGGTCGATGGCCAGCCGCGACTGCTCAATCTCAAGCAGTTCCTCGAATTCTTCCTGCAGCACCGGCGCGAAGTCATCGTCCGGCGCACGCGCTACGAGTTGCGCAAGGCGCGCGAGCGGGGGCACATCCTGGAGGGACTTGCCGTTGCACTGTCCAACGTCGACGAGATCATCGCGCTCATCAAGGCCGCACCTGCGCCTTCCGACGCGAAGATCGCATTGATGGGCAAGACGTGGCGTTCGCCGCTGGTCGAGGACATGCTCCGGCGCGCTGCCGCCGAAGCGGCGCGCCCGGAAGGTCTGCCGCTCGAGTTCGGCTGGCAGGAAAAGGCCAGCGGCTACAAGCTTTCGGACGCGCAGGCGCAAGCGATCCTCGAATTGCGGTTGCAGCGGCTGACGGGGCTCGAGCAGGACAAGATCTTCGGCGAATACCGCGACGTGATGGCGGAGATCGTCGACTTGATCGACATCCTCGCGAAGCCCACGCGGGTGACGACGCTGATCCATGACGAGCTCACCGCGATCCGCGATCAGTTCGGCGACGCACGCCGCTCCGAGATCGTCGCGCAGGGCGCCGATCTGTCGCTCGAGGACCTGATCGCGCCCGCAGACATGGTCGTCACGCTGTCGCACGGCGGTTACATGAAGGCCCAGCCGCTCGACGAATACCGGGCGCAGAAGCGCGGCGGACGCGGCAAGCAGGCGACGGCCACGAAGGAAGACGATTTCATCGATCGCCTGTTCATCGCCAACACGCACGATTACATCCTGTGCTTTTCCAATCGCGGCCGCGTCTACTGGCTCAAGGTCTACAACGTGCCGCAGGGGACCCGCTCCGCGCGTGGCAAGCCGATCGTCAATCTGGTGCCGCTCACCGAGAACGAGAAGATCACCGCCATCCTGCCGGTCAAGGAATTCACCGAGACCCAATTCGTGTTCATGGCGACCGCGTTCGGCACCGTCAAGAAGACCCCGCTCTCGGAATTCTCGCGGCCGCGCGCGTCGGGCATCATCGCCGTCGATCTCGACGTGGGTGACGGGCTCATCGGCGTCGCCCTGACCGACGGGACCCACGATGTGATGCTGTTCTCATCCGGCGGCAAAGCCGTTCGCTTCGACGAAAACGACGTGCGCCCGATGGGCCGCGGCGCGCACGGCGTCCGCGGGATGATGCTCGACCGCGGCCAGCGCGTGATCTCGATGCTGGTCGCCGAAGACGAGGACCAGTCGGTGCTGACCGCCACCGAGAACGGTTACGGCAAGCGCACGCCGATCGTCGAATACACGCGCCACGGCCGCGGCACGAAGGGCATGATCGCGATCCAGCAGACCGCGCGCAACGGCACCGTCGTCGCCGCCGCGCTGGTGCATCCGGACGACGAGGTGATGCTGATCTCGACCGGCGGCGTGCTGATTCGCACCCGGGTCAAGTCGATCCGCGAGATGAGCCGCTCGACACAAGGCGTCACGCTCATCAATCTGGGCGAGGGGGAGAAGCTCGCCGGCCTCGAGCGCGTCGTCGAGCGCGAGGACGAAGAGGAGTGACGCAGCTCTTCGCCGCAACGCGCGATCGACCCGCCCACCATTCCATGCCCGAAGCCACGTCTTCTGCCGATTCCGAGCGGGAGCTCGCCCGCCACCGCGCCGCCATCGACGCGATCGACCAGGAACTCCTCGCGGCGCTCAATGCGCGCGCTGCGCACGCCCAGGCAATCGGCGCGCTGAAGGCGGGCGGGGCGGCGTACCGTCCCGAGCGCGAGGCGCAGGTGCTCTCGCGGTTGCAGGCGGCAAACCGCGGACCGCTGACGGATGAAGCGGTCGCGGGGGTCTTCCGCCAGCTGATGTCGGCGTGTCTCGCGCTCGAGCAGCCGCTGCGCATCGCGTATCTCGGGCCCGCCGGAACGTTCTCGCATGCGGCCGTCGCCAAGCATTTCGGTCGTTTCGTTCAGCCCGAGTCCTGCGCAACGATCGACGAGGTCTTTCGCGCCGCCGAGGCGGGTCAGGCCGACTATGCCGTAGTCCCCGTCGAGAACTCCACCGAAGGGGCGGTCGGCCGCACGCTCGATCTCATGTGCCAGACTCCGCTGTCGATCTGCGGCGAGATCCGCCTGCGCATTCGCCAGAATCTGCTCTCGAACGCAGCAGCGATCGAGGACGTGACGCGCGTCTACTCGCATGCGCAGTCGCTCGCCCAGTGCGTGCAGTGGCTCGCCCGCCATCTGCCGCAGGCGGCCCGCGTCGCCGTCGCGAGCAACGCCGAAGCTGCCCGCATGGCGGCGGCGGAGCCGGGTGCCGCGGCGATCGCCGGCGAAATCGCCGCGGCGATCTATGGCCTCGGAGTGCTGGTCCCGCACATCGAGGACGAGCCCAACAACACGACCCGGTTCTGGGTGCTCGGAAGCCAGGCGGTCCCGCCGTCCGGCCGCGACGAGACTTCGCTCGTGATGTCGGCGCCGAACCGTCCGGGCGCGGTCTACGGCCTGCTCGAACCGATTGCCAAGCACGGCGTGAGCATGTCGCGCCTAGAGTCGCGGCCGGCACGCACCGGGCTTTGGGAGTATCTCTTTTTCGTCGATCTTGTCGGGCACGCGAGCGATCCGCCGGTCGCGGCGGCCCTCGCTGAGCTTCGTGAAAAAGCCCCATTTCTCAAGCTCTTGGGATCATATCCTGCGGCGGTTTATTAGGAATGACAGCCCCCGCGTCCGCGGTTCATCACCGCGATCCCTCGATGCAGGCGCCGGAGTACGTCCGGAAGATCGCGCCGTATCTTCCCGGCAAGCCTACGGCCGAACTCGCGCGCGAGTTCGGTCTCGCCGAACGCGACATCGTGAAGCTCGCGTCGAACGAAAATCCGCGCGGCCCCGGTCCGGCCGTCCGCGCCGCGATCGCGGCGGCTCTCGACGATGTTTCGCGTTACCCCGACGGCAATGGGTTCGAATTGAAAACCGCGCTCGCGGCACGCCATCGCGTCGCGCCCGAGCAAATCGTCTTGGGCAATGGTTCGAACGACGTGCTCGAGCTCGTGACGCAGGCGTTCCTGCGGCCGGGCGATCACGCTGTTTACTCCCGGCACGCTTTCGCCGTTTATCCGCTCGCCACCCAGGCACGGGGTGCAACGGGCATTGAAGTCGCCGCGAGGAACTTCAGCCACGACCTGCCCGCGATCCGTGCGGCGCTCACCCCGACGACGCGCGTGGTCTTCATCGCGAACCCCAACAATCCGACGGGCACATGGCTTCCGCCCGCGGCGATCGAAGCGTTCCTCGAAAGTGTGGGCGACGACGTGATCGTCGTGCTCGACGAGGCCTACCACGAATATCTCGATCCGGTGCAGCAGACGGCAAGCGCGCCATGGATCGGCCACCATCCCAACCTGGTGGTGACGCGGACGTTCTCGAAAGCCTATGGGCTTGCCGCGCTGCGCGTCGGTTACGGCATCATGCACCCCAAAGTCGCCGACATGCTCAATCGGGTTCGCCAACCGTTCAACGTCAACGGCCTCGCGCAGGCTGCCGCCGTCGCCGCGCTCGCCGACACGGCGTATGTCGAAGAAAGCCGTCGCCTCAATCGCAAGGGCATTGCCGAGCTGGAGCAAGGATTCGCCTTGGTCGGGCTCACCTGGCTCCCGTCGCACGCCAATTTCATCCTGGTGAAAGTCGGCGATGCGGGCCGCGTCTATCAGCGCCTGCTGGAGCAGGGCGTCATCGTCCGGCCGGTCGCCAATTACGCATTGCCCGAATGGCTGCGCGTGACGATCGGCTTGCCGGCGGAAAACCGCCGCTTCCTCGACGCGCTGGCAACCGCGCTTGCAAACTGACGCGACGCGCGCGTCCCGCTTGCCGTGAGCACCGCTCCGCACAGGATCGACAAGCTCGTCGTCATCGGCGTGGGCTTGATCGGCGGCTCGTTCGCGCTTGCGCAGAAGGCGGCAGGCTGCACGGGCACGGTCGTCGGCGTCGGCCGCGGGCGGATGAATCTCGAGGAAGCGCTGAACCTCGGCATCATCGATCGCTTCGTTCCGCTCGATGGCGATTGGGCAGCCGAGGTGACCGGCGCCGATTTCGTGCTTGTGGCCGCGCCGGTCGCTCAATATCCGGCGCTTCTGCGGACGATGGCGCCGCATCTCGGCCCGCACACCATCGTCACCGACGCGGGGAGCACGAAGCAGGATGCGATTGCCGCGGCGCGTGAAACGCTCGGTGCCGCATTACCACGCTTCGTGCCCGGGCATCCGATCGCCGGCACCGAGCAGTCGGGCGCCGCCGCTGCGTTCTCGACACTCTATGCCGATCGCAGCGTCGTGCTGACACCGCTTCCTGAAACCGATCCGCTGGCGATTGCGACCGTCGCAGCCGCGTGGCAGACGTGCGGCGCGCGCGTGCGCACGCTGGATGCCCTCGCGCACGACCGAATCTTCGCTGCGGTGTCCCACCTGCCGCATCTGCTGGCCTTTGCGCTCGTCGACGAGCTCGCGGCACGTCCCGACGCCGAGGACCTGTTCCGCTTCGCAGCAAGCGGCTTTCGCGATTTCACGCGCATCGCGGCGAGCTCGCCGGAAATGTGGCGCGACATCGCGCTCGCGAACCGCGCGGCGCTGCTCGCCGAGATAGCGGCGTTTCGCGCCCAGCTCGATCGTGTCGCCGCGATGGTGGAGACGGGCGATGGCGCCGCGCTCGAAGCGATATTCGCCCATGCGCGGGCGGCTCGCCGCGGCTGGGCTTCGCAGCGCAATGCCGCCGGAAATCCAGTGCCCGCGGACGGTCCGCGCGAACCTCAGCAAGATTGATCATGAGTACCGCACGATCGCCCCAAGGCGCGAATGTGTGCCCCCACGCTTGCGGCTTTGGCCGCCGCGCTGCCCCCCGAGGGGGACCAATTCGCGCCTTGGGACGGCCCGGCGGCGCGAATGCGCGCCCGCATGGAGCCGCAAGCGTGGGGGCACACCAATGACCGGTGCTGCCGCGTCGGCGCAGGATTTCCTCGACCTTGCGCCGATCGACCATGCGGAGGGCGATGTCGCGCTGCCGGGCTCCAAGTCGATCTCCAACCGGACGTTGCTCCTTGCAGCACTCGCCACCGGCGACACGCGCCTGGGCGGTCTCCTCGATGCGGACGACGTCGACCGGATGCGCGATGCGCTGGTTGCGCTCGGCGTGCGCATCGACACGACGGGAACACCGGGCGAATGCATTGTCCACGGTGCCGGCGGCGCGTTTCCCGCACGAGCCGCACAATTGGATCTCGGGAACGCGGGAACGGCGTTCCGGCCGCTGACCGCGGTTCTGGCGCTCGCAGGCGGCGATTACGAGCTGACAGGCGTTCCGCGAATGCGCGAGCGGCCGATCGGCGATCTCGTCGACGCACTGCGCTCACTCGGCGCCGACATCCGCTATCTCGGTCGCGAGGGCTTCCCGCCGCTGAGGATCAGCCTTGGCCGCGCCGGCACGAACGCGGCACCCGAGCGTGTGAATGTGCGCGGCGACGTGTCGAGCCAGTTCGTCTCCGCGTTGCTGATCGCACTGCCGCAGATCACGGCGCGAACGCAGCGTACGGTGACGCTCGAAGTCATTGGCGAGCTCATTTCCAGACCGTACGTCGCGATCACCATGAACCTGATGGCGCGCTTCGGCGTGGCGGTGGAGCAGGAGGGGCGGCACGCGTTTCACGTGCCCGCTGGTGCGCGTTACGCGAGCCCCGGCGCGCTTCACGTCGAAGGCGACGCGTCCGCAGCGTCGTACTTTCTCGCGGCTGGCGTCATCGGCGGCGGCCCGGTGCGCGTGACCGGCGTGGGCAGGCGCTCGATTCAGGGCGACGTCGCGTTCGCCGAGGTCCTGTCGCGCATGGGTGCCGACGTCCGTTATGGCGACGACTGGATCGAAGCCCGAGCGGGGCGCCGCCTCACCGGGATCGCCGTCGATTGCGTCGCGATTCCCGATGCTGCGCTGACGCTCGCGATCGTCGCGTTGTTCGCGCAAGGCCCGTCGACGCTGACCGGCATCGCCAGCTGGCGGGTCAAGGAGACCGACCGCATCGCGGCGATGGCGTGCGAGCTCGCCAAGCTCGGCGCCACTGTCGAGGCCGGTGTCGACGCTCTGCGCATCGTTCCGCCGCTCGCGCTCAAGCCCGCGACGATCGACACCTACGACGATCATCGGATGGCGATGTGCTTTTCGCTGGCGGCCCTGGGCGGCGTCACCGTCCGCATCAACGATCCCGACTGTGTCCGCAAGACGTTTCCCGAATACTTCGCGGCCTTCCGCGCGATCGCGCGGGACCGCGAGCCTGCGTAGCTGACTCGATGGCCTCGGCACCGATACCGGTGATTGCCGTCGACGGCCCCGCGGCATCCGGCAAGGGGACCGTCGCGTCCGGCGTAGCGCGCGCTCTCGGCTTCCATCTTCTGGACAGCGGATCGCTCTACCGACTGATCGCGTTGAAGGCGCTCGAGGCAGGGATTCCCGTCGCTGCCGAAGTCGCGCTAGCCCGGGCGGCGGGCGACCTCGATGCGGTCTTCCGCGACGGCACGATCCTGCTCGACGGCCGCGATGTGACCGAGGCGATTCGCAGCGAGGCGGTAAGCGCTGCCGCGTCTCACGTCGCCATCCACCCGGCCGTACGCAAGGCGCTCCTCGCCCGCCAGCGCGCTTTCCGGCGCCCGCCCGGGCTCGTCGCCGATGGCCGAGACATGGGGACGGTCGTATTTCCCGAAGCCCTGCTAAAGGTCTTTGTCACGGCGAGCGCCGAGGAGCGGGCGCACCGCCGGCATAAGCAGTTGATCGAAAAAGGAATCTCGGTTACACTGGATGGTCTTTTGCGCGATATCCAGGAGCGCGACGCGCGTGACGCGAGTCGGGCGCAAGCCCCGCTCAAGCCCGCGGCCGACGCCGTGATCCTGGATACGACGAACATGACGATCGACGCCGCGATCCGCTTCGTGCTCGAGCAGTACAAGGTCCGCGCGTCGAACGCAGGTTAGGCGTCATGGAGGGGGTTTCCCCCGCCGGGCGAGTGCAAGAGGTCGTTCGAGGGCGCTTTGGCCGGCGCTTCCCGGGCGGATATCGACAACCAGCCCGCTTTAAGCGAGACACAGGGTTCTCGCGAGGAGGCGGTTATCACCGACAGAAGGATCCAAACCCAATGGCTATTGCCACGCAGAGCATGTCCACCACCACACCCCCAGAAAATTTCGCCGCACTGTTCGAAGAATCCCTCACCCGGCAGGAAATGCGCCAGGGTGAACTCATCACCGCCGAAGTCGTTCGCGTCGATTACAACATCGTCGTCGTCAACGCCGGCCTCAAATCCGAAAGCTTCATTCCGATCGAGGAATTCAAGAACGATCGGGGCGAAGTCGAAGTCAAGCCGGGCGATTTCGTCACTGTCGCGATCGAAAGTCTCGAAGACGGCTACGGCGAGACCAAGCTGTCGCGCGACAAGGCGAAGCGCCTCAAGGCCTGGCACGATCTCGAAGCCGCGATGGAGCAGGGCACCATCGTCACCGGCCAGGTCACCGGCAAGGTCAAGGGCGGCCTCACCGTGATGGTCAACGGCATTCGTGCGTTCCTTCCCGGCTCGCTCGTCGACATTCGGCCGGTCAAGGACACCTCGCCCTACGAGAACAAGGCGCTCGAGTTCAAGGTCATCAAGCTCGATCGCAAGCGCAACAACGTCGTCGTCTCGCGCCGCGCGGTGCTCGAAGCGAGCCAGGGCGAGGAACGCGCAAAGCTGCTGTCGACGCTGCAGGAAGGCGCGATCGTCAAGGGCATCGTCAAGAACATCACCGACTACGGTGCGTTCGTGGACCTGGGCGGAATCGACGGGCTGCTGCACATCACCGACCTCGCGTGGCGCCGCGTCAAGCATCCGTCCGAAGTGCTCGCGGTCGGCGACGAGGTGACGGCGAAGATCCTCAAGTTCGACCAGGAGAAGAACCGCGTCTCGCTGGGCATGAAGCAGCTGGGCGAGGACCCGTGGGTCGGCCTGTCGCGCCGCTATCCGACGGGTACGCGCCTGTTCGGCAAGGTCACCAACATCACCGATTACGGCGCGTTCGTCGAGATCGAATCCGGCATCGAAGGGCTGGTCCACGTCTCCGAAATGGACTGGACCAACAAGAACATCCATCCGACCAAGGTCGTGCAGCTGGGCGACGAGGTCGAGGTGATGATCCTCGAGATCGACGAGGACCGCCGCCGCATTTCGCTCGGCATGAAGCAATGCATGCCGAACCCGTGGGACGAGTTCGCCGCCAATCACAAGAAGGGCGACCGCGTGAAGGGCCAGATCAAGTCGATCACCGACTTCGGCGTCTTCGTCGGGCTGCCCGGCGGCATCGATGGGCTTGTGCATCTGTCCGATCTGTCGTGGACGCTCCCCGGCGAAGCCGCGGTGCGCGACTACAAGAAGGGTGCCGAAGTCGAAGCGGTCGTGCTGGCGATCGACGTCGAGCGCGAGCGCATTTCGCTCGGCATCAAGCAACTGGACGGCGATCCGTTCTCGAACTACGTGGCGACCCACGACAAGGGCAACGTCGTGAAGGGCACGGTGAAGTCTCTCGACGGCAAGGGCGCGATGATCACGCTCGACGGCGATGTCGAAGGCTACCTGCGCGCCTCCGAGGTCGCCCGCGATCGCGTCGAGGACATCCGGACGCACTTGAAGGAGGGTGACGCGGTGACCGCGATGATCATCAACATCGATCGCAAGAACCGCTCGATCAACCTCTCGATCAAGGCCAAGGACCACGCCGAGGAAACCGAGGCGATGCAGAACGTCAAGGCAGACGCGGCGGGTGCGACCACCGGCACCACGAATCTCGGTGCGCTTCTGCGCGCGAAGATGGACAACAAGACCAACGAGTAGCTGGAAAACGCGTGATGACCAAATCGGAGCTGATCGACCGCCTTGCGGCGCAGTTCCCGCAGCTGGTCGCCAAGGATGCCGAGCTCGCCGTCAAGATGATCCTCGACGCCATGGCCGAAAGCCTGGCGAAAGGGGAGCGCATCGAGATCCGCGGGTTCGGCAGCTTCGGCCTCAATTACCGGCCGCCGCGGACCGGGCGCAACCCCAAATCGGGCGACAAGGTGCAGGTGCCGGAAAAGCATGTCCCGCACTTCAAGGCCGGCAAGGAACTGCGCGAGCGGGTCGATTTCAAGGGCGCATGAGCGAGTGTAGGCGGCCGACGCCGAGGTGCAACCGGCAAAGCTCGGCGTCGCGGAGGCCATGCCGTTGGGCACGTTCGGCGCCGTGGCGGAGTCGCTGATGCACATCGTGCGCTGGATCGTCGGTGCGGCGCTGTTCCTCGCACTGCTGTTCCTGTCGCTGCAGAACTCCGACCTGGTAACACTCAAGTTCTACCAATGGTGGAGCTGGCAGGCGCCGCTGATTTTCGTCGTGCTGATCGCGTTCGCGGTCGGCGTTGCCGCGGGGCTCGCCGCCGGCGTCATGCGCACAACGCGGTTGAAGCGCGAGCTGAACAGGATGCGTCGTGCCGAGCGCGCGAGCGCCACGCCGGCAACTCCGCGCGACAAGGCCAATCGCCCGATCGACAATGCGTGACGCGTCGCGCCCGCCCGAACGCCTCGCGCTTTGGCCCGGCCGGACGTCGACTTAGCGTGTCTCCCGATTTCGAGCTGTGGTGGCTGCTGCCGATCCCCGCGGTCTTTTTCGCGCTGGGATGGATCGCGGCGCGCATCGACATCAGTCACTTGCTGCGTGAATCGCGCGCGCTGCCGCTGTCGTATTTCCGCGGTCTCAACTTCCTGCTGAACGAGCAGCCGGACAAGGCGATCGAATCGTTCATCGAAGTGGTCAAGGTCGATCCGCAGACCGTCGATCTGCATTTCGCGCTGGGAAGCCTCTTCCGGCGGCAGGGCGAAATCGATCGGGCGATCCGGATGCATCAGAACCTGCTCGACCGTCCCGATCTCCCTGCCGACAAGCGTCAGGCGGCGGTGTTCGAGCTCGCGCAGGACTTCCATCGCGCCGGGCTGCTCGATCGCGCGGAGGAGCTTTTTACCAAGCTCGAAGGCTCGCCGTTCGAGCATCCCTCGCTCGGTTTCCTGCTGTCGATCTACGAGCAGGAAAAGGACTGGCGCAAGGCGATCAGCGTCACCCGCCGCATGGAGGCGCTCGCGAAGCAGCCGTACTTCAAGGAGATCGCGCACTATTGCTGCGAGCTCGCGCAGGCAGCGCTCCTCAATTCGGATTTTGCCGCTGCCCGCCGGCACGTCGACGAAGCGCACGCCGAATACCGCGCGTGCGCCCGGGCGACGATGCTGCAAGGCGACATCGAATCGCAGCAGGGCGACCTGCCCGCGGCAATCGCCGCCTGGCAGCGGATCGAGTCGCAGAACCCCGCGTTCCTCGCGCTCGTTGCGGATCGGCTCGCCGATGCGTACCGGAAGACCGGCAATGTCGCACAGGGATTACGCGTGCTGCGTGCCTATCAGGAGCAATATCCGTCGCTCGACCTCCTCAATGCCGTGTTCGCGCTGACGTTGTCCGAGGAAGGTCCGCTGTCGGCGGGCGAGCTGATCAAGGAAGAGCTCGCGCGCAATCCGACGCTGCTCGGCCTCGATCGCCTGCTCGAAGCGCAGCTCCTGTCGGCGCCCGCCGACCGGCGCCACGACCTCGAGCTCGTCAAGCAGCTGGTCGGTGCGCACATCAAGCGACTCGGCATGTACAAATGCGAGCATTGCGGTTTCCGCGCCAAGCAGTATTACTGGCGCTGCCCCGGCTGTGCCAAGTGGGAGACTTATTCGCCGCGGCGGACCGAAACTCCGGATGGATATGTCTGAACACGGCAACTGATGCAAAATTCTGAACCACGAAGGACACGAAGATCACGAAGAATGCAACACACCAAGAAAAACCTCTCTTCAGCGCAGCGGTGCCTGACCATGGTCCCCTTCGTGTCCTTCGTGGTCTTCGTGTTTCATGTTCTGGGTTTGACGGCCTATGAAGCCCACTGATCCGCGTGTCATCGTCGCGCTCGATTTCGCCAACCCGATGCATGCGCTGGCGCTCGCCGACCGCCTCGATCCCGCGGCCTGCGCGCTCAAGGTCGGCAAGGAGCTCTTCGTCGTCGCGGGCCCCGAACCGGTGCGCTGGATGATCGCGCGCGGATTCCGCGTCTTTCTCGATCTCAAGTTTCACGACATCCCGAACACGGTCGCCCAGGCCTGTGTAGCGGCGACTCGGCTCGGCGTGTGGATGCTCAACGTCCACGCGGCGGGCGGCCGGGCGATGCTCGAGTCCGCGCGCGACGCCGTCGCGGCCACCGCGGCGCAAGAGGGCAGGGCGCAGCCTTTGCTGATCGCGGTCACCGTGCTGACGAGCCTCGCCGATGACGATCTGCGCGCGACGGGCATCTCCGGCACCGCAGATGAACAGGCGCTGAATCTCGCGCGACTTGCTGCCGGTTGCGGTCTCGATGGCGTGGTCTGCTCGGCCGTAGAAGCACCGGCGCTGCGCTCGGCGCTTGGATCCACCTTCAAGCTGGTCACGCCCGGCATCC
>WNGE01004360.1_pt2 | contig 28517 bp, 19 predicted proteins | sample 5400651 | NCBI WGS metagenome assembly WNGE01 (sample SAMN13153370, study PRJNA577476) | soil metagenome | isolation source: 60 cm soil or saprolite under grassland replicate 2 | place: USA:California | collected 2016-06-15 | reverse complement strand
TACCGTGGGGAAAGTGCTGTCTGCTTCCATCTGGCAGGGTGAGAATTTCGCTCACCATCAGATCATCAGTTGTCAAATTGCTTTGCCACGCATCCTCCGTGCTTCACGGTTTCGCGTGAACGGGTCGCGCTGTTCCAACCATGGGCAAACCCCTGATACGCGCCGCTTCTTCGACAGTGCTGGCAACTCCATGATTATCCTGGATGTTCAGGAAAAGAGGCTGCTTCCAGGCTGCGTGTTTCCCACGATCCAGTTCCATGTTGCCAATCATTTCTTGCATCTGGTTGCCTTCACAGCCAAGACCCAGCAGGAGATACGCACCGACATTATTGCAGTATCCTCCAGGCGGATCGAAAATGTAGATGTAGCCAACTCCCTCCCCATGAGCCTTCCGGGAAGGAGTATACACCGGAAAGCCGATAAGGTCAATCGATTAAGCATCAGACTTGTGCCGCGAGGATTGTGGCAAAGGGAATAAGCGAGCCATCTGGCTCAATACAAAAGGACAGTGGCGAACCCAGCACCTCGATATCACTGCCAGGACGCAAATAGTCCAGGCTATTAGTGCTGGCCAGAATGTACTCCAGACGTAACGTATTCTCGATACGAGCCAGGCGTACCTGTTTAAGGTCAGCATGGCCACTGGTGCGAATGGCGGCCATAACCGCGGCGCGATCAGTGGGTAAGATCATAGGTATTTTACATGAATTAATAGCAATAACACCGGCAGTCAGCGTATTGATATAGAGCGATTGAAGATCGAGCTTATTGAGCAGGCGCGCGGTCGTAAAATCAGCATTGCCCAGGCCGATCGCGTTGCCATGCGATGCGTCCGTGAGATCATGTACGGTGATATTAGTAATACGGCTAGCGGCAGGTTTGTGCTGATCAGAGGAGCGCAGACGACCGATGATATTCGGATCGATACCAGCCCCACTAATATTTTTGCCCATTTCATCAATGACCAGCACATCCAGCGTATCCCAGGGCAGGCGCGGCATCATAGATTTAGCGCGCTGTAAAAGGATGCGCTCGGGTTCATTGCCGATTCCTTCTGGCAATATAGCCTCTATGTCGGCAACCTCGTCGTAGGCATTCTCAACGATCGCCAAGCCACAGAGAATAGGCGCATGGGCAACAACGAACTTCGCCACCTCCGGCATATGCGTAGTCAGGCCCTCCACGCCCCAGGCATGCACTTCTAGAGCACCCGCGTGCTTGCCCAGACCGAGCGCAACCATTTTAGCCAGACCACTCTCTATCTCCGCGTTAAAGTCGGTATGCGGCTTGACACGATTGATTACGATGATACCATCAGCAGCATGCGCGGCTCGATCAATATAGATGGGCATGCCATTGGGCAACGTTCCCAGCACATCGACTTCGAGTGAAGAAATAATGGGAGCGCTTACAGATTGCTCGGTTATGCCAAGGCCGGAGAGAATGGCAAGCTGGCCTTCGGGGGTTGCTGCGCCATGGCTACCCATAGCGGGAATAACAAACGGCTCTGCTCCATACAGACGTAACGTAGCGATGAGTGTACGCACAACGAGAACAATATCTGCCACACCACGACTTCCTACGCCAACAGCGATGCGTGCGCCAGGTTGTATCTTTGCTGCGATATGCGCGTTTTCACAAGCAGTAACAACCGACTCGCTTACATCCGCAGCACAAGGACGAGGGAAACGCTGGCGCAACAAAACAAGGTCCGGCAACGGTACCGATTGGAGGAGATCGTTGGTATTCTCGTATGGATGTAGTAGCATGTGCAACCTCCAGGCGGGCATCATTATTTGATATTTGCGTATATAGAACGAACCCAAGAATATTCTTGTAAAGGACGAAAACGCATACTCTCGCCAAATGATACCATAATATATTATCGGGATGCGGTGTATAACCCCTGCCTGGAAGGTAGTGGGATATAAGACGCAAATGCACACAATAAAATACGTAAAAAGGAGAATGAGGGGAATCCCCTGGCTTTAGCTATGGGGAGGATGTCAACCTTGATCCTCATACGACGCGAGGACAGGAGCAAGCAGACAGGACCAAAAGCAGGCAAGTTGACACAACCAGCGCCATTCGACTACAATCACAACATGATATGTGCATGTAGCGCGACAATCGGTCGCCTGACTTCAGGACGAGATATCCACAATGAATGAGAGCTATCGCCTGGATCAATGCATCGGCAACTATCGCTTATTACGTTTATTGGGAAGAGGCGAGTTTGCCGAAATTTATCTTGGAGAGCATACGACTACTCATACGAAAGCGGCCATTAAATTATTAGATGGGCGTAGAGCTGGAGATGATGTAGCAAAATTTCTTGCTCAGGCGTCCTTGCTAACACACTTGCGGCATCCACATATTGTGCAGATCTTTGATTTTGGAATAGTGGGTGAAACAGCTTTTCTGATTATGAACTACGCATCTAGAGGAACGTTGCGCCAGCATTATCCCAAAGGAACTCGCGTCCCACTGCAAGATATTGTGCGCTATGTTAAGCAGATTGCCAGCGCATTACAATATATCCATTTGCATAATCTTATTCACCGCGATATCAAGCCGCATAATATGTTACTCAGCACAAACGACGATGTGATGCTTACTGATTTTGGTATCGCGGTCGTCTCACAGAGTCTTGACCCCGTGTATCCTGCATTTCGCGACTTTGAGGGGACTGTATTGTACGCTGCCCCGGAACAATTCCAGGGCAAACCATGTAGAAATAGCGATCTCTATGCACTGGGCGTTGTCGTTTATGAGTGGCTGTGTGGAGACTGGCCATTCACAGGAACATTTGAAGAGATTGTACACCAGCACCTGTTTATTCCCCCTCCTTTTTTTAGCGAGAAAGGTGTCGAGGTCCCAAAGGCCGTTGAAAAAGTAATACGCAAAGTCATGGCCAAAGAGCCCGATCAGCGTTTCTCCGACGCAGAAGATTTTGCATATGCACTTGCACAGGCATACCAGGCAACGCAATGGTATACCTCGGAGCCCGTTCGCTCTCTACAAATATCCCCCAGACGTCAGTTCATGTCGCCATTACCATTTGCGCAAGAAGCATCCACAGACCAATAAGGGCTTATAGCACATTTATATCCTACTGGAACAAAGAGCCTTCTATACAAGAGTCCTCCAATGACGCAAAAGAGTTATACGATCGTAAGGCGAACGTCTCAAAATATAAAGCTATATTCAAAATAATAGAGAACCTTGTGTGGCACCGGAGTTCTTACAAACGGGAGAGTGCATTTATATCGTCAATATAGTAGGAAATCTCCCTCTTGCCAATATTTTTAGGAGAAGCCCACATATGTCTGACCATACAGGTCTAAAGCTAGGGAATTATCGTATCGTTCGCCTGCTCGGTCAGGGGGGATTTGCTCATGTTTATCTTGGCGAACATGTTTATCTGAAAACGCCAGCAGCCATCAAAGTGCTGAATATGCAACTGGCGAACGATGCACTTGAGAGCTTCCTCAAAGAAGCTCGCACCATCGCGCGCCTGGAGCATCCTCACATTATACGGGTACTGGAATTTGGTATAGAAGAGATTACCCCGTTTCTGGTCATGAATTATGCAGAAAACGGGACACTACGGCAGCGCTATCCGCGAAAAAGTCTCTTGCCATGGGCAAAGATCGTCTCTTATACGAAGCAGATCGCAGATGCTCTACAATACGCACACGGCCAGGGGGTAGTTCATCGTGATGTCAAACCAGAGAATATGTTACTGCGGAAAAATAAGGCTCTCCAACTCAGTGATTTCGGGCTGGCGGTTATTGCTCAAAGTATGAGTGCAAATGCACCCACAATTGGCACACGCGCGGGCACGACGGCGTATATGGCACCAGAACAGATCCAGGGCAGACCGGGCAGGGCCAGTGATCAGTATGCACTGGGCATCGTCGTTTATGAGTGGTTCTGTGGCTCCTGGCCTTTTACAGGCTCTGAACGCGAGATCACCGTCCAGCAATTGTATACATTACCACCCTCCATGCGTGCAAAAGTGCCAGCCATTACGCCAGCGATTGAGAATGTAGTGATGAAAGCACTGGCAAAAGAACCACAGGAGCGCTTTGCAACTGTACAGGAATTTGCATATGCGCTGGAAGATGCCTGGAAGGAGGCTCAGAGTATAGGCAATGAAGGGTCCGTTTCTCTCGCTCCCGATATAGCATCTTTAGAGAATTCACAAGATATGCCACTGCTACCTCAAGAAATGGTGAGCCATATTGCTTCTGAAGAACCAACGCAAAAGATACCTGCTCAATTGCAAGAGCTAAATAGTGCAAGTTCGTCTGTCAGCCTTTCATTACCAGCGTTTGCTGATGGAACTATTCTCACAGATCCATCGCGTATTTCGCAACCATCGCTCGATCCAAAATCGATTTCGCTGAGGGAGCTATCATTACAGCTTTCTTCGCAATTACAGGCAAAGGGTCCACAGATAGTGCCACAGCTCCCTCTCGTAGCATCCTGGGTCGATACTGTGCCATTCCCCCCCCATACACCTCCGGCAGGATTTGTTCCTGGCAGGCATTTCCCCCAGGCACAGACGATAAGAACGCCCCAGGAGACAGTACCACAGCAAGTATCTTCTCAACCACCGATTACACCGCTAGCTACGTCGATGATAGCGCACCAACAGAGACCTGAACGACGCAGCATGATCGTTTTGTTGGGCGGGTTGATAGTCATTGCCCTGATTATGCTTACAGGAGTACTCCTCTGGCCTCGCTTTATACAGAACAGGCAAGCCATATCTTCTCCACAGCATACAGAATCGCCCGTCGTAATACGCGGCACATCTGTATCGGATGCGGTCCCCACACCCGGCACAAATAAAACAGGCGCATCGACTCCAACAGTCCCAACGCAAGCAGGTGTAGTACCAACAGTGCAACCGGGTACCACCCCCGTACCTACAGCAACAACGCAACCAGGCATCACTCCAACAGCCACAGCAGCCCCAACTCCTCAAGCGACTCCCACGCCAGTTCCAGCCCTTGCAATAACGATCACGAGCGCTCCGACCAGTGTAGTTGGAGGCACGATCGTTACGGTAGCCACAAAGGCAAATCAGGGTGGCGTGACAATCGCGTTAAATGGCAAACGACGTGTACTTGGGCAACAAACAGCAGATAGCCAGGGAATAGCAGTTTTCCAGATACGTGTTCCTGCTGCAGCTAAAGTTGTTATATTAACAGCTACAGCTATCGATCAAAATGGCAATCAGGCAAGTTCTTCGCCCTGGACCATAACAGTTACATGAATACAAAAAGAAAGGGAGAAACGACGGCTATTTATAAATACTGAGAGGGGAGCAAGTATGTATGGACTATAGCAATATTGATTTCGGGAATTTTCCGCCATCGAGCAGCCGAGAAGCGCCCAAAACAATAGAACAATGGCTGGCAGAAGGTGACGCTCATTTCATAGGCGGCTGGTATCAAGCAGCGCTTACATCATATGAGCAAGCACTGCGCCTTAATCCGCATAGTAATCATGCACAGCAGGGGAGAATTCATGCCAGTGCTCGCCTCAAACGTCATGACGAAGGTAGTACATCTCATCAGCGGGCGATTCTTCTTTCGCCCCATCTCGCACGCGAGCATTACAACAAGGGTAATACCCTCTATCAGCTTGGAAGCTACGAAGAGGCCCTGGCAGCCTTTAAGCAAGCGATTGCCTGTGCGCCTGATTTTGTACAGGCATATCAGGGCAAAGGCAATGCCCTCTATCGTCTCAGGCGCTATATCGAAGCGATAGCGGCCTTTGAGCAAGCTATCCATTTTTCCCCGAACTTTGCCGAAGTGTATTACAGCAAAGGAATTGTACTCTCCGCCCTCAAACGCTATGAAGAAGCGCTGCTAGCATTTGAACAGACAGCCAGCCTGACACCTGACGACGCAGGAACGCACTTTAACAAAGGTCTCGCATTATACGGACTCAGGCGCTATGAGGAAGCTCTGGCAGCTTTTGAGGAAGCCATTCGTCTCGCTCCCAGGAATGCGCTAAGCCACCATAACAAAGCCAAAGTACTCTACAATCTCAAGCGCTATACTGAAGCCTTGCAGACCAGTGAGCAGGCCATTCAGCTCGCCCCCCACTATGTCAGCGCGTACAACAATAAAGGAAATGCGCTCTATAGCCTCAAACGCTACGAGGAAGCTCTGGCGACCTACCAGCAAGCCATTCAGCTCGCGCCTCAGGACGTACGCACGTACTACAATATGAGCAAAGCGCTCTACGGTCTCAAGCGTTATGACGAAGCGCTGGAAATTTGCGAACAGGCGGTACGTCTTGCCCCTCAGGATGCACGCGCCTACTACAACAAGGGCAATATCCTCTATGGTCTCAAAAGCTACGAAGAAGCATTGATGGCCTATGAGCATGCAGCACGGCTTGATCCCACCGATGCGCGGGTATTTCGCGCCAAGGGCCAGACGTTTTACAGTCTCAAATGCTATGGCGAGGCACATACCGCTTCAGAGCAAGCCATCCGCCTGGACCCGACCGATGCAGCGGCATACGCATTCAAGACACGTACAGCCTGGAAGCTTAAGCGCCTTAGAGAGACACTCACAACACTTAAGCAAACAGTGGTATATTTTACACAAAGGAAAAGAAAATCCTGAGATTCCTATTGGTTAAACTATTGTTGCAAGCCTGGATATGATTTATGATAAGGGCAGAGACTTCCCGAAATAACCCATTGAGGTATGAGGCGATGGACGACAACCAGGAAATCCGAATTGCAGATTACCAGGCATTAGCAGAATTTCGTTATCAGATTCGACGTTTTATGCGTTTCAGCGAACAGATGGCTCGCTCGGCAGGCCTTGAACCACAGCAGCACCAGTTGTTATTAGCGATCAAAGGTCTACCAGAAGGTAGAAAAGCAACAATTGGCGAACTGGCAGAGCGGCTACAGATTCAGCATCACAGCACGGTTGAGCTGATAGATCGTATGACCGAGCATGGTTTCGTCGAGCGCAAACGCGATGATGCTGACCAACGGCGCGTGATTGTGTCCCTCACCGAACAAGGCGAAGAAATACTTCAACGACTCTCGAATACCGTCCTGGAAGAACTCAGCGTCACAGGACCGGCCCTGGTACACGCCTTAAGCGTGCTCATTATCAACAATGATCCCGGCTGAGCGCAAACCGACTCACGATTTCTTTCCAACAGTGGCAAGCAATCTGCGCCAAGCCAGTGTTTGCTGCGTCTGGACATGCAATCCCGCCTGGATGAAGAGCGTTCGCAGTTGAGCGGGGCTATGAAAGCGCTTCGGACGAAAAACTCGCACCAACCAGTCTGGGAAGGAGGCATCCACAAGGATAAAGTATCCCCCGGGACGGAGCACGCGTGCTATCTCGCGTATGCCTGCTGCCTGGTCCTGCCAGTGGTGGGAAGAGCTGGTGCTCAGTGCCAGGTCTACTGAGGCGTCCTGGAGCGGCAATGCTTCCGCCATGCCTGTAGAGAATGTGGCGTTGGGAGTCAAGCGTTTTGCCATCTCTATCATGCCGTTTGCCGGGTCTACGCCGATCAATTGCGCCTCTGGCCAATAGGTAGTAGCCCGACGCAACAGTTTTCCTGTTCCACAGCCGACATCAAGGACGCTTACAGGCTGATGGACGATACCTGCTGCCAGGGCAAGCGTTGCTTGATGTGCCCGATCAAAAAAGGTTCGTTGCAGCCAGGAATTTTCATAGGTGCTTGCCCATTGATCGAAGCGCTCTATATCTTTTTCGCGATGTTTTGTTGTCATACGTGTACCTGCCTTTGGTATTGATCCCACAACATGCTAGCGCGAAGAGAATGCCTGTACTCCTGTGATATCGCGTCCGACGATAAGCGACTGAATGGTATCAGTGCCCTCGTAAGTGAACACGGCCTCGATATCGGCGTGGTGGCGAGCGATATGATACTCAAGCAGGATGCCATTACCACCGAGCATCTCACGTGCATCAGCGACAACCTCGCGTGCCAGGCGAGCATTATTCATTTTAGCCAGAGAGGCCATCGACCCCGTCATCTTCCCCTCGGCCTGGAGCTGGCTGAGGCGCAGGCAGAGCAGTTGCATGCTGGTCACGTTTGCTAGCATGGAAGCCAGTTTATTCTGGATAATCTGGAAATTCACTAGCGCTTTCCCAAATTGCTTGCGCTCCTGAGCATAGGTGAGAGCAATCTCGTAGGCGGCAATCGCGTGCCCAATGGCTTCCCAGGCCACACCGGAGCGCGTCGCAGTGAGTACGCTACTGGTATCTTTAAAACTATGGGAGAGCGCGAGACGATTCTCGGCAGCTACACGTACACCGGTAAGCGTGATATCCGTCTGCCAGACGGCGCGTTTTGCAACCTTGCCCGTCATGATTTTTGTCTCGAAGCCGGGCGTGCCTTTCTCAACCAGAAAACCGCCCACCTTCCCCTCATCGTCGCGTGCCCAGATAATCGTGACGTCGGCAAAGGAAGCATTGCCGATCCAGCGCTTGGCACCGTCGATAACGTACTCATTGCCCTCGCGACGAGCACGCGTCTCTAGAGCGACTGCATCCGAACCATGTTGAGGCTCGGTCAGACCAAAAGCGCCGATCTTCTCCATACGAGCCATGGCCGGGAGCCAGCGCTGCTTCTGTTCCTCTGAACCAAGCATGGCGAGTGAATTCATAGCCAGGCCAGAGTGGACGCCAAAGAAGGTACAGATACTGGCGTCGCCACGGGCCAGTTCGAGCGCAATAAGGCCTGCGGCGGTCACACTCATACCCGGACAGCCATAGCCCTGAATGCTTCCGCCAGCAATACCTAGCGCGGCAATTTTGGGGATCAGCTCAAACGGAAACTCAGCGTGCTCCCAGTAGTCGTTAATGATAGGAATAACCTCGCGATCACAGAATGCGCGCACCTTATCGCGAATACTGCGTTCCTCGTCAGTTAATAGCTCATCCATCAAGTAAAAGTCAGTTCCACGCGCTGACTGAATCTCAGTTGCCATAATTCGTTCCTTTTGTTCTGTCTATGCATCGACATTTCACAGGGTCTACTTCGTTGTAACGACCACACACAACCCAACAAGCAACGTTCCGTCAGACAATACTACTATAGTATCTTCTGCATAGGGAATTGTGCAAGAAAGCATAACCATTACAAACTTCAAACAGTACCATGCGACTGTTTATCACAATCACTACACAATCAGACAACCGAGCGGTAATTGAGATACAGTTGTGCTAGTATTATCATGATAAAAAATGGTACAATCTGATTATAATCAATTCACATCTATAGACAGGAGGCATATACTGATGAGAGTCAAGGACATAATGACTACGCAGGTTATTTCGGTCAAAGAAGATCAGACCAAGCAGCAAGTAGCACGCTTGCTCACGCAGTATCGTATTAGTGGCGTGCCTGTTATCAAAAATGATAATGTGGTGGTCGGCGTTGTGACAGAGTACGATATCATTGCTAAAGAGGGCAAAAAAGTTCGTGACATTATGACACGCAGTCTGATCAGTGTAAGTGAAGATACGGATTTGGAAGAAGTAAGTCGTATTCTTGTGCACGAGCGTATCAAACGTCTTCTGGTGCTTGATCATGGCAAACTGGTAGGGATCGTGAGTCGCGCCGATCTGATCAAAGAAGTGGCCATGCGTTGGGTATGTCCGGTCTGTGGAGAAATGATTCATAGCCAGGTTCCGCCGCAGTTCTGTCCGCGTTGTGGAGCATCAAAAATTGCAGTCCTGGCAGAATCGATATCACCAGGTAGCTGATCAATATACAATAATTTCTAGCAGCGGAGAGCTGCTGTCTGACTGGTTATCCACTCATCACTCATTTCGGTTCCCGTCGCTGAAGGAGTGCAGGCAAGTCTCAACCTTTTTTCCCACTTTAAGCTTGCGATATCTGTACGTATGGACCATCTCTCTCCCTCACCGTCAATATCATTTAGAAAGTTACACAATGCAACCTGTGCGTGTATCCGTAGAGGCAGGCCTTGCGTCTGCCGGGTGGGTAGACAGAGTGCATTGTAGGCCACCCGGCAGACGCAAGGCCTGCCTCTACGGGATTTGAGAATGTCCTCATTTCCAGGGATATTGGAAATAGTTCATGGCATCTTGTATAAAAGATCACTTTCCTGGATTACAATTTTGTAATAATAGCGTTTTCTTCCTCCAACACTCTACACATTGAAGTACTTATATTCTAGAATAGAGAATTACTAGAGAAAGGAGGCACGCGCCCTCAATGAGTGAACAAGAAAACCTCCAGATGATAAAGCAGTTCTGGCAAGCATTTGACACATTGGACTTTGATGCTGCCGGAGCGCTGCTCCACGATGATTATCTTGGAGAATGGCCGCAGTCAGGTGAGCGGATTCGGGGCAGAGCAAATTTTGTGACTATCAATAAGCTCTATCCTGATCACTGGCACGTTACGATCATAAGGCTGATTGCGACTGGAGATCAGGTTGTATCGGAAGTGAAACTCGAACACAAAGACGAACTGGTCTTTGCTATTTCGTTCTTCGAGTTTAAGGATAGCAAGATCTTTCGTGAAACCGATTATTGGCCCGAACCCTATGAACCACCGGCCTGGCGAGCACAGTGGGTTGAGCAATAGAAATGGAGTTGCTGTTCTGTTTGTCATATAATGTAGTCAGCGCTAGCTTTCCAGTACAGAAAGGTGCGTGGAGAAAGAATAGCGCCTGTCAGGGCTACTACAGCTATCTCATGCGGGAGAATGTAGTCCCAGTAGTCAGTTACATTCTATTTCTGTTTGTGATATGCTATCTTCCCGTAGAGGCTTCAAATTGAAGGAGAAACTCTTCGTAAGAGGAATAGCATAGGGAAAGGAAGCTCCAATGCCAGAACATGTGTCAAACCCCATTCGCTCGTTGGGTGTGTTGACGGGCGGAGGTGATGTTCCTGGACTGAATGCAGCCATTAAGGCGCTTGTTTATCGGGCAGAACCGATGAGCATCCGTGTTGTTGGTCTGCGTGCAGGCTGGGAAGGCATCACCTTTCTGGATCGGTCTCGTAAACCGGAAGATCTTATTTTTAATGAACTTGACCCGCATAGCTGGAAAGGCGGCTATGTGGTGCCGCTGACACGCTTGAACACGCGTAATATCGAGCGTGAAGGTGGTACGTTCCTCCAGTCCTCGCGCACCAATCCAGCCAATACAAAGGTAAGTGAGTTGCCACCTCATATGGCTGCTCTCGCCGACGGTCGTAAGCCGGATGAGAGGATTGACCTCACCAAAGAGGTGATTGCGAATCTGGAATATTTAAAGCTGGATGGCCTGGTGGCTATTGGCGGCGACGATACGTTGAGCTATGGTGCTCACCTGGTTGAGAAAGGCGTCCCCGTCTGGGGTATTCCCAAGACGATGGATAACGATGTTCCCGGAACCGATTATTGTATCGGCTTCCAGACGGCCATCAGCCGCGCCGCGGAATTTATCAACCGCATCCGTTCGACTGCTGCTTCGCATCGCTCAACGTTCCTGTTCCGCATGTTTGGTCGCGATGCTGGTTTCACGGCTCTCGAAACCGCCATCGTTACCTGGTCCGATCGTCTGTTGATCCCGGAAGTAGCTGCTTCCGTTGATCGCGCCTGGTACCTGTTGACCTGACGTATTTCCTGCGCAGCGGTGAGCCGGAGGTCTATGACAAACACATGGCTATCTTCTACACCAATTTAATTATGAGCCTGGTAGAGAAGGGCACCCATGGGGTCATGGCCGCACATCGCGACGGAGCCTTTATCTGTACCGATATCCCCAGTAAGAAATGGCCTGCTCGCCGTGTGGATCCTGCTGACTATCATCATACCCGCTATCGCGCACGCTTTGAGCATATCACCGGTCCCTATCTTCCACAGCCGGAAGTATAGTAAACGCGCAGGACGACTGGCTTCGGTCGTCCTGTCGCTCATCTCACGCGGTCGTGGAATGCTGCAATTTGTGCGCTATGCTCTCGTTTGTGCCCATAATACATGTACACAATGACATCATCCAGGGAATAATCCATCCCATACCAGGGAAGTGTACCGGTCTGGCGGCGTGTTTCTTCTGGTATAGCGGCAATCAGTAACATACTTGCAGCATGAGCCTCATTGAGTTCCCCCAGAACTTCTTTCATGGTTCTCTCTTTGCGCCTGTTTACCTCGAAATCGTTAAACTGGCTCCCCATTTCAATAAAATTGCTTAAAGCTGGTGTGGGACCATTGCCACTAAAGCTGTTCAATATGTCTACCAGCACAAGCTCATAGGACGCCAGGTGTGCAATAATATCTTTGACTGACCATACTCCACATGCGCCCGCTTGTTCCCATGCTGCTTCAGGAAAGCTATTAATAGTCTGCTGTACCGTCTGGTGACCGTACTTCAAAATGTCTGCTGCGTTCATTGATCTCCTCCTTAAATATCAATACGTTACCGTAATCCTTCAAACAGGTCATCTTCTACCTTCCGGCCACCGTTTACGAGACTGAAGGCCCGGTAATAACTTGCGAAACTCCACAGGTGTTTGCGTTGCTCCTCTGAGAGGTGCTCAAGTACGTGGTAAGCGGGCAATTGTGTCTGATGACAGCCAATCGCGCGCAAGATGGTCCGCCAGTGACTCCATGTATCGATCTTTGCGCTCACCGACCACCCAGGCCAGCTAACTGCACTCCTGCTCGTACCATTAATCTGCATAACCAGCTCGCCAAAGACCGCTTGATACACATCGAACATCTCTTTTGTCTCTGCCATATAATACAACTTTGCAACACGATGTGGTGTCAGCTCAATGTGATACGAGGAATCTGGAGAAGCAGCCTCAACGATGGCGGCCGTTGTGAACTGGGAAATAGCTATATGATCAGGATGCCCGTATCCCCCATATTGCCCAAAGGTGACGACCACGTCAGGCTTGATACTGCGCAGGTAGCCGACGACTTTGGCGATTACTTCAGCGGGATGAGCCGTGTCCAGCTCTCCGTCCAGGTAATCAAGAAAGTTGATGCTGCGAATACCGAGTAGAGCAGCCGCTGCCCGTACCTCGCCCTCGCGTATCCTCCCTAGCGCCTCCAGTCCTGGATACTCCTGCTCGTCTCCAAACCAACCGCGTTCACCCCGTGTCGCGACCACAAGATGAGTCTCGATCCCCTCGGCTGCATACTTTGCAAGAATGCCACCATTCCCTAATGATTCATCATCTGGATGGGCCAGTATTGCCATCAATTTCAGCTCGCTCGTCATGGTTTTTACCCTCTTCTTATAGTAATACTTCGATATGAGTTGTCAGCCAGGCCTCTTGTGGAAAGGGGAGTGGGCGCTTCCTTGTGCTGACCTCCTTATTGTAGCCAGATTACAGAGCCCTATCATCGTGGAAAATACGGAGATTTATCTGGTGGGCACACGGAGATGATCAGGAGAGATGTACGTAGAAGAGAATGCATGTTGATGAAAGAGGGAAAATAGCCTGTCGAGCTGGGAGAGAATCTCATTTCCCTTCTGTCAGGCCCGTTTCGACAGCCCAGACGGCAATCTGTGTGCGGGAGGTACAACTAAGCTTGAACATGATGTTGCCAATGTGGGTTTCAACCGTACGTCGCGTGACAACCAATTCGTCTGCAATTACCTGGTTTGACTTTCCCTGCGCGATCAATGCTGCAACCTCACGCTCGCGTTGCGTCAATCCCCTAAAGGCTTGCCTATCACTCTTATCTACTGCGGCACGAGGAAGAAGCGCGTTTGCTTGCTCCAGGAATGTGTTCCGTAAGGCAGCGTCTCTTATGCCAGCGGCGAGTTCTTCAATCAACATTCTGGCCGTCGAAAATTCCTGTCTGGCCTCGCTATTTCGTTCCTGAACTTGATAGAGGTTGCCAAGTTTCACAGCAAGACGCCACCGCTGTGGCCGTACTCCTTGTGTCGTGGCAATCTCTTGTGCCGCTTTGAAGGTCTCTTCTGCTTCGCCCATTCGTCCCAGGCCAGCCAGTGCTTCGCCGTGCAATTTCAAGACGCGCAAGCTGTTTTGTCCTTCAGATCTGTTTGCACTTTCTGCGGCTAACAATTCGGCAATTGCTAAAGCTCGCTCAGGGTCGCTCTTCGCAAGTGCAAGTTCCACATATGCACATCCGACCATACGCTGAGCCATAGTCTGAACTGCAATATCAGGCCCGGTTACGGCTTGAAGCACCTTTTCTGCCTCTGAGAGATCGTTGAGCTGAACTAATGCTGAAGCAAGATACCCTGCCGCAATACGCGTCCAGAACAAAGAACCACTTTTCTGTGCCAGTTCCAGTGCTTGTTCGAAGTGCTGACGTGCCAGGGGAAGTGACAGCATACTCCAATACAGGCCGCCGAGGATGCAATGACTTGCTGTTTGCCACTGAAGATGCTCGATCTCTTCTGCAATCTTCAAGCTTTGCTGCGCAGCCTCTAATGCAGGCATATAATCTCCCTGTGATCCCAGGCAGAGCCCTACTTGAAAGAGTGCATAAGACTCAGCCGAGCGTTGACCAATCTCTCGTGCAATTTCAAGCGCCTGTCTGGCATCCTGTAGTACTTCGGCCAGATTTGTCCCTGCCGAGACCATTGTATCTGTTTGATATGTTGTCCCACGTAAAGTCAGCGTCGCCAGGCTAGAAGTGAGCCCCTGACGATCATCGAGTTCGCGAAATAGGGCAATGGCCTGCTGACAGTAGTGAGTTCCTTGAATCAGATCGCCATCCAGATAGCTTGTCATACCCAGCAAGTCGAGTGTTTCTGCATTGCCATGCATATCTTGCAGCCTCTGAAAGATAATCAGGGCCTGCTGGTGGTAGTGCAACGCTTCGAGAGGCTGCTCTACGTTCAGATACCAGTTCCCAATACGATTAAGACTGCGAGCATATATGGTGGGATCTTCGAGTGTCTGTGCGAGAGCCAGTGCCTGCCGAAACCAGGACTCTGCCTGTGCATAATCTCGTCCCGCCCACAAGAAACCGAGGTCAATCAGACCTTGCCATTCTGCGATACGATCGCTCTCCCGACGAGCGCTCTCCAATGCCTGCTCATAATCGCTGCTCGCCCGTTCAAAGTCTCCCAGCGTATCAAAGGCCTGCCCACGCATACGATAAAGCGTGGATGATCTCGGCTGTGACAGATGGTCCATTGCTTCGAGCGCCCAGCTAAAATAGTCAGCGGCAGCCTGTGGCGTGTAGAGCGTCACCGCCTGTTCGCCAGCGCGCCGCGCGTACTACACGACTTTTTGCCAGATTTCACCCTGGTAAAAATGAGAGGCTAAGTCTCCAAGATGAGAATCGAACTGGTCCGCGTGAATATGCTCCAACGTGTTTGCAATGGTACGATGCAAGTTCAAGCGCTCCCGTGCCAGCAAACCTTTATAGATAGCCTCACGTGTCAGTGCATGTCGGAATGTAAACTGCTCGGCTGATTCTTCACTGACAAGTTGTGCGGAAAGCAACTCTTTCATGTGCACCAGCAGTTGCGCCTCATCAAGCTGGGTAAGCTGCTGAAGAAGGACAAAATCAAAGCGCCGACCAGCTACTGCTGCCAGAGTCAGAGTATATCTTGCCTCGTGGCTAAGATGCTCCATGCGTTGTTGTACCGCATCCTGCACACTGCGCGGAATGTGTATCTCTCGCAGAGTGCTACGATTCCAGTATCCATGCACATAAAAAATGGTTCCCGCCGTCATGAGTGAAGTGAGAATTTCTTCGACGAAAAAGGGGTTGCCCTCTGTAAGCATATAGATGCTATCCAGAAGTTCACTATGCAGAAAGCGTCGCATATCAATGGCCGTATGTTGCTGCTCAAAGATGGCAGAGAGCATTGCATCGACCTCATTATGTGCAAGAGACATCAATCGAATTTCCTGCGCCAGACGCTCACGATCGAGTTGTGCGAGCCACTTCCTCAATGATTGGTGTGCTTCATCATCACGATAAGTGACCAGGAGAAAGAGCCGTTCAGATACAGAGCGACGTGCCAGAACATGCAGGAAGTCCAGGCTCGTCTCGTCGCTCCAATGGAGGTCTTCAACAATCATCAGTACAGGTTGCTGCCTTGCCAGGCGCAAAACGAAGTTGGCCATAACTGCAAAGAGGCGACGTTTCTCTTGTTCAGGATCACCCGACGAAAATGGAAGTATAGGATCAGAGACCAGTTCGGGCAGCAAAGGAAAGAGATCACATGCAAATTTTTCTATATCAACACTGCTTATTCCCGCCGAGGGATGAGCAAAAAAGGTACGCCACAGATCAAGTAGTGGAGCATAAGGGCAGGTAAGATCGGTAAGGAAACAATTCCCTTGTAATAAAAGAAACCCCCGGGTGGTCGCATACGCTTTTGCTTCGGCAACCAATCGTGATTTGCCAATCCCAGCTTCTCCACTAATAAGGGTCAGTCCTCCCTCGCTCCCTTTTGCACGACTGATACGTTGCTGCAAGGTAGTGAGCTGCTTTTCTCGTCCAATCAGAGTTGGGCAGATAGTCAGTGGAGCGATTGAGTTTACCATAGAGCCTTCCCAGCATGGAATAAGATGATTTTATGCCTGCTTGTTTTGTATAGACCCTGTCATTGTAGCAGAAAGATACTACTAACAACAAGTAACGATCTCTCAAGGGATAGAGTGATTCAAATTATTACTTTAGATGATTGATGATCAAATAGATTGATATAGAAAGTCATTTATGATACTCTTAAGTACGTAATGTGTATATTATGGACACAAGGAGCGTAATGTTCCTGACCCACGAAGGGAAACAGAGTATATGATGGTGACAGGATCAACTAGAGCCATCAAGATATTCTTTAGCTATGCTCATGAGGATAAAGGCAGACGTGAAGAGCTAGAGAAACATTTGGGCGCGTTGAGGCGTTCGGGCAAGATAGTGACATGGTATGATCGGGATATTCAGGCTGGAACACAATGGGAGCAGGAAATCGATACGCACCTCAATAGTGCGGATCTTATTCTGTTGCTCATTAGCCACCATTTTATAGACTCAGATTACTGTTATGGTATCGAGATGAAACGAGCATTGGAAAGACATCATGCAGGAACAGCTCGTCTTATCCCCGTTGTTTTGAGTCCTGTCGATTGGGAAGAAACGCCCATTAGTACCCTTCAAGCATTGCCGATAGGAGGAAAACCCGTTACTCAATGGCGCGATCGTAATGTTGCCTTTGTCAATGTCGTGCAAGGTATTCGTGAGGTGGTTAAAACCATACTGGTACAACAAGAAGCTGCCTATGGAGCAATTACGGAACGGAGCCAGCAAACAATCGATACCCATGAAGCGGTTAAGCTCTTTCACCACCTTATGGAGCCTGAGCACCATTTCCGCATTTTATACTTGATTGGGCAAGCCAATATGGGCAAAAGTCACTTGCTGACAAAAGTATTTCCAATAATTGTGGAACACAAATATCATGCTCGTCATATACTTATTGATCTGCGCAATACTCCTATTTCTTCTGTCCCTGATATTTTAAACACTGTTTGCGCTCAACTTGGTCCGCAGAATTGTAGTAATTACTATCATGCTTACCAAAAATTGATGGGCGAGTCCAGTTCAGGTATTACACGCCTCCTCACTGATTTTTCATATTTAGATACCTCTCCAACTGCTTATAGCGATATTCAGAAGAGAGATGATCGTCTGACGACACAATTTATGCTTGATTTGAGTGGGTTACAGGACAAACCAGTGGTATTTTTCTTTGATAGTTTTGATCAAGCCACAGCACAAATGCAAATCTGGCTCACGACATCTTTTCTGATGAAAGTATCTTTGCTTCCTTATGTACGCGTCGTTGTTGCAGGACGAACGTTACCCGAAGTTCCTGGTGGCTATGTGGACCTGCATCAAGTGCACCAGCTCTACCCTGTTAGAGAAGAGGCGGAATATCTTGCGTATTGCCAGAATACCCAGGTGAAACTGGCTGAGCAAGAAATCGTTGCTGCTGCCCGTGACTGTAACTATACACCAGGCATGTTTGTAAATTATCTCTTTACAAAGCTCGTTCAGCAGAAGGTGTAACGTGGAAGATTCTCTCTTAAAAGCATTACAGGCAACTGAAGATCCCTTAGAAAAAGCTGCTCTTGTCGCCGAGGCTATCTTTGAACGGCTGCCTAGGGAAACAACGTTGGCAGCACGTCGTTGTATTGTTCTTCATTGGTTCGATCTATCAATTGTTGAGGCCCTATTAGAGGAGAGTGAACTCACGATAGATGAAATGAACGATATCTACGAACAACTTGCGGCATTGCCTTTTGTTGATACGATACAATCCAGATTACTATTTCAAAATATCACGCGTCAGGGCTTGCTCGCTCGCTACAGTCTTAACCAACCAGAACTCCTTAGGACTGCAGCACGCCTCGCGGCACCGATCTATGAAGCACGTGAAGAGGATGAGAAGAGTATTGCAGAAGCTTTTTTTTGCTATAGAGTGTCAGGAGATCGAAAGGCAAGTGTCGCAATACAAAACGAACTCTTTGAGCAAGTGAGTCATCAAGATTGGCGTCGTATTGAGAATCTCTTACGCTTGCAAGACGAAGCAGAAAGTCTTTCTTTCGTTCAACCACTACCTCGCACAGAACTGCAATTTCTGCTACGAGGGCTCGTTCATAGAATGAATGGGGAGCAAGAGGCAGCGATTCTTGATTATAACCAGTCGCTCTCACTCAATCCAAAAAGCACTCTTGCCTATATTAATAGAGGTACCACGTATGCGGAGCAGAAGCGCTTCGATGAAGCATTAAGCGATTACAATACTGCCCTCCAAATTGATAAAAGTGTAGTCCAAGCCTATGCGAATAGAGGCGTAATCTATGCTAAGCAGGCGCGTTATGCAGAGGCACTCAAGGACTTTGAGAGGGCTATTGAAGCAGGACTCTTAAATAGTTTTGTACTCCGCAACAAAAGCGAGACCCTTAACGAATTGGGAAGATATGAAGAAGCATTAGTGACCTACGATGAAATTCTCCGTCTTAGCCCAGAGGATGTAGAAGCATACATTGGCAGAGGACAATCGCTCAATCAACTTGAGGACTATGAGCAAGCACTGACCTCTTTTGAAGAGGCACTACGTTTCAATCCGGATTCTGCCAGTGCATGTAGAGGTAAAGGGTATGCCTTGAATGGGCTTGAGCGTTATGTAGAGGCACTGGTAGCTTACGATCAAGCGCTGGCACTGGATGCGAATAGCGCCGAGGCGTATAGAGGGAAAGGAAAAGCACTCAGTAGTCTCAAACGGTATGAAGAAGCATCAGTCGCTTATAGCAAAGCTGATCAGCTTGACCCGCAACGGCTGGAAGGTACAGTTGAAGATGAAGACATTCAAGAGTATACAACCATCCAAAGGCATCGACGAGCTATCTCAAATAACCAGAAAGGCTCTAATGGCCTTGGTGCAAGGTGGGCACAATTATTTCATCTATCGCCAAGACAAAATACGTCTAATACTTCTGTACGTAGTAGCCGTGGCTCAACTCCAAGATCGTTTTCAACTAGTGTAGGACGCGGCTTCGCATTAGTTGCAATCTGTCTTATTGTTTTATCTTTTGGCTTACTTAGCCTTTCTCACAACGGTACACTCACGGAAGGCCTTGTGGGAAATGCAACGGCTACTGCACAGAGCATCTCTACCGCAACCGTTAGTGCTAAAAATCATTATGCTACTGCAACAGTCCAAAGCAATATAACCGCCACTGTGCAAAGTTGTATTAATGGTGCTAAGGGTGCTGCTAGCTCCACATCCTCATCTGCTTGTGTACTGCAACGTTCCTCATTTAATTTGAAGATCCAGGACATAAATGGACTATTGAAAGACTCCTCTAGCGCGATCAATGCTGTTGAGCAACAAGTAAGATCAATTCCCATCCTCCATGGACGCGATGTTGGCCTAGCAATTGTATACGGAGGGGCTCCTACAAATGGTGATATCGGTCAGGCGCAGGAAATTTCGAAAAAGATCGAAAGTGTCATACAAAGCCTCGGTCAGCAAGGCTTTGCATTCTCTAGAACATCCTATTGTGATCCCCTTTATCTTCTAGGCGGTCCCTCTAACGACGTTAGAGTTGATGTTTATCTGTTTGCTCATGATAGCTCGCCGACAACTCGTCTGGCTTTTAACGATATACGTTTTACTCTCAAAGTTGAAGATATAAATGCCTTATTAAACGATTCACAAATTGCTATTGATAATGTTAAACAGCAAGTACAAACATCCTCTCAACTTAAAAATAGACAAGTTGGCCTGACAATTGTGTACGGAGGGGCTCCTACAAATGGTGATACCTTTCAGGCGCAGAAAATTTCTAGCAAAATCTATGCTATTTTAGCTGATTTAGGGAAGCAAGGACCGATATTTGCAAGATCTGCTTTTTATGACCCACTTTTCACGCTTGGTATCGACGCGAGCATTGTGACAGTCGATGTTTTCCTATACCAATAAGCGGATTGATAAGCACTACTATGTTAATCAGAGAAAGGTGCTGGCTCAGGATGACATGGCACCAAATCGCAAGAATTCTCTTTCCGAATATGATCTCACAGCTTATTTTCTTTGAGGGATTGGGTTGTGAGATCATGGTAGAGCCACACTGACTGATGAAAAGCCCAGAAAAATTGCGGAACACGCAAGAAATATCTTAACATTACTACTACCGCTTCTCTACTTTTCCTCAACTATATTGTGTTATATTATGTTACAAATCGTTAGAAAGTAAGAGAGGAATAATTATGCAACAATCACCTTATCCACCTGAACAAAACGGCCAACCGTCCATACCGCAATGGGCACAACCACAGAGTTATCCACAGCAACCATACAATTCACAATATGCACCGCTGCCAGTGCAGCCACCGTATCCACAACAACAGATGTATCAACCGCTGATGCAGCAACCCATACAACAGCCCTACAGCCTACAGCAGCCTGTACCAGTGATGAATACGATGGTTAACGTTAACGTACAGCAGCAGGGACCGGGCTTCTTAGTACGTGCGCTGTATTTTTGTTTTATCGGCTGGTGGGCAGGTTTCTTCTGGCTCAATCTCGGTTTCTTCTTGTGCGCACTGATCGTCACATTACCTGTTGGACTCATCATGCTCAATCGGCTGCCCCAGGTAATGACGCTGAAGCCTGCTGGCACGAGGACCAATGTGAACGTCTCGACGATGACGATGCAATCTCCAATGGGACCGATGATGCAGCAAAACATCAATGTGAGCGTTGGAGGGACGCAGCAGCAGAGTTTCCTCATTCGAGCAATCTATTTCCTGCTCGTGGGTTGGTGGGCTGGCTATCTCTGGGCAAATGTAGCGTATATATGTTGTTTGCTCATCGTTCTGTTGCCAGTTGGAGTGATGATGTTTGATCGGTTGCCGATGGTGCTCACTTTGCGCAGAAATTAAGCGTAGGTGAATCCGGTATCACCGTTTGAAAGAAGCAATAGCGGCGCTGGCAAGATTTGTGCTGTGAGTACTATCGGGCACGATGATCTGGCGTCGCTGGCCTTGCTCTCCTCAATGCGCCCGTCTACGCAGAATCTCCTCGGTTGAACCAAAAAACTTTGTTGGCTGTACACGAATGGCCGCACCAGTTGGACATGCCTGTACACATGCCTGGTCGCTATAACCAGCGCATAGATCACATTTAATCGCGATCTTCTTACGTAGCTCGTCATACCCGTCTGGCGGTTGTGAGAAATCCAGCGGGCCGGAGGAAACACTCTTGCTCATTAATAGAGTTCCGTTCGCCATCGGCAAATACTTACGCGTTCGCTCCTTACCATTACCTTTCGTGAAGAAGCTGCCGAAGCGTTTCCAGGATGATGCCTCTACAGGCTCTTCGTTGAGGTTCACAATTGAGATGGCTCCATATGGACACCGTTCCGCGCAGATCCCGCAGCCAATGCAGCTCTCGGTAATATAGACCTCGCCGTTGGGACGGCGGGCAATGCCTGCCCGACTGCATAACATACATACCGGGTCCTGGCATTGTCGACAGGCTGTGGCGATACTGATATTCTCGACCACCATTCCCTTGCGATTCATGCGCGAGTGTCCATGCCGCCGCTCACAGGCTTCCTCACATTCGTTGCAATGGATACATTTGTCCAGGTCGATGACCAGTACTTCGGTTCCTTCGACCACGCCTTCATTGATAAGCGAGTGCAGACCGGCTCGCACTGTGGAGTCGGCAGGTGTCGATTGTGGCATATATGGCTTGAGCAGACCTTCTTCAAAGATAGCACTCTGTGCGCTGGCGGAACTCTCGATATATTCGCGCAATCGTAAGGCGAAGCGCTGATTTACTTCTGGATAACGCTTAAATAGCGCAAGCAAGGCCGATCTCGGCACCTCGGCGACGCGTGTGCGCGTGATCGCACTCACCGTTGCAGCTCGCCCATCTCCCAGCAGATCAAGGCCACCTGCGAAGTAGTCTCCACCCTGTCGGTAGGCGATGATGCGTTCGTTGCTTTTATTTTGTCCCGTCCCGGCTGTGGTGAGGCGCGAGACTTTGACAAATCCTTCGAGCATGATATGTAATGTCTCGCGTGCTGGACGCCTGGCAACGGCACCCTTATCGTCTTCAGTAAAGAGGCACTCGTCGCGATCGTAGGGTTGTACCCTGGTCTGTTCAACAAGAGCACGGATATTCGCGTCTGAGACGCCCTGGAAGAGGGCCATGCGCTTCAAAATCCCTTCGATGGAACGTGCATTATTGAACTGCTCAAAGAAATGGCGCGCCTGGGGCACAAGTTCCATCAAGTGCTGCATTACCTGCTCGGGTACCTGCAATACCAGTGCGGGAGTCGTTGTACGCACCGTGGTATGGTGTGGTTGCCCGGTGAGCATTCCATATTCTCCGGTGTATTCTCCCCGGTTGATGATGGCGATCTGCAACTCTTTGTTCCCTACTTCGGGTGTTGAGACTGAGAGGCGACCTTCCAGGAGGAAGTAGAGATCTCGTCCATATTCGCCTTCACGTAGAAGCGTTGCGCCTGCCTCCAGTGCCAATAACTGAGAACTCGCGAAGAGGTGGAGCAGATAGTTCTCCGGTACCAATTGGATGTCGCTGAGTATTGGCTGTTCACGCAGGCGGCTGATCAGTAATGGTACAGACCAGCCAGGTGGAAGCGCATTGGTGACGCGATGGATATCCACATCACCATTCCAGGGAACTCCGAGCCGTTGCTTGAGTGAGAGCATCAAGAGGTCTCGGTGGTTATCGACCGGACAGACCGGGACACAGGAACCGCACATAATACATTCATGTGTGAAGCGTCTGATATGTGTGGCGACCTCGTCAGAGACGGTGGCCTGGTTCAGGTCGGCGATATGGACCGTTGATGACATCGGTATCGGACAGGTGCCCATACAGCGATCACAGCCAATACACATATCGATCTCGAATTGCAGTCGTTTATCGCTCAACGTCTGTATATCCGTACGGTGTCCAAGGCCCGCTACGATAGGGGGCTTGCCTGTTGCTTGTTCTGAGTTCTCTCCTGGCAACGCTCTCGTTTTGACCGTTGGGAGCGGAGAGGGCGAGGCTGACACCGCTTGCCCGCCTATCTGCGGGAATGAGCAGTAGATCAGGGTGTTGCCGATGACGATGCGATCTCCATTGGTGAGATGATAGGGATTGTTGATCTTGACCTGGTTGACAAAGACTCCATTGCTGCTGTTCAGATCGCGGATGTAGAAGCCGTCAGGCGCTCCGAGTATCTCTGCATGCTGACGGGAGACCGCAGTGTCCTTGAGTACGACCATGTTGTCTTTGTCTCGTCCAATCGTAAGACGCTTCCCCATAAACTGATCATATGATACAGGTATGATTCTGAGATCCGTATCTTTCGCCAGCAACACAAAGGATGGTTTGTCTTTCACCTCCGCAAGTGCAGCTTCCGGGATAATGCGCGTCGTGTCGCTATGGAGTTGGGAGTCATAGATATGCTGGAAGATGTTCTCGGCCTGCTCCACGATATTCTGCACGTCCGTGCTGGAAGACTGTGTCCGCAATTGGAAGCGAAATTGTACATCGCCAAAGCGTACTTTATCGTCGTGGCGCAAGGAATGCGTTTTGTTAAGCGGGAGTGGAACATTATTGACGAACGTGCCGTTGGAACTGCCCATATCGCGCAAAACGTATTGCCCGTTGCCAGAACTAATTTCGGCATGGTGCCGCGAAACCGAACTGTGTTCGATATGGAGTGTAGCTCCCACCTGCCGCCCAATGAGAGCACTTTGTAGCTGCGCGCTGAGGGGTGTCTCCTTGAGAGATACAGTAACTCTGGGATCAAGAAGCGGCACCAGGTAAGCGCTGAAAACTATGTTTTTACTGAAATGCCTGTTGTTATCAACAATAGCTTCTGGTATGTTTTGTTTGTCAAGCCAGTCATCCAGTCGGAAATCAGTGGCAAATAAGCGATCCAGGATAGGTGTGAGGGGAACGCGGTGATCAATGGCACGCTTGAGGGAGAGCGCATGCTCACGGTCGCCGAGCAGAAGGGCACCCATCGGGATACCATCTTTTAGTAAAATTTTGCGGTAGCTAAGTGGCCCTGGCTCTGCAACGATCTCCTGGTAATATTGCTGTCGTTCTGGTTGCAACGTGATGCCCAGCGCGACAAAATCTAGTCCGTACAGAAATGTAGCGTTATAGAATGTACTTGGTCTATTGCTATCGAACTGATCAAGCATACTGTATGCTGCGGTACGAGCTTGCTGGATCGCGGGAAACCATTGCCCGGGTACGCGTGTCTGACCCGTCATGACATCGGTTGTTTCAATAACGTCGCCAGCTGCATAGATATCGGGTGCATTGGTACGCATGGCTGCATCTACTTTCACGCCACGACTGCAGGCGATACCACTGGCCTGAATAAAGTCGATGTTTGGTGCAATGCCGATTGCTATCAGCAGCAGGTCACAGGGGATGCGTGCACCACTTGTGGTAACTACAGCTGTAACCTGTCCACGCTTGCCCACAATCTCTGTAATCGCTTCCCCTGTGCGTACATCAATGCCCTCACGCCGCTCTTCTTGCAATACTATATCAGAGGCAGTGGCATCGAGGATCTCGGACCAGAGCGTATGCTTGCGTAGCAGATGGGTCACGGAGTAGCCCTGCCGACGCAGCGTCTCGGCGCTCTCTAACGCCAGAGTCCCGCTGCCGCAAATCACAACCCTCGACGTATTCGGCAGTCGGCGCAAAATCTCCTGATAGTCCGCTACAGTACGTAGTGTACTCACGCCTGCCAGGTCCAGACCGGAACAAGTGAGTTGTCGTGGGCAAGCACCATTGGCAAGCAAGAGCTTACTATATTCCAACTGGTCACCATTCTGAAGTTGTACCAGGTGTTGGGCAGGATGTAGCTGTAGCACGCGACCAGGGATAAATCTCACGCGCTGCTTTTGATAAAATGTGTTCGGACGCGCCCATAATTTTTTCTCGGGAATGCGTCCTCCCAGAAAATCCTTGAGCGCGGGACGATAATAGACGGGGAAAGGATCATCGGCAACAATCGTTATAGTGCTATTTCTATCAACAGAACGCAAGGTTTCTGCTGCTGTTACACCCGCAATACCATTTCCAATAATCAGATAAGATACCGGCTTACCCACGCGTACACCTCATAACAGGATATCTACTTGTTTATGATCATATGATCTCTTGTTACCAGGATACTGTATTGATGCGCATCCTTGCTGAGAATGGGAGAAGAGTACCAGACGCTGAAACCATGAGCGGGCTTTTCATGTCTCTGAAAGGGGATAAGAGTACCATACACAAGCGTGACTTCTTGACTCAGCTTTGTCTGCTATATACACTAAGTATCCAGAGGGGATGAACATGCGAGACTGACTGTGCCAGTATACTCGCAGCCATGGGAGGCGGTTTAACAAAGCCAGGGGAGAACATATGCAGACACTACCACCACCTGTAGACGAACTCGTAGGGAAGAGGCTGGGACACTATGATGTTGAGCAGTTGCTTGGCTATGGGAATGTGAATGCCGTCTATGCAGCCCAACAACAGCCGCAAAATCGTGCTGTTATGCTCACTGCTTTTACGATGCCTGAGACATTTTCTATCCAGGCGCGTGAGCGTTTTATGACGCGTTTTACTCAGGAAGCCTCGGCCCTTCTGCGGCTGAACCATCCACATATCCTTCCTGTCTATGATTTTGGCGAGCAGTTTGGCTATCCCTATCTGGTCACTCCCTTTGTGGCAGGTGGCTCGCTCGCTAAGATACTGAAGCAAGAATCTCGCTGTACTCCCGAGCGTGTGCTGCCCATTTTGAAACAGATCGCTGAGGGACTCGATTACGCTCATAAGAATGGTGTGGTCCATGGAATATTAAAGCCTGCCAATATTCTTTTGGATAACGAGCAACGTGTGCAGATTGCCAGTTTCGGCCTGCTGAATATTTTAAAAATGCGCGGTGTTGAGCAGATCGACCATCCCTATGCTCATTTGATAAGTATCGCTGGTGCATTTCTTGGTACTCCCGAATATACGGCACCCGAAGTGATTCAGGGGGCGCCAGTTGATGAACGCTCGGATGTGTACTCTCTGGGAATTGTGCTGTTTGAACTACTGACAGGAAAACTGCCCTTCACCGGCAATGATCCTTTTGCGATTGCCTCATTGCATGTACAGCAGCCCGTTCCTTCGCTCCAGACATTCTGTCCTGATCTCCTTCTCGGCCTGGATCTGGTAGTGCAGCGGGCGTTAGAACGCAATCCTGCGCAGCGCTTTCAATCTGCTGGTAAACTGGCAAGCGCCTTCGGGCGTGTCCTGAGTGTCATCTTGAAGGCCACTACTTCCGCAGACCTGACGAAGCAATCTGCATCCCTTTCCCCTGAAATAACGATGCCTCCGACCGTGAACTGGTTCGATGAGGATAGTGCCGCTAATGAGGGGCGAGTAAAACCACCTGCTTTAACCAGACATTTGCTGGCAGCACTATCCGATACATCTCCCAAAACCACTGCTCCGCAGCCTGAGACTGGCCAATGGCAACTCAAACCGCCAGTGGTCACCGGGCGTATGCCTGCTATCGAACCTCCATCCGCCCAGAAATCTTCTTTGTTAGAATATGCCAAAACTCCTGTAATGCCTGAAACAACGGAAGGAAAAAAGGACATCGATCCGTTTGTCTGGTGGTCAGCAAGCGTATCGCCAGACGCAGAAGGAACTCAACCTGGTACGTTTAAACAGGGGCACAAGAAGCGGTCCAAAGCTCCTGGCTCACAGGGACAGCCCGCTAATAAGAGTCGCCGTCGTGCCATCGTCATGCTTGCTACCGGTGGAGTTGTTGCTGCTGGTGTGCTTGGCGCTGGTGGCATAGGCCTGGCGCGTTTCTTACAAATGGGCCATCCCCAGACTGCTGTCGCACAACCAACAGCCACTGCTACCACCCAGATAAACCCTATGAAAAGTAGTACACCCACCAGTACAAAGAGCCCAACTAAGACGGCTCCCACACCCCGTCCAAAGGCTACGCAACCCCCGCCGCCTCCCACGCCACAACCTGTGCCGCCAACGAAGCCTCCACAGCCAACTCACACGGGAATGGTAATTGGTATGACGAGCCAGGGTACCAACAGTGCAAAAGGCTTTAACAACCCTGCTGATGGCAATGGTAGTGTGCTGGTGCACCTTCCCAATGGTAACTTTGCCGCCTACGAAAGCGCCTGCACCCACGAAGGTGTAACCGTCTACTATAATAGCAGTACACAAAAACTTGTGTGTCCCAGGCATGCATGGCGCTACCTTTGATCCTGCCAACAACGGACAAGTGTTACAGGGTCCGGCTCCCAGCCGCCTCCCGGCTGTCCAGATACGTGTGAACGGTGATGGTACGGTTACCACTGGTTGATATTCCGTATAACCGAGGTATTACACACTGTAAATTTGGAAATTCCGTGAGTGGAATTTTGACAATTCCGTGAGCGGTCGGATATACTGGGACGGAGAGCAGATGAGAGGTACTTATCTCTGGGAGATGGCTTATCATGGCACAATCCCCTATCCCACTCACGGCCCTTTCAGAGGACCAACGAGCACAAGCTCACACCCGCTTTACGATCATCCGTCCGGCTCTGGAAGATGGTGTCACCCAGGCCCAGGTAGCTCGTACCCATAACATCTCGGCCCCTACCGTGCAGCGCTGGGTGAAGCGCTATCGAGAAAAAGGTCTTGTAGGACTCGCCGATGCCAAGACCCGTTCCGACAAAGGCAAATCACGCCGCTTGCCTCCCAATGCCATCACCTTGGTTGAAGGGTTAGCCTTACAAACTCCTGTGCGTTCTATGGCTGCTATTCACCGCCAGGTGGTCACCATTGCAGGAGAACAGGGATGGAAACCTCCCAGCTATGATCGCGTCCGACAGATCATCAAAAACCTCGATCCAGCGCTCGTGACGCTCGCCCATGAGGGAGCCGCTACCTATCGCGAAGAATTTGACCTCCTCTACAG
>WNGE01003710.1_pt1 | contig 28517 bp, 30 predicted proteins | sample 5400651 | NCBI WGS metagenome assembly WNGE01 (sample SAMN13153370, study PRJNA577476) | soil metagenome | isolation source: 60 cm soil or saprolite under grassland replicate 2 | place: USA:California | collected 2016-06-15 | reverse complement strand
TCTGCTGGAACAGGGTCAGCACATTGCGCTGCAGCGCTTCGACCTCGGAATTCTTCGGGGGAATGGCCTCCGGAATGGTGGTCACCTGCGCGCGCATAAACGGAGAAAGCTGGGAGAACTCCGCCAGCCGCACCCGCTCCAGACCCTCGGCAAAAACGAACAGGCTCTGGTTTGGCATCTTGACGACTTTATGCACCACCGCCAGCGTTCCCACGGTGTACAGATCGGTCGGCTGCGGCGCGTCCACTCGGGCCTCGCGCTGCGCCACCACCACGATGGTCTTGTCTTCTCCCAGCGCATTGATCAGTTGCACCGAGCTTTCCCGCCCCACCGTCAGGGGCAGCACCGCGTGTGGGAAAAGCACGGTGTCGCGAACCGGAAGGATCGGCAGAGATCGATCCGTGGTTTCGTAAGAAGGTCCCGAATAATCAGTACTGGTCATATGGCTTTTGCGTACATTTTTACTCAACCTTGGATGAACATGGGTACAAAAAAGATGCAGCCCACTAAGCTAGGCGGTTGAATTCTAGACCTTTTTTGTCTTTTTGCAAGACACGGAAGGGGCACCCACAAAGAGCTTGATGCTATGTTACGACCTGCTTTCCGGATAAATTCCCAGAACGTTGATCGGATCCGCCACTTCAGCCCTGAACGCGATCCTGCACCTCGGACTTGTTGCGCAGTTGCTGCATTTCAAGCTCCTTGGCGTGCTGATTGATTTTTTCGAGCCGAGTGCGAACGTCGGTGGTCTCCAGCTTGTCCTGCCTGTCGGCGATCGAAAGCGACGGCAACGAAGACGCGATGAAATCCACCAGCCGCCCGGGCTCTTCGATGTTCCTCGCAACCGTCGACAGTTCATCGGACAAAGTCGGCGAACCCGCTACAATCTGCTGGAACAAGGTCAGCACATTCCGCTGCAGCGCTTCGACCTCGGAATTCTTGGGCGGGGTACCCTCAGGAATGGTGGTCACGTGCGCGCGCATGAAGGGAGAAAGCTGCGAGAACTCAGTCAGGCGCACGCGCTCCAAACCCTCGGCAAAAACGAACAGGATCTGGTTTGGCATTTTGACGACTTTATGAACCACCGCCAGAGTTCCCACCGTGTACAGATCGGTCGGCTGAGGTGCCTCCACTCGGGCTTCGCGCTGCGCAACTACGACGATGGTTTTATCCTCACCCAGCGCATTGATGAGTTGCACAGAGCTTTCCCGGCCCACCGGCAGAGGCAGTAGCGCATGAGGGAAAAGCACAGTGTCCCGCACCGGAAGGATGGGCAGAGAGCGGTCCGTAGTTTCGTAAGAAGGTCCTGAATAATTAGCACTGGTCATTAATGGCCCTTGAGTGACTTGTACTCAACCCTGGATGAACTTGGGCACGGAAAAGATGCAACCGCTAGGCTGCGCTGTTGGATTCTAGACCTTTTTTGTCTTTTTGCAAGACACGGAAAGAGTTCTCAAGTCTTGTTGAGAACTGAGACCTCAGATCCGGCCCCTGCCATCCTAGGTCCGGCTCTCCGGATAAATCCCCAGCACTTTGACCGGTTCCGCAATTTCGCTGAGATGCCGCAGCGCATTGCGCGCGGCTTCATCGTCGCCCCGCAGCAGGTCCACAAAAAAAATGTACTCCCAGGGCCGCCCCCGCATGGGCCGCGACTCGATCTTGCTCAGACTGATGTCGCGCAGCGCAAACACACTCAGGGCCTTGAACAACGCTCCCGGAATGTTTTTCACGCTGAACGCGAGCGAGGTCTTGGTGGCGTGGCGTGCCGCTCGCGCTTTTCCCCGACGGATCAAAAAAAATCGCGTGAAGTTCTTCTTGTCGTCCTCGATGCCGGCCTTCAGAATCTCACCGCCGTACACCTGGGCGGCGCGCCGGCTGGCAATGCCCGCCGCATCGCGCAGTCCGCTGCCCACCACATGCTTCACGCCTCCCGCCGTGTCGTAAAAGGGCGTCGGCTCCAGTGTCCGATTTTTCGCAAACAGGTCCCGGCACTGGTCGAGCGCCACGGGATGCGAAAACACGCGCCGCACATCGCGCGGTTTCGTCCCTGGCATGGCGATCAGGTTGTGCACAATGCGCAAACGAAACTCGCGCACAATGTGCACCTCTCGGCTGAGCAACAGGTCGAAGTGTTCCGCCACCGACCCGGCCAGGGAATTCTCGATCGGAATCACCGCGCCCCCCACCGTGCCCCGCGTGACGCGCTCAAACACCTCCAGCGACCGCGCACACGACACCAGCTTCGCGCCCGGCACCATCGTCTCCGCCGCTTCGTGACTGAAGGAACCGAGTTCGCCCTGGATCGCAATTTTCATGAACCACCTTAGTCGCTAGCAGCTAGTCGCGGTCGCTGGCTGAGCCTACTCATGAGACGCTCCGTTGCTCATTTTGAGGCTTCAGAAACGCGGCCCTCAAAGGCTGAAGCCCGCATTTTGGCGGCTTTTGGCGGCACGACTGAAGTTGTGCCCTTCCACAAAAACCATTTTTTTGAAACCAGTTCCAACTTGTAGCCAGCTACTAGTGGCAGTGTCCCTCAAATTCGCGACATAAGGATTAGGTTGCCCTGTTGAGCGAAGCGAAAACCTGTGCAATCGCGAACTCAAATCCATAGGTCTTTCGCTGCGCTTGATTTCATAAACGGATCGGCTCCGATCTCCGGGTAGACTGGGTTTGCTGAAGACCAAGCTCGGGAGAAGGAAGCCGAACATGAAGATTATAGGTTGTGATTTTCATCCGAGCTTAACGTTATTTATGAAACACAATTCTAGACTCACGCCGCCACATTTTCGCAAAGAGCAGGGCCGAAGCTAGTTTTTGTCTGGAGCCCTCGAATCCCGTGTGATCTGCGTCACTTAAGTCTGTGATAGTCCCTACCGCAGACGGGTTTGTTCTGGTCCATACTCCGAAACAGTTGCGAGGAGCGGTCTATGGCAGCACCGGCAATCGTTTGGCGTAATCCCAAGTCCATTCAGCGCCGCCGCGTCTGGAGCCACGTGAAGCGCGATGCTTCCCGAAGTCTGTATGTGGTGGTGGAGTCGGTGTCTGCCCAGCAGTATGAGTGGAAAGGCCTGCCCAATCTTGAGATCATCCGAGGGGGCGCGACCGCAGCCGCTAGAGAGGCACGCGAAAACCGAAGCCTTCCGTCGCGAGCATGAGAACCAGCCTCGGATGAGCAGCCAGCGTGCCACGGCCGGACCAAGCTGCAGACTGGGCGACTCCCTTTCTCTGACGGCCATTCTTGGACATTCACTCTGATTCGTCCCTGTTCCCCAAAAAGCTATTTCTTCTGAAACCGACACCAACGTACGTGGAACACTACGCGCAATTCACGGCCCGGATTAGACTCTTTGTCATGTCCAAGAACTGGAAGACGAAGCTGATTCACTCGGACGCGAAGGTCCCGGAAGGATTTCGGTCGCTGTCGGCGGGGGTGCAGCGCGCTTCGACCGTGTTGTTTCCGGATGCGGCGTCGGTCAAGGACGACTGGGACCAGTATGAGGTGGGGTACACGTACGGGCAGTATGGGACTCCGACGACGCTCGAGCTGGCGGCGCGGATTTGCGAGTTGGAGGGCGGGTTCCGGACGCTGATCACGCCGGGCGGACAGTGTGCGATCTCGCTTATCAATCTGGCGTTTCTGAAAGCGGGAGATCACGTTTTGATCCCGGAAAGTGTGTACACGCCGAGTCGCAAGTTTGCGGCGCAGGTTCTGCGGAGGTTTGGCGTGGAGGTCGGGTTCTACGCTCCCGAAGCGGGGGCGGAAATTCAGACATTGTTTCGCGAAAACACGCGGATGGTGTGGTGCGAAAGTCCGGGGTCGATCACTATGGAGGTGCAGGATGTGCCGGCGATCACGGAGGCGGCGCATCGGGCTGGGGCAATGGTGGTGATGGATAACACCTGGTCGGCGGGCGTGTATTTTGGCGCGTTCGCGCATGGGGCGGACGTGACGATGCAGGCGATTACCAAGTATGTCGGTGGGCATAGCGATCTATTGCTGGGGGCGATTACGACGCGAGAGGAGGAGCCATGGCGGCGGCTCGGTGCTACGCATCAACTGGTGGGATGCTCGGCTTCTCCGGATGATTGCAGTCTGGCGCTGCGCGGGATGAAGACACTGGCGGTGCGGCTGAAAGCGATTGAAGACGCGGCGCTGGCTCTGGCGCGGTGGCTTGGCGAGCGCCCGGAGATCGAACGGGTGCTGCATCCGGCGCTTCGATCTTGTCCGGGACATGAATTCTGGAAGCGCGACTTCACGGGGTCGACGGGCGTGTTCTCGATCGTATTTCAGCCGCGGTTCAGCAAGGCGCAGGTTCAGGGATTCGTCGACAAGCTTGAATTGTTCGAGATCGGGTATAGCTGGGCGGGGGTGACAAGCCTGGCGGTTGCGTACGACTTTCATGGCGCGCGCGGGCGTCCCGATTATGGATACCGCATCGTGCGGCTGAATATTGGGCTGGAGGATGTGAGCGACTTGCAGGCAGATCTGCAGAAGGCGCTGGGTTCGATGGGGTGAAGTGAATCAGAGGGCAGAACACGACGAAGGGACTGTGATCGAGTCGCAATCAGAGAAAGAATGGACTAGACGGCATTGCAGATATCGTTGGCTTCATTCTTAAAGACTGCCTGGCGGCTTTTGCTCCACTGACTGTTCTTCTGCCTCCAATCGGCTCGCCTTCCCGCGCATGCGTTCAGCTTGTTGCGGTGTGAATAGGAGAGTTCCCATGGCAATTCGGCGAAGCTCCTCGCCTTCCCAACGGGCTCGCATGATGCCACTGACGGCGTGAGCGTTGGATCCGAGCAGGAGATGTCCCATCTCGTGGGCCATGACACTGCCGAGAATGCTGCCGAGATCCAAATTCGAGGCTGTATGCAGATCCTCAGCACGCTTCCAGAAGACATCGCTGGACTTGCCGGCTCCGTCGGGCGATAGAAAAGCCACTCCGAAAACAGCATCCCGGGTGGACCTTGTGGCGTTTGGAATGATCCGCAGAGCGAGATGTTCCGGCAGGTCAACTCGGTCACAGGCTTTAGCATTTTCCTTGGTGCCTGCATGTGGGCAGTTGACCCAGGCAACGTCAAAACTTGCATGCGCGAAGATGCTCCCGGCCCGCTGTTCGGCGCGCTGCAGAATGGCCGGTGGAACACTGGCATCGTTGTACACGAAGACAATGACTTGTGCAGTTTTTGAGGCTGTGTTTTCCGGCAATCCCCAGAGCGGAGAAATGGTCAGAATAAACAGAACAGAAGCGGTGAGCTCTCGATGCATGGCCGTTCACCTCCACAAGAGGTTCATCGGCTTTGTGGGTGCGTACCTCAACGCTCTGCGGGTAACCGACGGGTCATATCTGGGTAACGAGATAAATCTTTCTGCATCAGATACTTAGGTCGGGACATCACATATGGAAAGCGAGCCGGATTCTGCTAGACTGCGAGGCACTAGGAAGAGGCGATGGCGGTCGTCGGCGACAACGGGACTCGCACTATCCAGTTTGGAATTTTTGAAGTGGACTTGCGTGCCGGGGAGCTGCGCCGCAATGGCTCCAAGGTAAAACTCCAGGAGCAGCCATTCCAGATCCTGACCATGCTCCTTGAGCATCCTGGCGAAGTCGTCACCCGCGAGGAGTTACAAAAAAAGCTCTGGCCGGCGGACACATTCGTCGATTTTGATCACAGCCTGAACGCCGCAATCCGCAGACTGCGCGATGCGCTGGGAGACTCAGCAGAGAATCCCCGGTTTGTCGGGACGGTGGCGCGCCGAGGGTACCGGTTCCTAACGCCGGTCAACGGGGCGCCGGTGGTTGGCGCACGTGCCGTTCCGTCATCGACTTCCAGGTCTAAGCAGTGGCGGATTATCGCGGTGGCTGCAGTACTGCTCGTGGGGATGATGATTGGATCGGTTATTTCACGCTGGTGGGTCCACCCGGTACAGGTCAGACAGCGACGGCTCACGGCCAATCCCGAGGAGGATCCGGTTGCGGGAGCCGTCATTTCTCCGGATGGTAAGTACCTGGCCTTTTCTGACAACAACGGTTTCTATTTTGCGCGAGATCGATAGCGGGGAAACCCATCCTCTGAGCTTGCCGAAAGGAATCGCTCCGGTACCCGTCGCATGGTACCCCGACGGCACTCACGTGATCGCAAGATGGGTCGAGGGACCAAAAGCGCCCTCAAGCCTGTGGCAGATTTCCGTTGTGGGGGGCGCTCCTCGAAAGCTGATCGACGACGCGAAGTCTCCCTCCTTTTCGGCGGACGGCTCGCAAATCGCATTCGTCAGAGGCCCAACTACCGACCAGGAAATCTGGTTGATGCAGGCGGACGGACAGAAGCCGAGACGAATTACAGGTGGCGGCAAGCGCATGTTCGTCACGCCGGTTTGGTCTCCGGAGGGGCGAAGAATTGCCTACGTGACCAGTAACTACGAGCCCACGCATTGGGATTTGAGCACCAGGGTCGAGATCCTGGACTTGGCAACCGGTCGCAAAGAGACGATCCTCTCCGGCGTGAGCTTGCGTCCTGGACTGGTTTGGGCACCCGATGACCGGCTGATTTACTCAGTCTCGGAGGCGCCGCCCAACCAGAATGACTCCAACATTTGGTTCGCGCGCCTCAATCGCAGCGGGCACATCCAGGGAACTCCTTCACGATTAACCGCCACCCAAGGCGATGTGGCGGCGATGAACGCGACGGCCGACGGAAACAGAATCGCCTACACCAAGCACGCGTTACAACCGGATGTATATATGAGTGAACTGAAGGCGGCAGGGACCCGCCTGAGTACGCCCAAACGCCTCACCCTTGACGAAAGAAATGACTACCCTTTCGCCTGGACTCCAGACAGCAAAACGGTTTTGTTCGCATCGGACCGCGATGGCCCGTACCACATCTTCAAGCAGGCTATCGACCAAACTGTGCCCGAGTTGTTGGTGGGCGGCAACGAACAGGCGATGGCGCCGCGTCTAACGCCGGATGATTCGACTGTGGTGTACGTAATTTGGCCGAAGCTGGGCGAGACCTCCACCGGCGGCCTGATGCGAGTACCACTGGCGGGCGGCCCACCGCAAGTGGTCTTGCGGCAGAACGGAATCGGCAATATGCAATGCGCTCGCCGGCCGTCGACTTTATGCATTTATGATGTGCGCAGCAAGGATCGGATGTCACTGTTTCGCTTCGATCCAGCGACCGGCAAGAGTGAGGAAATTCCGCAAGTAAGAATCGAGGATGAGGCTGCCTATGCCTATAACTGGAGCCTATCGCCGGACGGAAAAATCCTTGCGACCTCGAAAAGGGAGAGCTGGATGATGTGGGACTATTCCCCGCAGAAAGGGCCAAGCATCACGTTCCATTCGATGGAAGACGGCTCCAAACGCACGGTGACCGTGCCGGGTTGGGCGGGGCTCAATAGTATCGACTGGGCCGCCGACGGGCGCAGTTTGTGGGCGCCGGTTTATAACGCCACTGGGACCTGGGCGCTGCTGAAAATTGACCTGCAAGGACGAACGACGACCGTGCTGGAAGACACCAAGATAACGATCGGCTGGGCCATTCCCGCGCCCGACGGCAAACATGTTGCGCTGTGGATGGCCGGTGGCAGTTCGAACGTTTGGATGCTTGAAAAGTTCTAATCTCGGTACGGCAACCGGCGACGCGTGGGCGCAGTCTAACCGGTTGAGCTCAAGATCTTACAATCATCTGAGAGCGAGGCGGAGGCGTTGGCACGGTCAAGGGTGATCCAGACAACGCCTGAGCGATCGGCTACTTCCCTGCCCCGGAACGGCGAATGATCTGCAGGGGAGCGGTGTCGTGGTCTTCGAAGGTCACCTCGTCTCGCTCCTGTTCCGTATGTGGCAGTTTTTCGAGCAAGCGCACGCAGCGATTCCAGCGGAGCACGGCATCGTCATTCTCGGGGGGATGAATCTTCTCCGCTTGTTCAAAATGTTGCATGGCCTCCTTGAACAGGCTGACCAGCATTTGAGGAGGCCGCCCGACTCGCATCTGAGCTTTGGCTCGGCGCTCATAAACAAGACCCGCGTAGTAGTGACGCTCGTAGGCATCAACCAGCTGTCGGAACGTTGTCTCCGCCTCGGCGTAGCGGTCCGTGGGTTGGCCGGTAAATTGGTCGGTGATCGCCAAACCCAGCATCCGCAGCGCGGTCTGGTTTTCCGGTTCGACGGCCAGGATGTCGTGGCAGATGGATTCTGCCTCTTCCGGTTCGTTCAGATACCGGTACAGGGTTGCCTTGGAGATTGCTTCCGCAATGCCGCTGGTGGAGATGGTTTTCAATTTCAGTTCCATAGATTCACCCTCGCATCAATGCAAACCGTTGACTTATGCCCAGGTCCAAAGCAGATAGCCCGCCAGCACTGTTCCTGCCACCGCTCCGCCGTAACAGATAGTAAAGATCACTTCGTTGAGATGTTTCACCCGCAGTCCATCGTAAAGCGTGTAGCGAAAACGGTGTGCCCAGTGAAACAGGGGTAGCGAGCACAGGACAAATAGATAAATCCTTACTACCGGCATCCGGACCAGCGCCGTCAGGTGTTCGTAACTTGGTGGCCGCAGCCATCCCAATGCGAAGGCCACGCCAAACAGAAAAAGCTGCATCGGAATCAGCAACGCGGCTACTACTCCTCCCGCGCTGAACAGGGTCCACAGAGAGGCTTCATTGAACTGTTTGGCCATGGTCTACCTCAAAAGCGCCCAACCTATGGCAACCGATACGACTATCCACATCGCGTAATTGGGTGCTGAGATCAAGATGTCGGGAAGGCGTTTCCCACGCAATCGCACCGTCATTGCCTTGGGCGCCAGATTGAACCAAGTTACCGAATGAAATACGACAAAAAACAGGCTGATAACGTTGACGGCTATGAGCACGGGACTTTGCAGCCAATGCTGGAAACGCCCGTAGCTTTCGGGACCGCCGCGTAAGGCCCACAATTGCGCCAGCGTCAGGATCACAAACCAGGCTACAAAAACGCTGCTGATCTCCCGCAGAATGAACTTCAGGTAGTGCCATTCTCCGAGCCACCAGTACACCGACACGTGTGGCCGGTACCAGCGAGGATGAAACTCGGTGTAGAGCGGAACTTCGTTAATCGTTGCCTGCTTCATGGTGAACATCCTGATGCGTGCGTCCCATCGGCATGACAAAAGACTTGAGCCAGTGGAGCGCAGCTTTCACCTTGTACTCCTGAATGGCGCCGGCCGGGTCGACATGCTTGGGGCAAACCCGGGTGCATTCTCCTACAAACGTGCAGCCCCAGATTCCTTCCGGATGAGCCAGCACGGCCAGCCGCTGTTCGGCGCCCTGATCGCGCGAATCCTTGTTATAGCGCTGAGCCAGGGCGATCGCTGCCGGCCCAACGAACCCCGGGTCCAAACCCACGACCGGGCAGGCAGCATAACACAATGTGCAATTGATACACATGCTGAACTGTCTATAATTTTCCAGCTGTTCCGGCGTTTGCAGGAATTCGCCCTCGCTCAGCGGCGGTTCCTCCTGACGGATCAGCCATGGTTTCACTTCTTTGAGCTTGACGAGGAAGTCGGTCAGTTCCGTGACCAGATCGCGGATGACCGGGAAATAGCGCAGAGGCTCCACGCGGACCTTATTTCCGTTTCGAGCGTACGAAGACAGAAAGGTCGCGCAACTCAACTTGGGCTCGCCGTTGACCATCATGCCGCAGCTGCCGCAAATCCCCATGCGGCACGACCAGCGGTAGGTGAGCGAGCCATCGACCTTGTCCTTGATGTAATTCAGAGCGTCGAGCACCACCCATTCTTTGTGGACCGGCACCTCGAACGCCTCGAACTGTGGCTGGGTATCCCGTTCGGGGGAATAGCGCGGAATCTCCAAAGTTATTTTGTCGGCCATATCAACTCGCACGTCTTATCGGTACTGAGCGCGACTCCTCGCGAGGATTCTCCGCGGGCTCACCGTATATCCGCTCTCCCGGCACCCAGCGCGTGATCTTCACCGGCAGATATTCCACGCGCGACGAACCGTCTGCGTTGCGATGGATCAGAGAATGAGCCAAAAAATTGTGGTCGTCCCGTGCAGCGAAATCCGTACGCTGATGGGCGCCACGCGATTCGGTCCGGTGCAGCGCGGATTGCACAATCGACTCGGCCACATCCAGCATGAACCCCAGTTCCAAGGCAGCTTCCAGTTCGGTGTTAAAGGTGCGGCTGCGATCGTCGAGCTTGATGTCGTGATAGCGCTCCTGCAACTCCCTTAACTTGCCGGCGCCTTCGGCCAGCGACTTCTCTTCGCGGTAGATACCCGCGCTCTGCTCGATGGTTTTCTGCATTTCTTCGCGAATGGTGGCAATGCGTTCGCGGCCACCGGCCTTGCGCAGAAACTGCGTTTCCAACCGTTCTTTTTCGTCGCTGGCCTGTGCGAGAACCTTGTGGTCGGGAGCTTTTTGCTCCGCCGCAAACATGGCGGCCGCCTTGCCGGCACGAGCCCCAAACACAAGGCATTCGGGCAATGAATTCGAGCCCAGGCGGTTAGCTCCGTTGATGCTCACGCAGGCCACTTCGCCCGCCGCATAGAGGCCGGCAAGGGGCGTGGCGCCTGTGATGTCTGTGCTCACGCCGCCCATCATGTAATGCACCACCGGGCGGACTGGAATCAGTTCTTTCCATCGAACGCAGCACGGGCGTGGATTGGGGTTTTCCGAGGTTGTAATCCTGGAGATAGCGATAGCCGTCTTTATTCAGCATATAGCCACCTTCGGAGCGCGCTGCTTCGGTGATCAAAATGCCGGTGAACGGAAGTCCGGTGGGATGGTATTGGACGAACTCCATATCTTTCAGAGGAGCTCCGGCGCGGCAGGCCAGCGCCATGCCATCGCCATTCTTGATATTGGCGTTGGTGGTGAAGGGGAAAACGCGCCCGCAGCCGCCCGTGCAGAGGATGACGGCTTTGGCGGTAATCGCCTGAATTCTCCCGGACATCAGTTCGATCGCCACCACACCCTGCACGCGTCCATCATCGACCAGCAGTTTGGTGACAAACCATTCGTCATAGCGAGTGATGGGATCATATTTCAGGGTGGTTTGAAACAAGGTGTGCAACATGTGGAAGCCGGTTTTGTCGGCGGCAAACCAGGTGCGCCTTTTCTTCATTCCGCCAAAGGCACGCACCGCGATGTGGCCGTCGGGCTCGCGGCTCCAGGGACAACCCCATCGCTCGAGCCGCAATAATTCTTGCGGAGCTTCCTGTACGAAAGCTTCCACCGCGTCCTGATCGCACAGCCAGTCGCCGCCGGAGATGGTGTCGTAGGCATGCTCATCCAGGCTGTCATCGGACTTGACCACACCCGCGGCACCGCCCTCGGCCGAAACCGTGTGGCTGCGCATGGGGTACACCTTGGAGATAACGGCGATCTTGAGCTTGGGATCTAGGTCTGCGGCAGCAATGGCGGCGCGCAGTCCGGCGCCTCCGCCCCCCACAAGAAGGACATCGTGAGCTGAAGCGTCCATGGCCCCCCACTGGCCCTACGACGCGGTCCGCCTGGACCAAGGTCTCTGTGCGGCACATTCTCCTCCTAATCAGCCTCGATAAGCAACTGGAGTTTTGGGGCGGTGAGGACAAGCCCGAGAACGAGGAGGAGCGCAGCTACGATAGGTCTGCCTGGCCTATGCATGGCGGCTCCGCAGAGTGGTGAAGGAGAGTATAACTGGGTGGGAGACGACTGGCCGCAGGCGGAGGGCGTGAGGAAGAGGTGGTTGCCAACCGATCCGAGGTAGGCCGTCCCAAACGACCGGTGCGCCCGTTTATGTTTTTGTTCGGCGGCTCGAATCGTTCTGTTTGAATGCGGAACGGATATCGGAAATTTCGCCGCTCAACATGTCCATCACCTGAAAACAAAGGAGGGGTTTGTGTTGGAGACACTCCAGGACAGCATCGCGTGAAACGAAGGCCAGTTCAGAATCGTCAAGCACCTTGGCGGTCAAGCTGTAAGGGTTGCCCGAGACGGTCGCCGGTAGCCCGACAACGGCTCCGGGGCCTAGGATTCTGGGGGGATAGACCGGAGTTGGGCAATCCAGAGCCAGACTGATTCGCCCGCTGCGAATAAGGAATACGCCGAAGACATCGTCGCCGCGCTGGAATAAGATGGCGCCCTTTGGTTTGAAAACGATGGTCGCCCGCTGCTCGAGTCCGGCTTTCAGCTCTGGGGATGGAATCAGATTACTGCCAAGAGTCGCCATTTCACCCTTTCCCCGTGAGACTCTTTTAGCCCTGGGCACACATGGTTTCTGTGACGCCGATCACCGGTTGGGGTGACAGGATCGGGCAACGACGAGGGACAACTCCCGAGCCTGGGGCCAGGGTTTTTTGGCCGCGCCTGGGTGCGGTCAGGTACACTGAGCGCTTACCCCTTGGAAACAGCCGGAATCTGGGAGCCTAATCATGAAGATTGAGATCCTAACCTGGGTGTTGGCCGTGAGTTCGCTTGGCGGGCACGTGATGGAGGCGAAAACGAACATCAAAAAGCAATCATTCGGTATGACGCCAGAGGGTGGTGCGGCCGATCTCTATACCCTCAGGAATCGCAAAGGCATGGAAGTGGCGATCACGAACTATGGCGGCATTGTGGTTCAGTTGCGCGTGCCGGACCGCAAAGGAAATCTGGCGGACGTGGTGCTTGGATACGACGATCTGGACGGGTACATCCACGACAAGGCATATCTGGGAGCCCTGATTGGACGCTATGGGAATCGGATTGCACAGGGGAAATTCAGCCTGGGCGGGAAGACATATACAATCCCGCGCAATAACGGCGAGAACACCCTTCACGGCGGGCGCAAGGGCTTCAACCAGGCGCTTTGGCGGGCAACCGAGCACGAGAGCAAAAGTGGGCCTGGTCTGCAATTGGAGTACTTGAGCAAAGACGGGGAGGAAGGGTTTCCCGGCAACCTGTCGGTGAAGGTGATCTACACGCTGACCGATGAGAATGAACTCAAGATCGAGTACAGTGCGACGACCGACAAAGAGACTGTGGTCAATCTTACGAATCATTCCTATTTCAATCTGGCGGGGGCGGGCAACGGCGACATCCTTCAACACCAGGTGATGCTGGGGGCGGACAAGTTCACGCCGGTGAGTGAGTCACTGATTCCGACCGGCGAGTTGCGCAGCGTGCAGGGCACTCCGATGGACTTTCGGACAGCTACGGCAGTCGGCGCGCGGATTGACCGGGACGATCAGCAATTGAAGTATGGGCGCGGTTACGACCACAATTGGGTGCTGGAGAGCGGGGGGAGCAAAACGCCAACGCTGGCGGCTAGCGTGTATGAGCCTGGAACGGGGCGCGTGCTGGAGGTGTGGACGACCGAACCGGGAGTCCAGTTCTACACGGGTAATTTTCTGGACGGGGCAAAGGGGAAGGGCGGGAAGGTTTACCAGCGACGCTACGCGTTGTGTCTGGAGACGCAGCATTTTCCAGACTCGCCGAATCAAGCGAACTTTCCCTCCACTGTGCTCAAGCCGGGGCAGCGTTATCACACGGTGACGCTCTACAAATTTTCGGCGCGGTGAATGGAGCGGGCTGGGCTGACAGGCTGCGGAAAAGTCCGCGCGGGCGCAAGACCTCAGGCGCTAAAGCGCGAACAGATTTTCCGTAGCTTAGCGGCACGAGTAAACTCGTGCCCTTCCCCTTTCGCGGCGAAGTTTGAGTTTTTCTCCGCAGCCTGCCATAGCCTGTGCGACTTTGAGCGGCTTATGCAGCGGTGCCGCGTCAGTCTTCTACGATTCGCGCGGTCCATGATCTGCAAGAAAGCAAGGGAAGCGAAGCCATGAGTGCTTTTACGCGACGTCAGTTTGCTCAAATCACGGGTGCAGCAGCGCTTGGTCTGGGTGCCGAGCCGGTTGTGAGTGCAGCAGAAAAGGTGGGAAGTCCGTCGGGTCAGTTCCCGCCATCGTTTGCATGGGGATGCGCCACGGCTTCATACCAGGTGGAAGGAGCGGTCCAGGAAGATGGACGAAAGCCTTCGGTGTGGGACACGTATTCGCATTCGCCGGGGCGGGTCGAAATGGACCACAACGGCGACGTGGCGGCCGATCAATACCATCGCTATAAGGAGGATATTGAGCACCTCCAGTGGCTGGGGTGCAAGGCGTACCGGTTTTCGATTTCGTGGCCGCGCGTTTTTCCGGACGGTTTTGGCCAGGCGAATGAAAAGGGCTTCGCTTACTACGATCATCTGGTCGATGCGTTGTTGAAACACGGGATTGAACCCTACGCCACGTTGTTCCATTGGGATCTTCCCCAGGCTTTGGAAGATCAGTATGGCGGCTGGCAGTCGCGCGAGACAGCCAAGCGTTTCGCCGAGTATGCGGAGGCGGCCGCAAAGCGGCTTTCCGACCGGATCACTCATTTCTTTACGATCAACGAATTTTCCTGTTTTACCGATGAAGGATACGGTTCGGGGACGAAGGCGCCGGGCAAAGCGCTGGGAGACAAAATCCGCAATCAAGTTCGGCACCATGCCGTGCTGGGGCATGGAATGGCGGTTGAGGCGCTGCGGGCGGCGGCTCGGCGTCCACTGCAGATCGGCCTGGCAGAGAATTCGAGGCTGTGTGTGCCAGTCATTGAGTCGGGGACGCATATTGCGGCGGCGCGCACGGCGATGCGGGAAGTGAACGCGCCCTTTCTGACAGCGATTCTGGAAGGCAAGTATACGGAGAACTACCTGGCGGCCGAGGGGAAGAACGCGCCGGAATTCACAGCTGAGGACATGAAGATAATCTCAGCCGCTCTCGACATGGTGGGACTGAACTGTTATACGCCTACTTACGTGCGCGCCGACCATGCGCAGGCGCTGGGCTTTGCGGTTGTTCGTAATCCTGAGTCCTACCCGCACATGGATTCATGGTGGCTGGCGATTGGGCCGGAGATTCTGTACTGGGCGCCGAGGCATCTGAAAGAAATCTGGGGCGTGGAGAACGTTTTCATCACGGAAAATGGCTGCTCGTCGCACGACCGGCCGGCCGCGGATGGGAGAGTTTATGACACGGACCGGATCATGTATCTGCGCAACAATCTGACGCACGCGCAACGGGCGGTGGTGGAAGGCTGGCCGCTGCGGGGATATTTCTGCTGGAGCCTGCTCGATAATTTCGAATGGAATGATGGATACATGAAGCGCTTTGGTTTGTTCTATGTGAATTTCGAAACGCAGAAGCGAGCGCCGAAGTTGAGCGCAGATTTCTACCGCGAAGTCATCGCGCGGAATGTGGTGGTTTGAGAGGAGACGAGAAACTGGGTCGTCCCTCCGGGACTTGACTCATTGCTCACGCTTTTCCCACCGCTGAAGCGCGGGCTAAATTTGGTCGCCCCTTCGGGGCTGGAGTGTTCTCCCAACCGATCCAACTAATTCGCCAGATTTTGTCATCTCGAGCGGAGCGAGGGATCTGCAGTTCGCAGTAAAATACAGATCCCTCAGTACGCTCGGGATGACAATTTATGAAACGTTTCACTCGTACACCGTCCGGCCTGAGTTTCACCGCCGGCGGCTCGCTCGCCCCTCCGGGCCGGATTCTATTAGAGCGTCTGGTGCTGTACAAATCAGAGCCACAGGTATACAAATAGCGAACATCCTGCACCCTTCACAGGGGACGACCTCACTCCGGGGAATTCGCGTTACCCCAGAGGTGACAGAGGAGCACAGAGGAACTCATGTGGTGTCCTGTGCGACGCGTAAAAGCAGGTCAATCTTTTGTCTCGGAACTTTCCAACTCAGGACTAGGCATGAAAAATAGATTTGGCAGCGGGCTGGTCTGCGCGTTTCAGGTTTTCTTCTCGATTTTTCTCTACGGGCAAACGAATAAAGAGCCTGCCGACGTGATCGTCACTGGTGGAACCGTTGTCACCATGGACGGCCCGCGGAGCGTCTACAACGACGGGGCTGTCGTGGTGAGAGGGGACACAATTGTCGCGGTCGGCCCGCGCGCCGAACTCGAATCGAAGTACGAGGGCCGGCAGACTATTAATGCGAAAAACAAGCTGGTCCTGCCGGGATTCATCAACGGTCATACCCACGTACCGATGACGCTATTCCGGGGCCTGCGCGATGATGTCACGCTCAACGACTGGCTCTACAAATACATCTTCCCTGCGGAGGCGAAGAACGTTAATGAAGATTTCGTTCGCTGGGGGACGCGGCATCTTCGGGTATGCGGCTTCATTGCATCCCGGGTGGCTGCGACTGCCGTGCGTGAGATACGTAGAATTCGCGGTCTGCATCCCCACGGTTCGGCTGAAGGATTGCCGCCTTGAGTCGTACACGGGCCCGTTCTTTTATCTGCCCCGTTTACATTTGAACCGGTTGTATCCAACCATTCTGGGTTGGGGCATAGGCTACAAGAAGCGCTGGAGCCGGATGTCCACGACGGAAAACAGCTATTCGATCAGCACGCTTTGGAACAGCACTCCATTGCTGCATGCTGAGTTCAGACCCGACGGCGAGGCATCGGACTCGCCCAAGGATGAAAAGTTTACCCGCTGGCAGAACCTGCTAGCACAGCCGCATGCTAATACCTATCTTCTTGATACGCTTTTGTTTCTGCACTTCCAATGGGCCTGGAACCTTTCGAAGTTCCAGTCGGTCGGCGCCAAGGCGAAGGTCTTTACCAACGACATTCCCGGGTTGCCCAAGGGCGACTATGAGTGGCCGCCCTTGGACATGTCGAAGTGGAACGGGCCAGAGGCACCCACCGGCGCGTTTCGCGCGATGATGCCGTACCAATTGCTCTTCCCATTCTCACGAAGGCAGTTGAAGCCGAAAGCAGCCGCTCCGAAATCCGCAATCGGTTAATTTCGTTCCGGTCTTATGCGCCGGCGGCTCCAGCGGTCTTGATGGAATCGCTACAGGCGCCATTGTGGGCCAGCCACTCCCCTACATCAACATGTGATGGTCGTTCTTCGGCTCGACCTCTTCGTGCAATTGATTCAGGATGGATCTCGGAATTCCGGGGCTGCGCCGGTGGAAGCCAAGCCAGGAATTTCAGGGTCCCTTTACCTTTGTCCCGGTTCTTTATGTGCAACAGCTCTATCCCACGTTTATGGGCTGGGTGGTTGGTTACAACAAGAAGCTGCGCAAGATGAGCACTCAGCAAGGGGTTACAGCATTCGCGACAATTATTCCGCGCAGGAGATTATTCAGGCCAGCTTCAAGCCTTCCGCTCCCGCTGAAGACCCTCCTCTGGCTGACCATATTCCTCACTGAGCCGGTCTGACTATGCAGTCACAAGCCAACCAATTTGTCGAAGATTCCTTGCTTCTTCTGCGTTACGACTGCGTTACGACTTGACTTGGCCGAATGCTATCGTACAGCCTGTGGATGGACGTCAAAGTCGATGTCAGTATCCCGGGCGCCGGAAGGCGCATCCCGGCTGTGGCCCCATTGAAATTGCTCGGCTCGTTTACACGCCAGACTATGGACTCGTGGAGCCGCCTACGCGCGTGCCGCAAGCGCCGGATCAGTGACTATCGGCACTACACGCCCGAAAGATGCATAGATATGTTCAGGTACACCACAGATGGCCTGCGAAGCCATTCTGCCGGAGATCACCGCGGCCTCAATGCAGCCGATATTGATATCGGTAAAGGTCCAGTCACCCGCGAGATAGAGGTTTTCGAACATGGAATTGCCCGACGTGAGGCGATACTGTGCCGTGCCAGGCAAGCTCAAAACATAACGTTCCGTGGGATCAATGTTGGCGCGGAAGAACTGCGAGTCGAATGCGTCCTTTTCACCCGTGCAATTCACCAACAGGCCCCAATCGAATTCAGCGCACTGATTGGACGATCTTGGCCAGAGTGCGCTTAAATCTTCCGCCATAAAGTCTCTGGCAAAGTTCTTGACTCTGTCCCGCTCTCTTCTGGGAAAATCCGAATCTGAAAATGGCGGTGTTGCTCCGCCTTCAGTAAGGCAATTACAAAAATAGGCCAGCTGTTTCACCTTCAGCTCCGACGCCCAGGATTCGCGCGGAAGCAGGTACGACATGTCCGACCAGGTATCGAAGGGCTCGGTGTATCCGCTGAGCACCGGCGGAGCGCCCTGCCACCCAAGTTCGGGCGAGGTCCGATGAAGCCACAGTTGCAGTCCCTGCGTCTTGACGGTCTTGATGTTGTCCGTCATCAGCTTCCACTTCGGTTCGGCATCGATCGGTTCTTTGCAGATATACTCGAACGCGCCCCTGGAGATGGCGAGGACCACAAGGTCAAAATCTGTCTTCCATTGCAGCGTCTTCTTGCCTGCAAGGGGTACATCATTCCACCACGATTCCAGATCCGGATTGCTGGCCTTGGAAATCTCGTTCCCCTGTACAAGCTGGTCGTAGAAAGGCTTCGTAGGCCAGCAGGGTATTCCATCGTGTCCGGGGAAGAGAGGTTCATAACCATTTTGATATTCCGGCTTAACCGTCGCCTGTATGTCGATATCGATGGTCTCAATTCTCTTTTTGTCGGCCGAGAGTCCTAGGTTGGTTACCTTGTGGAAGAACGCTAAATGCACTCCGCGCTGCCGCAATGCGAGGTAGAGCGGGCTCATGATTGTCTCACCCATCCCCGCGGCCATGTGCCACATGAAGGCTCCACGATACGTGAGCATGAGGCGCAGAGCGCCGTACAAGAGCGAGCCTGCACCCATCCTCCTGTTTTTGCTTTCCCCACCCTCGTAAGCGAACGCCGCGTCATACATTCCCTGGGTGATCGGGCAGTTGGGGAAGTGGCAGCCGTGCTTCTCAAGCCACTCGTTGCCGTCATAGTGCTCGATGGCCATGAACCCATCGGTGATTACCCGGTCGTCTATCATCCCAATGACGGTTGAGGCCGCGAGATCCAACATGATCACGAGGTGCCGCAGCAGGTCGTTCTCTTTAATCAGGTCCCACACCTTGAGCACGTCGTCGACAAAGCCTCGCAGGCGGATCACAAGATGTTGCTGCTCCTCCGCGGCGTGCTGCTGTGGATCTGCCGTCATTGTGTGCGCGAAGGCCGCAATACGGTGAAGCCAGGTATGCTTTTCCGGTACCGCGTTTGGTGGAAGGTCGGGAATCTTCCCGATTTCGTCCATCAGTTCTCCCGAAAACGTTTTATAGAGTGCGGACAAGATAGGGTGCTTCCCCGTTGTTTCCTCAAGTTCACCTACCATCCGGTCCAGCAACATGAGCACAAATCCCCAGGGAGTGGGAGGACCTTCGCGATTGACGAAAAGGCTGTCTTCTCCGGGGAATGCGTTGTTGGCCGGCCAACTGACATTCCACACCCTCCATTCTTCTTCTACTTTTCCATCACCGGAGTGTAGTTCAAAGGCAGGAACGCATCCCTGACGGTCTGCAGCGGAGAGTGCGGCATCAGGTTTTCTTGCCGGCACTCGTCATAGACATACCGCATCATGTGAAAAGCGTTTTCATAAAACCCCATCCAGATATGAAGCCCGTGTTCCTGAATACGCCCCGAAACCCGGGAATTGCGGCCACTCGCCCCTTTGCCCCCGACTCGCCAGCCAAGCTGGTAGATGGTGATGTCGTAGTTGTCCTTCCAGTTTGGAGCGTTGGTTAACTCAAAGGCTGTTGTCAATCCGGCGATGCCGCCGCCTAAAATCGCGACCTTCCGCATAGGGTTACTCCCTCGAAAGACTTCAAGCAAGTGTACTGGAGTACCACCGCGCTCACGAGCATTGCGGCGGTCGTCGCGAGGCGGTCGTCGAAGCGTAACAGAGGCATCAGCAGGGTACTGAGCTTCGAAAAGTGGAAATTCGGGGTGCCGACCCTGTGCACATGAGGGAAGGCAAAACGCACGGAGACGTTTCTGTTCGATCACACCCCCGCACGACCGCTACAGGGAGCCCACCGCGATGGGCGCTATAACACGATGCCACGCGCAAACCCGCCGGGTCGAGTGCACAACGATTCTCTTTTATAAGCCAGCCGCAAAGGAGTGTGCGGCGTGTCATGACTCGGCGTAAGGTGGCAGCCTTACTGTCCCCTCGATCAGGGTTTTCCTGATTGCCCCAGGTATCGTGCCCACGGTAACTTTTCTGCACTTGAGAAATGTAGGGGGGGTATGCCTATTCGTATTTTGCTCGCCGATGACCATGTCATCGTCCGGCAGGGATTACGATACATTCTAGAGGAGGAAGGTTTCCAGGTCGTTGGGGAGGCCTCCAACGGGCAGGAAGCAATCCGTTTAGCCGAACAGCTTGGCCCGGATGTCGCCGTGCTCGATGTTGAGATGCCGATTCTCAACGGCATTGACGCAACCAAAGAGATCGTCAAGGCCAGCCCAATGACCAAAACGGTCCTGCTCACCATGCACAGCGAGTACCGCTTTGTGCTCAACGGCCTGCGGGCCGGCGCCCGGGGCTACCTCCTCAAGGAGAGGGCGTCCGAAGACCTGGTGAAGGCCGTTGCCGAAGTGAACCAGGGAGGAATTTACCTGAGCCGTCCATCTCTCAGGCAGTGGTGCAAGCTTACCTCATGGCAAGCGATCTGAATTTCGATCCGCTCAGTTTTCGAGAGCGGCAGGTGTTACAAATGGTGGCCGAGGGGAACACCTGCAAGGACGTGGCCAGGATTATGGGGATCAGTGTGAAAACCGTTGAAGGCCACCGCAGTCACATCATGGACAAATTGAATATTCATGATGTCGCCGGGCTCGTCCGCTATGCCGTCGGCAACGGTCTGATCGCAAGGTGAAAAAACGGGTTATTGAAGACCGTGGCGAGGGTGTGGAATCCCAAAGACATATTCGGGTTCTGTGCGCAGTCTGCCCCGGGGATGGTGATCGCTGTTGATGTGCCGTTTGTTACTGTTTGCCCGCTTGCGGGCGTAGTCGAGAATACCAGGGCATAGGTCAGGAAAACGTCCAAGCCCGCCTTGAATCGCTTCGCGCTCGTTGTTTTCATTCCCTTCCAGAGATAACGTGTTAGAAACACGGGTAGCACTGCAGGCTTATAGCTGGCCCGCTGGCTCCGCCGCTAAGTTTCCCTCGCGGGACCCAAGATAGCGAGATCTCCTCAGCGTGACACAAAACCCTCGTTACGCTTCGGCCAACGCACTTTCAACAATTGGGGAGAGTGCACGCGGGGATACTCAGCTTTGTCGAAGATCAAGACCCGCATCCTCAAGCAAGTCTCCCGACCCCACGTGCCAATGATTGACGCGAAGTTGAGCTGGAACTGAATCAAGTGAAAATCAGGAAATCCCTGATCTCTATAATAGAGCCTTGTGCGGTCCCAAACTTTAACTGGAAGTTTGGAGACGAAAACTGTGGAGGAAGTGACGTTCTTACGCGCGCATCAGACGAACCTTCTATGCGAGGCGGTGCTCCTGAGCGGTGTGATTCTTGCGTGACGGGAGAGGGTGGAACTAGTCAGGCATAATCAGCCCTTGGCGGATGGCGTAGCGAACCAGGCCCGCGACTTCGCGAATATTTAACTTTTGCATGATATTGGCCCGGTGTGATTCGACGGTCTTGACGCTGATCCCCAGGATGCTGCCAATCTCCTTCCGCAAACCCTGACGCACTATCTTGTGATCGTCCGCGAGCAGGATGCGAATTGCCATTGAGATCTCCTGAACCTTGAGCCTTCAGTATCCTTTACATTGCGATCCTAGCTCGGTCAGGAATATGAATTGTCATGATACTCACTAAATTGCTATCATTTGCCCGGAAGCGCAACCATGCGCGAGCGCGCAGAGTGCGGTGATCGCACGGGCGCCGGATTGGGCGAGACAACAAGTCTGCACTCTGGTCAACACGAGTCCGCCGGTGGGCAAACCCCCACCTTCGTGCCACATCCGTTGGCGATCGATGCCGCTTGACATCGTCACCGGCTGTGATACGCTTAGCTCGGCTGTCTGCTCCTGGATCAGGAAGGCCGAAGCTCATTCTGAACCCGTCGCGCGCCGGCGCTTGATCAGGTCGGACTCCCCCCTGACGCGGTGAGAGCAAGGCTGGTTTCCCGTAGAGACCGACCACCTGCCAGGCCCATTCTCCGGAACAGAGCGAGCAATTCATCGTGGCAAGGTCCCAAATAGTGAGGAGCCACCGCGTGGCTGGCGAAGAGTCTGCTTCGCACGCCAACCGCCGCTGGCCGGCGGTTTCCAGCGTAATACTGTGCCTCGGCATCTCCTTCGCAGCTTGGTTTGCAGCCCGCAATGCCGAGCACAAACACATCCGCCGAATGACGGGATTGGCGGCGCGCGGGATACGCGAGGACCTTGGCGCAGACACGAATTTGTGGGTCTTGGACCTCGCCCGGCTGGCAACCCTTTGGGACTCTGCCGACGGCCCAACCCAAGCTGAGTGGAAGTCGAACGCGGAACTCTACATTCTGCACCATCCCGGCTGTCTGGCAGTGGAATGGATGCAACCCACCTACGGGGAGCGCGGATTGGTGCGAGCACCAGGCATCTCCGGCCAGTCACTGAGTCTAAGTCAAATGAGAGCCCACCTGTTGCAGGAAGCGTCGGCAACCAGCCAGCCATTTCTGAGCGGCGCTGTCAGGGCGAGCGATGGGGAGGAGCGAGAAGTGATCGCTGTCCCCGTTATTCGAGATCAACAGCTTGAGGGCTTGGTCATCGCTCTCATCGATGTGCGGCGATCGTTCGAAACCATGATGAGTGACGTCCTCCCACTGGGGTATTCCATCGCGGTTCGCGAAAGTGGGACCGAAATCTTTCGGCTCAAGAGCAACACTCCACAAAATGAGTGGGCGGAATCGGACCAGTTGTCCTTGCCTGGGGTCGCCTGGGAACTGTCCGTTTGGCCTAAACCGGCAGTACTTAGCGAGATGACCTCGCGGTTTCCCGAAGCCATGCTGCTGGCGAGCGCCCTAGTCGGCGGTCTGTTGACTTTGGCTGTTTATCTCGTTCGGGAATCGGCCGCCAAGTCTGGCCGTCTGCAGCAGGCGAACCAGAAACTGACAGCCACGGTGGAGGAAGTGCGACGTACAGAAACTGCTCTGCGAGCAAGTCAGGCTCGCCTTGCCGCGATCCTGGAGAATTCCGCCGATGGCGTGGTCTGCGTGAATCAGCACCTCCAGATCACGCTGTTCAACCAGGCGGCTGAGAACATGTTCGGGTACAAGGAGGAGGAGGTTGTCGGCCAACACTTGGACATCCTGGTGCCGGAAAGGCTTCGTGCGATCCATCACCAGCACATTGCCCGATTCGACGCATCTTCGCAACACGCTTTGAAGATGTCGAACCGAAAGCCGGTGCTGGGTCTGCGGAAGGATGGCACAGAGTTCCCGATGGACGCTCCTCTCACCAGGATTGAAATTGACGGCGAGAAAGTCTTCACGCTGACCATGCGCGACATCACGGGGCGCTTGCGAGCCGAGGAAGAGCTGCTCCGCTCCCGCAATGAACTGGAAGTCCGAGTGAGAGAGCGTACCGCGGAACTGCAGGAGCTCTCCAACAAAATGGCCGAGTTGCAGGACGAAGACCGGCGCCGTATAGCCCGGGAACTGCACGACGGGACAACCCAGATGTTGATTGCATTGAACGTGGATCTGGGCATGATTGGCGCATCCGACGCCGCCCTTCAGCAGAAGCTTACAAACCCGAGAGTACTGGTGAAACAGTGCCTGGATGAGCTTCGCACCGTGTCCTATCTGCTCCACCCCCCGTTGCTGGACGAAATCGGGCTGGAGTTGGCGTTGCGCAACTACGTGAAAGGGGTCTGCACGCGGAGCGATCTCGATGTGGCGCTGCAGTTGCCACCCAACCTGAACCAGTTGCCGCGGGGGGTTCAAGTAGCGATCTTCCGCATTGTGCAGGAAGCGCTTGCCAACATTCATCGGCACTCCGATAGCCGGAGTGCAAGCATTCTGCTTGCGCAAGAGGCGGACGAATTGAGAATGGAGATTGCCGACCAAGGGCGGGGGATCCCGCCGGAAGTTCTTCACAACACCGATGGCCGCGCTGGCATCGGAATTGCCAGTATGCGGGAACGGGTGCGCCAACTGGGAGGCCGCTTCGACATCGAATGCAATGCCGGTACAACGATTCGTGTCACCCTGCCCACCTCAAACGTTGACAGTTTGGCGGAGTCCGCAGAGACACAACAATCGAAGGTAGGTAGGTCATGACTGGTGACCGTACAGGCGAGACTTCAATAGGCAAAGGGCTGAGCGAGAAAACGAAGGGCTTTCGCAATCTGCGCTTGCCGTGGGTGGTTGCGTTGGCCAGCGTTGCGGCCACTCTTGTCCTCGTGGTATGCCCTGCGGGGACAGGAGCGCGCCCAGACCGAACGCGTGGTCAAGTTGGCGACCTACAGCATACGGGCCGACATGATTGCCGACATGAACATTCGTATTTCCGGGTTGGTCCGCATCACCAAGTTGTGGGAGATCTGGGAGAAGCCGCGCGAGAACGAATTCGAACTGCATACCAGTCTGTACATCAGCCATGAACCGGGCTGCGTGGCGGTCGGATGGGTGAGTCCCACCTACGACGTGAACTGGGTAGTCCCGGTGGATGGGGACGTTCCGATCCGGCAGTTGAACTTATCCAGGGATGAGGAACAGCGGCACCAACTGGAGTCCTTGCTGCAAACCCACGCCGCCCTGGTGGGTCACTCCGTTCACCTCACCCAGGATGAAAGAATCCTTCCGGTTTGGGTGCCGGTGTTCGAGAAGGATCGTTTCCAGGGGTTCATATTCGGCGTGTTTCGCGTGCACACCCTATTGGATGACATAACCTCGGACCATGCCGACCTGGGATACGAAGTGGTTGTGGCCGAGGGGGAGAACAAGATTTACTCCCTAAGCGGTGCCATCCCTAAAAACAAGTGGGCGCAGGAGGCAACCGTCCCCCTGCCCGGGACGAACTGGCGTCTGCATATTTGGCCCAGCGCCAAGGCGATGCCCGACACCTATCCGCTCAGCACGGTCGTCTTGGTGGGCGGGATATTCGTAGCCTTGCAGCTTACCTTGACCGTGTATCTGGCACAGAAAGCGCGTCTGTGGGCGCGCCATGTGGAAGCGGTCAACCAGGAGTTGGTGAAAGAAAACGCGGAGCGCCGTCGCACCGAAGAATCGATGCACCGGCTTTCGGCGCGCTTGCTGCAACTCCAAGACGAAGAACGCCGGCACATCGCGCGCGAACTGCACGACAGTACGGCCCAGACCCTCTACGGTTTGGCGATTAAACTGCGCCTCGTCTCGCAATCTGAGCGCACCCCGGACCCCAAGTCCGACCAACTTCTGAAGGAAAGCCAGGAACTGGCCCAACAGTGCTTGAGCGAAATGCGTACCATGGCCTACCTGCTCCACCCACCCTCTCTGGATGAATTGGGCTGCTACCGGCCTGCCGCAGCCTGGTCAAAGGATTTACCGAGCGAAGCCAGATCCTGGTCGATCTGAAGGTGCCTTCAGATCTCGACCGTTTGCCCCGCGAAATTGAAACCGCCTTGTTCCGCGTCATGCAGGAGAGTCTGAGCAATATCCACCGCCATTCTGGCAGCAAGACTGCCTGTATCCAGCTCTCCGAGAGTGACCAGGAAATCCGCCTCGAGGTCAGCGACCAGGGGCGCGGGCTTGTCCGTGAAATGATGGATCGGGCGGTTGATGAAACGCGGCTTGGGGTTGGAATTGCCGGTATGCGCGAGCGCATTCGTCAATTGGGCGGTCAGCTGGAAATCCGCTCGTCCAGCAAAGGCACGACCGTGATTGCCGCTCTTCCGCGAGGCCGGGACAGCAAACCGATTCTGAATCGTGTCTACACTGGAGTGGCGGAAACATCAAAAGAGATGACGGATCGCGCCTGACAACCGGTTTCCCAGAGAGACGGCGTGGCGAGGGATCTCCGCCGAGTCGCTCGAAGCCCAGGGGAAACGCAGTGGCTGCGATAACTGGCGTGGGCTCAAGCGCGTGCGATCGGACAGCGCCGAGGCTTTGGTCACCTCCAAGGCCTTGGTGGGAATCACTCCGAAGCGTCTTCTGACATCTTCGAGCAGGAGCCTGCCTGGGATGCACCCAGAGTGCCCGTTCGTTTCGGTGCGGGAAAGATATCGAGGGAATCTCGTCCGTTGCTCTCCAGGTATTCTTCAGCCAGAATGGCGCAAAATCTGGATTGCATTTCTCTGCGGGCAGGGGTATCTTTGCTTCCAGTTCGACCTATTCCACGCACCCTCTGGAAATCGGCTCCCCCGGCCCGAGGAGGCGGCGTGGCTGGAAGTAGTGTCAGGGACAGTACGGGGATGACCCTGCAACGGAAGCGATGCTCTTCTCAGGATACCCCAATGTCGGCCTCCCCCCAACGAATCCGGGCCCTGATCGCAGATGATTCCCCTTTCGCAGTGCGCTCAATCCGCTCTTGCCTGCAGGCTGAACCAGCCGTGCAGGTCGTGGGCACGGCCTCGAATGGCGCCGAGGCCCTTAAGATGATCGAAGAGCTCCAGCCGGATCTGGTCCTGCTGGATCTGCAAATGCCCCGCATGAATGGGTTACAGGTAGCCTCGTGGCTGGCCGCGGAATTCCCTACGATCCGGGTGGTGATTGTCACCGGCATCGATGTTTCCTATTTGGCAGCAAGACTGACTGAGCTGGGCGTGCACAGTATCATCGCCAAGCAGGATTTGACGGAACAACTCCCCGCGTTGGTTCACAAGATTCTCAACGCTCCGAGTTCCTAAACCAGATCCTGCCTCCATCGGTGGAGGTGCGCTGCTCCAGGTTCCAGCCCAGTAGGTTCCCCTCGTCCATGCCTGCCAGGCACTCGTTGCCGAGCCTGCTTTGCGCTGACTGCCTTATGTCCGTAAGTCCACGGCAGGTGAGCGGAACGAGCGCGAAGTTTCTGTGACCAGTTGATGACCGTATTTCCCTAATGAGCCAACGCTGGTTTCCTGGGGCAGGCGCCGGCTGTTCGCCGGCTTTCGACCGCGTGCTGGAAGCAATGCGCATTGTGGGCTCTCCTTGCGCGGGAAACACTCCATGGTGCGACCAGCTTCTCCAGGCCTTTCCTCCGCCGCCTTCTAATCAAGCCCCGCTCGCCATCCCGGAATCGAGACACACCTTGTTGGGCCCTCAGTAATTTTTTTCTCATGCAACCGATTGGGCTCGGTTGACATCGAACGCCTCGAAGTAGGGTCGATACTGGTAGCTACCCCCGAAAATTGCCCGCCAGTTCACTGGCGGATGGGCCCATCGAGAAGAGCCGTGAGTGCCGTTGGCACGATTGAGTCGTGCACGCCGCCTTTGGGTTTCAGTCGTCCCTAACGGAACTGGTTCCGCTTAAAGGCCCGATGCAGTCCCCTCGGGACTGGGGAACCGGTTCGATTCCGAGATGTCAACAGCGCCAACTGGTTCAAGAAGCGGCTTTGGGAAGGGCACGGGCTTTCGACCCTGCCCCGAGCGGAGCCGAAGGGTGCCGCTCAGAAGCGCTCCTGAGGACACCGCGTTCTTGACCCTCTGGGCGTGTTTTGAAAAAAATCTGAAACCAAAAGAGAATAGAGAATAAGGAGAAGGAGAATGAGCAAACTACTGTATCTGCCCTGGAACGCGTCCAAGGTGCGGATCAAAGAAGCGGAGAATGCACAAAAGAATCGACTCGAGATCGTTAAGGCGTTGTCCTACGGCCAGGTCACGCGACGAGAACTAGTCAAGTGGGGTCTGTTCACTACGGCCGGCCTCCTGGCCCCGATCAGGGGGTTGAACCCGTTTGTCAGCAGCGCGTATGCCGACGGCGGCAGCAACATTCCCACCGGTGCCCCTGCAAGTCCGATGTTCGGGGTGCAAGAGTTTACTCAGCCGATGCCCCGCTTCGATGTTTTGCAGCGGAACCCGGTTTCGTCCCTGAGCCCAGTCCCGACGGCGCAGGCCAATCAAACACAGATGGCGGTTGACCCAGCCTTAGGCGGCGGCTTTGGCCCCATCGAAGGGCGTCCGCCGGGAGCCATCTGGGCGCACCAGGGGTTTACCAAGTTTCCGCCGCAAGTAGCCATCGAAGCCACGCAGAAAGGGGCCTCGCCTAACATCGGCTACAATCCCTGCGTCCCGTCGAGCCTGAATTCCGGCTATGACCCAACCCAGCCCATTCCGCTGAAGTTTCACCCCCTCCTGCCGACCCAAGACGCCAATTCGGTGTGGACCTTCAATGGGACCATCCCGCCCAAGCTGGTCCAGGGCCGGTACGGGGAGCCCATTCTCTTCCGTCACCACAATGGCCTGCCCGTTGACGTCGCCCAGAACAACGGCTTCGGGCGGAATACCATCTCGACCCACGAGCACAACGGGCATCATGGGGCGGAGAACGACGGCTTCACCGGGGCCTACTTCTTCCCGAACCAGTTCTACGACTATCACTGGCCCATCGTGCTGGCGGGGCGCGACACCATCAACACCGGCGCCACCGATCCCCGGGCGGGGAGTCCCAACGGCAACGGGGGAATCACCAACGTGCCCGGCGACTGGCGCGAGACCATGAGCACCCACTGGTTCCATGATCACATGTACAGCTATACCTCCCAGAACGTGTACAAGGGCAACGCCGC
>WNGE01004641.1_pt1 | contig 28525 bp, 22 predicted proteins | sample 5400651 | NCBI WGS metagenome assembly WNGE01 (sample SAMN13153370, study PRJNA577476) | soil metagenome | isolation source: 60 cm soil or saprolite under grassland replicate 2 | place: USA:California | collected 2016-06-15 | reverse complement strand
CCACCCCGGATCGTCCAAGGGCCTTGCGCAGAGGTAGGAGCAGGTTCTCCTCCACCGTGAGCGAGGCGAAGACCGATCGTCCTTCGGGCGCTTGGGTGATCCCCTTGCGGGCGAGGCGATACGGCCGCTGCCCCGTGACGTCCTGGCCGTCGAAGAAGAGCTTGCCGGCCGTGGGTTTGATGAGGCCCGAGCAGACGCGCGCCACCGTGGTCTTGCCGGCGCCGTTCGATCCCAGCAACGCGACGACAGACCCCTCACGGACGGTGAGTGACACGCCGAACAGAGCGCGGAACGGCCCGTATCCAGCTTGGACGTCACCCAGCTCGAGCAGGGGCGGGCGCTGGCTCGCGGCCTGACTCACACCAGCTCCCCGAGGTATGCCCGCCGGACGGCCTCGTCGTCCATGACGTTCGCAGTCGGGCCCGCGGCGATCACCTCACCGAAGTCAAGGACATACAGACGCTTGGCGAACGCCTGGACCATCTCCACGTCGTGCTCGACGAGCAGGATCGCGGTACCTCGCTCGCGCTGCACGGCCTGCAGGGTGCCGACGAGCTCCATCGTCTCGCTCTGGTCGAGTCCCGAGGACGGCTCATCGAGCAGCAGCAGCTTCGGATCGGTCATCAGCGCGCGGCCGAGCTCGACCAGCCGGGCCCGGCCGAGGCTCAGGGCCTCGATCGGCTGGTCTCCGACGTCGCCGAGCCCGAGAAGCTCGAGCGTGCTGTCGGCGCGATCGCGCTCGGATGCGGTCGGCCGGGCGAGGTTGAGAAGGTCCTTCCACAGCCGGCCCTTGCCCTCGCGCGCGCGCTCGGCGACGAGCAGGTGGTCCCGCACGGTCGTCCCCGTGAACAGCTCGACTCGCTGGAAGGTCCGGCCGAAGCCGAGCCGCGCCCGCTTGTACACGGGCATGCGCGTGATGTCGCGGCCGTTGAAGCGGACGCGGCCCTGGTCGCACCGGAGCATACCGAGAAGGCAGTTGAAGAACGTCGTCTTGCCGGCGCCGTTGGGCCCGATGAGCCCGACGGGCTCACCCGGCTCGACCGTCAGCGACACGTCGTCCAGCGCGGTGATGCCCGAGAACCGCTTCGTGACCGCGCGCGCTTCCAGGAGGCTCATGAGTCGTCCGTCGGGTTGCCGACCTTCGCCGCGACTGGAGCACGTTCGGGTTCAGCCGCTACGACTGCAGGCTCCTCGCGCCCGGTTGTCACCTTCCGGCGTGTGAGGAGGCGCTGCGTGAACTCGAGCGACCGGCGCTTGTTGTATTCGAGGATCCCTTCGGGGTGCTTCGCGAACGTGAACGCACCCAGCCCGAACAGGATGAACTGATACGAGGGTGAGACCCCGATCGCCTTGAGGATCTCGGGCACGAATGCGAAGGCAAGCCCTGCCTGCACGGCGCCTTCGACGGTACGGGAACCGATCGTCACGACGATGACAAGGAACAAGAGACTCAGAAGCGGACTGAAGTTCGCCGCGTAGTTCGCCTGGGTCTCCTGGATGGCCAGGAGGCCGCCGCCAATTCCGGCGATGCCGGCGGAGAGTGCAAACGCGATGACGCGTGCCCGAGCCGGGTTGATCCCGATCGACGTCGCGGCCGTCTCGCTCCCACGCAGCGCGTCAAGAAATCGCCCGGTGGTCCCGCTGCGCACCAATATCACGCCTATGGCGACGACCGTCAGCATCCCGAGCGCAAAAAGCAAGAAGGCCCGGTCGCCGGTGAGAAACGAAGGCCTGGCGACGCGGATCGGCAGTTGACCGCCGCTCACCCACTTCAGCGGGACGAAGATGTTGTCGAACATGAACGCGAACGCGAGCGTCGCCAGCGCGAGGAAGATGCCACCGAGTCGGAGCGCGGGGATCGCTAGCAGCGCCCCGACTGCGGCCGCCATGATCGCCGCCACGACCATCGTCATGAGCGGCGGCAGGTCGTAGCGGGTCGCGAGCTGAGCCGTCCCGAAGGCACCGACGGCCGCGAAGGTGCCCTGGCACAGCGAGATCTGGCCAGCCATGCCCGTGATCACCGTGATCGAGAGGAAGATCAGGGAGAAGATGACCGCCTTCGTGATGATCAACAGCCAGAAGTCGCTCACCACGAACAGCGCGACGTAGATCCCGATCGCGATCGTCACGACGCCGAGGCCCCATGTGGTGTAGGTGAGAAGCCGCATGCGCTGGGCGGCCGCGAGCCCCGGGGGCGGTGGGTCGACGCCCGACAGCGGATCCGTGATCTCGCGGCGCTGGCGCAGCCCGGGCCAGAACAGCAACAGGAGGAACAGAGCGACGAACGGCAGCGAAGGCCGCAGCCCGTTGGACAGGATGCTGTCGCTCGGGAGGTAGCCACCGAGGATCCCCTGGAGGACGCCGAGGAGGATCCCGCCCAGGAAGGCGAGCGGGATGCTGGTGAGACGGCCGAAGGCGGCGGCGGCGATCGCGGCGATGAGCAGGATCGTGAAGTTCGGCGATGCGAGCTGCGCGAACAGTGGGGCGAGCAAGACCCCGGCGAGCCCGGCGAAGAAACTCGACAGCATCCACGAGAAGGCGCTCACGCGTTCGGCGTTGATGCCGGCGAGCTCGGTCATGCGCGGGCTTTCGACCACCGCCCGCATCTGGAGCCCGATCGTCGTGTAGCGGAAGAGTGCGGTGAGGAAGAGGACCCCGGCGCCGGTCGCTATCAGAGTGGCGACCTGATTGCCGTCGAGCACGTAGTCGCCGAAGTGGTAGTAGGCGAACTCGTTGGGCCAGATCGTCGGCGGGTTGAAGACGGACTTCTGGAGAAAGTCGAAGTCCGGCAGCTGTTTCATGATCTCCGGGATCGCGATGAGCAAGCCGAGCGACGTCACGAGCTTCGCGATCGCCGGGGCAGTACGCAGGTATCGGAAGAGCGTCCGGTCCAGGAGGAGGCCCAACAGCGGCCCCACGATGAATACGGAGAAGATGAACGCAGGAAGAAGCGGCCAGTCGTGATTCACCCGGGTGTTGTAGAAAACCGCGGCGCACACGAAGGCCTGGGCGCCAAAGGCCAGGTTGAAAACCCCCGACGTCTTGTACGTCAGGACGAGGCCGATCGCGACGAGCGCGAAGACGCACCCGAACGGGATGCCCAGGATGATGTAGTTGACGAGATCGCTCACGCGGGCGGTCTCCCGTTCGCGCGACTCAAGTTATTGGCCGGACTCTTTCGCGAATCCTGCCTGCCCCGATGACGCCACAAACTTCGCCGGCAGCTGCGCAGGTTGGTTCGGATAGCAGACGAACGGCTTCCCGGACTGCCCGAAGGCAGGCTTGAACTTTCCGTTCTCAATCTTCGAGAGGACGACGCAGCCGTTCGTCGACTCCTGCGAATGCCCGGTCCTCCAGTCGATGCCGGCCAGGAGGCCGTTCGCCGTGTAGTCGGTCATGCTGTTGATGGCGTCCACGATCTTCTGGCGAGTGAAGTCCGGCCCCGCGGCCTTGAGGCCCTGGTACAAGAGGTCGGCGTTGATCCAGCCGGCCAGCGAGTTCTCGTTCTGCGTGAAGCCGCCCTTCTTCATCCACTTCTGGAAGTCCTTGAGGCCCTTCGGCTTGTCCTTCACCTCGAACGGCGTGAAGAACGTCAGCGCGTAGGAACCCTGGAAGAACGGCCCGTTCTCCTGGATGAACTTCTGGTCGTAGGCGTTCGGGAGGTACTGCTTCGCGTCGAGGCCCTGCTTCTTCATCTCCTTGGCCAGGGTCAGCGTGCCGTTGTTGTCCATGCACGTCGTGACGAGATCGACGCCCTTGTCCTTCATCTGCGATACGTCGTTGCTCAGGTCTGTCACCCCAAACGAGAGGCTGGTGTCGAGGAACTCGATCTTCGCCGACGGGTACTTGTCGAACGATGCCTGGATGCCCTTCGCGCAGTCCGCCGATTGCGGGACCTGGTAGGCGAGCACGCCGATCTTCTTGGCCTTCACGGTCTTCGCGAACAACGGCAGGAGGGAACCTGCGCACGTGAAGCAGAGGAAGGAGCCCTTCTCCCCGAACAGGTTCGGCGGGCCGGCGCCCTGCTCGGAGCCCCACTCGGCGTTGATGTTCCATCCGAACGTGGGAACGCCTGCCGAGCCGAGCAAGTCAGCCCCCGTGAACAGCAGCGACGCGATCGGCATGGCGGCGAACACGTTGTCCTCGGAGAGGAGGCCCTGTACCTCCTGGCGATTGTTGCCGAGCTGGTCGTCACGTTCGGACGTGAGCTTGAGCTTGCGCCCGTAGATGCCCTTGTCCTTCGAGGAGTTGACCATGTTGAAGTAGGCCTTCACCCCGTCGAACGACGAGGCGTAGTTACCGCCGAGCGGATTGGTCTTCGAGGTCACGCCGCCGACGTGGATCTCGGTGTCGGTGACGCCGGGCTGGTCGACCCTCGGAAACTGCTGATCCGGTGCACTCGCCCCGGCTGAACTCGGCAACGCGGTCGCCGCCAAAGCACCCGCCGTCACCCCCAGGCTCACGATCACCGCCATTGCACGACGACCACGCATCCGGCACCCCCCAGAGCACCAAGGCAAATTCGAAGTTTCCTAACTCTAACGTCAGGTTACGCGGAGCGACCAGCGGCTGTTCCGACGTAGCGCCGGTGCGCCCACGGCGTCATTTGTGCGCCGCCTTCGACTGGAGCTTGTCCGGCAGCGGGTTCAGCTGAAGGCAGACGAACGGCTTATCCGGCTCGCCGAACGACGGAATGAACTTGCCGTTGTGGATCTTCGACAAGGCGTTGCATCCCTCGGCCTGCGGACCTCGGTGCGAGACCGTCCAGTCGATACCGGGCAGTATCCCTTGCGCGGTGTAGTCCGTCATCTTGTTGATCTCGTCGACGACCTTCTGCCGGGTGAAGTCCGGTCCCGCCGCTTTGAGGCCGGTCACGAACAAATCGGCGTTGATCCAGCCGACCAGAGATTGCTCGTTCTGCTGGAACCCACCTTTCTTCATCCACTTCCGGAAGTCCTTCAGTCTTCGGCTTCTGCTTCACCTCGAACGGCGTGAAGAAGGTGAGCGCATACGAACCCTCGAAGAACGGCGCGTTCTCCTCGATGAACTTCTGGTTGTAGGCATTCGGCAGATACTGAATCGCTTCGAGGCCCTGCTTCTTCATCTCTTTGGCCAGCGTCAGCGTCCCGTTGTTGTCCATGCACGTCGTGACCAGGTCCACGCCTTTGTCCTTCATCTGCGAGACGTCCGAGCTGAGATCCGTGACCCCGAACGACAGGCTCGTGTCGAGGAACTCAATCTTCGCTGACGGGTACTTCTGGAAGGACGCCTGGATGCCCTTGGCGCAGTCGGCGGACTGCGGGACCTGGTACGAGAGCACGCCGAGCTTCTTGCGCTTCACTTGCTTGGCGAACCACGGCAGGAGCTGGCCTGGGCACGTGAAGCACAGATACGAGCCCTTCTCGCCGAAGAGGTTCGGCGGGCCCGGGCCCTGCTCGGAGCCCCACTCGGCATTGATGTTCCAGCCGAACGTTGGAATCTCTGCCTGACCGAGCAGGTCGGCGCCCGTGAACAGGATCACCGACACGGGCAAGGCTGCGAACACATTGTCCTCCGAGATGAGGCCCTGCACCTCGGTCCGATTACTGCCGAGCTGGTCGTCGCGTTTCGAGACGGGCCGGAGCTTGCGTCCGTAGATCCCCTTGTCCTTGGACGAGTTGACCATGTTGAAGTACGCCTGCGCGCCGTCGAAGGCGGCGGAGTGCTCGGTACCGAGCGGGTTCGTGATCGAGGCGACACCGCCGACGCGGATCTCGGTGTCGGAGACGCCGGACTGGTCGACCTTCGGGAACGGCTGACGCGGTTCGTCCGCGACCGCGGTCGCGGCTGACGCCGCCACGCCCACGGCCGACGCCACCGCCAGGCTGGCAAGCACCGCAACGGCACGACGACCACGCATCGGGCTACCCCCCAGAGCGCCGAGGCGAATCGGGTGCGCGAACTCTAATGTCGGCCGCCGCGCGCGCCCCGGGGCGTCGAAAGCTTGGCGGCGGCCGCGCGAGGATGATCCGGTGCCACGCACCCTCGTGACCTTCCACGCCCACCCGGACGACGAGGCGATCGCGACGGCGGGAGTGATGGCAAAGGCCGCTTCGGAGGGTCATCGGGTCGTGCTCGTGGTCGCGACACGCGGCGAGCACGCCGGTTTCGGGCGCGAGCTGCTGGCCGAGGGTGAGGACATTGCCCAGCGGCGGGTCGAGGAAACTCATCGGTCGGCGGACATTCTCGGCGTCTCCCGCGTCGAGTTCCTCGGTTACGTCGACTCCGGAATGATGGGAACACCCGAGAACGACGCCGAGGGATCGTTCTGGAAGGCGGACATCGACGAAGCGGCGAAGCGCCTGGCGACGATCCTCGAAGACGAGCAGGCCGACGTGCTCACCGTGTACGACGATCACGGGAACTATGGGCATCCCGATCACATCCAGGTGCATCGCGTAGGCGTGCGGGCGGCGGAGCTGGCGGGCACTCCGCTCGTGTACGAGGCGACGATCAACCGCGATCACGTGCGCCGCTTGCTCGAGCAGCAGATCGCGGATGGGAACGCCGACCTGCCGGGAGGGCTGGACCCCGAGGACCTCCCGGATCCTGGCGACGAAACCTTCGGTTCGCCCGAGTCGATCATCACGACGGCGGTCGACGTGCGTGAGTTCATCGACCGCAAGCGGGCGGCGATGGTCGCCCACGCGAGCCAGATCGCGGAGTCACACTTCTTCCTCAAGATGCCGGCCGAAGTGTTCCGCGAAGGGTTTGGCTACGAATTCTTTATTCGGCGCGGCGCGCCTGGGGACGCCTACGACACGGACTTGTTCGCGCCGTTGAGCTCGACCGGCCGGAGAGACTGAGCTCCGGTCGGTCCGCCGTCTGCTTGTTCCTGCGCCGCCTTCACCAGCTCGGCGAGCGCGTCGGGCACCGCGGCCGCGATGTCGTCGAGGTTCGGGACCATCTCACGACAGCCGATGAGCCCGAACCCGACGCTGTCGCGGTAACTCAGCACCGTGACGTTGAGGCCGGTGCCGGCCAGGACCGGTCCCAGCGGGAACAGGCTGACGAGGCGGGCACCGGCGCAGTAGAGCGGGAACGAAGGCCCGGGAACGTTCGACACGATCAGGTTGATGATCGGCGGGTGCCGGCCCTGAACCAGGCGCTCGTAGAGCCGCATCCCCCGCGAGAACATGACCGGCGCGGCCACTTCTGCCCATTCGTGCAGCGTGTTTCCGCCGATGTCCTCATGCACGAGCTTGGCGCCGCCCATCACCTCGCGCGCGGCGAAGAGCCGGTCGACCGGGTCGTCGAGCTGCGTCGCGAGCGTGGCGAACATCGCCGACACGCGGTTGCCCATGACCCCGCGCTCGTCGGGTGTGCGGACCGACGCGGGGATAGCCGCGAGCAGCGGCTTGTCGGGCACCGCCCCATGGAGCTCCAGGAACTGCCGTAACGCGCCGGCGCAGACGGCGAGCACGACGTCGTTCACGGTGACGCGGAACGCCCGCTTCACCTCCTTGATGTCGGCGAGCGGCACCGACGTGAACGCCACGCGACGATGGGGCGTCAGGACCCCATTGAGCGGGCTCGCCGGCGCAGTCAGCGGCACGCCGGCGCTGACCGGACCCGAGCGGACGCGCTGGACGACACGAATCGCCGAGCGCGCCAGATTTCGGCTGGCGCGCACCATGCGCAGCGGTTGCCGCGCGATGGACGTAAACGCTCCCAGCAGCAGCTCCGCGTCGGACGGGAGCCGCTCGGGCTCGGGGAGCTCTTCAGGCGGCTTCGGGGGGGCGGGAGTGGGCTCGAGGTCGAAGATCTCGGTCATGAGATCGACACCGAGCACACCGTCGATGGCGGCGTGGTGCATCTTGGCGATGACGCCGACGTGGCCGTGCTCGAGCCCTTCGACGACCCACAGCTCCCAGAGCGGGCGGCGCCGGTCGAGCTGGCGGCCGGCGATCTCGGCCGTGAGCTCGGCGAGCTCCTTCATACCTCCGGGCGCCGGCAGCGCCGCTCGGCGGACGTGGTAATCGAGATCGAAGTCGGGATCTTCGATCCACACCGGATGGTGCACGCCGAACGGAACCTCGACCACGCGCGCTCCATGTGCGCTCAGTTCACGGCCCCGGTGCCCGACCCGACAGAATGTGCGGATGGGTTGGGCGTTCCTGGCTGTGAGCCTCGTCGGTGCCTGGTTCACCGTCAATGCCTTCCGGCCCTCGCAGCGATGGCAGCTGATCGCGCTGAGTTTCTTCGCGGGTTGGTTCACCACCGAGCTCGCGGTCTTCCATGTCGCCTGGCAGGCGGCAGCCACCGTCGTGTTCGTCTGGTTGGGAGCACTGGACACCTGGCCGGGCGTGGCCGGGCTCGTGATCACCCTTGCGTCGTGGGCGGGCCTGCTCTGGCTCCAGCTCGTCTCGAGCCGGGCCGGGCGCATCATGGAGGAAGCCCTGCGCGAGGGACTCGGCCCCGACTACCGGAGTGAGATCGCGGCGGGCCTCGCCGAGCGGCTGGCGCGCCGAACGCCGCGGCGGAACCTGCTGCTGCCCTTCTACCTGCGTGACCGCCGCGTGGAGCGGGTCAAGGACATCCGCTACGCGCCGGGAGCCGGACGCCGCCACCTCCTCGACGTGTGGCGCCCGAAGGGCGGCGTCGATCGCGCACCGGTGCTGTTCCAGATCCACGGGGGCGGTTGGATGATCGGCGACAAGGCGCAACAGGCGCTGCCGCTCATGCTCCACCTCGCCGCGCAGGGGTGGGTGTGCGTGGCGGCCAACTACCGGCTCAGCCCGCGCTCCGCCCTTCCCGATCACCTCATCGACTGCAAGCTCGCGCTGCGGTGGATCCGCGATCACGTCGGGGAGTACGGGGGCGATCCCGACTTCGTCGTGGTGACGGGCGGCTCGGCCGGTGGCCACCTCGCCGCGTTGGTCGCGCTGACGCCCAACGACCCGGAGTACCAGCCCGGGTTCGAAGCCGCCGACACATCAGTGACGGGGTGTGTGCCGTTCTACGGCGTGTACGACCTCGTGGAGTCGTTCGAGCCCCGTGGTCGCGCGGGGCCTCGCGGAGAGCGCATCGGCCGTTGGATGGCGCGGCGGATCGTCGGCGCAACGATCGAGGAGGACCGCGACCGGTTCATACGAATGTCTCCGATCCACCATGTGGGGCCGCACGCTCCTGTGTTCTTCGTGATCCACGGCACGCGCGACAACCTCGTTCCCGTCGAGCAGGCTCGACGGTTCGTGGCGAAGCTGCGCGAGCAGTCACGCAACCCGGTGCTCTACGCTGAGCTCCCGGGCGCGTCGCACGCGTTCGAGGTGTTCCACTCCGCCCGGACCGAGCACGTCGTCAACGGCGTCGAGCGATTCCTCGCCTGGCTCCACAGCGCGCACCGGGCGCGGCGTCCGGACGTCCCGGCCGAACCCGCCGATCAGCCAGCTGAGGCGGGCTGACCCACGCGCGGCATGTCAACCGCGCCGCGGCTGACGCCGCCGGAGGATGGGCGGCAACCGAAATCCCGTCAGCGATCGGTCGGACGACCACATCGCGTACGGAGCCATGGTGAGCGCGGCAAGGTGGATCAGCACCGAGTCGTAGTTCACCCGCCAGCCGTTGAAGTCGATCCAGGCCTGGTCGAGGTCGGGCTTTAGCGGCACGCCCGCCTCGGCGAGCTGGCGGCAGGCGTCGTCGAACTCCTCCCGGGCAATGCTCGTCGGGTCCGTCTGCTGCGGGTCGGGGTCGTAGGGGATACTGAAGAAGCCGGCGATGGACCGCAACGCCGAGTAGCCGGCGCGTATACACAGCGCCGCCTCCGGTGACCACGGGATGTCGATCGTCGAGTTCGACAGCGCGGCGGCGTCCATGACGACGCCCGACGCCGTCACCCATGAACGATCGTGCCTCGGTGAACGGAAGAACACCAGCGCCGCCTGCGACGTGTGCGTCTCCTCTATCTCGGCGAACCACTCCTGAAACCTCTCCCACACCTCGCCGAGCCTGTCGAGCTCGTCGATGCGGTAGACGCGGATTAGGAACTCGATCGCAGACGGGGGCGTCCCGGCGCGGGCCGACAGCAGGGCTACGAGCACCTCGCGCCGTGAGAAGGCGGAGTAGATCGACGGCAGGTAGGCGATGAAGAGGGCAAGAATCCCGAGTCCGAACGCGGCCTCCACGTACGCCATTGCGGTTGCGGGGAGGTCGCGCGGAGTTACGAAGCCGAGCGTGAAGAGCGACGATCCGCTCTCGGTGAAGGCTGTACGCCAGCTGGAGACGCCCAAGGCATGGAACATCATCATGAACCCGGCCAGCAACATCGAGAGCCACACGACGGGCAGCAACAGCAATGTGAACGGCGCGTACAGCGCCATGACACGGTCGCGGCCCTCGTATGTGTCGCTACGACTCGCGATCAGGTTGAACAACCGTCGTGTGCTCAGCCAGATCAGGCGTGAAAGCGCGACGACCGATCCCCGCGGGAGCACAACGGTGCGCACGACGGCGTCGATCACGACGAGGGTCAGCGCGGCGCCTGCGATGAACCAGGGGATGTTGATCGCCAGCTCCATGAGACCCTGAGCTTCTCAGAACGCTCGCGACTCGATCGCCGTCAGTCCTCCATCTCGGGGCGCGTCCGGCGTTGGCGCTTCAGCTCCCCCCGGCGTCGTTTGGCTTCGACCCGACGCCGCCTCGCCGCCGCGCTCGGGCCGGTCGGCCGCCGCGGGCGTGGCGTACGGAGGGCCGCCGCCAAGCGTTCCCGCAGGCGCTCGAGCGCCAACTCGCGGTTGCGGGCCTGGGACCGCGTGTCGGAGACGACGACGCGCACCACCGGCCCGAGGCGCTCGAGTAGCAAGGCACGTTCACGCGGTCCCAGGGACGGCGACCGCGCGACGTCGAACAGCAGTTCCACCCGAGTGTTCGCGGTGTTGGCGTGCTGGCCGCCCGGCCCACCGCTGCCGGAGAAGCGCCACTCGAGCTCGTCGACCGGGATCGCACACGTGCCGGTCACTCGGAGCCATCGCACGCGCGGGCACGGTACCCGCAGGCCCGGAGAGATGATTCGAATGCCCTGGTCAGCGCACGACCGCGGTTGACATCGTCCCGGCCTCTTCTAGAGTGGCGGCCGTCACACTGGACTGGCCGGTCAAGCCGGCAGGGGCCTTGACGACCACACGGGGCTGGGTGCCCCGATGGATACGGGGGGTACTGGTGCGCGATTCGAATGCGACGCGCAGGCGGTGGCTTCGGTTCGTGGCGTTGGGCGCCGGATTGGCCCTGTTCGCCGCCGCGTGCGGTGGCGGCGGGGGCGGGGGCGGGGGCGGCGGCGGCGCGCAAGGCGGCGTCCCCAAGGACAAGGGCAAGCCTGTGCTGGGCGGCTCGGTCACCTACGGCCTCGAGGCCGAGACCCTGGGCGGCTTCTGTCCGCCGACCGCGCAGCTAGCCGCGGGCGGCATCCAGGTGTTCCAGGCCCTGTACGACACGCTCACGGTCCCGAACGACAAGGGTGAGTACGTCCCCTATCTGGCGAAGTCTGTTGAGCCCAACGCCGACTACACGCAGTGGACGATCGTCCTGCGTGACGGCATCACGTTCCACAACGGCTCGCCGCTGAACGCGGACGCGGTCAAACTCAACCTGGACCGGTTCCGGAGGGGCGTGCTGTTCCAGTTCGTATTCCCGGACGTCACCGACGTCTCCGTCGTCGACCCGATGACGGTCAGGGTCACGACCCGGGTTCCCTGGGTCGCGTTCCCCGCATCGCTGTGGTCGACCGGTCGCCTCGGGATGGCAGCGCCCGAACAGCTCAACAACGAAGCCACGTGTGCGCAGAACCCGATTGGCACCGGGCCGTTCAAGTTCCAGGAGTGGACGCCGAACGACCACCTCACGGCGGTGAAGAACCCCAACTACTGGCAGAAGGACAAGTTCGGCAACCAGCTCCCGTACCTGGACTCGATCACCTTCCGCCCCCAGCAGGACGTATCGCAGCGGGTGAACGGGCTGAAGGCCGGCGACCTCGACTTGATCCACCTGACCGACGGTCAGCAAATCACCCGCCTGCGTGACGACGCCAAGAGCGGCTCGCTCAAGATGCTCGAGACCGACAGGGCAGCTGAGATCATTCACACGATGCTGAACGCGGGGCGGCCACCGTTCAACAGCCTGAACGCGCGCCTCGCGGTGGCGTTCGCCACCGACCGAAACGCGTTGAACACACTGACCAACAACCAGGTCAGCGCGACCTGGGATCAGCCGTACGCGCCGGAGACGCTGGGGTACCAGAAGGACCCGGGCTTCCCGAAGTACGACCCGAAGAAGGCGGAGGATTACGTCAACAAGTACAAGCGGGAGACCGGTCAGAGCGAGCTCAGTTTCACTCTCGACTCGACACCTGATCCGAACACCCAACAGCTTGCAGCCGCGGTCAAGTCGCAGGTCGAGAAGATCCCCGGCATCAAGGTCGAGCTCAAGCCGCCGATCGAACAGAGCCAGTACATCAACTACGCCATCGGCGGCGGCGACGCTGGTCAGTACAACGCGATCCTGTGGCGCAATTTCCCCGGTGGTGATCCCGACACGCTGAGCGTGTGGTGGAAGAGCACGCTGCCCAATGCAGAAGGGCAGCCAACCCGCAACCTGGTGAACTTCGGCCGCATCAACGACCCGCAGATCGACCAGGACCTCACCCAAGGTCGGTCCGAGACCGACCCGGCGAAGCGTGCGGCGCTCTACGAGGACATCGGCAAGCAGTTCGCGCAGAAGGCCCGTGGACGAGAGGAGTGGGGACGACGATGCGCACGATCGCCACCAAGGTGATCCGACTGGTCGTGGTCCTGCTCGTCGTCACGTTCTTCTCGTTCTCGCTGCTCCATCTGACGTCCGGCGACCCGGCGCGTACTGCAGTTCCCTTCGCGACCGAGCAGCAGCTCCAGGTCGTTCGGCACGACATCGGGCTCGACAAGCCGTTTCTGGAGCAATACCGCGACTGGCTGTCTGATTTCGCCCGCGGTAATTTCGGCAACTTCTACGAGTCGTACCAGTCAAAGCGACCTGTCGCAGACCAGGTCCGCAAAGAGCTCGGCGTCTCGCTACAACTCGTCTTCTACGCGCAGTTCCTTGCCTTGGCGATCGGCATACCCTTCGGAGTCCTCGCCGCGTACAAGGCCGGTACGTGGATTGACAAGATCCTGAACGCCGGTGCCTTTGGCCTCATCGCGGTGCCGGGGTTCGTGTTCGCATTCCTCTTGATCTATTACTTAGCGGTGGAAGCCGGCTGGTTCCCGACCCAGCAATACGTCGCGTTCGGCACCGATCCGGCCGAGCATTTCAAGCACATGTTCCTGCCGGCGTTGAGCCTCGCAATCCCTCAGATCGCGATCTACATGCGCCTCTTGCGGAGCGACATGATCCAGACGCTCCAGGAGGACTTCATCACGATGGCGAAGTCCAAGGGCCTCACCAATCGCCGCATCCTCTGGCGGCACGCGCTCCGACCCTCGAGCTTCACGCTTCTCACCGCGGCAGCGTTGAACTTCGGCGCGCTCATCGGCGCCGCAGTCGTCATCGAGTTCGTGTTCCAGCTGCCCGGCATGGGGCTGGGGCTCGTCACGGCCGTCAGCACGCGCCAGTACGTGGCCGTGCAGGCATACGTCGCTCTCATAGCGGTTGCGTACGTTCTCTTCAATGCGTTCGTCGACACGCTGTATTCGATCCTCGACCCCAGGATTCGCCATGCCCGAGCCGTCGCCTGAGTCCGCCGGCAACACCCTCGTCACCGAGCGGGACACCGTCGGGCTGGCCGGCGCCGGTCCCCTGGCGGAGATCGCAGGCGTCGTTGCCGGGGTCGAGCCCGTACGCAAGAGGCGCCTCGGCTTCGGGGCCTGGCTCGCGATCGTGTGGCTCGCCGGCCTGATCCTCGCGGCCATCGCGGCACCGATCATCCCGGGGCTCGCCGACCCCAACGAGACGTTCACGGAGATTCAACGCGCTCAGGCACCGTTCGCGACGATCAAGACTTCGGATGGCGGCACGTCCACCCCGTTTGCCGAGGGCCACATCCTCGGCGGCGACCGCAACGGTCACGACCTCCTTTCCCGAGCTGTCTACGGCGCTCGCAACTCACTGATCGTCGGGTTCGGCGCGATCGCCATCGGCATCCTGGTCGGGGGAGCGCTCGGGCTCGTCTCCGGGTACTACGGGGGCAAACTCGACACGGTGGTTGTCGCGTTCCTCGACATCATGCTGGCGATACCAGCTCTCGTTCTCGCGCTCGCGCTCATCGCGATGCTGCGCGGCCGTGTCGACGACCTGTGGATCCTGGTGATAGCGCTGGGGATCATCTCGATACCGATTCTCGGTCGGATCACGCGTGCCAACACGCTGGTGTGGTCGCAACGCGAGTTCGTCACGGCTGCTCGCGCGCAAGGCGCCAAGAACGGACGCATCATGATCCGAGAGGTCCTTCCGAACGTACTGCCCGCAATGTTCTCGATCGCCCTGCTGGGTGTGGCGGTGGTCGTGGTGGCGGAAGCGGCGCTGCGTCTGCTTGGTATCGGGCTGTCGATCACCGATCCGAGCTGGGGCGGCATCATCAACGACGGCCGCGACTTCCTCGTGCAGGGCATCACACCGCACGTCGTGTTCGTGGGCTCTGCGTTCCTCTTCTTTACCGTGCTCTCGCTGAACTATTTGGGCGATGTCGTCCGAGCTCGCTTCGACGTGCGGGAGGCGGCGATATGACCCCTCGGCGCCGGCGCGAGAGCCTCGAAGTCGCGGATCGCTTCCCCACCGAACCGCTCGAGGGGCCTCTGCTCGAGGTACAGGACGTCAAAACCCACTTCGACTCGCCCAGGGGTGTGGTGCATGCCGTCGACGGCGTGTCGTTCACGTTGGACCGGGGACGGACCCTGGGCGTCGTTGGCGAGTCGGGATCGGGCAAGACCGTGCTCGCGCGCTCGATCATGGGCCTGCTGCCCAAGAAGCGCGTCATCCGCAGCGGGTCGATCAAGTTCGAGGGTCGCGAGATCGGCACCCTGGGGCCCGACGAGATGCGCCACATCTGGGGCTCGCAGATGGCAATGGTCTTCCAAGACCCGATGACCTCGCTGAACCCGGTCATGAAGGTCGGCAAGCAGGTCACCGAATCGCTCCTGTACCACCTCGACATCTCCCGCAACTACGCGTCCGAGCTGGCCGAGGCGCTGTTCACATCGGTCGGAATCCCCGAGCCGAAGCGGAGGCTCAACGAGTACCCGCACCAGCTGTCGGGCGGACTCCGCCAGCGGGTGATGATCGCCATCGCGTTGGCCTGCGGTCCCAAGTTGCTGTTCGCGGACGAGCCGACGACCGCCCTCGACGTCACCGTCCAGGCACAGATCCTCGACCTGCTGCAACAGCAGCAGCGCGAGCGCTTCATGGCGATGATCCTCGTGACGCACGACCTCGGTGTCGTCGCGGGGCGGACCGACGAGATCGCAGTCATGTACGCCGGGAAGATCGTCGAGAAGGCACCGACGTCGGTGCTGTTCAGCAACATGAAGATGCCGTACACCGAGGCGCTCGTGCAGTCGATCCCGAAGCTGGCCGACCGGAGCCACACGCGGCTGCGCGTCATCGCGGGCCGCCCCCCGCAGCTCGTGAACCCACCGGTCGGTTGCCGGTTCGCGCCGCGCTGCCCGTATGCACAGGAGAAGTGCGTACACGAGGAACCGCCGCTCCGAGAGAGCGACGTCCCCGGCCATCAGTTTGCATGCTGGTTCCCGGTGGGGACGCCCGAAGGCCGCGATGCACTCGCGCGCAATCGCGCCGCCGGTGTGCCGGCCGCCGTTGGGAGTAATGGCGAGGTGACCTCGCCGGTCCAGACGGCGACGGAGACCTGACGTGGCCGGTAGCGGAACCGCTCATCTTCGCTCGAACGGCCAGACGCTGCTGAGTGCCGAGCGCGTGACCGTCGAGTTTCCCGTTGGACGTTCCGGGCTCAAGGTTCACGCGGTGTCGGACGTGAGCCTCGACTTGCTGGAGGGTGAGACGGTCGGCCTCGTCGGCGAATCAGGGTGTGGAAAGTCGACGATGGCCCGGGCGATGATCCAGCTGCCACCGCCGACATCCGGTCACGTCGTTTTCGAGGGCCTGGAGCTGACGCAGCTGCGGGGCGAAGCGCTGCGCAAGGTCCGCCCCCGGATGCAGATGATCTTCCAAGACCCGATCTCGTCACTGAACCCGCGCCGCAACATCGGTGAGCTGGTTGCCGAGGGTCTCGTCATCTGGAAGATGGGTGACAAGGCGTCGCGCGACAAGCGCGTCGACGAGGTCCTGGACGCCGTCGGCCTCGACCCCGAGCAGGTCAGAGGCCGGCGTCCGCACGAGTTCTCAGGCGGACAGTGTCAGCGCATCTCGATCGCGCGTGCCGTCGTGACGGAGCCCAAGCTGATCCTCTGCGACGAGCCGGTGTCCGCGCTCGACGTGTCGGTCCAGGCGCAGATCCTCAACCTGTTGCAGGACATGAAAGCGCGCTTCGGTCTGACTCTCGTGTTCATCGCGCACGACCTGGCGGTGGTGAAGAACGTGAGCGACCGGGTCGCCGTCATGTACCTCGGGAAGCTCTGCGAGGTTGCCCAGCCTGATGAGCTGTACGAGCACCCGGTGCACCCGTACACGGCGGCGTTGTTGGCAGCGATCCCCGAGCCCGATCCCGCGGCCCGGCCCAGTGAACGCGAGGCGCTCGTCGGTGAGATCCCGTCGCCCGTGTCGCCGCCGAGCGGCTGCCGATTCCGGACCCGCTGTCCCAAGGCGCAGCAGATCTGCGCCGAGGTGGAGCCGGTGATCGAGGAGGTGCGCCCGGGCCACTTCGCCGCCTGCCACTTCCCGCTGGCCGAGGGCGAGAAGCTCGACTTCGCCGCCCGCGCCGACGAGTTCGCGCCCGAGCCGGCGGCGGGTTAGGTAGCCCTCAGCGAAGTCACGCCCCCTCGAGCTGCTCTTCGATCGCGGAGACGAGGCGCGGATCCTCGGGTGTGGTCAGGGGGCGGAAGCGGCGGACGATCTCACCGTCGCGTGAAATGAGGAACTTCTCGAAGTTCCACTGGATGTCACCGGCCTGACCTTCGTCGTCGGGATGTGCGGTGAGCTCTTCGTAGAGCGCGTGGCGGCCCTCGCCCTTGACCTCGATCTTCTCGAACAGTGGGAACGTGACACCGAAGCTCGTCTCGCAGAAGTCGGCGATCTCGTCCGGCGTGCCGGGCTCCTGGGCGCCGAACTGGTTGCAAGGGAAGCCGAGAACGGAGAAGCCGCGGTCGCCGTATTCCTCGTGCAGCTGCTGCAAACCCGAGTACTGCGGCGTCAGCCCGCACTGCGAAGCGACGTTCACAATGAGCAGCGTCTTCCCTCGGTAGTCGCCGAGTGCAGCAGGGCTGCCATCGAGCGCACCGACCTTCGCGTCGTAGATCGCCATAAGTTCCTCCCGTCGAGTGAACGGCCAGTATGACAAATGGCCGCCGGACGGCGGTCAGGAGCCTTCGGGCCTGGTCATCTTCTCGGGACGGATCAGGCGGTCGAACTCCTCATGGGTCAGGTGGCCGAGCTCGACGGCGGCGTCCCGCAGGCGCTTGCCGCGCTTGTGCGCATGCTTCGCGATCTCGGCGGCTTTGTCGTAGCCGATGTGCGGCGTCAGCGCGGTGACGAGCATCAGCGAGTCGTTGAGATGCTCGGTGATGCGCTCCACGTCGGCCTCTAGCCCTTCGACGGCGAACTCCCGGAACGTGCGGCACGCGTCGGTCAGGAGGGTGATGGAGTGCAGGAAGTTGAAGATCATCACGGGCTTGAACACGTTGAGCTCGAAGTTGCCTTGTGAGCCTGCGAAGCCGATCGTGGCGTCGTTGCCAAGCACCTGCGTGCACACCATCGTCATGGCTTCGCTCTGGGTCGGGTTCACCTTGCCCGGCATGATCGACGACCCAGGCTCGTTCTCGGGGAGGATGAGCTCACCGAGGCCGGCGCGCGGTCCGGACGCGAGCCAGCGGATGTCGTTCGCGATCTTCATCAGCGACACGGCGAGTGTCTTCACCGCTCCCCCGGCGAACACGAGAGCGTCGTGGGCCGCGAGGGCGGCGAACTTATTGCGCGCCGACACGAACGGCAGCCCCGTGAGCTCGGCGATCTTGGCCGCGCAGCGTTCGGCGAACTCGGGCGGGGCGTTCAGGCCGGTCCCCACCGCGGTCCCGCCGATGGCCAGCTCGTAGAGCCCCGGTAGCGCGAGCCGGATGCGCTCGAGGTCGTCGTCGAGCTGGGCGACGTAGCCGCTGAACTCCTGGCCGAGCGTCAGCGGGACAGCGTCCTGCAGGTGCGTGCGCCCGATCTTCACGATGTCGCGGAACTCCTCCGCCTTCACCGCCAGCGCGTCGCGCAGCGCCGTGACCGACGGGATGAGCCGATGCACGAGCTCCCCGGCCGCGGCGATGTGCATCGCAGTCGGGAACGTGTCGTTCGACGACTGCGACATGTTCACGTGATCGTTGGGGTGAATCGGCGCCTTGGTGCCTCGCTCGCCGCCCGCGAGCTCGATGGCGCGGTTGGCGATGACCTCGTTGACGTTCATGTTCGTCTGCGTGCCGCTGCCGGTTTGCCACACGTACAGGGGAAACTCGTCGTCGAGCTTTCCGTCGATGATCTCGTCGGCTGCCTGCACGAGCATCTTCGCCTCCTCGGCGGAGAGCTTCCCGAGGTCTTGGTTCGTCAGCGCGGCCGCCTTCTTGAGGATCGCCATGCCCCGGATCACGGGCTTCGGCATGCGGTCGTCACCGATCGAGAAGTGATGCAGCGATCGCTGGGTCTGGGCGCCCCAGTACCGGTGCACGGGCACGTCGACGGCACCCAGGCTGTCCGTCTCCTGGCGCGTTGGCTCGTCAGTCATTCTCTGACCGTACCGCCGCGGCGCGGCGCGGGACTCACCGGAGGGTCCTCGACCTCGCCCGTAGTAGACAGTGCGGCGGTGTCAGAGATCTACGACCTTTCCGATCGCTACGTCGAGCGGTACGCCGCCCTCGATCCTGTCGCCGCGACTCTCGAGGGTTTGACCGGTCACGACGAAGAGATGACGGACTTCTCTCCCGATGGCTACGAAGAGCGCAACGAGCACGACCGCGCGACGCTGCACGAGCTCGGGAAGGCTGCGGTCGAGGGTGATCGTGATCGCATCGCCGCCGACGTGCTTCGCGAGATGATCGAGACCAGCATCGAGCTGTACGACACGGGCGAGCACCTCCGCACGCTGAACATCATTGCCAGCCCCGTTCAGTACGTACGGATGTGCTTCGACATGATGCCGACCGAGACCGAGGACGACTGGGCCGTGATCGCGGCGCGTCTCGGGCGCGTCCCCGAAGGTCTGTCTTCGTACGAGGCGAGCCTCGGCGAAGGAGTGCGTCAGGGTCTCGTCGCGGCCCGCCGGCAGGCTGTCCAGTGCATGCGCCAAGCGGAGACATGGGGCGGCCTCGACAGGAAGACCCGTGCCTTCTTCTTGACGCTGGTCGACCGCTTCGACCAGAGCGGCGTCGACAACAGCGTGTTGCGTGACACGCTCGTCGATCACGCCGACCGGGCCACGAGGGCGTACGCGAGCCTCGCCCGCTTCCTCGGCGACGAGTACGCGCCGCACGCGACCGACCGCGACGCCGTCGGACCCGACCGATACTCGCGCTTGGCCCGCGTCTTCAACGGCATGCAGCTCGACCTCGACGAGGCGTACGAATGGGGCTGGGACGAGCTGCACCGGATCGAGCACGCCATGGGCGAGGTCGCGGAGCGCATCCTGCCCGGCGAGCCGATCGACGCCGTCATCGAGCATCTCGAAACCGATCCCAACCGCGCCATCGAAGGCGTCGAGGAGTTCCGCCAGTGGTTGCAGAACCTGCTCGACACCACGATCGCCGAGCTCGACGGGGTGCACTTCGAAATCCCCGACCCCGTGAAGCGCGTCGAGGCCATGATCGCCCCGCCGGGCGGTGCCGCGGCGATGTACTACTCCGGCCCGTCCGAGGACTTCAGCCGCCCCGGCCGCACGTGGTACCCGACGCTGGGCAAGACCAGGTTCCCCCTGTGGGGCGAGGTGTCGATCTGCTACCACGAAGGCGTCCCCGGACATCACCTGCAGATCGGGCAGGTGCGCTACCTCGCCGGCGAGCTCAGCCGGTTCCAGCGGACGCTCGCGGGCTGGTCCGGGCACGCCGAGGGTTGGGCGCTCTACGCGGAGCGGCTGATGGGCGAGCTCGGCTACCTCGACGATCCGGCATACGAGCTGGGGATGCTGCGGGCCCAGGCGATGCGCGCCATGCGCGTCGTCGTCGACATCGGCCTGCACCTCGAGCTCGCCATTCCCGGGGACGAGCGCTACCACCCGGGGGAGACGTGGACGCCGGAGCTGGCGCTGCCGTTCGCGATCGAGCGCAGCAAGATGCCCGAGGACTTCATGGCCAGCGAGGTAGACCGCTACCTCGGCTGGCCGGGCCAGGCGATCAGCTACAAGATCGGCGAGCGCGTCTGGCTGGGCGTACGCGAGGACGCGAAGCGGCGCGCCGGGGACGACTTCGACCTCAAGGCATTCCACGCCCGCGCGCTCAACCTGGGTCCACTCGGCCTCGATCAGCTCCAGCTCGAGCTCGCGAACGCGTAGCCGCCGTGGACATCTCGTGCGCGTTCCCACCCGGGCCCGAAATCGTCGAGCACGCCGCGCTCGCCGAGTCCCTCGGCTACGAACGCGTCTGGGTATACGACTCCCCCGCGCTGTATCCGGACGTCTGGGTAACGCTCGCGCGCATCGCCGAGCGCACCGATCGAATCGGCATGGGCCCCGCCGTCCTCGTCCCCAGTCTTCGTCACGTGCTCACACAGGCGACTGCCATTGCGACCCTCGAGGGCCTCGCACCCCGGCGGACGGTTGCCGCCATCGGCACCGGCTTCACCGGTCGCATGGCCTTGGGTCAGAAACCGATGCCGTGGCGCGACGTCGAGTCGTACGTGCGGAACCTGCGGGCGCTCCTGCGCGGCGAGCAGGTCACGGTCGACGGCTCCGTCGTCCAGATGATCCCGCCCGATGGGTTCCTGCCCGCGCCGCCCATCACCGTGCCGATCCTGGTAGCTGCCAACGGGCCGAAAGGCTTGCGCGTCGCGAAGGAGCTCGGCGACGGCGTCATGACCATCGGTTCCGGGCAGCCGGAATTCGACTGGTGCGCAGTCCTCGCGTTCGGGACCGTGCTCGACGACAGTGAGCCACCGTCGTCGGCGCGCGCCTTGGCGGCGGCTGGTCCGGCCCTGACCGTCGTGTACCACGGGACGTACGAGGTCGACCCGGCGGCGGTCGATCTGTTGCCGGGAGGGGCCGAGTGGCGCGCCACCATCGAGCGGGTGCCGGCGGCGTCCCGCCACCTCGCCGTGCACGAGGACCACCTCGTGCGGGTGTGCGCGCGCGACGCGCCCCTCCTCGACGGCGACACGCTCGCTTCGTTCACGTGGACGGGGCCGGCCGGCCAGCTGCGCGAGCGGCTCGACGCCCTCGAAGCTTCCGGCGGCACCGAGATCCTCTACGCGCCGATGGGCCCCGACATCCCGCGGGAGCTGCGCGCGTTCGCGGCGGTGGCCGGGCTCGTGTAGCGATTACGGGTTCAGGGGACGGTTCGTCCAGCCGCCCCGCTCGGTGCGGAACCAGCCGCCGGCGGCCAAGCTGCCGCCGTCGGCGTGCACGGTGGTACCGGTGACGAACGCCGACAGGTCCGAGGCAAGGAACAGTGCGACGCCGGCGATGTCGGCTGGCGTGCCGAAGCGGCCGACGGGTACCCACGTCGGGATCAGGTGCTCTTGCTCGGCGGGCACCCATCGGTCGTAATCCACCTGGATCGACTGGGTCAGGTCCGGTGCGATCGCGTTCACGCGGATGCCGTCGTTGCCGAGCTCGAGCGCGAGGCTCTTCGTGAACTGCGTGACGCCGGCCTTGAACGCCGAGTACACCGCCATCATCGGCATTCCGCGGAACGCCTCCACCGTCGAGACGTTGATGATGCTGCCCCCGTCGCCTTGCTCGATCATGTTGGGAGCGAGCGCCCTCGTGCAGAGGAACATGTGGCGGAGGTTCACGTCGTAGAGGGCCTTCCACTGCTCCTCGTCGGTGTCGAGGAATGGCGTGCCCCGGTAGAGATAGTGGCCAACGTTGTTGACGAGCACGTCGACCCGGCCGTACTCGCCGAGTGTCGCCCTGGCGAGCGCGTCGACCTGGTCGCGCTCGCGCACGTCGACGACCTGCGCGAGAGCGTCACAACCTTCGGCGCGGATCGCGGCGACGGTGCCCGCGGCGCGGTCGGCGTCGATCTCGGCGACGACGACCTTGGCGCCTTGGGCGGCAAAGGTCTCTGAGATCCCTCGCCCGATGCCGCCGCCACCGCCGGTGACGACCGCGACCTTGCCCGTGAGGAGCGACGCGTCGGGGGTGACCACGGGCGGGCCGTTACGAGGCCGGCACGCGGCCGGCCTCCACTGCGGCCGCCTCGGCCGCCTCGAGCTGCTGCTCGACGATGGCGAGGCCGCCGTCCCAGAAGCCCGGGTCACCGAGATCGACGCCGACGATGCGACCAAGCTCGTCCGGCGAACGCGACCCGCCGCTGCGCAGGAGCTCGAGGTACTGCGGCACGAAGTCGGCGCCCCGCTCCTCGTATTTCCGGTAGACGGACAGCGCCAGCAGCTGGCCGTACGCGTATGCGTACACATAGCCGGGCACGGCGATGAAGTGCGGGATGTAGGACCACCACGTGCGGTAACCCTCGGTGATCTCGACCGTGTCGCCGAGGAGGTCCGCCTGCGTCTCGCTCCAGAGCTCCCCGAACCGGTCGACGCTCAGTTCCCCGCGTTCGCGCCGCTCGGTGTGCACCCGGTCTTCGAACCGGTTCATCGCCGTCTGGCGGAACACCGTTGCGATTTGGCCTTCAATGCTCTCGGCCGCGAGCGCCAAGCGCGCCGTGGGGTCGGTTGTCTCGTCGAGCAGCCGGCTGAACGTGACGGTCTCGCCGAAGACGGACGCGGTCTCAGCCAGCGTCAGCGGGGTGGTCTGGTGGAAGATGCCTTGACCGCGCGCCAGATAGGCGTGCAACCCGTGGCCGAGCTCATGGGCGAGGGTCAGGACATCACGGCGGCGACCCGTCCAGTTCAGCAACAGGTACGGATGCTGCGACGGCACCGTGTACGCGCAGAACGCCCCCGGACGCTTACCCGGCCGGACGGGCGCGTCGATCCATGGCTCGTCGAAGAAGCGACGCGCATCCCCCGCGAGCTCAGGCGAGAACGACGCGTACGCGTCGAGTACGAGCTCGCGTGCCTCGCGCCAGCCGAACTCGGGTTCCTCGCTGGTGACGGACGCCATGCGGTCGTAGTCCGCGAGCCGGTCGATCCCGAGCAGCCGGGCCTTGAGCGCGTACCAGCGCTGCGGGATGTCGTATCGGGCCTGCACCGCCGTGACGAGCGCCCGCACCGACTCGTCGCTGACCTCGTTGTCGAGGTTCATCCCAGCGAGCCAGTGCGGGTAGTGGCGCAGCCGGTCGTCGATGGCCTTGTCGGCCAGGAGCGTGTTGAACACGAACGCCCGCGTACGCAGGCCGGGCTCGAGCGCAGCCGTCACCGACTCGGCTGCGCCGCGCCGCTGGTCACGATCGGGAGAGCTGAGCCGGGACAGCGCCTCCTCGAGGCTCACGTTCTCGCCGTCGAAATCGACGGTGATCGTCGACGTCTGCTCGCTGAACAGCCGGCCCCACGCGCTTCGCCCCGTGACCGCCTTCTCCGTCATCACAAGCTCTTCCGGCTCGGTGAGCAAATGGGGCCGGTACCGCCGTGCCGCGGCCAGGTGGTGACGGCAGAACGCCAATCGCTCGTCGGCGATGAGCTCCGCCGCGCGCTCGTCGGGCAGCGCCGCCCACTCGAGGTCGAAGAAGAGCACCTTGATTTTGACGGCCGTCGCGCGCTCCTCCGTCCGCTGCAGCAGCGCGCCACGCGCGGGATCGGTGGTATCGGCTGAGAACCGCAAGCTTGCGTACGACGAAGCGCGGCCAACGAGGTCGGCGATCGTCGCGAGCTCGTGCATGACCTCGGCGAGCCCGTCGGCGTCGAGCTGCGCCACGGCGCCGCGCCGCTCCGCCACCGACGCGGCGGCCTGATCGGCAGTGTCGAGGAGCTCGTCGATGCCGGCGTCACCCTTGCCGTCGACCAGCGGTTCGAGATCCCAGGTGACTTCGGCGGCGGTGAGGTCGGTCTCAGTGGTCGCGGCCATCGGTGCGGAGCCTACGAGGGACGAGCAGACGGCGAAGCTCGTCTTATCGAGGCGGTGGCGGGCTGGAGCGATTCCGGCAGCGGCACCCCATGCACGACGGTGAGCGTCTGCGTCGCGCGCGTCAGCACCGTGTAGAGGAGCCGCAAGCCGGGGGCGTCGGCCGTGACGAGACGGGCCGGCTCGAGCACGACGACATGGTCGAACTCGAGGCCCTTGGCCTCGGGCGCGTCGAGCACGGCGACAGGCGCGTCGATCGCGTCCGCCGACCCGGCGCGGGCGCCCATGTCCGCAAGCGCCGCCACCACGTCGTCGTGCAGGTCGGGCGGCGCGATCACGGCTGTGGTTCCTTCGTCGTTCTCCTCGCGGACTGCCTTCGCAGCGGCCGCGACGAGGTCGTGGGGATCGTCGGCGCGCAGGAATCGCGGCGGCTGCCCGGTGCTGCGCACCGACCGGGAGGGCTCGACGCCCGGTGCCGCGGTTGCCACGCACCGGTCGGCCACATCCATGATCTCGGCCGGCGTCCGGTAGTTCACCGTCAGGGTTACCACACGTGCAGGCTCGTCACCCGGGAGCTGGGCGCGCACGGCGTGCCAGTCGCGCAGCGCTCCGGGGCGGCTCGACTGCCCGAAGTCGCCCACGAGTGTCATCGAGCCCGACGGGCAGCGCCGTCCGATCATCCGCCACTGCATCGCGCTGAGATCCTGGGCTTCGTCCACCAGGACGTGCCCGAACGTCCGGGGCTCGCCGACGCCGTCTTCGCTCGGCGGTGCGCCGCCCTCGTAACGCTCGAGCACTTCGGCGGCCGTCGTATAGCTCCCGACACCGAGCTCCTCGACGACCCGAGCTGCGTCCTCGAGGGCGCCGGCAGGCGCGCGCCCCCGGCGTCGCCGGCGCCGCGGGCGGGACGTCTCGGGCGGGCCCAAGAGCGCATCCGCCTCGTCGACGAGCGCCACATCGGCCTCCGTCCACGCAACGTCGCGCACGCGGGCGGAGCGCGGGCGCGAGAGACCGCGCTGCTCGTCGCGCGTGAGCACGCCATCGGCCGCCGACCTGATGAGCGCCGGGAAGCTGAACAGGTCGTGCACGAGCTCGGCGCCGCTCAGCACCGGCCACATGCGCTCGAGCGCAGCACGCACCTCGGGGAGACGGCGAAGCCGCGCCCTGAGCTCCTGCTCCCAGTCGTCGGGTGCGCGTTCACCGCGGGCGAGGGCGGCGGCGACGGGTACGTCGAGGAGCTCGTCGCCCGCCGACGGTTCGGGCACGGAAACATCGGGGTCGATGCGACGGGCGTCGCGTTCATAGGCGTCCACGAGCGCCCGGCGGTACTGCTCGGCAAGGTGCTCGAGCACGAGGCGGGCAACGAGCGGCCGGCGCTCGTTGTGCGTGCCGCGGCGCCGGCGGGCGCGCTCGACGATGCGCGCCGAATCCTCACGCCGTAGGCGCAGCACGTGCCCGTCGACCACGACGACCAGGTCGCGTCGCAATGGACGCTCGCGATCACGAAGCGCCCGCGCCACGACCTGCGCCATACGCGCATCGCCTTTGACCATCGCGACCTCGGCAGGCTCGGACCCGCGGATCCGAAGCTGGGGTTTGATCCCCGTCACCGTGGTGAGCTGCACGTCCTCCTCGCCGAGGGACGGCAGCACCTCGTCGATATACCGCAGGAAGATCGGGCTCGGGCCGACGAGGAGCACGCCCCGTGAGGCCAGGCGCTGCCGGTGCGTGTACAGCAGGTACGCGGCCCTGTGGAGTGCGACGGCCGTCTTACCGGTGCCGGGACCACCCTCGACCACGAGGATGCCGGGCAGGCCGGCGCGCACCGCTTCGTCCTGCTCGGCCTGGATGGTGGCGACGATGTCGCCCATGCGGCCAGTCCGGTGCTGTCCCAGCGCCGCGAGCAACGCGGCCTCTCCGACGACCGTGAACCCCGCCTGGTCTACGGCATCGGCGTCGAACACCTCGTCGTCGATCCCGAGGAGCTCCCGGCCTCGGGTCTGGAAGTGCCGGCGCCGCACGACCCCCATGGGCTCGACGGCCGTCGCCCGGTAGAAGGGTTCGGCGACCGGCGCCCTCCAGTCGACGACAAGAGGGGTTTGATCGGCTTCGGTGACCGAGATGCGACCGATGTAGAAGCGGTCGCCGTCGGGATGCTCCTCCCGGGGCCCCGGCTCGAGGTCGATGCGGCCGAACGAGAGCGGGGCATCTCCGATGTTCAGCGCCGCCAGCCGCCGGCGGGTGTGGGCCGCGGCGGCGTCACGCTCGAGACGCGCCTGGTGGGTACCGCCCCGCTGCACCTCGGCGTAGCCCTCGGCGACCCGGCTGGCGGCGGCGCGCATCTCCTCGAGGCGGTCGTAAGCCCGGTCGAGATACGCCTGCTCGGCCGCCAGCTCGGGGTGGGCGCGGCGTTCTCGGTCGCCGTCGAGAGACTCGTCGGGCACGTGCGACTCCATGAGGGGGACCTTGCAGTCTACTGCGCCCTAGGTCGTCTCCTTTCGGACAGGATCCTGCTCTGACTGCTCGCGCGGGACGGTCACGTCCTCGGGCTCGACGAGCACGACGCGTTCGCCGAGCGTGAACCGACCGGGTGCCGCGGCCAGGAGCCAGCGTCCGGCGAGGTTGGGGAGCCGGTCGGGTGTCGCGCCGAGCGAACGTTCGATCGTGCGCACCACGCCACCGTGGCTCACGACGAGCACGTCGCCCGACGTACTGCCGTCGACGGCGGCGGCGAGGCCCGCGGTCGTGCGGGCCAGGAACTCGCCATCGCCCTCGAAGTCGGGCGGCGCCCGGCGCGCCGCGAGGTAGCCGGGCCAGCGTTCCTCGATCTCACCGCGGGTGAGACCGCTCCACGAGCCAACGTCCCGCTCACGGAGACGGGGCTCTGGGCGCACACGCGGCACACCGAGGCGTGACGCGATGAGCTCTGCGGTGCGCCGGGCTCGAACGAGGTCAGACGCCCAGACCGCGTTGATCGACGCGAGCTCCACGAGCCGCTCGGCCGCTTCCTCTGCTTGGCGCTCGCCGAGCGGCGAGAGGGGCGGGTCGGCCTGACCCTGCCAGCGCGACAGCGCGTTCCACGTGGACTCGCCGTGCCGGACGAGCAGGAGCCGGATCATGTGCGACGACAGCTTAAGATCAGCGACCGATGTCGGTACGACCGAACATTCTGCTCATCGTGTCGGATCAGGAACGCCAGCGCGGCTGGATTCCGGACGGGCTCACGCTCCCCAGCCGTCAGCGGCTCATCGACAACGGCCTCGAGTTCACGCGCCACTACACGCATTCGTCGCCGTGCTCGCCGTCGCGAGCGAGCCTGTTCACCGGTCGATACCTCCCGCAGCACGGCGTGGTCGACAACGTGATCTTCCCGGCACACCGCGAGCTCGATCCGGCGATCCCGACACTGGGCTCGATCCTGCGGGCCGCCGGCTACCGCACGTCGTATGTCGGCAAGTGGCACTTGTCGCACGCCGTGGAGCCCGACCTCGAGGCGTACGGCTTCTCCGACTGGCGCGGCAATGACCGTCACTTCATGGGCTGGGCGGGCACCGGCTGGCAGTACGACCCGATCATCGCCGACCAAGGGGTCGAGTGGCTGCACGCCAACGCGGCCGCAACCGAACAGCCGTGGTTCCTCGTGGTCGCGCTCGTCAACCCGCACGACGTCATGTGGTTCCCGATCGACCAGCCCTGGTACCAACAGGCCAACCGGGAGGAGTTCGAGCTGAGCCGGTCCTTCCTGACTGCGGCGGCCTGGAAGGAAGACGACCCGCTCCCGGCGTTCAGCGAGCCGTACGACGAGGTGTTCGACGAGCTCCCGGCGAACTTCGACGACGACCTCTCCACGGAACCCGCGGTGCACCGTCAGTGGCTCTACGACCAGCAGCACACGCTGTACGGGAAGATCGACCCCGACGACAAGTGGGCGTGGCTGCGTCACCTCGACTACTACTGGCGCCTCCACCAGGAGGGCGACAAGAACCTGGGCGCCATTCTCGACGCCCTCGACGATTCGGGGCGCGCCGACGACACGGCAGTCGTCTTCACGTCCGACCACGGCGACATGTGCGGCTCGCACGGCCTGCGGAGCAAGGGGCCGTTCGTGTACGACGAGATCATGCGCGTCCCCTTGTACATCCGCGCTCCGGGGGTGACGAGCCCGGGCTCGATGACCGACGCGCTCAGCACGCACGTCGACCTCGCCCGAACGATCGTGTCGCTGGCGGGCGCCGACGATCCGTC